>JAEEGK010001828.1_pt1 | contig 53243 bp, 37 predicted proteins | sample 8958771 | NCBI WGS metagenome assembly JAEEGK01 (sample SAMN16246547, study PRJNA631951) | gut metagenome | biome: gut microbiome; feature: rumen; material: SC-attached | host: Bos | place: Iran: Karaj | collected 2018-10 | reverse complement strand
TATCTTAAGTTGTTCTTTAATAATATTAGTTATCTCATTTTTTTTAAACAAATCAATTTTTTGGTTTTGAATGAAATGACTATTATTTTGAAATTCTTTATTATCAATTAATTTATAAAGAATAAAATCAAATATGGTAATAAAGTCTGTACATAAATTAATTTTTTCAAAATCATTAAATTCGTTTGAAATATTTGTATCAAGAAACAATAATGAATAATATAAAATAATATAATAACAATAATATAACTCTTGAATTTTTGATTTTGTTCCTGTAAATTGTGCAAAAATAGTTTTAATAATTGTAACTAATAAAGCAGAAATTTCATTTATTTTTCCATGTATATTTTCTGCATCTTTTATTATAAAAACTATTATATTTAATATGATATCTTTTAAATGAATAAATATATATTTTTTATCAAAAAAAATGAAAAAAATATCATTGATTAAACTATCAAATTCAGCTTTGCTATTTTCATTTCCTAATAAAATTTTTGATTCTATTTCACTTCCTAGTTTAAAATTTTCATAATATAGTTGAGAAAAAAGTAATATAAATTTTTTATTATTAAGTAACTTTTTAAAACATTTTTCATTTGATTTAATTGTATTAAATATTGTAACAAATGTTTTTAATTCTTTTATAGACTTACAATAATCAAAAAATAAATCTTCAATAAATAAAGGTGTAATAATAATTCCCATTTTTTGCCAATTTTCAAATTCTTTAAGTTCTAAAAACCAGTTTAACAAAACATCAAAAGAATATTTTTCATTAATTTCGATATTATTTTTACAAGAAGCATTTTTAATAATATTTTCTTTAGTATTGTCATTTAAATTATTATAAATAGCATTAATAAAAGATGAAGTATTATTTATTTTTTCATCATCATCTAAACCATTATAAATTGAATTATTATCATCATGTAAATTTAGATTATTTGTATTATTACTTTTATTATTATTTCTATCAAATAAACTTCTATTTAAAATATCATTCATTTTAATTAATTGATTTTTATTGTTTTCTATATTATCTTTTCCTTTAATATCCATTTGAATACTTAAATTATAATTATTTAAATCTATATCTTTATCTTTTGATTTATGATAATCATTTATTGATGGTTCTTTTGAATTTATATATTTAATTTCAAGTAACGAAGTATATGAAAAAAAGATTATATAAATAAATCTTATTATTTTTACTTTTATTTCATCATCTTTTTCTATAAATAATTTTCTTAAATCTTTTAATATATCTACATTAATTAACATCTTTAGTAAATCTATTTTTTTTAATATCGATTTTATCATATTTTCATTTGCTTGATTATCTTTTAAAATATTTTTATTATTCACATAGTTTAATTCAATTTTAAAATGCTTTATAAAAGCTTCAAATATTGTTTTTATAATATGATTTTTCGTATTTTTTTCGTTAATTAAATGCATTAAATAAATTTTAGTACTATTATCAGTATTTTCTTGATTAAGAATATAAAGTAAAACATCTTGAAAATAAAATTCTTTATCTGGTTTACTATATCTAGATAATTGATGGAAAAAACTATATATAATATTTTTAGTTAATAAAAATGTATTATTACTATAAAATAATTGTTTCATATAATTATTTATTTCTTTTTGTATATTTTCACCAAATTTTATAGCAAATTTATAATTAAAAGTTAACCATTGAGTAAAAGACTGAAAACTATATGATTCTCTATATGAAGTTAATAAAGAATTACATACTAAAATAAAATTAAAAAATATTTTTTCATTTAAAACTAAATCAGTAAATTGTTCTAATAATAAACTAAATATAGGAAAAAATTTTTCATCATAGTATAGAAAATATTTATCAATTTCTTTTTTATCATTATTTATAATCATTTCAAAAATATTTGAAATAAATTTCATAAAATTTTTAAAAATTTCATAATTATTATCAATATTTATCATCATTTCAAATAAAGGTAAAAAAATTGATAAACCACCTAATTGAAATAAATTACATTTATGTGAATATTTTACCAAATTATAATTTAATTTTGAATAAGAATAATTTACTTTTGCCTTTATTCCATAAAAAGGATCAATAATTTTTCCTGTTATAATATCAAAAAAATCAGGTAAAAAATATGAATGAATATCATAAAATAAATTTTCCTTAGTTAATCTATCTTTAATATATTTATTTGAAATATTTTTAACTTGAACTGATTTCTGTGGATTTATAATACTAAATGAATATAATTTACCTTGAAAATTTTGTAAAAGATTAACTCCTTTAATATTTTTTTCAGTTAAATCATCTTTAATTTCAATGATTTCTTGAATACTTTTATCTTTATTTTCTTGCTCATTGATTAGTAAATTTAAATAATATATATTTTTACTTATTTTAGTAATAGAAATTTTTATAATGATTTTAACATTAAGTGGTATTTTATTATGTAAAAAAATTTTTTGTTCATTATTTTCTTCCTGATTTTTATTTTTTTCTTTATCAGAATTCAATATAGATTGATTTGCAATATCTAAAATATAACTTTTATCTACATTATTTAAATTTAAATATTTTATATAATACAATTGTCCTTCATTTGTATAATTTATTGAAAATCTATTTTCAGAATTTTCAAAATTATAACTCAATAATGTACCATCATTTTCATGGAATTTTTCAAATATACAAATTAATTGGATTTTATAAATATCAATAGTTTTTAATGAAAAAATAGGATTTTTAATTCTTATACCATAATTGTTTGCTTCACTATTATTAAAAATAAAATAATTTTCAATTGTTTTTTCAGATTCAATATAAAATATATTTAATAAATTGAGATATTTTTGATATTGCTTTATATCACATTTTTTTTTTTGATAATTTAATGAAATTGCTTTAAAAATAGAATTAATAGTTTTTTTATTAACTTCAATATTCTTATTAATATTATTTAATATTTCTAATATCAATTCATTATTATCATTCTCAAATAAATATAATTCAATAAGAATATCAAATAGATTTTGATTAAATTCATTTACAATACATGAAGATGTTAATATTAAGTAAATATCAAAATTTTTTATAATTAATTCTCTTAAATTTAATAGAATTAATGTTTTAATTTCTGAATTTTCATTTTTTTTTAAATAATCTAATAATTGAATAATATAATAATTGATTTTTGATACATCTTCTTTATAATATTTTATTATTGGAATTAATTCATCATTCTTTTTTTCAAATATATTTTCTAATATTTCATTCATTTCAATATATTATATTATTTCAATAAATTTCCCTAAAATATTTGGAATAGAATAAAATAATAATAATAATTAAAATTATTAAATATAAAGAAACGGTCAATTAAAATATTAAAAAAATAAAAGTATTTATAAATTAATAGATGAATTGTTAATATTAAATGAGGAGTAAAAAAATTATTTTTAAATAAATGAAAAGAAAAATATTAATTAATAAAAAATGAAGTAGAAAAAGAAAAATCTAACATATAATAAAAAAATATAATATAATAGTGATTATAAATTTTTCACCCTTATTTTCAAAAATTTGAGGAAATTTTTTTCTTTGATATTCTTTTCTATCTCTTTTTTAAAGATATTTTAATTTCCATTATAACTAATTTTGAGTAAAAACAAGTAAAAATTAGAATTTATGATTTAAAGAATTTACTTCAAAAATTAATCCTTGATTAAAAGCAACATAAAATTTTATATTTCATAATTTTATTTCATTTGAAATTTGGTTATAAAAGATCTATCAAATTCCTTATATAAGAAATTTGAATCACTAGGATTAAAAATTAAATCTTTAATTTAATTATGAGTAATTTTGTGTTTAAAATTCTTCAATTGTTACTCCTTTTTTCATTTAATTATTTTTTTTTATCATTTCTAAAAAATATTAACATAAAAAAAATTACATATCAAGTATTTGGTTAAAAATATAATAACAAAGAAACTCAGAATTTAAAATTAGACATGAATAGCTTATGATACAAGAGTATAGAATTAAATCTAAAAGAGGAATCATTATTTTCAGATAGCACAACTTATTATAAATTATTAGGAAAATATAAAGAATTACTTAATGATTTTAAAAAGTAATTCAATTTAACCTAAAAAATACAAAAATGAAAAAATAAACTCAAAAATGTATTTCATTAGACCAAAATGATTTATTAAATTTTAATTAATTAAATAAAGTTAAAGATTAATATGGAATTAAAATATACCTGAGAAAATGATAGATAAAAGTTCTGAAAATGATTAAACTTTATCAATCAATAAATTACTGATGCCCTTTCTTTTTAAACATTTAAACAAATTTATATAATCACTTCTTAAAAATTGTAAACTTAAAGGAGCTATTAATTTTATTAATTTATAAATAATTTTTGATAATAAAAATATAGAACATGAATTTTATATATTTATCAAAAGTATATTATTATAAAGATGATTATCAAGATATAGATAGAATAATGAATAATTTAATGAGAAAATGAATGGAAGTAGAAATAAAAATTATTCAAAAATATAAATGCATTAGAATCAGAAAAAAAAAGGAAATTCCTTATTTAAAAAAAAAAAATTAGATAAAGCAATAACCAAATTTATATAATTATAAAAATAAGAAAATAAAAATTTCCAAAATATTATTTTAAATAATGGTACATTATTTTAATCAATAAATTAAATTAATAGAATCGTTAAAAAATGTAGAAGAATGAATAAAAATAAATCAATTATATAAAATTGGATATATAAGAAAATAATAATTATTTTAATAATATTTAGTTATTTTTAATTTTTTTAATAATTTTTTTAATATTATTTTTTTTTTGGTCTTTTAATTGTTGAATTTTTTTATTTAATTAAAACATTATTTATTTTTAATTTATTAATTTATTTATTTAATGAGTAATCAGAATGCTCAATTGTAAAATATATTTTATAATTTAGAAAGAAAGAACAATTACAAGCAAAAAATAAGGAATTAAAGGAACAAATTGAATTTATTAAGCTTAAAATAAATGAATATAAATCACAAAATATAAATACAAAAAATATAATTAATGCAAAATATACTAATAAATATTATTCACAAGATAAAGATGATGAATTAGAAGAAATAAATAAAAAAATAGAGTATTACAGAGATGAAATAAAGAAAAAAAGTTTTCAAATTGATAAAATTTTAGGGTGTAATAAAATAGAAGATTTAAAAAATAAATTAAAATATGAAAATGATAAAATAAATAATTTAAATAAAGAGAAAATTTCATTAGTTAATGTATATAATAACCAAGTTAAAGAGATTAATAAAATTTCAATGAAATTTGATGTTAAAAATGAAGAAAAAACATTAGAAAAAATTCAATCAATGAAATTAGAATTAAAAGAACTTGAAAAGGAAAGTAAAGATTATGAAGAAAAATTAAAAGAACAAAGATTAATTTATTCAAATTTAAATTTAGCAATAAATAAAATAAAAGAAAAAATAAATTTAATAAGAGGAAATGGGACTTTAAGTAAAAATAAATCAAATGAAGTAAATTATGAAGATGAATTATTAAAATTGTCAAATGAAATTGAAGATGAAGAAAAATTATACAATGAAGAAGAAAATGAGTATAAAAAAATATTAATAGATAACGAAAAAGAAATAAAAAGATTAAGTGAAGAAATAATTAAAAAAAAAGAATTATTAGAAAATAAAGGAAAGAAAATTAGAAATAACGAAATAATAAAACAAACAGATAATAAAAGTAAATTAAATAATATTCCAATATTAATTGATAATAATGATTTAAAAAATAATAAGTATAAAAAAATTAATCAGTCATTATTTATAAATGAAAAAATAAATAATAATTTATAAAAAAACTTATAAGAAATAAAGTAAAGAAGATATTATACAATACCATATTTTCCATATACGAAATCTTTTAAATATCCAAAATAAAAGCATTATCAATAAAAGACATATAAATAATAATATAAATTGTATTATTATAGAAGAAAAAAATTATATAACATATTATTTTTATTTCATTTTTTTAATAAAATTTATACTTATATTAAACCATAATATTAAACTATTAATTTTTAAAAATTTCTTCTTAAAATATAAAACTAATTACAGACATTAAAAAATTATTTTACTTCAAAAAGAAATTTTCTTTTTTGTACACAATAATATTCCAAAAAATTATATAAATATTAAATAAATTTAATTGTATATGACATTTCGAAAATAAATAGATTTATCATTTTAAACCCATAATACCACCTCATAAATAGAAAAAGTTATTTTTATATACTAAAAACATATAATTTATGCATATAAATTTTTAATTTTAAATACAGACACCCATATTAAAATCTCTATAAATACGAGAATGAAAAAAAAATTTCATATATAAAAATAATTAATGGAAGCAGGTGAAATAATAGAAGAATTTCAAAATAAAAATGTTGCTCATAATTTAATTCTTCGTAAATTAGATTATAATGATATCAATAAAGGATTTTTTGAATTGTTAAGTCAATTAACTTCAGCAGAAAAACCAACAGTAGAACAATTTAAAGAAAGAGTAAATTTATTAAAAAGAAGAAACGTCGAACAAATTTTTGTAATTGAATCAAAAGCAGATGGTAAAATAATAGGAACAATTACAGTTTTTGTAGAAGTTAAATTTATTCATGGATTAAATCAAGTTGGTCATATTGAAGATTTTGTTGTTGATAAAGATTATAGAGGATTTAAATTAGGAAGAAAATTAATGGATACTGCTAAAAATTATTGTAATCAAAATAATTGTTATAAAATTATTCTTGATTGTGAAGAAAAGTTAATTCCTTTTTATGAAAGGTTTGGATTTAAAAGAAAAGCTAATAGTATGCAACTTTATTATATCTAAATGTATATAATTTCGCTTTTTATAGAGCTATTATTAGATTTAATTATTTTTTTGGGCTTATATTTAATCCCCAAAAAATCGTTTTTGAATATTATTATTATTTCTTATTATTCTTTTTTTTTTATTTTCTTTATTATATAAACAAAAACAAAAACATATTTTAAATTTTTTTTCATTTTTTATGTTTTATAAATATATATATTGAATTTAATTAATAATAAAAAAATTATAAAATGAGCAATATATTCAGTTTAAATGAATTTATAAGAGGAATGGAATGAATAAATTAAAATAAACTTTTATTTATTAGATATATATTTATAGAGATTTTTTAAAAAGAAATAATTTTTCAGAAATTTAAAATTTAAAATTTGGCTTTAACAAATAATTTAAAGATAATTAACTTTTTATGATGATAAAAAAATCAATTAAAAGATTTATAATATAAATTATAAAATGTTTATGAAACTTATATTGTTAAATATAATTTTAGGAAATAGAAAAAAATAATAATTTAGAAAAAAAAATATAAAAATTTTTGGAAAAGAAAAGATAAGGGATTATTGATAACATTTAAGGAAAAACATTTTGAAATTGAAATAAGAGATAATCAATAAAATAATTTATAAAAAATTAGGGTTTATTAAATAAAGAAAATATAAAAATTGAAACATTCAAAATAAATTAAATGATTTTATATTTTAAATTGATTCTTATATTTTTTATTTTAATTAAAAATTAAATTTTTTTTTATCCTAATACACCTAAAATATGGCAGATAAAGTTCAATTAACTTTAGAAAGTTTGGTTCAAGACTTAGATGAGTTAGTTAAAAAAGGTATTTTTCAAAAAAAAGATGTTAAAAAAATATTAAAAAAAAGAAGACAACATGAATATTCTTTTGAAAAAACTGATGTTTCACCATCTGATTTTTTTAAAGCAATTAAATATGAAAAAATTTTGAATTTAAGAATGAAACAAATTAAAAAAAATTTAAATCTAGAAAATAAAGTTGATTATTATGATTTTCATTTTATTAGAAGAATAATAGTACTTTTTAAAAAATGTTTAATTAAATTTGGAAATAATGAAAAAATTTGGATGGAATATTTTAATTTTTTAATAAATAATAAATGTATAAATATATTAAATAAAGAAATTGGAAAATGTTTAATACAACATCCAACTAATATTAATTTTTGGAAAATTGCAGTTTATAATGAATTTGAAAATAATTTAAATAATTTAAGGGCAAGAAAATTAATGCAAGGATGTATTAGAATGAATAATAAAGATATAAATGCATATTTAGAATATTTTACTTTTGAAATTAAATTTGCAGAAAAAATTTCTGAAAGAAAAAATATTATTAAGGGAAATAATAATGAAAATAATAAGTTAAAAATTGTTCAAGATATTATTAAAAATGATAATAATGAAGAAAAAAAATTAAATACAATTGATGATATAATTGATAAAGATTATAATGAAAATAATAATTTAACTAATGAAAATAAAGATGAAATTGCTAATTTAGTTATTCCTGATTTAATTATAAAAAATGCTTTTGAAAATCTTAAACTTAAAAATAAAGAAGATATTATAAATTTTTATTTATCTTTTCTTGAAAGATTAGAAAAATATGCAATAAGTCCTTATTTAAATCCAAAAATTTTAGAAGAAAAAATAATAAATGAAATTAATAAAATTGAATCAATAGATATTGATATATTAATTAAAATAATTGAAATAAAATTAAGTAAATATTTATATAATAAAAATAAATCTGAATTTGGAAATGAAACTTGTAATGAGTTCTTAAAATTAATACATTTAAAAGAAAATGAAAAATATAAAAATTATATTATATATAAATTATTAGTTTTTATATCTGAAAAAATACCCAACGATGAAACTATTTTAAACTTAATTTTAATTAAGATTAAAAATGAAATTGATATTAAATCATTGAAAGATAATTATAATAAAAATAATAATTTGGAATTATTAGTACTTATTTCTTCAAATTCAATATATTATGAAAATTTAATTGATATTGATAAAATTTTAAAATATACAATGGAAATTTTAGAAAAAATAATATCCAAAACTGAAGAACAATGTTTAAAAAAAATTTTTGAAATATTAATTAATATAAAAAACTCAGAAAAAAAATTATTAGAAAATATTACAAATATTAAAATAAATTATAATGATACACAAGAAAATAATAAATTTATTATTTCATATATTAAAGAAGTAATAAGATTAATTTCAAGTGAAATTACATATTATTTAAAACCAGAATTATCATTACAATATTTTCAATTAATTGAAAAACAAATTTTGAATTTAAAAAATTATACATTTGAAATTGTAAAAGAATTATATAAAAGTATATTATCAATTATAATTGATAAATGTATTCAAATTGGAGAATCTGAGAATGAAAATGGAGAGAATTATTATAAAGAAATAAAGGAATATATTAAAAATAAAATGGAAAAAAAATTAATTGGTTTTTTATCTATTAAAAAAGAAATAATCAATTCAAAACATTTATCAGAAAAAGAACAAAATTTAATAAATTGGATAAAATAAATATATTATAAAATAAATTAAAATAAAGTATTTTTCCTTATTTGAATATAAATTATTTTAAAAAAGATATTAAGAAATCAAATAATATTAACTTAAATAATTTAATAATATTAAATCAGAAATTATAAAAATTCCCCATAATTAAGTAAGATAGGGATAACTGAAATATATCATCACATTGTTGCTACTTTAAAAAAAAATAAAAATTAATAACAACCAAAAAATAAATAATTTAAGGTTTATATAAAATAAAAAAAATAAATAAAAAAAAAAAACTCAAAAAAAAAAATAAAAAAAAATATTATTCTAATAAATTCCCTTTTAAAAAAATGTCAAATCTCTCTCTTAAACGAATTCAAAAAGAATACCAGAAAATGATAAAAGATCCTTCACCATCATATTATGCAGCTCCAATAAAAGATGATATGTTTTGTTGGCATTTTACAATAAAAGGTCCAAAAGAAACAGAATTTGAAGGAGGAATATATCACGGAGTAATAAAATTACCAATGACATATCCAAACAGTCCACCAAGTGTAATGTTTTTAACACCAAGTGGAAGATTTGAAACAAATAAAGATGTTTGTTTATCAATGACACAATATCATAAAGAAGAATGGCAAGCTGCTTGGACAAGTATAATTATAAATATATTTTAATAAATTATTTTTTTATAGTTGCTAGTATGCTTGAAGCTATTATTGCTTTTATGCCTATTCAAGAAGATCATCAAGCTATTGGTGCTTTAAATTATCCTATTGAAACAAGGAAAAAATTCGCTCTTGCTAGTAAAGATTATAAATGTGATGTCTGTGGTCCTATTAAAAATATTGTTGAGAATAATTTTAAAAAAGATATTAATGATAATAGTAAAAATAATAATAATAATTTAAAGAATGATAATGATAGTGATAAAAAAAATGAAAAGGAAAATATTGTTGAAAAAGTTGTTTTGTTAGATGATAAAATTAAAAGTGATTTTAATATTGAAAATTCTGATAATAAATTTGAAAATGAAAATAAAGAATTTTTAGCTCATAAAAATAAAAATGAGGAAAAAAATAATGATATGGATTTTGTAAAAGTTAAAGATAGTAAAATTGATGATAATGTTAATTTGAAAAAAAATAAAAGTGAAAATATTAATTTTTCTGAAGAGTTTAAAAAATTAAGGCAATCTCAATATGAAAATATATTAAAAAAACCTAAATCTGATAATATAGACAATAAAATAGAAAAAGAAAAAGAAGATAATAAATTTTTAAAAATAGAAAAAAAAGAATCTAAAGAAAATATATTAAATGAAATAAATGAAGAAGAAAATATAAATGATAATTTAATTGAATCTGAATTTAATGATGAAGTTGACTTTAATCTTGTACAAAATACTATTAAATTTCATGGAAATAAATCAAATGAAGAAATTGAAAATGAACTAAAAAATAATTTTCAAAATAAATCTTTGTTAAATCAATTATTATTTAATAAGAATATTAAAGAACAAATTCCTTTAAATAAAAATATTGTTGAAGATGATGATAATATAAATGATAATGAATTTACAAAGAAAATAAAACATTTAACTTATGAAAAAAAAGTTTTGGAAAAATTTTTAAAAAAGAAAATTTCTTTTGTTAAATATTGTTCAAGAAAAACATATGAAAAAGAAAGAGATAAAGAAATAAGAAATTTTACAATAGTAATGGGAATTTTAATTCTTTTAGTTTTTTTCATTTATTTTATTTTCCATAAAATATTCTAATTTCAAAAAATATATCATTAAAAATAATTAAATAAATAATTATATTATTTCTTTTTATACAAAAATGAAAAAATATATAAGATTTTAAATTAAAATTCTACATTTATCATTCGAAAAATTTTTTAACTATTAAATTTTTTGAGATTATAATATTTATACTAATTTTTCAAATATAAGTTACTCTATTTATACTTTAACAAAATAAAAAATAACATTAAAATTCTTGATAAAAATTACTACTATAATCAAAATTCGTACTGTCAGTATGATTCATATGAACAGCCTAAATAATAAAAAAAAAAAATTATATAAAAAAATATACATTTAAATATTCAACAATATTAAGTTGATATGATTTTACAATTGTTCCATTACTTATTTTATGTGTTTCATAAAAATTTTTTGGTATAAATGGTGCCTTTACATTAAATTCACTTAATTGTTTCTATAAAAATTAAAAAAAAAATAAAATTTACAAAATCAAAATTTTCAAAAAATTCATGTTCTTTTAATAAATCAAAACTACAAACTCTTTGAACCATATTTTTAGATAAAATTAATTGTAAAAAAGCTCCAAAACTAGGATATTTTTCAATATGTGGAATTTCTAAATTTTTATTTAAAATTTCATCATAAACATTACAAATTTCTTTACATTGTTGTCCAAAAGGAAAAAAACCAAAAAAAACTTCAAATAAAGTAACACCAACAGACCAAAAATCAGCAGAAAATGAATAACCATTTCCCATAATAATTTCAGGAGCTAAATAAAAAGGTGTTCCACAAATAGTTTTTGTTATATTATTATCAGTTAAATTTTTTGCCATACCAAAATCAATTAATTTTAAAAATCCATTTTTATCTATCATTATATTATCTGGTTTTATATCTCTATGTAATATTTTTTTCCCATGAATATAATCTAATATTTGTAAAAGAATTGCTCCATAAAATTGTATATGTTCTATTGTTTTATCTTTTACTACTTCCATAAATTTTCTTAATGATATTCCATCTATGAATTCTAATAAGAAAAAAATATATTTTTTGTCTTTGAATGTTTTTACTAATCTAATTAAAAATGGATTATCTAATTTTGTCATTATCATTTTTTCATTTAAATAATATTCCATTAATTTTTGATTATTATTTAATGATGCTAAAGTTGTATATTTTAAAGCATATAAATACTTTTTATTATGTATTAAATATACATTTCCAAATCTTCCTTTTCCTAAACTTTGAATATAATATAAATTTTTTAATGTAATATTTACATCTTGTAATGAAATATTTTTTTTTAATTTTTTTTTAACATCCATATCAAATAATACAAATGCACCACTATCAATTACATATAATTCAGTCTCACCAACAGAAATTGCTGTAAATGAAGAAATATCACAATTTAATTCAGGTAAAGAACCAAAAATTCCTTTTTTATCTATTTCTCTTACAATTTTATTATCATTATAAATATATACACATCCTTCTTTTAAAATATAAAATTTTCTACAAAATTCACCTTCTTTTACTATAATATCTTTATCATGATAATATTCAATTTTTAATAATTTTGATAATTCTAAATATTGTGATTCATGTAAATTTGAAAAAATATTTATTTGTTTTAATGTTGAAACTGCTTTTAATAAATTTATATTATTTGGACTTGGACTTTGTTTAATTATATTATCCCAAGAAGCTTCTAATATTAATGCATCATCATCACCACATATAATATTACATTCTAAATTTTTTTTTGAATCAATAATATCATCTCCATAAATATCACCTTCATTACAAACTATATTTTGATCACTTTCTTTTAATAATTTTCCACATATTACTAAACATATTTTTTTATTTAAATTTATATTTTGTGAAAAAACTACTCTTTTACTTGGATATAATTTTAAATAAAATATATTAAAAAAATCTGGATTATTAAAATATATTTCAAATAATTTTTCTGATTTTTTTATAATATCCTTAAATAATATTTTTATTATTTCATTAATATCAACATTAACTTTTTGTAAAATAGATTCATATGTTAATTTATATAATATTGTATTTTCTTCACATTTATAAGTTGATTCACTTTTATTTTTTGTAAACATTAATAATTTATCACCAAAATAATTTCCTTTAGTTAAATAAGTAATATTATTTTTATTATATATTTTAGAAACTTTACCATCTAAAATAAAATAAATACTATCACAACTTTCACCAGAATTAATAATAACTTTTCCTTTATTAAAACTAACAAATTCAATTAATTGACACATTTTTTTAATTTTTCCCTTTTCAACATATTTAAAAGGTAATATTTGAGAAATTAAAGTAAATTTTAATTTTTCAATTTTTAAATTATGATAAACTTTTGCACTTTTATAAAAATCTCCAGTAATACATAATAAAGTAGTAACTTCTTTAGTTTCAGCATTAAAATTTCTTATTTGTTTTTCTTCATTAAATGCTTCTTCGCCAAAATAATCTCCAACTGATAACATTTTTTTATCTTCTAAATTGTCATTTGTTAATTCAACAGAACCAGAATAAATAATATAAAAAATTTTTGCTTCTGAATTTTTAAAATAAATATTAAAATTTGATAAAACTGTACAACTAAAAAATCCTTTTAATAATTCATAATTTGAATCATCATCAAATTCTTTATTAAAATCATAATCTTTTAAACAATTTAAAATAAAAGTTTCTTGTTCATTTGTTATGTTTTCTTCTATTTTTTGATTTTCTAAATCTTCTGTTTTTTTTAATAAATATTTTGTAGTTTCTCTTCTAAATAAATTATGATTTTTTTCTTTTTCCTTTTTTTTTATAAATAATTCAGGTAATAATGTAGATAAATTTGGTGTTTTATTATAAACTGTTTTTATTTTCTGAAATTTTTCTTTTGTTTTAAGTGGTGTAAATTCATTTTGTTCTTTTTGTACTTTCACATCAACATAAAATGCGTTTAATTTTGAACAACAAACTCCCATTTAATTATTTTTTGAAAAATTGTTAAATATTATTTTTTTTATTTTTATTCTTTCTTCATAACAAATTCAAAAGAAGATAAATTTTCTTTATGATTAATTGTTAGTTTTTATTTAATTTTGAATATAAAAATATATTAAATATATTGTATTATAAATAAATAGTTTGAAATTTAAAAAAAAACATTCCATTTTCAAAAAACTAAACAATAATTTTAATATATTATAAATAATATAATTGCAAAATTTTTTTATTTTGTAATAATTTTTAAATTAGGTTTTTCAATTTTATATCTTTCTAGTATTTTCTTTTCTTCTAAAGTAAATTCTTTTGTAGGATGTGTATCATGATTATAAGGAATATATTCTAAACAATCAACACCATTTTTTTCCAAAAAGAAATTTAAAATAATTTTAGGTTTTAAATCATGATTATAAGATAAACTATAATATTTAATAATTTTATTTTCTTTAATTGCATCTAAAATTATATTATAATTATCCATATTTAAATTCATTTGAGCTAAATGAATTTCATTTATTGATTTATTATTTTTTATTACTTTACCAATTTCTTCTAAACTTTTATTTCCTCCCATATCATTAAAAGAAATATTAAATATTTTTAATTTTTTATTTTGACAAATTGGTTCACAAATATTTTTAAAATCTCCAATATTTAATTTACAAGAAGCAACATTTAAATTTTCTAAAGTTTTATTTTCTTTAATTAAATTACCAATAAATTGACCACATCCTGTTAATTCCATATAAGAAAAATCTAATAATAAAATATTAGGATGATTTAATAAACTTTCACACACATATTTTACTCCTTCTGCTTTAAATTGAACTACTGCATTTCTTTGAAGATATAATCTTTGTAATGTTTTATTTATTTTTAAAAAATTTTGTAAACTTTTCATTCCTTCGACAGTTAAAAAATTTTCTGATAAATCTAATAATCTTATTCTTTTATCTTTTATTGATTCTGTTATTCTTTCTAATTCTAAATCATTTAATGATGATGATCTTAAATCTAATATTCTTATATTGTAATTTTTATTTAATAAACTTTCTATATTTTTCCATCCTTCAAAATCTGAGTTTATGAAATTGTTATTAAATCCAAATTTTTGTAAACTTTTATATTTTTCTAAATTTTTAATTAATAATGCAAAAACATACATATCTGGAAATTTTGAGTTTTGAATTATTATTTTTTTTATTTTATTATTTTCTGTTCCATTTTCTTCATTTTCAAAATTACTATCAATAGAAACATTAACTGAATTATTAACTTTTGTATTTAATTTTTCAAAATTTTGAAATAAATATTTAAATATTTCTTTTAATATATTTTCTGTAATAGTTTGTTCAATTATTAATTCATCTTCATTATCAGAACTATTATCACTTAAACTTATATTGTCTTTTGTGATATTTGGATTTTGACTTTTTTCATATTGTTCTTTTACTTTTTCTAAATTTAAAATACCTTTTGGAAAAGTATTTAAATTATCAATTCCTTGTCTTATAATTTCTTTTGATAAATTATTATTTATTGCTTCATCTATTAAAACTATGATTGTTTTTACTAAAAAAGGGTTATTAATAGGATAAATATTTGATAAACTAGTATAGGATTTATAAATAGGATTTTTTCCTAAGTATAAATAAAATAATGAATTATTAAAAGTAGTTTCATTTGATATTATATTTGAAATATTATTATTAGTACAATCTCTAATATCATCTAATAAAGATGTTTTTTGTTGTTTTTCTATTTTTTCTGAAGTTATTAATTGAAATTGGTAACTAAAATTTGAATTTGTTTGTTTTATTGTATATAATTCTATGGTATAAAATATTGAAACTTCATTTACTTGAACTGCACCACAACATCCCATTTTTTATTTAAATTATAGATAAATTAAATTTAAGGATAGTCATATAATTTTTAGTTTAAACATATAATATAATATTAAAAAAATTATAATATTAGAAATTATTCCTTAAAAAATATTTTATTAATTTAAATTTTTAATGAATGAAAGAATATTTTAAAGTCTCATTCTAAAAATTATAAAAAAATATTTAATGTTTTATAACAAAATTATTTTTAAAGTTAAGAATAAATAATTTTCTTTAAAAAAAAATTTTTTATTTAAATTATTCATTATTTATATATTAATTCATAAAATATTAATATAAAATAACTTATCATATCAAAAAAATTTAAAAAAATGACAGAAGAATTAGAATATATGCTAAACAAAAATGATTTTTATTTAAAGGAAAAAGGATTATTAGACAATAATTGGAATTTAACTTTAAATAAAAATAATAGTCCATTCAATGAATTGAGAGAAAAAAATAAAAATGATAATATCCAATTTAAATCAGGAAATGATTTTTTCAAAAATACAGCAACATCATTAAAATCAAATCCAAATTTTATTGATACTAATTTTGGAAAAACAAATTTTATTTATTATGGAAATCCTAAAGAGATTAATTATAAATATACAATGAAAAAAGAAGATATTATAAAATTAATAGAAAAAGAATTAAATCCTTATTTAGAAAATGCAAAAAATCAAATTCAAATAAATAAAACAAATTTTGATCAAGAATTACTATTAGCAAAAGAAAATAATCAAAAAATAAATGAAATATCAAATTCAATATCTAATTTCAGAACAAATTTAGCTAAAATTGAAAATGATATTAAATTTATAACAAATCAACAAATGAATGAAGAATTAACTTTCAAAAATGATATTAAAATTAATAAAAGTAAAAATAATGAAACAAATATAAAATTAAATGAAATTGATGGTAAAGTTTATCATTTACAAAATAAAATAAAAGAAGTTGTTGATAATCAAAGAAATATTATGGAGTCAATTCAAAATAATAATAAAGTTATTGCTGATGAAAGTCAAAAAAATTGTAATTTTTTAATTGAACAAATGGAATTATCATTAAAAGATAATCATGTAAATAATACTCAAAAGTTACAAATATTAGAAGAAGAAAATGATAAAAAATTTAAAAATTATTCATTTGAACTAGAAAAATTAAAAAATGTTGTTCAAAATATTCAAGATTTTTATAATAGTAATAGTCAGAATGAATTACTTGAAAAAATTTCTAATAATTTTAATAATGTGAATCAAAGATTTGAAGATAATGATAAAAAATATAATTTATATAATAATAATATAAATAATATTAATAATAAAATATCAATAAATGAACAATTAAATAATGATCTAAAAAATAAGATTGAAAATATTTTACAAAATAATCAGAATATTTCCGAAAAGATTAATCAAGAAGAAAAAATATTAAATGAATTAAATTTAAAAATTGAAAATTTACAAGATAATAAAATTAATGTAAAAAATTCAAATATACAAAATATTAAAAATGAAGAAAATATAATTAATCAAAAATTAGAATTTTTAAATAAAAAATCAGAAGAAAATTCAAATTTAATAAAAAAGATAACTGATAATTTGGATAATATTAATAATCAAATTAATTCAATAGATGACACAAATAATTTAAGACCAAAATCATTACATAACAGTGGAATATCTGATGACAAAATTAATGAATTAATTGATAATAAAATCAAAAATTATTTCCAACAATTAGAAAAAAATTGTAATTTATATTATGATCAATTAAATAATCAAAATGGAAATGTTGAAAAAATAATTCAAGAATTAATTAAAAATATGGAAGAAATAAAAAGTTCAATAAATGAATTGAAAAATTATGAAAATGACATTGAAAATAATTTTGAAGAAATAGATAAAGGATTTGATAAAATTGCTGAAGTTATAGACAAAATTCCTATTATTGAAAAAAATATTTCCGAACTTCAACAAATTTCTGGTATATTAACAAATCAAAATCAAGAATTAAATCAATATGTTAATAATAATTTTGGTAGTTTAAATCTATGGCAACAAGAATTAGTGAATAATGTAAATATAAGCGTAAATAGTTTAAGAAACCAAATTCATGAAGGAATTAATAATAATAATAATAATAATTTTAATAATAATAATAATTTTAATAATAATAATAATTTTAATAATAATAATAATTTTAATAATAATAATAATTTTAATAATAATAATAATTTTAATAATAATAATATTAATAATAATAATGATAATAATGAAAATCGAAATATTGAAAGAATTTCCAATCAATTATTTGATATTGATGTCAATGAAATAGAGCAGTAAATAATAATTTTTCTTTAATTTTTTTATTCTTTAAATTAATAAAACTATATTTATTAAATTTAATATACTAATATAAAATAAGTCAACGTTTTTTTATTTACAATAAAGAATATTTTGTATATTTTATTAGTAACTATATTTATTATCCATTATTATTTACTTTCAGTTAAATTCTTATTTATTTCTTCTAGATAAACTTTCATTAAATTTTTTTTATTATTCTCAGCAGATAAATTTAATTTTTCTTCATTATTAGAATAAGTATTTTTTTTCTTATTTTTTCTTTTATGTGGAATGTCAACATTTTCAATTAAAGAAATATCAGTATTAAGATAATTATCATTAAAATTTGGTTTAATATTTCTTTGTGAGAAAGATTGATAAATAGAAGATTTAGTTTTTAATTCGATAACTGTTTTATATAAAGCCATATTTTCACTATTTTCTATTATTAATTTATTTTTCATTTCAAATAATTCCTTTTTTAATTGATTGATTTTTTCATTTAATTTTTTTATATATTTATTTATTATTATAAGTAATTTTACCGCATTTTTATTTTGACATAAATTTTCTAAATTATCATTATCAATTTTTGGAATGTTAATAATTTCATCAAAGACAAAAGTTGAATTATCATTAGTATCTAAAGATAAATCTTCATTAAGACTATTTTTATTATAAATATTATTATTTTTATTAATTGATACTTTTTGGTATTTATATAACTCAGATTTTAATTCATCAATTTTATTTTCATATTTATCAATAATTCCTGAAGCTTCTCTTATTTTATTTAATGCATTTTCATATCCTTTTTTATATAACATTAAATCATCTTGAATTAAATTTACACTAATAGAAGGATCAATTATATAAATTTCATTTGGTGGAAGAGAATTTATTACTTTTTCTTCACTATCTTCTTCATTTTCTTCTTCATTTCCTTCTTCATCTTCATTTTTTATATCAATTGCATCTTTTTCTCTCATTTTGTATAATTGTTTATTTAATGACATTATTATATTTTCCTTTTTTTGATTTTCATTTTCTAATATAAAAATTTTATCATTTAATTCATTTGTACTTTCTCTATATTCTTCTATATCTGAATTTATTATTTTTTCATATGATGATACTTTTAAACGTAAATTAGAATTTTCTTTGTTTAATTGTTCTATTCTTTGAGTTAAAATATTTATTTCTTTTTTTAAACTTAAAATTAATTCTTTTGATTTTTCATCATTGGATAAGTTGGGATTAAATAATTTATCAATTATTTCTTTATTAACGATAATATTAGCTCTTAAATCATTTACTTCTAATTGAAGACTATTTTTTTCTTCTTCTATTCTATTACATTCATCTGCATATTTATTTATCAATTTTAATGCAACTTTTCTATCATACCTTTTCATTTATTAAAAATGTTTTTTAACTTAATTTTTTTTACAAAAAATTTTATTTATATTGAGGAAAAAGTATTATAAAAAAATGTGAAATAAAGACAAAATAAATATCAAAAAAATTAGAATAAAAACTTATTATATTTCCAATCTATATTTCATTTGTAATATTAAAATATGAAAAATATTTCTATAAAATAATTAAATAACTGATTTATTCAAATGAATAAAAATAAAAAAAAAATATAATATATTTTAACTTATTGTTTGCAATAAAAAATAAATATTTTTTTAAAAAAGAATTTTTTAAAATAAATTAAAATAATAAAGTCTTTCATTAAATTGATGGGTAATAATGTTGACAAAAACAACACAAACATATCAAACTCACCAAAAAAAATAATAAAAGCTCAACTTCCTCCAATAAAAGGAGTAGAGCATAGAAAGAGTCAATATTACAATCATAATCAATTTCATCCTCGTCCATCAGTGATTAATATTCCAAATAGAAAAGGAGAAAAGAAAAAAAGAATAATAATAACAGCAAAAGATGTAAAAATGTCAAATACAGAATATGATGTATTAGAAATAGTAAAAAAAAACAATCATGAAGATTTAGATCATTCGTTAATTGAAAAATGCATATTAAATCATTTTTTTATGAGAAATTTAGAAAAAGAAGCAAGAAATGAAATAATAAAAGAAATGACTTTATGTAGAGTTAAACCAAAAGATATTGTTTTTAAACAAGGTTCAATAGGAAATTTTTTTTATATTATTAAAGAAGGTGATCTTGATTTAATTATTGATAATAAAAAAGTAAAAACGTTATCAAAAGGTAATTCATTTGGTGAACTTGCTTTAATAAATGGTGCTTCGAGAAGTGGAACAGTTAAATCAATTAATGGAAGTTTACTTTGGTGTATGGAAAGAAAAAATTTTAGAAAAATTATTGATCATATTAATTCACAGAATTATATGGAAAATATTAAATTTATTAATGATATTAATTTTTTTTCTGGATTAAGTAATAATTTAAAAACTTTACTTTCAAAAAATATTATTAAAGTTTATTTTGAACCTAAAGATGTTATTGTTAAAGAAGGTGATTTGGCAAGTTGTTTATATATTATTAAAGAAGGTGAAGTTGAATGTGTTATGAATGGGAAATTAATTAGAACGTTAAAATCAAAAGATTATTTTGGAGAAAAAAGTATTTTATTAGAAAGTAAAAGAACAATGGATGTTATTGCTAAAACAAAAACTATTTGTTATGGTATTACTGTTGATTATTTAAAACATATGGTTGGTGATAAAATTAACGATGTTTTATTATTTAATTTTTTAGAAATTGCTTTTGAAAAATCTGATTTTTTTCATAAAGTAAATCCTAAATTATTTCAAAAATATATTTATAATTTTTCACTTAAAGATTATATTAAAGGAGAAATTGTTGTTCCATCAGGACATAATATTGGAAGTACTTTTATTATTGTTATTGAAGGTTCTGTTAGTCAAAAAGGAAAAGAAAAAGAAGAATATAAAAGAGGACAAATTATCTTTGAGAAAGAATTAATTTCTTTTGATAGTTCAAAAAAAAAAACAAGATTACAATATGATTTAGTTGCTGATCCTGATTGTTTAATTATGTCATGTAATACTACTCAATTAATAAATTTAATAGGATGTCCATTTAAAGATATGTTTATACAATCAAATGTATTACAATCACTTTCAAATATACCGTTATTTAGAACAATTCCACAAGAAAAATTAAATTATTTATCAAAAGTTATTAAAATAGAAAAATATCAAGATAAAACTTTTATAATTAAACAAGATGATATAGGAGATATATTTTATATAATAAAATCAGGTAAAGTTGATATTTATAAAGATAATAAATATATTAGAACAGTAAATGAAAATGGTTCATTTGGTTTTAAAGCATTATTCAATAAAGAAGTAAGAACTGCTAGTGCAATATCAAATGGTAAAGTAGAATGTTATGCTTTAAGTGGTGAAGACTTTAAGAAAATTTTAGAAGAAACACTTCGTCAATATTTAGAAAAAAAAATGATGTTAGAAGATGATGAAATTTCCCTTCAAGATTTAGATTTTATAAAAGAATTAGGAGTAGGTTCCTTTGGTAATGTAAGTTTAGTAAAATCACATAAAAATAATTATTTATATGCAATAAAAGCAATGAATAGAGTTCAAATAGATTTAGAAAAACTTCATAAAAATATAGAATTAGAACGTTCAATAATGTTAAAAGTAGATCATCCTTTCATAACTAAATTAGTTAAAACAATGAAAAATGATGGATATATTTTTTTCTTAATGGAATTTAATTACGGTAAAGAATTATGGGATGTAATACGTGACATAGGATTATTAAATAAACAACAAACTCAATTTTATGCAGCATCAACAATGATAGCAGTTGACTATCTTCATCAAAGACATTATGTTCATAGAGATATTAAACCAGAAAATATTATGGTATTAGAAAATGGTTATATTAAAGTAATTGATTTTGGAACTTGTAAAGAAATATTAGAAAAAACTAATACTATTATTGGTACTCCTCATTATATGGCTCCTGAAGTTATTTTAGGTGAAGGTTATACTTTTCAAGTTGATTTTTGGAGTATTGGAATTATGATGTATGAATTTATGTGTGGAGGAGTACCTTTTGGTGAAAGTGTTGAAGATCCTATGGAAGTTTATAAAATGATTATTCATGGTAGTTTGAAATTTCCTAATTTTATTAAAGATAAAGATTTTTTAGATATTGTTAAAAAAATGTTAGCTAAGTTACCCATTGCAAGATTATGGAATTTAATACAAATTAAAGGACATCCTTATTTTAAGGGATTTAATTTTGAGAAGTTAAGTAATTTAATTATGGAACCTTGTTATAAACCTGATGTTCCTACTATTCATCCTGATATGCTTTTTGAAGAAGAAAGTTATATGAATCATACTAAACAATTTAAGAAAGTTAATTTAAATAAATTAAAAAATTTAGATGCGAAAACTAGGAAAGAATATGATAAATGGTATGAAAATTTTTAATATTAAATATACTTATAATTTATTTTTTATAGATAGTATAATGATCCTTATGTTTTTATTACCAGTATCTAAAAATATATTATTGAGTCTATTTTTTTATAATATATGTATAAATTTATTATTTTTTTATTTTTTTATTTTTATTTATTTAATTTTATTTTTCTTTATTAAAAAACTTAAAGAAAATGAAAAAAATTTTTTTATTTCTTATATCTTTTAATTATATAATTTCATATCCTTTTTTTCCAACAATTTTAACACTTTCTCTTCCTTCAAATGATAAAAAATTATTTAGAGTAGAAAATACTTTTGCAAGATGGGTTCAAGCTGCAGGTGGTGATTTAATTATTGTTCATCCTTGGACTCAAAAAGAAAAAATAGAAGATTTAATTAAAAATAAAATAAATGGTGTTTTATTCCAAGGAAATCCAACTAAAATTGATTTAAATTCAGATTATTCAAAACAAGTAAAAATAATATATGATTTAGTCATTGCAAATTATAAAGACAATAGTAAAATTCCAATTTATGCATTTGGAAATGATATGATATTAATTGGTTTATTAGGTTCAGGAAAAGATAATATCAAATATGGAGAATTACAATTAAATACACCAAATTTTATAAAAATTGTAAAAAAAGATTCTCTTATTTTTGATGAATTTCAAGAAAGAGATTTTAAAGCAATTCAAGAAAAAGAAATTTGTCCAAATCATTTAACTCATTATATTAATCAATCAGCTTTTGATGAAACTTTAAAAGATTCTTTCGATGTTGTTGCAACTGCAAATTCAAGTAATATAGAATATATTACTATTATTCAAAGTAAAAAATATCCAATTGTTGGACTTAGTTTTCATCCTGAATATGTTTCATTTGAACAAAATCAAAAATATAATATTCCACAAAATTTAAATTCTGTTTTAGTTGCGAGATTAATTGCAAATGCTTTTGTTTTTTATGGTAGAGAAAAATGTCCAAATAAATTAACTGTAGAAGAAAAAAAAGATAATAAAGGTGTTTTTGAATTTATTGATCCTTATTTAATGTTCCCTAAATTATTTGAAGAAAGATATCAATTTGTTTATGAAAAGAAATAATAATTAATAAAAATAGAAAATTATATTATTTTTTTAAAATAATATTTTATATTTGTTAAAATTTTTTTTTAAATTGAATAATAAAATGAGTAATTTTCCAGTTCCAGAACCTGATAGAAGAACAAAAGGAAAAAGTCGTGAAAATAATAATACAATGAATTCAAATAATTCCAAAAATAATTTTATAGAAAATTCAAATCCCTTTAAACAATTTTACAATAATCAAAATGACAATAATACTCCAATTGAAAAATTAGATTTTGAAAAGCCAAATAACAACATGGCAATAGTAAAATTAAAGCATATAGAAGACATGCGTCAAAAAATATTAAATTATAAATTACTAAGTGAAAAGACAATGTTTTTAACATCAAATTCTTCAAATTTTTTTATAAATAAATGTAATATAATATTATTTGGTCCAAGTGGAAGTGGAAAATCTTCATTTATAAAATCAATGTATAGAGCTTTATATAATAGTTCAATTTTACCTCCAGATGCAATGAAAAAATTAATAATAAAAGATACTTTTCATAATGAAGGCACATTATGTTTTAGTAGATTACATTTAAAAGAAGAAAATAATAATTCAAGTGGTTTAATATTATGTGATACAAGAGGACATATTAAAATGAATGATAATGAAAAAGAACAATTTAAAATATTATTAGATGGTAATGTTAAAGATGGTATTTTAATTGAACAAAGAACTCAAAGAAATCCTTTAGCTTTATGGGAATTTTGGAAAAAAGATTCTGAATTATTTCCTACAGAAATTTTTAATGCTGAAGAACCTGGAATTGATTCTATTCCACATGCTATTGTTTTTGTATTTGATGGTAGTAGTGATGATGTTATTCAAAAAGAAGATGAAACTTTTTATAAGGAATTAGTTAATATTAGTAAAAGAAAAGGTTATGAAAGTATTCATATTATTTTAACTAGAATTGATATTTTTGAAAAGTTAATTAATGAAAGAAATAAATCACTTCCTTCAAGTGAAAGAAGTTCTAAAGTTAATACTTTGAAAGATGAAAAAATTGAAAAAGTTATTGATGTACTTGGTGTTCATAGAAGTAATATTCATTTTATTGAAAATTATCATTCTGAAATAAAGGAAAATTCATATGAGATTGATTATAGTTTACTTAAAACTATGTGTGATATAATTAATGCTTGTGAATTGTATATATTGTATTATATGAATAAGAATGAATCTTGTTTTGCTACTTGTTTTGGAGGAAGATAAAAAATGCTTTTTTTTGTTTTGGAAAAAAAATTTAATTAAGAAAACTTTTATCGTATATAATAAAATTAACAAACAATAATTAATTTTTAAAATAATATTCTTTAAAAAAAAATAAAAATTTATTTAATTAATAATTTTAATTAAACTAAAATTATGGATAAGATTTTCATTGAAAATTTTGAAAAATTATTAATTTATCAAATAATTTCATGAATTATTAAAATAGATAATTAATTCATTTAATATAAAGAAATAGAAACATCTATATAATTTGACATAAAAATTTGATAAAACTATTGTTGAGCTATTAAAGAATAAAGATTTTTTATTATTATTACTATCAAAAAGTTGTGGAAAATTTGGAAGGATATAAAAATTAAATCAAAATATTATATAATAAAAGTATAATATTATATTATATTAAAAATAATGAATAAAAAAGAATATGATGTATTAAGGTTGAATTATAAAAGAATATTTAATATTTTATTAATATGGATCAACAATTTATTATAATAGAACATTGATGCATTAAAAAAATTTAATATAATAATGGTTTAGAAGATTGAAATACTTTAATTTATTTATAATAATTATATTAAAATATAATATAAATTATTTGTTAAACAAAATTAATTATTTTTAAGAAGATTAATTCTTTTATTTTTTTGAATAAAAATATTTTTTAAATCAAAAAATAATTAAATAATATTATATTAAAATTTTTTTTTCATTAAATTCATCTTTATTAATTTTAAATTCACTAACTTTCAATTTTGAAATTATCAATTTTTCCAATTTCTTTTTTATTATCTTCTAATTATTCTTCAAAAAATTTCTTTAATATCATCTTATTTAAATATTTAAAAAAAAATAAAAATTAAAAAAAAAAAAAATTTAACTATCTTCAATTTCAACAATATGTTGTGCTCCATTATCAAGTGTATAAATTTTTTTAGTAATCTTCCTAACTTTCCCTTGTATTTTTTTATTACTCTTAACAATTTTAACACTAACAGTATTATCAGGAGCATCAGGATCATCTTCCTGAAAAGCATTCTTAGGATTTTTCCTTCCCATAGTATTTTTAATATAATCTTTAATAAAATCAGTAACTTCAGTAGGTTCTTCTCCTAAAGCTCTAATACCTTTTAAATAACCAATACAAACACAAATACCATAATCTTTATGATATCCAGCACCAATTCCAATATAATTAATTTCAGGTAAGAATAAATTCCTTCTTTGAAATCTTCCAGAAACACCATCATCAACTAATAAATTAATTATTATATTTTCTGCTTTTTTAAAACCAAAATCAATACTTTCTGCAGCAGCTCCATCCCATTCACAATATTTTTCTATTCTATCTGTAAAATTTTTACCATCACTTCCTTCATGTGTTGTTAATCCTTTTGGTCCTATATCTATTACGTGGTCTTTACATGCTTTTGCTATTTGCTTATTATATGTTAATGGAGGCAGACTTTGTTGGTTTTTTAAAAATTTTATTGCGTCTTCTATTGCATCTTTACCTTCGTATGTTTGAATTGGTTCTTCTCCTGGTTGATGATATATTTTCTCACGGAAATGATTTAGACTTTCTTTTAGTTTTGGTATGTAACTCTGGGGATCTTGACGAATTTTGTTGTGTTCTTCGAATAGTTTGTCTTCGATTTCTTCGTAGTTTATGTTTTTTGACATTTTTTAAATTTTTTTTTTCTTTTTTTTTTTTTATTTGTTTTTTAATTTTTTTTTAAATTCAATTTGAATTTTAATTTTTTTTTTTTGAAATATGAATTTTTTTTGATATCAATTTTTAATTAATTATTTATTAATATAATGGGTTATTTGTTAAAATACATTTTTAAAGTGAAAAATATTTGTTTCTTTTTTATTTTAATTTTTAATAAATAATGAAAATGTTAAAAAAACCAAAAATTAATATAGAATATGATTTATGTAAGTCAGTTAAAAGTCCTAAAGATTTTTCTAATTCTCAAAGTTATACAACAACAAATAGAAATCAAAACATAAAAACTTCATTTAGTCCAAATAATAATATTATTTTATCAAAAAGTATTTTAAATTCCTTTAAATTACCAAAACATAAGAAAAAAATTGTATTATATCCTAAAATTGGACAAACTAGAAATAATATTATTGAAAATAAAATACAATCATCAAGTTCAACAAATAAAGAAGATATAAATTTTTTAAACTCTAATAATAATATAAATAAAATTGAATTTTCCCAAACAAGTATGGGATTTCATAATAGGTTTTTTTCAAATCCAAAAATATCTTTTGAACAAAAATATGAAAATTTAAATCTTCATACAGAAAAAAATACAATAAAAAATTATTTAAATTCACAACCTAAATTAATTTTAAATTCACCATCAAAAGAAACTACATTTAATACATATACTAATACTAATATATTATTTAATAAAGATGAAATATTAAATTTTGAAACTCCTGAAGATTATCATATATTTAATGTAAATGTTATTCAAAAAGGAAAAAAATTGGCTTATAAATTTGAAAATATGGAATCTTCAAAAATAGAAATAAAAAAAATTGGTGAAGAGTTTTGATATAAATAGTTATTTATATATATAAATTTTATTTTATATTTATTTTTTCAATATATCAATGAATAATATAATATGTTTTAAAATTTAATTTTTTATAAATGATTTTTGAAAATATAGTATTTAAAAGTAAAATTGGAAATGGTGTTTATGGTGAAGTTTATTTAGGTCAAGATATTATATCAAAAAAAGATTTTGCAATTAAAAAAATATCAAAAAGTAAATTATTAAATCCTGAAAATGAATATTGTTTTAATAATGAAGTTTCTATATTAAAATATTTACAACCACATCCAAATTTAATTAAATTCCATTTAATTTATGAAAGCATATCAAATTTTTATATCATTGAAGAATATTGTAATGGAGGAAATTTAGAACAAAATTTAATAAAATATATTAAAAAAAATAATAAACCATTCACTGAAGAGATTTCAAAATATATAATTAAAAATATTTTATATGGATTATCTAATTTAAATTCTCAAAATATTATTCATAGAGATTTAAAAGTTGAAAATATATTATTACATTTTGATAATGAAGAAGATTTAATAAATCAAAATTTAATGAATTCAAAAATTAAAATTATTGATTTTGGTTTTGCTAAATTTTTAAAAAAAAATGAATTTGCTGATAGTATTATAGGAACTCCTTTATTTATGGATCCAATAATATTAAATTCAATGAATGATAAAAAAGAAAATGATAAAAATATGTATGATAAAAAAGTTGATATGTGGTCACTTGGAATAATATCTTATTATATTTTATTAGGAAATTTACCATTTCAAGGAAATAATATTAATGAATTATCTAAATCTATTGAAGAGAGGAAATTTATTTTACCTAAAAATCAAAATATTTATTTATCAAAAAATTGTATTGAATTTATTGATAAGTTATTAAATGTAGATATTAATTTAAGACCTTCAGCTGATGAAATTTTATTAAATGATAATTGGATAAATGATAAATCAGACCAATTTATTATGTTTAAATTAAAAAAAGAAAATGATGTAAATAATAAAGAATTTATTAATTATTGGGAAAAATATGAAGTTGAAAAAAAATATAAATATACTAAAAATTTAACAAGCAAATTTAATAATACCAATAAAATTGATTCTTTATTAAATAGAATTTTTAATGATAATGTAATTAAAAAAAAATTAAATAAACAAAAAAGTCATGAAATTCAATATCACATTTTAGAAACAGAGAATGATATAGTTTCATATTTAAGTGGTTTTGAAAAAAAAAAAGAATATAAAATTGAAGAAGATGCAAAAAATAAATTAAGTATGTTATTAGAAAATAAATAAACTTTTTTATTGAAAAATTTATATAATGTAAATTAAAATTTATTGATAACATAAATATATATCTTCATTTTAATTATATATGAATAATAAAAAGTTTTTATTATTAATAAATTTTTACTAATTTAATAGTGTATTTAATTAAATACTTATTAAATTGTTTATTTAAGTTAATTAAGAAATATAATAATATTCAAATTGTAATGTTTTCATAATTTCAAGAATTTCTTTTTTATCTGAGAGATTATTTTTTTCATTTGAATAATTAACTAAAATATTTCAATTTATTCATATTATAATTTACATTTATATATATTGTTTATTATAAAAAGTTAAAATTAATTTAATTTTTAATTTATAATAAATAAATAATAATTAATTGAACTTTATAATAAATAATTTAATTAAATAAAAAAATTAATATCAAAAAAAAAAATATCTTTAATTAATAATTCTACATGTCAATTTTTAGGAAAAGAATTAACCTAAAAAAATTAAAAAAATCATTATTTTATATTATTTAATGAATAATATCATCCCTCAGCCAACACCACTCCCAGAAATTCCTCAAAACTCAGAAATTCCACAATCAAATATAATACCAAACATGGCAATACCATCAGATACAAATGATAAATCAAGTAATAATATTAATTAATTTTTAGAACGTCGTCGTCGTTCAAAACATGAACAAGAAGGAAGAATATATAATTGTGATCACTGTGGAAAATCTTATCTTTCAAAACCAGCTTTAAACAATCATATGAATACAAAACATGCTGATATTTTAAAATCAATGAATATTGAAAAGAGAAAAAGAGGAAGACCTAGAAAATATGTAAAAGATATTTTTTTTAATTTAATAATTTTATAAAAATTTTTTTTTTTTTAGCTTGTTGATTCATCTGATAATAATTATGAAAAACAAAAATATAATCCTTATTTTAATGAACCTAAAAGAGCGAAACCACTTGATTCAAAAGATGATATAAAAATGAATGAAGTTGTTCAAAAAGTCTTTGATGATTTAATTAAGAAACATTCATCTGCTTTTATGAAAAGTTATTCTAATCCAAGTGAACATCCTATTTTAGATTATTTATTAAATAAAAAAACTTTAAATAATAAAATTTGTGATGATATCATTTGTCAATATTTAGATTATATTGCACCAATTACTAATCAAGATTATTTTATTTTTGCTACTAAATTTATTATTTTGTTTAGAGAATGTGTTAATGAAATTCAAAAAGCAAAAGATACTAAATATTCTGAAAATGAATATACTACTGTTGAAAATGCTGAAATTTTTCCTGAACAATGCAATGAATTTTTTTCTAATTTTTTAGAAAGAAATTCTTTTTTTGATTTTAATGAAGAAGATAGAAATGAATTAATTGAAATTATTCAAAATTTTTGTTATTGGCTATTTTTGAATTCTTATACTAAATCAAAACTCAGCTTGGCTTCTTAGATTAAATTTTATTATTTTTTATTTTTATTTTTAAAAAAAAATTAAACTTGAATTTTCACTTTATTTGAACAATTTTTTTCATGAAAAAATATTAATATGTTAATTATTTAAATATAATTTTTTAAATAATTTTATCTGAAAATAATTAATAAATCATTTTATCATTATTTAAAAATATTTTTTTTAATATCTATCTTATTTATATAATTGTACTCTAAATGATAGAAATAATAAAGTTAAATTTCAAAAATTTTTTCTATTAACTTTGCAATTTATTTTTATCATATTTTAAAAAAAAATAAAAAAATATGATTTTATATTATGGATAAATTAGATGATAAATACATAATCAATATTTTCTTAGATAAACAATTTAAATTTAATCACTTAGTAGATCCAATGGTAAAAATTGAAGATATAAAGGCATTAATATTAGAAAAATTAGGTCTTTACTCATTAAATTACAAAATGGAATATAACGACCATGATATAGGAGGTTTTGACACATGGACATTAAAACATATGTTTCTCTTTTCAAAAAAAGATGAATTTGACATTTATTTAACATTAAATTCAACATTAAAAAAATATGAAAAGCAAACAGTATTAATATCATATATTGAAGGAGATTGTTGGATAATATTATATAAAATATTAAGTATGAAATGGTTAAAAGTTTGTCCAACAATGAGTTCATCATTATCATTTTATGATACAATGAAATTTCCATATAATTCAAGAAGTTGTCATGTACTTCAAGAAAATCAAATAGTAATAACAGGAGGAGTAAATCATGAATATCAAGCATGTTATTATGATGCTGACACAAATGCAGTTGTATCATATCCAAATATGAAACATCCTCGTCAAAGACATTCAATGATTTATTGTGGTTATTATAAAGTTTTTATAATTGGTGGTGCAGGAAGTAAAAAAGTAACTCGTTTAGATACTCAAAAAGAATCATATACTGAATTTCCAGATATGAATTATACTAGAAAAGATGCTTCTTTATGCTATGTTAATGAAAGATATTTATATGTTTTTATGGGATATGTTGATGAAATTGGTGGTGTTTCTGATAATTATGAAAAAATGGATGTTATTGCTGAACCATTTACTGAAAAATGGAAATTATTACCTTTAAATAATTATTATGGTTTAAATATGCCGAGAACTTATTGTGGAATTTCTTTTGTTAGAAATGATGGGTGTTTTTATCTTTTTGGTGGGAGTCATAATGCTACTTCACAAGCTAGTGTTATTAAGTTTACTGAAGGTGATTATGTTTTACAAAAAAGTAGTTATACTTTACCTTTTGGAACTTGCTTTAGTGAAACTTTTTTATTACAAAGAAGTGAAGTCAGTCAAGATTATTATTTATTTGCTTATGGTGGGGATCATGAATTAATATTATTTAATCCTAAAGAAAAAATTTTGAAGGAAATACCTCAAGAATGGCTTTATTAAATAATATTATTATTTGTTAAAATATAATTTTAATGGAATATTATTATTTATAAATTTTTCGTTATTTCTTTAACATTTTTTTAAAAGTATTTTAATTATTTTATTTTTATATAAAGATTTAAATTATTCAAAAATTTAAAATATTATATTGTTAACATTTTATAAAAATTTAAAAAATAGAATGTCTAAATTTATATTATAAAAAGCTAATATAATATATTAAAATTTAAAAAAAAAATGAGTAACGAAAAAAACTTTGTTCTAAGTCTCTTTACAAAGACTTGGATAAGGGATTCTCATGGATTATATGACTATGAATCAACCCAAACAAAAAATTTAAATGCAGTGTTAGCAGAATCAGTACTAATAGCACGTAAAAAAAATGAAATAAAAACAGTACCAAATAAATCTTTATTTCAACCAGATGAAGAAATGTTACTTGATGTTAAATATCAAAAATTAGATAAATACATAATAGAAAACCCAGTAGATTTTTTAATGGAACCAACAGAAAAAAATATAACAGATTTATCAAATAAAATATGGTATGTATTAAAACATGAAGAAACGCCAAATTCAGTTTCAAATCAAACAGTAATAAATACAAATGATGATTATTATCTTTGTAAAAATGACTTAATTAAATTAGGAAGAGTAAAATATGCATTAAATGAAATTCATATTCCAGGAAGAATGGATGTTATTGATATAGAAACACCAACAGATCCAAAAAATTATGATATTGATGCTTTAAATTGTAATTCTCAACCTGTTTTTGATTTTATTTTTCAAGCTAAAACTATTGATGATAAATTAAATGAAGATTATATGTGTAAAATTTGTTATGGTAATAGTAATGAAGATGATAATCCTTTAGTACATATTTGCTCTTGTGCTGGAGGAATTAGATTTGCACATTATTTTTGTATTAAAAAATGGATGGAAACTAAATTAATTGTTAAAGAAAATGATAAAAAGACTGTTAAAAGTTATAATATTAAATCTTTTAATTGTGAAATTTGTAAAACTCCTTATCCATGTAAGATTATATTTTTTAATATTTTTTATAGTTAGATTTAAAATTTTTGGGAAAAAAGATGTTTTTGATTTAATTGAAATTGAAAGACCTGATTGTGACTATATTATTTTAGAATCATTAAATCAAATGAAAGACAATTGTAATATTAAATCAATTCATGTTATTAAATTAACAGGAGAAAATATTACAATTGGAAGAGGACATGAAAGTGATGTTAGAATTAATGATATTAGTGTAAGTAGAAGTCATGCTTGTTTAAAATATGATTTTAATACAGGTGGATTATTATTAAGAGATTTAAGAAGTAAATTTGGAACACTTGTATTATTAAAAAGACCATTAACTATTAAAGAAAGGAAAATTCATCTTCAAATTGGAAGAACTTATATTGAAGCTTCTTTAATGAATATGAAAGATTTTGAAAAATTAAAAAAAGAAAAAAAACAAAAATTACAACAACAACATCAAGAAAAAGCTGAATTACAAAAAAGTAATTATAATCCTGCTGAACAAATGGATATTGATGAAGGAAATAAATAATTTTTTATAAATAAAAATGTACCTTATAATATAATGATATTATTTGAGAAAATAATATTTTTAATAAGTTACCAAATCCTTTTTTTATTTTATTAATAACAAAAGATATTATTGTCAAAATTATAAATATTATATTTATTATAATATTTTAATTAACAATAATAAATTATTACTTCTTAATTCTAATTATTTATTTTGATTTTTCATTTTTTTCTTATTTATTTTTTTAATATCAACATTAATTTTTAAATCATCATCATCATCAATTTCATTAATTAAATCCATTGCTTCTTCATCTTTTTCATTTTTTTTTTCATTCAAACCTTTATTTGATTCTGAATAAATAATAACTTGAAAAGATAAAATAATATCAAGACTAATTACAAAAAAACCACAAATAATCATTTGAATTGGAGAACTTGTGAAAATATAATAAATAGTTTTAAAAATATCACCACCTAACCACATAAAAATCATTATTGAAGAAATATTAGAAACATTTTTTGTAATATAATTATTTTTTATTTGAGGTAAAGGAATGATTGATTCTGAAAAAGCACTAATTGTTCCTATTAAATTTACAAAATTATTATTCTGAAAACCTATAAAATTACATAAGACTGAAAATGAAAGTAAAAAAATAATAATAAATTTATAATATTCTAATTCATTTTCCCATTTCCAAAATTTTTCTTTTTTAAATAAATGAGTTATTTTAAAATATTGATTTAATGCAATTGCTTTTTCTTTTGACTTTTCTAAATCATTAGGTAATTTAATTGATTTATCATATTTTAAACTTGCATGAATTAAATATAATTGAGAAAGAATTACAACAATTGATTGATAAAGAAGAATAATAGTAAATTTTTTTCCAATCCAAAAAAAAATTCTTAATAAATTTGCAAATAATAATATTAAACACATATATTTTGAAAAACCTTCTGATGATTTTGTTTTTTCAAATTTAATTGCTTGAGCTAAATATCCAATACTCGGTGAAAAAATCATTAAAATATCACATGATACTCTTGTATAATAATAAAAATTATCTTCTGAAATTATATTTAATATTACATTAGGATTACTCATTTTCAAATCAAAATATAATATTTAATTGATTTAATTATTTATTTAATAAATTTGTTAAAAATCAAATTTAATATAAATTTAAAAAAATGCATAATTATTCTTTCATTTCTTCATCATTATTATTTTCTTTTTTTGGTTTTGTTTTACCTGCAAATAATTTAGAATCTTCTATTGTATATGGTTTTTCTTTAGTGACTTTTACTCTTTTTTTATGTTCTTTTGTTTTATAATGTATATCTAAAGATTTTTGATTTACAAAATATCTAGAACAAAATATACAATAATATTGACCTAATCCAGGTAAGTCTTCATCTATTGGCATATTTGCAAATTTTAATGAGTTTTTTGGATCTAAATCTTCTACTATTTCATCTAAATCTTTTGTTTTATTTCTTGTTCTTCTTGCTTTACCATATTGTTTGTGTTTTGCTGTATTTCCTTTTCTTCTTTGTGTATGACCCATTAAATGATAAAAAATAAATTTTTTAAAATATTAAAAAATATTTTAAATCATATTAAATATAAAAGTCTAATCTAAATATTAATAAAAATATTTAAAATTTTTTAAATTGAATTATTCTTAAACAAATATACTAGAAATAAAAATTAAAAAGATAAGGATGAATATTTATAATGACAAAAATATTGTGTTTTTTGATTATAAATTTGATATATAATATAGATTATCAAGAAATAAAGAATATATAAAAAAGGAAATTTTATATAATATTTTATTTATTTTCATTTATATTTTTTTTTTGAAATTTAATTATCTTAATCAATTTATAATTATTTAATTTTTAAATTAATTTTTCAATAATATGCATAAACCCTTTATTTTCAATAAACAATTAAATGATCATTGGAAAACTTATAACAATGAATATATGGCTAGAAAGCTACAAAATGTAAAGCCAATTATAAATATGAAATGTCCAGAAAGTTTTAAATTTTTTCAAAATCAATTTCATAAAGCATCAGTAAGAAATAATAGATGTAAAATTTTATAATATAATATATAAAATATAGTAAGACAATTTGAAATTGATAAAGATAATCAAAATTTATTAAATCACATAATAGAAATAAATGCAAATAGTCAAAAAAGAAGAGCCTTAAATTCAAAAAGACCTACTTTTGATTTTAGAAATAATTACATTTCAGCAAATAAAAAATATGAAATAATAAGAGTAGCACAAGAAAATCAACATATGTTAAAAAGAATAAATGAAAGAAGTTCATTTTATAATGTTGCAAAATGGGAAAAAGAATATGAAAAAAATCAATATTATAAAAGAAATCATTGTGTTTATCCTTCAATTGATTTTTATAAAACCCAAAAAGCATTTTATAAATATAAAAATGAAAGTAAATCAATGCCAAAGATTAATTATCCAATGAGAAATACAAAATATAAATTTTTTAATGATTATGATGCAAATGATTTTGAAGGAGTAAAAAATATTCAAAGTGAAAAAAAAAAAAAAGAAGAAGAAGAAAAGAAAAGACTAAAAAAAGAAGAAGATAAAAATAAACCAAAAATTTTATATAAGACACAAAGTGTTTTTTCTGAACTTGGAAATTGTAATGTTGAATTTTCAGTTCAAACACAAAAATTTAATATTAAAATAGAATCAAATGATCATCCTGAAAAAGCATATGCTTGTATTTTTGATAATAGAGAATCTATTGAAAATATTCAGAAATATTATAAAAAATATGATGAAATTATTTCTGATTTAAATTATAATGAAGAAGATGATCTTATTAAATTTTTTAATGAAGATAAACCTGGTTTAGAATGTGTAAGATTTTAAATTTTTTTTATTATTTTTAGAAATGTATTAAAATTCCTGGAAAAAAATTTATTGAAGTTGAAGAAGTAAATAATTATGTTAAAAATGAAGAAAAAAATGATGAAAAAAATGAAAATAAAGATGAGAAAAAAGAAAATAATGAAATTAATGAATATATAGAAAATGAAGAAATAGATGAAAATAATTTAAAGAAAGATCAAGATATTGGGGATAAGGATGATATGGAAAAACAAAAAGAAGAAGATTTAAAAAAAAGCAAAGAAGAAGAAGAAAGATTACAAAAAGAAAAAGAAGAAGAAAGATTACAAAAAGAAATAGAAAAAGAAGAAGAAGAAGAAGAAGAAGAAGAGAAAGAAGTAGAAGAAGAGAAAGAAGAAGGAAAAACAATACAAAAAGAAAAAGAAGAAGTAGAAGAAGAGAAAGAAGAAGAAAATACAATACAAAAAGAAAAAGAAGAAAAAGAAGTAAAAGAAAAAGAAAAAGAAGAAGAAGAAAAAATACAAAAAGAAAAAGAGAAAGATGAAGAAGAAAAAGAAGACAATCTACAAAAAAAAAAAGATGAAGAAGAAAAACTACAAAAAGAAAAAGAAGAAGAAGAAGAACTAAAAAAAGAAAAAGAAGAAGAAGAAAAAGAAGACAATTTACAAAAAGAAAAAGAATTAGAAAAAAATGATGAAGAGATTTATATTTCAGAAGAGGAAAAATCAGAACACGAATATAAAAAATTAAAAAATCATGAAGAAACAAACAAAATTGACGATAATAAAAATAATAAGAATTCCAATGAAAATTATAAAAATGATACTGAAGAATATAATGATTTTGATGAAAATAATATTGTAAAAAACAATGATTAACTATTTTTTTATTATTTTATTTTTTATTTTAAACTTTTATAAAAATTTTATAACTATATTAAATGAATAATAGTGATGAAAAAGTGGATAGTGAATGTACACATGTAAAAGATCTCGTTGATCCAGAAAAAATAAAATTTTATAAAACAGAATGTTCAGAGTGTGGAACAAAAGATGGAATTTTATTTATGTGTTTAAATTGTGGAAAAATATTTTGTGAATCAAGTCATTTAAAACCTCATTTAGAGCAATCAAATCATAATACAACAATAAACTTAAATGAATTACAAGTACATTGTGAAAAATGTGATAAATTAACACCAAAACAGATAAAATATCATTATCAATATATATATGAATCAAAAATGTTCTATGAAAACAATCAATTATTTTCAAAGGAAGAAATATTTGATATTAAATATAAAAAATTTATTTCATTACTTAAAGAACATAAATTTAAAAATGTAATAATAATGGTTGGAGCAGGAATAAGCACAACAGCAGGAATTCCAGATTTTCGTTCAAATACAGGTTTATTTAAACAATTACAAGATAAATATAATTTAACAAGACCAGAAGAATTTTTTGATATAAATTTATTTAGAAAAAATCCATATTACTTTTATGAATTTACTAAACTTTTCAATTTATCAAAAACAAAACCAACATTAACACATAAATTCATTGCTTATATGTTATATAAAAATTATGCTAAATATTTATTTACTCAAAATATAGATGGATTAGAAGATAAAGCAAAAATTCCTCATGATAAAATAATATTTGCACATGGGACTTTTTCAGAAGCACATTGTCCAAATTGTAAAATTGATATTGATATAAAAAAAATGAATGAATATATTGAAAAAGGTGAAATATTAGAATGTGAAAAATGTAAAGGACCATGTAAACCAAATGTTGTTTTTTATGGTGAAAATTTACCTAAAAGATTCTTTGAAAAAATGAAAGAATGTGAAGATTGTGATTTAGTTTTAATTATGGGAACTTCTTTACTTGTTCAACCTTTTGCTTCTATTCCAGATGTTATGAAAAGAGATACCTGGAAAGTTGCTATTAATAAAGATAAGATTGGATATTATTATTATGAATTATTGATTATGAACAGTCTTTTTATTTCAGGAATTACTGATGAAGTTTGTTTGAAAATTATTAAAGATTGTGAATGGGAAAATGATTATAAAAAATTTGTTAAGGATACTTATAATGATGATGAATTTGATTTAGTTGAAAAAATGGAAATGTTAAGTGTTAATGATAATAAAAATGAAAAAAAAGAAGAAAATAAAGAAAATGAAAGTAAAAATGAAAAAAAAGAAGAAAATAAAGAAAATGAAAGTAAAAATGAAAAAAAAGAAGAAAATAAAGATGAAACTAAATAAAACTTCTGTTGAAAATAGTAAATGATAGTTAATTTTATTTTATATTTTATGATTTATAAAATAATTTTAAAATTATTTTAATTATTTTTGAAAAATCTAACAAAATTTAATTGAAAATGGGAAATATATCAGAAATGTGTGTAGAAATGAACAAAAAATTATGTGGATATGACAAATATCAAAACTCAAGGAATAAAAATGAAGTAGAAGATGAGAATAATGAAAAAGAAATTGATAATTCTTATCCAGAAAATACAATAGATATATCAGTTCATTCACAACAATTAGTAATTCAAAGAAATGATAATCCTTGGGAAAATTATGAATTTATTGAAAATATTGGAAAAGGGACTTTTGGAATAGTTCAAAAAGTATTATTAAATTCAACTCATGATTATAGAGCAATGAAAATAATTCCAAAAAAACATTTAAGAAAAGAAATAGATCACTCAATTATAATTGATGAAATTAGAATATTAAAAGGATTAGATCATCCTAATATTATGAAATTATATGAATTTTATGAGGATGCAAAAAATTTTTATTTAATTTCTGAATTTTGTGATCAAGGTGATTTATTACAAAAAATGAGAAAATTAAAATCACTTTCAGAAGTAGTTGTTCAATTTTTAATGAGTAAAATTTTAAATGCAGTTTCATATTTACATCAAAAAAATATTTTACATGGTGATATTAAAATGGAAAATATTTTATTAAATACAACAACACGTAAAATAAAAAAAAGATTTACAACTTTATCTCTTAATTCAACTGAAGAAAGTTATAAAAAATCATTTTCTCAAAGTTATACAAATAAAAATGTAGATTCTCAAACTAAAAATTATGTTGAAGGTTTATCAAATTATGAAATTAAATTAATTGATTTTGGTTGTTCTAAATTTTTTTCTAAAAAATATCAGAAATTATCTGGTTTAATAGGAACTAGTATTTATTGTTCACCAGAAGTAATTGATAATAAATATGATGAAAAAAATGATGAATGGGCATGTGGTGTTTTAATGTATTTATTATTATGTGGTGAACCACCTTTTCAAGGAAAAACAGAAAGTGAAATTTTTGAAAGAATAAAAAAAGGAAAATTTAATTTTAATCATCCTAATTTTAGAAGAGTTTCTAATAATTGTAAAGATTTAATTTGTAGATTATTAAGATATTTTCCTAATAATAGAATTTCTGCAAGTGAAGCTCTTACACATTCTTTTTTTACTGATCAATTTAATCCTGATAAAATTTTATATAATAATGTTGATGTTAGTATTTTAATGAGTTTAATTAATGCTAAAGAAAAAAAAAAATTTCAAATTGCAATTTTAAATTATTTGACTAGGAATTTTATTGATAAAGATGAAGAAAAAAAACTTAAAGATATTTTTAAATATATTGATAAAAATTCAAATAATTATTTAAAAAAAAGTGATATTAAAAAATGCTTAATTGATAATAAATTTACTGTTTCTGATGATGAAATTAATCATATATTTTTAATGCTTGATTTTAATAAAAATGGTATAATTGAATATAATGAATTTTTAATGGGATTATGTGATAAAAAAAAATTATTATCTAATGAACATTTAAAGTTTGCATTTAATGCTATTGATAATGAAAAAAATGGATATATAAAATGGAATAATATACATAAAATTATTTTTCAAGGAATTGAAATTAATAAAGATCTTCTTAATAATTATTTAAATGAATTAAAAATTACTATTGATGAACCAATTGGTTTTTCTAAATTTTGTCAAATAATTAATAATTTTGATTGATTTATAAATAAATAAATATACATTTTTTTTAATTTAAGAATATAATTTTAATATATTTGTAGAAGAAAATTTGGAAAATGGTAAAATAAAAAAATAAGTTTATTATATAAATGATAAGTTATTAAATTTAATTTTAAATTAAAATATATTAATTAAATTTAAAAAATATTTAAAAAATAATTTTTAAATGAAAGAAATAAATATATTATTTAATTTAATAACTTAAATGTCTTCGAAATATATAAAAAAATATCCAATTCCAAAAGAGTTTCCAGAAATATTAGCTCAATTTATAAAAGAAATTCTTAGAAATCAACCACTTGATATAATTGATTTTGGAATTGAATTTTTTAGATGTGTAGAAGAACAAAAAATATTAGACTATGAACATAAGGGTAAAAATATTCCATGTGATTTTAAACCAAAAATACCTACAATATCAAAGAAAGAAAAAAGAAAAATTCTTACACAAGAAGAATATCAAAAATATCAAGAATCTATTACTCAAAGTCAAATAGAAAAAGAACAAGAAAAAGAAAAAGAAAATGAATTAAATAAACCAATAATAAATGAAATAAAAGTTGAAGAAAGACCAGAAAGTGAAAAAAGTGATAATTTAATGAAAGGAGGAGGTGTTATGATTGATAGTGAAGAAGAAAATTTAGATGAATTAAATGAAAATAATAAAAAATTCCTTTCAACTGGTTCAAATATAGGAGAAATTAAAGAAAGTACTCCTCCTCATACATTAACTAATTTTAATTTAGATAATTATGAAGATTGTATTGATTTTAATGAAAAGGAAGAACAATTAAATAAATTAAAAGAAGAAAATAAAGGAAATGTAAATCAATATATAGAAAATGTATTTAATCCAAATAAAAATTTAAATGATATACTTATTAATATGCAAGAAACATTAATGTCATATTATAAAAATAAAGGAACAGAAAATGAAAGTGAATATGAAAGATTAAATGAAGATTTAAAAAATAAATTATCAGAAATTAAATTACAAATATTAGAAAATGATCCAAAAACTCAAAGTTTAAATGACGCAATTTCTGACTTTAAATCATATGATTATTATCCTCGTACAATAAGATGTTATTCAATGAAATTAAATGATCCACCAGAAGAAAATAATCCTTATTTAGATGAATTTTGTTTCTTTTTATTTAATCATAGATTACAAAAATTTATTGAAGATGATGATCCAAAAGTATTAGAAAAATATCCTTATGTAAAACAATATTTTGTACATAATATTGAATTACTTCAACCAGAAATATATTCTTTTGTTCTTAATAGTAAATATTATCCTAATGATGAATTTTGTAATAATTTCTCTAGTTTTAGTGTAAGAAAAAGAGAATTATGTCAAAATTTTTATAAATTAATGTATTTAGGAGATAATTCAAAACAAGTCAATCAATGTTTAAATAATATGGAAAATTGTCACTATATTTCTTCACCAAAACAAATTTATGCTAAATTATCAACAGTTAATGATGATAATAAAGAAGATATTGAATCAACAGTTACAGAAAAATTACAAAATAATTATAAAAAAATGTGGAATTTTATTTCAAGAGTTATTAATACACCAATTGAATTAGTTGAACAATCATATTATGATTTTATGTCTTATAAACCTATTGAAAGAAATATAATTATAGATTATTTATCTTTAAATCAAGATTATCATGAAATACATGATAAATTTAGTTCACTTGAAATTGATCCAGATGAGTCTAATTTTTATCATAGAATGAAAGAATTATATATGGAATTAACACATTCTCCTGAGTTAGATTATAGAAATATGTGTATTTATAGAAATAAATTATTTGATATTCCAGAAAATGTTAAAAATTATATTGAAAAATTTGATGATATAAATTCTACTTTAAATGATGAAGAATTATTTAATGAATATAAATCATTAAATCCTCTTTCAAAAGATGGTATTTATTATTATTTAATAATTAAACAAAAGAATGATGATAGATTAACTAATTTAAATATAAAAATTAGTCTTGAAAAACAAAAAAGAGAATCTGATAGTTTTAAAAATAGAGGTAAAAGTTTATCAGAAAATTTCACTTTAGACTCAGATGAATTTGAAGCATTTAAAAATGAATATTTCTTATGGAAAGATAATTCTGATTCTAAATTAAAAGAATATTTCAATATTGATGATTCAGAAAAAGATAATTATTTTAAAGATAAATTAAATAATGAAGAAAAAAAAATAGTTTTTGATATGTTAGAAATTGAAAATATTTTAAATGAAGAATATCCACTTAAAGATAAAATTGAGGAATATAGTAATCTTATTTCTGAATAATTATATGATTATTTACATCAACAAAATTATTTAAAATGATATATAAATTTTAATTATTTTTTTATCATTATCATAATATCACAAATTTTTTTTATTTAATATTTTATTATTTTATTTTTATTTTTAAAATTAAATTTTTATAATAACATTTTCTTTGTGTCATTCATAAAAATTAATAAACAAAAAATGAGTAGTTTTTTAAACGAATCTCCAATTAACCAAAATACAAATAATATAAATATAAATGATGAAAATGCTTATTTAGAGGAAGGAAAAATGACAAGAAAAATAGAATTTGATAGAGGAACACCATTAAATTATGATTTCCCAAAAAATAAAGTATATACAATTCCATATACATTTAAAGGTTTTTTTACATTTGTATCATCAAAATTATTAAATATGCCTTTTAATATATGTATAATTATCATAGCATTATTTTATCTAATATGTTTTTTATTTCAAATGGATGATATTTCACACTTACAATTACATTATTCAATAGTATATCATTTAATAATTTTTGGTCTTGAATTAATTTTTTCATGTTTTGAATATTTTAAAATATTTTTAAATGATTTGAAAATTAATAATCAAAAAACAAGAATATATGATAATGATAGTAGAAAATTTGTAGAAAAAAAATGGAAAGATATACAAGTTGGGAATATAATATGTGTTAAAAAAGATGAAGTAGTACCAGCAGATATGATAATATTAGAATCTTTAGATCATAATCATCAATGTTATTTAGATTATTCATCTGTAAATGGAATTTTTGATTCTTTTGTTATGAAAAAAGCATGTAATGATACTCATGCTCCAGTAATGAAAAAAATATTATTTTCAGAATATGTTAAAAATATAAAAGGTTTTTTAAAATATGAAGAACCAAATTCAAATATGCATGTTTTTAATGGTAGATTAAAATTAGAATCTTTTCCAAGAGCTTCTGATATTAAAGATGAAAATTTTGTTATGAGAGGAAGTACTATTAAAAATATTCCTTTAATTTATGGTTTAGTTGTTTATACTGGAATGGAAACTAAAATAATGATGACTTTGAAATTTACATCAAATTTAAAAAAAAATATTAATTTATATAAAGGTCATCATTCAATTGAAAATCAATTTAATTCTGTTATAATTAAACAAGATAATGAAGTTATAAGAGTTACTTTAAAATTTATTCAATATATTTTAATTGGTGTTTATACTTTTCTTGTTATTATTGCTTTATTTATTGAATTACATAAATCTTTTTTATGTTATTATTCATTTAAATCACCAGTTGGTGATGATCATTATTATCTTGCTTTTCATAATATTGATGAAAATAGAACTAAAAAAACTGATCCTTTTTATGAAATGTTTTTATCTTGTGTTCAATTTGTTCTTTCTTTTCATTTTATTTTACCATTTGATTGGTTTGGTTTAATTGAAGTTGCATATTTTTTTTTAACATATTTTATTATTTGGGATGAAAAAGTTTTATTAAATTATTTTAATAAAGTGGAAATTATAAATAATGGTTCTATTGCATATTTTGGTCAAGTTAGACATATTTTAACTGATAAAACTGGGACTTTGACTTTTAGGAAATTTAAATTAAAAATTTGTTCAATTCATGGTAAACTATTTTCATTTGAAAATAAAGATCAAAAAGATGAAAATTATGTTTTTAGAATCAAAAGTAATGATGATGTTAAAAATACTGATATATATAAAGAATTACATTCAAATAGTAATTCATCAAAAGAGATTAAAGAATTTTTAGAAGAATTATGTTTATGTCATTCAGTTAAATTAATTAATAATGATAAAAATTTATCTAATATGAATCCTAATAAAAATAATGATGAAATGGAATTACAAGATTTAGGAGAAAAACAATATGGAACAATCGAAAATAAACACACAGATCAAAAAATAAATACAACATATACAAATAATAGAAATAAAACATTTGGTTCAATTTATGCAGAAGAAAAAGGAATGTTAAAAGCATTATCAAAACTTGGTTATAAAATTCATAAAACAAAAAAAAATTTTATATCATTAGATATTGAAGGAGCAAGAAAAATTTATGGAATATTAGGTTTAAATAAATATTCAGAAGATAGAAAAAGGATGAGTATATTAATTCATGATGAAAGAGAACCAGGTAGTACTTTATTATGTAAAGCAAATGATTCATCAATTTTTAAATTAATTAAAAAATCAAATCCAAATGATGATAATGAAATACAAAAATCAATTTTACAAATAAAACAACTTTCAAAATATGGTTTACGTTATTTTATATATTGTAAAAAAAAATTAAATAATGAAGAAACAAGTAATTTTTTAGATAAATTCAAAACTGCTGAAAATTATGTAATTAAATCAGAAGAACATTTAAGAAATTTAGCAATTGAATATGAAAAAGATTTAACTTTAATGGGAATTTTATTTTTTGAAGAGAAAATATCACGTGATTTAAAATATTCAATTAACAAATTAAATAATGCAGGAATTAAAATATGGATTGCATCAGGAGATAAAAGAGAAAATGTATTATCAGTAGGAACAAATTTAAAAATATTTAATCCAGATTCAATAAGAGGTGATTTTTCAGATAAAGATAAACCAGAAGATTTAGATATTAAAATGAGTATGTTATTAATGCAATTTTTATTCCCAAATGATAAAATAAATAAAATGAAAACAAGAAAAGGAGTTTCAGTAGAGACACAAAGTATAAAACATTCTTCAAAAGATTTAACAATATTATTAAGTGGTAATTGTTTTAATAAAATATGTAATGATCAAAGAAATTTTCAATCATTAGCAACATTATTATCTTATTGTAGTTGTTTATTAGCATATCAATTTACTCCAAATGATAAATTTGTTCTTTGTCAAATGATAAAAATGTATTGTTCAAAAAATTCAAAAGTTTTAGCAGTAGGAGATGGATTTAATGATTTTACTATGTTAAAAGAAGCTGATTTAAGTATTGGAATTAGATCAAGAGAAATTTTACAAGTTAGAAATACTTGTGATGTTATTGTTAATCAATTTTCACAAATTGTTGATTTAATTTTAGTTCATGGAACTTGGAATTTTTGGAGGGTTAGAAATATTGCTTTATTATCTTTTTATGCTAATTTTATTATTACTATTCCTATTTTTTTACATCAAAATACTAATAATATTGGAAGTACTTTTTATATTGAAGGTTATGGAAAATTTGCTTTGGAAATTTTAGTTATTAATTTTTTTATTTTGTTTATTTTTTGTTTTGATATTCCTGTTGAGAGAACTTTAATATCTTTAAATGTTAATGTTTATAAATATAATTTTTATGATAAAAAAGTAATCATTTTAGAATTTGGTTTAGAATTAATAAGAGCTCTTGCTGATTCTATTATATTATATTTCTTTATTTATAAATTGGATTATGTTTTAGGAAAAAATGGTGAAACTGTTGAATTAGAAACTTTTTGTGGTGTTATGGTTTATACTTCTTATGTTATTGTCATTTTTAAAATTTATACTTTGAAATTACATTCAATCAATGTTATTCAAATTATTATTGGAATTGTTACTATTATTTTATTATTTGCTATTACATATATTAATAAAGATATACAAGGTTTAATTATTGAAGGATTTATATTTGTACCTTTTTTCTTTGCTGGATTAGATGTTATTATTATTACATATTTATATGAATATGCAGGAAGAAATATTGTTGCTATTTTTGGTTCTGAGGATTTTATTATTAAATTAACAAGAATCTTTATTAGTTTTATTAAAGATAATACTTTCTTTAAAAATTTTAATTCAATGTTTGTTACTATTGCTAAAGAAATACCTAATATTATTGATAAAATTGATAAGATTTCTTATCCTGAAGTTCTTGAAAAGATATTTATTAATAATAAATCTCTTGATCCTGCTTTAGAAAATATGGCTGATGTTTCAAATGAAGAAGTTGCTAAATTAAAATTGCAAAAACCTTTTTTAAGATTTAATGATAAAAAAGTTGAAATAGATTATATAAATTACCTTAGTAAAGACTTCAAAAAAAGTTTTATTGTCTATTTAATTCTTTTATTTATTTTTTGGGGTATTGAAATGATAATAGTAGGAACAAAAAATCTTAAAGTTACTATTTATTGTAGATTTGCATATATTCTTTTAGGATTATTTATACTTATTCCTCATATTTTCAAACATTTCAATCATATTTTTCCTTTTTATTTATTTTCCCTTTTAACTTTAGAAATTATTGTAATATATACTGAAAAAAAAGATAATGATATTAAATTATTTATTCATTCAATAGTTGCATTATCATTTCCATTATATTTTAGTCCACAACCATTTAGTCAAACTATATTATTAACAACATATTATTTAATAGGAATTACTCCAGCAATATATTTAAATGAATTTGGTTTTAAAAAAAAAACACAAAATGATTATTTTCTTTATTCAAACCTTCCATTATTATATCATAATCACATATATATATATTCAATAATATTTTCAATGATAATATTTTCATATTACAACAAATTAATGTCTAGAATAGAATTTTTAAAATATTATAAAAGTGCAATAGAATTAAAAAAAGACAACTTAATAATGGCAAATTTAATCCCAGATTTCGTAAGAGCAAAATATAATAGAAGAGAACGTGGAGCAGTATATGGATATCAAGTAGTTTCAATTGTTTTTTGTGATATAAGTGAATTTGATTCATTAGTAGCAAAATTAACTCCAAAAGATTTAATAACATTTTTAGATGAATTATATTCAGTAATGGATCAATTTTGTCAATTACATGGTTTACAAAAAATAGAAACAGTAGGAAAAACATATATGGCAGCAGGTGGAATAAAAGAATGTGAAATTGATGTTGATCCAGTCACTTTATCATCTCATCATGCAATAAGATGTTTTGAATTTAGTTTAGATATTCTTGATTTAGTAATGAAAATGGTTTTAACTTCAGGAGATAAAATAAAAGTTAAAATTGGTATTCATACTGGTAAAGTAATACCTGCTGTTGTAGGTGAACATAAACCACAATTTTCACTTATTGGTGATACTGTTAATACAACTGCAAGAATGTGTACTAATTCAAGAGATAATTGTGTTAATTGTTCTGAATTTTCATATGAAGAAATTAAACAAAAATATAAAAATTTTGAACAAAGGACTAAAGAAGTTAAAGGAAAAGGAATGATGAATTTATATTTATATGATCCTTTAAAACATAGGAAAGGTGTTATGGATTCTAAAAATAAAATTGGAAGAGATTCAAGTGGGAATATGTTAATGAGGAGTGTTACTAAAAATGTTCCAGTTATTGTTAGACAAGGAACTAAAGGAAGTAGAAGAGAGAGTAAAGTTATTCAAGGAAATATTAAAAATGAAAGTTATAATAGAAAAGATAGTATTGATAGTTCTATTTTTATTGTGGAAAATTCACAAGATTTATTATTGAAAAATAATAGTAATAATAATTTAATTATGGATAATCAAGAAGATATTCTTAATATGAATTATAATTATGATGAAAGAAAAAGACATCATAGTAATAATGGACATGAAAAAAAACCTGAGGATAGTATTGTTAAGAAAAATACTTATTTTACTAATTCTTTATTTTTTTATAAATTTAGAGATTCTGTTTCTAAAAATGGTTTTGAACGTTTTGAAAAAAATTTGTTTCAACATGCAGAAATTAAATCTATTTTGGTTAATGGTAATTTAATTGTGTCTTCTATATTTGGAATTTTTATGTTTAGTCAATATGCAATTACAGATGATTCTCCAGTTTATATATGTATAATTATAAATGCAATATTATTAATGATCTTAGTTGGAATAGTATATGAAACACATAAATTAATAAGAAATTATAGTGAAATATTCCCATATATTATAATGACAATATATATATGTTTCACTATAGTAATAGTATTTTCATTTAATAAAATAAATGAAAAATATTTTTCAAATTTATTAACAGAACAAATATTAATAATAACATCATTAGGTTCATGTGGATTATTAAATTATCTTCAACTTTCATATAATTACATTATATATATAATAATATTCATTATAAATACATGTGTAAACCATGATAATTTCCTAATAAAAAAATACAACATATATTTTATAATCTTATGTTTAATGAAACAAATATTAGTTTGTGTTAGTTATTATGATTGTACAATGGATTTCTTAACAAATCAAGAAGAAAATAAAGCATTAGTAGAAAAGGAGAAAATGTTATTTAACTTAATGCCACTTCATGTAGTTCAAAACATGAAAGATGACATTCCAGTAGCAGATGTTTTACCAACAGTAACTTTACTTTTTGCAGATATAGTACGTTATACAGACTTTGGTAATTCTCATCAACCAGTAGAAGTAGTACATATGTTAATGGAATTATTTAAAAGATTTGATGATGCCACAAAAGAATGTCATGTATATAAAGTTCATACAATTGGTGATTGTTATGTTGTAATGGGATTTAATGGTAAAGTTTCAATGAATATGAGAAATTATTATGATGAAGCAAAAAATGTTTGTAAAATGGGAGAATGTATGATAAAAATAATAAGAGAAGTTAGAAAAAAAGTTAATTTTGAAGCTTTAGATATGAGAATTGGAATTCATACTGGTGCTGTTATTGCTGGAATTATTGGAAGTACTGTTGTTAGATATGATATTTTTGGAAGTGATGTACTTATTGCTAATAAAATGGAAAGTTCTGGTTTACCTGGAAGAATTAATATTTCAGAAGATACTAAAAGATTACTTGAAAATCAACAAATGCCTTATACTCTTAGTTTTAATAAAATTGTTTCTGTTCAAGGTGCTGGAAAGGAAATTAAATGTTATTTAATTGAGAAAGAAATTGAAAATCAGTGAATTTTTAATTAATATAGTATTTTGTTTTTGAGTATTTTTTTTTTGATTTTTACAATAATTGAGTTATTTTAGAAATAAAACATTTAATATAATTTTATTATATTTTTTTCTTATTAAATATATCTTTTTTATTTATATTTGTATTATTTTTACTTAATTAATATAATAATTATAAAAAATTTTAAAACTAATTATGGAATTAAGCGATGAAGAATTATATATTGACAGGAAGAAATTAGTATGGAAGATAATTTCTCAAAATGAAAATGCACATTATTCAAAAACAATGTCAAATTTTCCAAAATTACAAACTAAAAAACAATCAAAACCAAAAACTGTATATAATAAGAAAAAAAGAGGATATAAAATAATAAACAGAAAAGTTATTCCAATATTTATTGATGATGATAACAATATTTATGAAAGAGAAAATATAATGCATAAATTTAAAGTTTTTGAAGAAGAAAGAAAAAAAAAATTCAATAGTCAAAAAATGGAAAATTTATTTAATAAATTATTCACAACTAAAAATAGAAAATTTAAATTTAGAGAAAGAGAACCTCAAAAAGAAAATTTAGATTCATTAAAATCCCCAAATACTACATCAAAAAAATTTTACTCATCATATCAAAATAATTATGAAACATCTGAATTTCCATATATATCCCAAACAGAAAATAACAATATAAATACAATAGAATCAAAAAAAACAAGTAAAAATATTGAAGAATATGATAATGATTTTGGAAATGAAAATGAAGATTTAGATTCATTTGAAATAGATGAAAAAGTAATAAAAAATTTAGAAGATAATTATCCATTTTTTAATAAAGATATTGATCAAATTGGAAAACAAAGAAAACAAATACAGAAATTATTTAGAAATGGTAAAGTTGAATATTTTCATCATGTTGATAAAATTAAAAGAGCACATTTTATGGATTTAACTCCAGCATCAATTATAAATAGTAATTTAGCTAAAACTCAAACAAAATTTCCATTATATAAAACAATGAGTAAGTTTAGTGGAACTAAATATAATTTTGGAAAAAATTATATGAATACTACAACAGGATTTAATTACTTAAAAAAAAATTTATTAAATAAATCAAGTAAAACTGAAGAATTGAATAATTATGCTTTAAAAATTATAAATAATTTAAGAAAAAAATAAGGTTTTTTTTATATATTTAAATTTAGTTTTATTTTTTTAAAATCTCTTTTTTTATTATTAGATAAACTTTTTTTAAATGTTATTATTATTAGTAGTACTAATTTGAATTGTTTTATTTTCATTTCCAAATTCTTCTTTATTATTATTATTATCATTTTTATCATCAATTTTTTTTTCAATTTTATTTAAACTAACAGATGATACAGATCTTGAACTTCTGCTTTCACTTCTCGAGTAATTAGACCTTGATTCACTTCTTCTACTTCTAGAAGATGATTTAGATTGACTTGATCTTCTTGAATGTCTCCTTGAATCATTAGATGAACTTCTTCTTCTTGAACTTGAACTTGAAGAAGAACTTGATTTAGAACTCTTACTATAATCTCTTCCTTTATTTCTAGAAGAATATTTTTGATTATCACCTCTTTTCCTATAATTTGAATCTCTTCCTCTATTATTTCCATTATTATTACCATGAAAATTACCATAACTAATATTATTCCATCCACTATTATTATTATTATAATCTCTTCTATTTTTATTATTGCTATAATTATTAATTCTATTATTTCTATAATTATTATTATCTAAATCTTTCTTAGGAAGATGACATTTATTGCATTCTTTTCTCCATCCAAAATTAATATTTTGACAATTATCACATTTCCAATCTCCTTCTTTAAATAAACCAGGAGGTCCTCCAAAATAACCTCTTCTTTGATAACTAAAATTTTTCCAATCATTCCTTCTTTTACTCCTACTTTTACTTCTACTTCTACATCTACTGCTACTACTCCTACTCCTATGTCTATGATGTCTCCTTTCATGTCTTCTTTCCCTTTCTCTACTTTTATCTTTCTCTTTACTATAATGCTTACTCCTATAACCAAAATGACCTTTTTTATATAATATAATTTATTTTATAATAATAATAAAAAATACCTTCTTGTTCCTGTTCAAAATTCATAAAATCATTTTCTGGCTTTGGTGTACCACATCTATTGCATTTAGTCCTTCTTGCAAAGTTTTTGTTTCTACAATCTGGATTGGGACATTCCCAGTCTCCCACTTTGAAAATATATCTTTTTCTCTTTAGGGAAAGTGACTGGTTCAGCATCATGTTTTGTGTAAGAAATCTATCACTACCTAATTTTACCATTATTTACTCCTATACCGTACCGTATTTTTGCTCTTTTTGATCATTCCCTGTATTTTGATTTTGAGATAAACCTATGAAGGTTCTTTGATAGGGAACCATTAAATTTGATTGTTGTTGATTTGGTGTTTGATTCATTTTTTTTTTTTGTTTTTTTATCTTTTTATGAAAATGAATTTATAATTTATTTTTACCTTTTTGTATTTATTTTAGATTTTTTTATATTTTTTTTTTAAATTTTATTTTTGATAATTTTAAAATGTACAATATTTATATTTTATTCCTTTTTTAAAAAAAAAAAAAAAACAAAAAATTAATTTTTATTTTTAATTAAATAAAATATTATTTTTTATCTTAATTAATATTTTTTATTCATTAAATCTATTTTAATGAGCAGAATCCAATTTAAAACAGAAAAAGACTTTAAATTCATTCTTCGTCTCTTCAATTCAAACATTGATGGAAAGCAAAAAATTCCATATGCCCTTCGTAAAATAAAAGGTATAGGTCGTCGTTTCGGTCACGCAGTAACAATAAAAGCAGGATTAGAACCAAGTAGACGTGCTGGAGAATTAAACGATAAGGAAATTGAACAAATAATTGATGTTGTATCAAATCCTTTAAATCATCATTTACCTAAATGGATTTTAAATAGAAAAAAAGATCCTAAAGAAGGAACTTATACTCAACAAGTTGCTAATGGTTGGGATACTAAAATAAGAGAAGATTTAGAAAAAATGAAAAAAATGAAATTACATAAAGGATTAAGACATT
>JAEEGK010001827.1_pt1 | contig 53243 bp, 55 predicted proteins | sample 8958771 | NCBI WGS metagenome assembly JAEEGK01 (sample SAMN16246547, study PRJNA631951) | gut metagenome | biome: gut microbiome; feature: rumen; material: SC-attached | host: Bos | place: Iran: Karaj | collected 2018-10 | reverse complement strand
TTATATTCTCTGCTCATAAATTCCCTCAAAATCGGTGTATACGTGGTTTAAGGTTATTCGGATTCGCTGTATGCGTAATTCATGCGAAAAAGTATAAAAAGCTGAAATTATAACCACACGTTTTTTGTGTGGTTATTATATTTACAGGCTTATTGTATGCTATTTTTGCTCGGAAATCAATTTCTATTCGCAAAATTATTATTTAGCGAATAGAAATGTATAGCTCTATCCCATATAAAGTAAAAAAACCTGCAAAGACCAGATTCCTCCGAAAAGTAAAAAAAATTTTTTAGCCACAAAAGTAAAAAAATTTTTTTAAAATCTCTCAAAAAATTGACTTTATTTTTATACAAAGTGTCTTTCTTTCCGCCTGTACCCTTTACAATAAGGACAATCATTCTTCTTACGTAATGTGTTTATTGTTTTCTGTCCCGGACTCATTAAATACTTCCTTTTACATTTATTACAATTCCACCATACGGTCTTATTTGATGTTTCAAGGATATTTTCCGGTTGGGATTTTTAATGAACTTATGAAAGTTTGTGAAATGAAGAAAACCCTGATCATCAACCAGGACAATGAATTTTCTTGTAAGCAAAAGAGACTCTTCCGCTACAAGAGTGTGTCTGTAAACCTTAAAGTGCATAGGGATATCCGCTTTCTTTATTTTGAAAAAAAGTCTTGTCGGATTACAGAGTTTTTGTTATAATACAAAAAACGTAACAAAAATACACTCAAAACGAGCATTGACAAGGTTCCCGGCCAAAGGAAAGTTAATGCTTTTTTTGCGCTGTAATCATATAAAATATTTAATAAATTATACCAAAAATCAGATCAACTGTAAACGCTCAAATGCTTATAGAAACTGCTTTTTGATATTTTTTTACGATAAAAATACGGTTGATATGAAAAAAATAACCTCTTGCAAGAGGTTATTTCAGACTGTCATACGTTTTTAGTAAGATGCTATCTTGGTTAGAGCATTAATAATTGCTTCATGAATACAGTTCTTTTCAAAATCAGGAATAGTGGACTTGTTTTTGGCATAGTAACGATTCATCTGTTTGATCTTAAACCGTGATCCGGAAAGCTTATTAAAGAATTTTGCGCTGGCAGTATCAATATCATTGTATTGCGCTTCGAACTGTCGTGCACCTCTTTCAATTGTTGTGACCATCCAGTGTCCATCTTCACAAAATAGATTTACTTTTTCGTCGCCTTCAGCACCCAACGAGTAGATACGCTCAGGAATTCGATACTTTTCCAAAGCCTTACGAATAATATCCAAGTTCTTTTCTGTGGAAGATGTAAGGATAATATTTGTAGCATCATTGGCTACATTTTCAATAACGCTTTTATTAACCATCTAAAATCCTCCTTCAAAACTCCTTGCACCACTAATTCATAGATGCTGTCTTTGTGAAAATACTGAATCGCTCCGCCCTCAGAAGAGAAACCTTTTGCAACATATCCTTTCATTACCACGCATTTCACTTTACAAGATCTTCTCACTATGTATTCGTGATAAACTCGCGTTTCTTTTAAATACGGCAGTGAAAGTTTTTCATATGGCGTCCCATAAGGTGCGGTAAAATGTCCGTTACAGTCTCCGTAGCGTACGATGCGGCTGCCCTTGGGGAGAATGTAATCACGCACAACATACTCTCCATTTTCCATGACTTTGCTTAAATCAAAGCCGTGCTTGTCAGCACCTACGATCAAGGACCAATTGATCTGACCATTTTTGTCGAGAAAAGAATTATCCGCAACAATATCTGTTTGCTTGATCCTTTTTCCAAAGCAATTTCTGTCCATTGTTTCCTCACTTTCTCTATTCAATAATTCATATATATAAACAGAGAAAGGCCTCCGACACCCATCCCTGATTGTTTTTATCAGGGACGTGCCCTATTAAATTATTACGTATGACTTTGCCGAACCTGTCTTTCTTTACATACATATCATGTAAGAAATGATCTGCTTGCGTGAGCCCGAATAGAGCCCAAAGCAACTCTTCAAGGCGACGATATATTTCATCGGCACCCGATAGAGTCAATTGATTTTAATTAAATAAATATACTATGTTTATATTATATTCGCTTGCCCTCACATTATCAAGCAAATATTTACGAAATCTGCTTCTCCAATACCAAATTAAAAATTGACTTTATTTACCTTAGAAATAAAGTCAATTTAATAATAAAGTCAATTTTAAAAAAGTTTTACTTTATGCTTGTACCCATTGTAATTAAAGGCTTACAGAAGATATATTATAAAGTCAAAAAATTTTCACTTTCTTTGAATTCTGTCGTGGAGTAAGTACTAAAGGCCGGATAATAACAGAAACGATTAGAGAATCCCGATTTCCGACGGATCCAGGGGATATTTGGATATCAGTTGGTCGGAAAAAAGATTCCGCGCCTGATGCACATATTTGATAGGTTTACGTCCCCTGAGCTGATACTCGTCGTGAGATACTATGCTCAGCACAACGTCGAACAGAGTCATGAAGGCCCACTGCGGATGATACAGTTCATCGGCGCGATGTTTATGCAGGCATCGATACGCTCTCGGGCCATCGATCAGGATCGCCCAATAGTGTTGCGTGTTTCGGGACTGAATTTCTATCGTCCTGTCGTCAACATACAGGAAGTCGAAATAGTCGTCCATTGTTAAAAGGTCTTTGGTCGTAAACATTTATCCTCACCTTTTGACGTTATCGGTTTCCTTTGGATTTATTATGAGTTTTGCAGAGCATTTGACAGTTACTTATATCGGTTGCTCCGCCGTTGCTCCATGCGGTTACATGATCTGCGTCCATTTCAGCATATTTCCATATACGTTTCATCATCCGTTCATCATTACTCATAGCGCAGTAAGGACAGTTTGAAACACCATCATTTTTTGCCTTGTCGGTCTGCTGTGTATAAACCGCTTTCTTGGTGGATTCTTCAAAAATTCTTATATCAAGTAGTTTCGGATCTTGGCAACCGCCAAGAATATATTCAAAGACTCCTCTTCTATTTTTTACTGCTGCGTCACCATATAATTCATGAACTTTCTGGGAAACAGCTTCCGGATCGTACGGATTTGAGTGATATTCTTCATACATTCTGCCCCATTCAAGCCCTCGCATTTCCGTCTCTACGTCCTTGAATACACTTGATATCCAATCTATTACTGCATTGAAATATGTCTTTAATTCCGTGATATCTGTGTCGTATCGGTGAGCAGACATATACTTGTCTACATCATCATGGTCTTTTGCCTTTGAAACCCATTCAAAAGCAGTACGAAGGTAGTCCTGGCGGATTACTTCGCCTTTAATGTATGCACTCCATTTCTGAATATTGGCATTCTGTGAATTTGAAAACTCTTCCTTCGCCTTTGTAACAAAAGGACCGGAATGGATTGCATTGGAAAGTTCTTGTTCATTCAATGGCACACCGGCAATATTGATAGTTTTAAACCACTCTTTTATCTCAGATTCCTCGCCCTGGCACTCATAAATAGTCAATTTTGCATCCATTATTTTCTTTTTCTGATCATCTGCGAGTCCAGAGAAGTATCGAGGAATCCCATTGCTGTCCATTATCGGAAATTTCCCTGTAACGAATCGTCCAAAACTTGTAATGCGCTGCTGGCCGTCTAATACTTCAAACTTATCTTCTGCGACTTTCACAAAATAGATCAATCCAAGCGGATAACCTTTAAGCAAAGAATCTATGACGGCTACATCCTTTTTACCATCTGCATAAATATAGTTTCTTTGATACTCGGGCTGAATCACAAGTTTTCCGGATAAACCAAATAAGCCCTTGCCTTCATATTCGTTATAAACAAACCCGTTACAAATGTCGGAAACCGTAATATTGGTTTTTAATTCAGTTTTCATATGCCATTACTCCTTCCTTCTAATCAACAATCTTCTATATGGAAGGATTGGCATACCATCTTTCATATAGTAGAGGTCACCATCCCTCAATCCTTTATTTAATGCCTTTAATTCTCTTGGATATGGCTTCAATCCAAGTGCTACTCCTAAGTCTCCATGAGCCATTCCTAGAATTTCAAATTGTTCCGGACAGTATTTATCCATAAATGTAATTGGAACACCCATAGTTTCAAATACGTCCCCAGGAATTGCATCTGTAAAAGGAACCTCTATTGCGTCATAATTTTCATATTTCGGGTATCCATCTGAAATTATTTCTTTATGTTTGCTGAATTTTAGATTATCGGCCTTTGACATTAACTGCAATGGTTGATGTCTACGCCCATGCTCAAGGGTAGTAAACCACCGAACTCCCTTTACACGGATGTATTTGTTTCCATCTTCATCTACTCGACTACCTGCAGCGTTCAAGGGGTAATTATCGGGGACTCTAAATTCTCGATCGCCACTATGTATTGTACATCCTAACCATAGCCTGTTTGCCTGTATATGTGGAAAAACTTCTTTATAAGCTATTGCATTTTGATTGCCTATAATACAACAATCTTTATTTGCATCAAAAATCCATGATAAAAATGCCCTAAAGAGAGAAAAGGGCGGATTGGTGATAATAATATCTGACTCATCACGAAGCTTTGTTACCTCTTCCGACATGAAATCCCCATCACCTTCAAGGTACTCCCATTCAAGATCATCAATATCTATATTGCCAGATTTATTTTTATCTCTGTCTAATATGAAAATCTTTCCTCTGTAATCAGTTTTACTCTCATCATAATTAGGACTATTTAACTCAAATAAGGTAATCTGGTGGTATTGTTCTACGGGCTGATTGTATTTTGCAGCTTTACTTGACGCGGCAAAACTCGTACTAATAAGTTTTTTTAAACCGAAATTTTCAAAATTTTGCGCAAAAAACTTTGTAAAATTACTCCACTCAGGATCATCACAAGGAAGCAAAACGGTTTTATCTCTAAATGTATTAGGATTGTATTCAAGATACGCATTCATTTCTTTTTGTATGTCTTCATAACTTGTATAGAATTCATCTTGCTTCGCTTCTTTTGCTACGCCTAATCCCTTATTATCTGCCATTACAAACACCTCACAATCTAAATAATTTTGCCACTCCTGGCATATCCTTTCGGATCTCTTCTGCCAGGTTTACCGGCTCCATATCAAGCAGCTTGATAAACTCATTAAACCTCTTTCCACGACCAGGGATAAGTTTCATCATAAGCATTTTCGCTGTTTGTTCGTCGCCTATGCTTCTCATCATAGGACTTCCATGAAACCCTCTTATTTTGTACACACTTGTTTAGTTCATCGGTCTTTCCTTTACTTACGAATCAATAAAAACTAAACTATTTCCAGCAATTTCCGCACCTTCTGTTTTCAAGCTTTGGGGCTACCTGTTTTGAGTACTCCTCCGCCTCTTCGTATGTAACGAAATACTTAGGGTCCGTCATCGCACTGTCGCCGGAGCCTGTAGCTGCACACGCCCCGATGATGTGTATCTTTCCGTTTTTGGGATTGACCGCATATTTGTACTGACTTTCGACGGAAGGAGCCTGTGTCGGGGTTACACTTGTATCACTCGTCAGAGAGCTTGAACCATCAGCGTAATTTATTGCCACCCCCGGCTGAACGTTGTAACAGAATACGCAGAAAAGGATCCCTTCTCCGCCGTCTTCTATCGATGCTGCCTCCATGAGTACACCACTTGCCAAGAGATTGTCTCCGTCGAAGATCGGCGTTACACGATAGAGGACGTGGTTGCCGGTTTCTTTAACGTAGTCTGCGACCATATTCTCGAAAGGAAGCATACCGTCCACATTCAGATATCTCGTGCCGGTTATAAGGTTCCTTACGTTTGCGTTTTCTCCGGAGAGCTGATATCCGATGAGGTGGCATCTGTTATACAGATAATTGCCGTCTACCAGACCGTTGTATTTCGCCTGGATCCATCCGGACGGTTTAACGGATCCGATCTCTCCTCTTGTCTCTGTAGGCATGAGATCTCTTCCGATACTTGCTATACATGCTCCGCATCTTCCTTTCCTGTCCAGTTCGGCATATGTCTCATAGGAGCTGAACGCACCTGCGATCTCTGCATCGGTGAAGTACGGTACGTTGTTGTTGACTACTGCATAGGGGGATGTCGTGTATCCCGGAATGTCGGATAAAGAAAAGCTTCCACCCTGATGCGCTGCACTCGTTGGAGCAGGAGTTTTAGTCGGTTTCGGTGTGCTTGTGGCCTTTGGCGTGGATGTCGGCTTGGGTGTTGATGTTGAAGTCGGTGTCGGAGTTGGAGCATGGGTACTGTCCTGTCCAATTGCGGAATTGTCCGTGGGCGGAGTAACCTCTGCAGGGGGTTCTGCTGTTTCTTCCGCTTCAACTGCGGCAAGGCTATCCGACGAAGGCTCTGCGTCTGTTTCAGGCATACCGCTACTTGTCTCGTCTGCACCCTGAACATCTACAGGCACTAATTCTGTTTCAGTCTGCTGATTGACAATGGGAAGGTTCAGATTGTTATCGGGAGACAGTACTATGCCAAGAAGAAAAAGGACCGTGATAAGAACGGGTTTTATGATCTTCCCCTTGGGTATCCTGTTCCAAAGTGCTCTTAACGGCTTAACGGGAATGCAGAGCACACCGGCGGATATAAGAATAATCGATGCAGCAGAGGGTAAGAATGCCAGACCGACGACCAACAAGAATATGGCTACGATCCAGCCTGCTATGGTAAAGAACGGCGACGTATGTTTCCCTTTTCTCTTTTTACTCATTTAACCCACCTCTCAAGCGTTATCTTCTCATGTGAAGATCCCTTAAAGTCTTCCGTCGATTTAAGGGAAAAGTTTTTCAGCATATCATTATCAAAAAATGTGTCCGAAGGATAATCCCTGTTCCACCTGAACACATATATCTCATCGATCTTATCAGTATACGGGTTCAAGGGGACGTCTTCGACGAAGCAGTAATCTTCCTCTCCTGCTTTCGTGAGCATATCGTTATCTACGATGACGTCGTCGGGAAAAAGTGTACGGGAAAAGTCACGGATCCAGAGCCAACTGCTTCCGGTGATCTCCTTGACTTTTTCGATCAGGATCCGATCCCTGCTCTGTCTCCTGTTGTTAAAAAGCATTCCGTTATTATTATCTATGCAGACAAATATGTGCATCCTTAATATCCCTCTGTAGTCCGTATTTATCCCTATGTTACCATACATCAGGCATTTACAAAAGGTATTATATCATTTATGACGGGAATTTTTTCCGCACGATGAAATAATCGTGGGATAATCGTGGGACATCGTGCGATATTGTGCGATATTGTGCGGAAATAATAGATGTAGGATGTGTCTTGTAACCGGAGTTGTTTTTTGCGATAATACGCAAGGAGGCTAAGTAGAATGAATGGTTACCCCATTGAGATAGATCAAAGATTTGGCGTGTTCCAGGGAAGTATACCCTGCGTTTTTATTAAGACCGGGAACAGCAGGACCATATATGGGGAAGGTGAAAAGTATCTATCCATTATGAATAAAATCGGGTAGCCGAAAAAGTGGTTGAACTCAAAAACGGATACCCGATTTTTTCCCCTTAGAGCGTAGAAATTGGGCTTTTTTATATGTCATCAAAATCATCTGGGAATTGTTGAACGTGGAAGAGAGTGTTTTTGTCCCTATGATTGTGATTTGCTCAGAATCCAAAGACGCTTGTTTCTTCATCACCTTCCGGTTTTTCATATATCGTTCCGGATAAATCGAGGTTATCGCCGTAAACGCATATATCTTCAACTGTAAGCTCGATTGGAATGTTTGCCTTATATCCACAAGCGTTACTATACGCAGCCTGATACTCATCGTCAATATATATGTTTGCTATGACTACGTTCCCGATCAGTGAAAGAACATATTCTTTATCATATATGTCTGATATAAAGAACGTTTCTTCATTGTAAGGATCGCATATCCGACAGTTGTACCCATCTTCTTCGCAGGTAACACTGTCACACAGTCCAAAGATGAGAACATTCGGGTATTCGATCTGATTATTATTTTTCTTTAAGGGATAGGTATTCTCTTTAATATACTTGATATACCTTATCGGAAACGATAGAGGGAAGTCCTTTGCAATGGCTTCTCTTGCTGTCATTAGCTCATTCCATCTGCTGTTAGAAAACTCCGGGTGTTCGACAAAATCTCCGTACCATCCGCCTCTTAAAGGTATTGATGAAAAAGGATCTGCGTCGGCATCTATGCTGGAATTGATCTTTTTAAAATGAAGAATGTTTGAGAGGCTTCGCTTGGCAAGCATATACTCCAAAAGTGCTTTATCATACTCATAGCTCAAGTTGGTCTGTTGTTGTTTTTCCATATGGTCTCCGTTAATTGGTCAAAAAATTAATGCATTCGGTCTCTTTGTTTATATCCCCATATATCGTATGCTCATTTACTGGATAGATGTTTAAGGAGCGGGCTTTCCAAGTTGTGCTGCCTTCAGGGAAATCTATTGTAAAGGCACACAGGCGTCCAATCTTTGATGACAGATTTTTGTTGGGGATATTAACGGTGTATGTGCCTGTTGGGTCGGAGAGGCAGATCCTGCACATATCGTCACCCTTGTCCTCAGCGGATTTTAAGATACCGAAAGTGGTATAGGTTGTTTGCCTGGCATTAAAATCAGATCCTCTTTCCGACAATAGTGATTTGAACCCCTTTATGCAATGCCCTCTTCCGCTTTGCCTTTTTATTGTGTATATCTTTTGAGATGTGTACCTTGTGCGCGCTGAGCAAAAGTTATTCATTCTTTGTAACTTGCACGGATAGATTTGATCGGGATTATGTGTCTCGAGGCTCACTTGCTTTGCTTTTTGAGTGTTGTCTATTAAAGTAAACACGTCATATTTGCTTATAGGTAATCTTCTTTCGTAAACGTCGCATATATCATCGGATAAGGGTTTATGTTTTATTTTATCTGTTGATGATGTACTCGGTAGTATCAGTTCATAGAAGAGCTGGTTTTCATAATAAAATATTGTTTTTTTCCAATATTCATCAAATGACGTTATATCGTATATCAGGTCGCCGGCGTCGTCTGAGTGTGGCTCGTCATACTCAAGATGATATTCATCATGAACGACAAGGTTTTCTTTGTCGCTGACAATCCCCTCGACGCTTGGCCTATCCTCGTACTCGCCAATAATATTTATAAGATCTTCGCTCTTGAAAAATTCTTTTTGATAAGAGTCTGCGTAGGCCTTTATAAGATCAAGCTCACTTTTTTCGATTAACATGTCTTTATCCAGCTCTGCTAACTCTTTTCTGGAACTGATAAAATTCTTTAGTTTTGTTGCCTCGTTCCAGGCCTTTTCTCCGGAAACTATGCTTTTGCTGTTTATTGCAGATATCATAAGTTCCCTTTCGGTTGGGATGATATAGTCCTTCAGTATCCTATCTTGTTTCTCAAGAGGAAGGTAATCCTGATATGTAGTCACGAACTCTGACCTTGCTTTTTCTAATTCAAGCTCCAGATCTTCAAGTTGTGATTTTTTTATCTTATTGTCTTTAATTCCCTTCATCCGGTTCCTCCGTTCTTCTTTGTCCAAACACTAACATCTTTTATTTTTTTAATCAAGCAGTTGGGCTGGAAAATTGAAAAAAACCTATTTTTTCTCGGAAAACTCTTGGCGTATTGCCACATTCTTTAGACGAGATTACATGTAATGAAAAAATTTTCATTACATGTAATGGAAAAAAACTCATTACATGTAATGAAAAAAATCTCATTACATGAAAATTCGTGTAATGAAAAAAATTTTCATTACATAAAAATGATGCTTTTTGGGGGTGTAATGACACTTTTTTTGAAACAGCCTTAAAAGCGCCGAATTTAAAGGATTTTACCTCTTGTCCCTGCAGGAACTTTACTTATATCTTTTACAAATTTTTTCAAATTTTCTATTGCGCAGTTTAGGGTACCTTCATTTACAATTATTTTAGAGGTTAATTTTATTGAAAGGAGTGTGCCTTTTTAGGCCAAAAACATATGTCGAATTTTAAAGATTTCCCCTGTCTGTATTATATTTCCGAGTACGGTAACGAGAAGGAGCTTAATAAACAAATGGCTCTTTTGATGTATATGCACGGATTAAGTTTTGACGAGATGGTTGACAAAAGCAAATTTCTTAATCTGACATCTGATGGCCGTATTAAGAATTTTCTTAATTCCAAAATCGCTAGTTCCATGGTTAAAGAGTATCAGGGTAATGATACCGGAAAAATGCCATCCTGTGGCAAGATCCAAAAACTTAAACATGCGAAAACCCTGAACCTTGCTATGAACTGTTGTTACGTGTGCCCCTTGTCGCCAACGTATATAAATGCCGAGCTCGATAAGGAAAGGGCGATATATAAATATATCTTTGAACACTATAGTAAGGACACTACTTGGTTGGCATGTAAACCTGAGATGTTTACTTCAGTGGTTTCTGTAGGAAGGTGCAATGACCTGCTTAGATATCCCTATATCCCCTTTTATCGCATGCTTTTGGGGCGGATCCATGAATGTTTTAAGGTTGATTCTAGCAAACTATCAATAGCAACTTTGTGCGAAAAGCTTTTTAAGCCAGTTAAAGACTATATCTGCAAAAATCATAAAGCAGCTGTTGTAGATGATGCTCTGATAAAATCTTTTATTTTTAAAGAGATATCGATCATAAATGAGACACCTCTAATAACAAAGAGTGATTATATTGCTGCCAAACAACAACTTGTGCATAGAGAAGCATATGAGCCACCTGTATTTACAAGGGCAGTCCCTTTGCAGGATATACCTGCAGATATTGTCATTGGTGGAAATAAGTCTGATCTGAACCAAGGCAAGAAAGATGAGGTTCATGATAAGAAAGATAACGATAGCCGTCCTCCCAAGGCCGAGAGACAAAAAGTGAAGTCGATAGCTGAGCTGTGCCAGGAAGATGGGATGGATGTAGGGACTAACGATGAGCTGTGGAATGACGATTCATTCTACGCCGATCCATCGTCTGAGAACGATAAAGTACCCGGGGAAGTTGTTTCGGAGGGGGCCGAAGTTTGTGATACGGAGTCTGATGCGGTCTTGTCGGAAGACACCTGCAATGCTGCCCCTCCCACACCCGAAAATATCGTTGCTGAATCGGAGGGTGAACAGGTAGTGCCGGTATTGGAAACTGTGCCCACCACAATTGCTGCAGAAACAGATGATGTGGATAGCGCCACAAGTGAGAGCCGGGATGGCGATGGGAAAGATAAAACTCCCTTAGACGATATAGAATCAATTGATGGAGAAGTTGAAGGCGCTGAACGTTCGAACGAAACGGCCGAGGGTGGTACGGCCGTCTCCGCCGACACCGAGAACGAAATGGCCGAGGGTAGTAGTGAAGACAGTGATGAAGCATCTGAGTTGTTGCTCGATGTGGAGCCGTCTGCCGAAAAAATCGACGATACTGTAGACGCTGCGGTCCATAATACCTTGCTCGATGAAGAAGAGGAAGAAGGGAAGGAAGAAGTTCTCCTGTCCTCTTCAGATCAGGATGTTTGTGATATAGAGGCTGAACAGCCAGCGGCAGCGGAGGACGGTATCGACATCGGCACTATAGAACAAGGGCTTGAAAGCGAACTCCAGAGGGAAATGGACGATTATGATGAGGATGAGGGAACGCCTATAGACGTTTATGAAGGATACTTTATGAAACAGCATGATTATGAGCCCCCATGTCGGGAGATATATAAAGATATCCCATATATAAGCGATAGATTTGAGGGTTTTATCATCCGTTTAGATAGGGGGAGCAGCTACGTTGATTTTATCCAGGATATAGCTGAGTCTGCGATGCTGCCGATTGAATATGTTCATATAGGCATTGAATACGGATTCCTGATATTTGCATATAGGCGCTTCTACTTCATGAGTGCAGATAGAGTGTCGGATAAGCTGTTTTCGGTCATGTGCGGTGATGCTAAGGGCACACGGTTCATTTCCCTTAACCCCGTGTGGGTATATGCGGGAATGAGAAGACTGGGAGTATCGTATCGGCCGATAATATCCCTTGCGACTATATACAAGGCTACTTATGAGCTTGATGCTCTTCCTTCCGTTAGCAGGATCTTTGATCTGATAATCGAGGATGCTCCCAAGAAGAAGGAAGAGATCAGAAAAATAGATAAGGACACATTGTGGCTCATAATGCCCCGTTACGACGAAGTGTTCAGGGATATATGGTCTGACAAGATGATATTGGTCAATAAACAGGCGTCTAAGTATGAATGGGCCATAAGCAAGAGCACAGACCTTAGCCTTTTCCTTGCGGGTCCTAAAAGGAACTACGTATCGGGAGGGAACTCCCTTACTGCGGATATCTTATTTACAAGGACTACTCTATTGAACTCTGTAAGGGCAGAAGGTGTATTTATTGGCGTCAACGCAAAGATCGGTGTTCAAACTCTAAAGGATAATGAGATCTGGAGGATCATAGCAGGTAATGTATCCATGATGGACAGTAAAAAATCATATGCATATCTCGTAGGCATATCAGACGAAGGATTGTCATACTATGTATGCGATTACTTTGAGCTCTTTTATGATTATCTGCTCTCTGCGATACGGCGTGTAAAGACTGAGTATGAAGAAAAGCTCATTAAGAAGTACAAACTTGATGAAAGGCTTAAAAAAATAGAGAATGAACTAGAGGGCAAGAGTGAAGAAGAAAAGAAAAAGGCCATAGAGGAGGCTGAGGAGCAGATAAAGAAAGCCCTTGCTCTCAACGTCAATATCCAGATGATCCGCTTTTCTTTTAAAGAACCGGTAGTCAAGAAAGAGGCCGACGAGGAAAAGGAAGGATCCGAACAGCCAGAGTCCGAGAAAGATCAGAAAGATAAGGAGACTGATAAAGGGGACGGCAGCGGAAAAGGCGACAATAAGAACAACGGGAAGGGTAAATAACAAATGCAACAAAGCAATCCTAACGAAGTATTCTTTAAAGAAACAGTGTTTAAGATAATTGATATGGAGATCCAGTACATCTATTCCTTGGCGACAGCAACGATGAGGGAGAAGCTTATACTCTTCCTCTTCCGCCACGGAAAGATCTCTCAGGAACAGGCGGATCTCTTTGATAAAAAGGCAAAGGGTGTATCCCGTGTGAGGTTATCTGAATTTGGCCAGGTCGGATACACAAGGAGCCGAAATGTTGACGTGAACGGCTACAGTCGGGCGGGTGTCTCAACCAAAGGGAAAAAGACCACAATCCATCTCATTACCCGAAAAGGCATAGAATACGCAGAAAAGATCCTTGAAGAGGCATTTCCACGATTCTTAAACAGATCTGATAATAGCGAGATCGTATCTGAGATAAATAAGTTGGAATTAAGCCCGGAATCATTTTGGGGCGATGAACACATTCTTGATGTGATCAGGGATAACATTGATGTGCAAAAGAGGTCCTTGCGGCTCCATGACCTTACGAGCAAGTCCGCATATGCATCGTTGCTCAATTGTTCAACAGCGACGCTCTCATCGTTCACAGTTGAACAGCGGTATGATGTTTCCGGAGAATGCCTTAACAGGGCGATGTCTCTTAGGCCTAATGAGATCTCCCGCCTGTGCCGTTCGGACATGTACTTTAGATTTGAAAAGAATGGCCAACGGACAGAATACATACTTGAGCATGATATGTGTTCTGAAAAGTGTGATGAGCTTGCTACAAAGTTTGAGCAGTATTCATCATCTCTTCTTTCCCAAAGACTTTCTTCCCGAAAGAGGTTCCCGACGATCCTGCTTAGCATCAGCACAATCTTTGCGGACAAGAAGACTATCAGGGAGGCCCATAACCAGAAAGACCTGGACAATGCTTTTTTAAACTCATCTCTGAACAGGGCATATGCCGGGCTGAATCCCGTTTTTGCCGGGCTTGTTGCCGACAAGCTCTCTGATGAATCGATGACGGTCGGCATCGACGATCCTCTTATGACGCTTGGGCTCGTCAGAAGCATCATTGGGATGTATGGTGAAAACAGATACACAGATTTCCTGGGAAGTTGTATGGAGCGCTGGGGCGAGGATATACCGTTTATTGAGATAGAAACCCGCTTTCTCAATAAGGACAAGGGAATGTCTGCAGAGATCTCACAGCGGCCAATGAGCAATCTTGCGCTCATTAAGCGACGGAAAGATATATATGGCCTATTACTCAACAATAACGACTACAGGTATTACTTCAAAAACGGGCTCTCACTATACTGTACCTCGATTGACAGGATCTCCGGAGTTGTCGCTGCAGACATTATCAATGGATCCTTCGTGGAGGTGCTCACGTCCTTCCTGTCGGCGGAGTATGGGCGGGATATGAAAAATGATGTTTCTTATATACTTGGCGGTTGTGTTGCGGATATTGATGAAGTCGGTAATAGGTTCGTATTCCCTAATACATACAGAGTTCAGTCCGAGACTCGCCCATTTGTTGTTGAAAACATCTCATCCGATGTAGGTGCGCTCTACAGGATGAAGGAGCTGACGGAATTTCCTTCTTCTGCGCTACCGTTTATCCCAATACTTTTATATGATTCTCAGGATCTTAAGGAAATGGATTACTCACACAGGGGGCTGATAAAGAGTTTCCTGCGATACGTTCACTCCACAAAGATCTCGGTATACACATGCGAATATTCATTATCAGGGACAGGGATATGCTATGGTTCGATCTTTAAAGATCAGAATAGGCTATTTTCTCTTGTAAGATGACTAATTTGTTTAATCTCGAGTTGGCTGTCTGCTTTGAATTCATTTTCGCACGCGTATGATAAAAATATAGCCCCATTTTGCGCTTTGCTGTAATCTAAGTATTATTTATTACCTTTTCACAGTTGAAAGCCAAAACGGGGCATTATTTTGCGTTTAAAGGCTATATCCTATTTTCTCAAATTTAAAACCTGCTGATAGATGTTACCATTCTCTTTAATATCTTTCTCTATCAACGAGACGATGTAGCTACTCATGTTCCCTTTATGTCCGATGGCAGCGGCTATAGAGACCATATCGAGGTACTCATTAGGGACATTGAACGAACATTTTGTACTGGGTCTACCCTTCGGCCTTCCCAGTCTAAGTTTATTATCCTGCTGTTGAGCACTAGTAGGAGTTTCCTCGGGAGCGGCAGCGGGATTTGTTACAGTGTGATCACTTTCAGATGAGCCGGAAGTATCACTGCTTCCCTCCCGGTCCTTTTCTTCGGACGGATCCTTTGGTGTATCCGTCTTCTCTTTGGGCTTATTTATCTCTTTAGTTTTTTCCGGCTTTTTCTGCTTTTCTGTTTTTGAAGTAGCTTTTTCTTCTTTAGGTTCCCTATCTGCCTCCTCCTTCGTATTTTCTCCTACTGTCTCTTTTTCTTTAGGCTCAGGTATTGTTGTGATCAATGCTTCAGCTGGTGTCTGAGGTGTCTGCTTTGGCTTCATTCCGCGTTTCTTTGCTAATTCATCCTTTGTCATACTACTTTACCTCCTTTAAGAGTTCATCTATAAAATCGTTATAATCATCAAGAACTGCCGTGTCTTTCATGTCATAGATCGAACTTTCGAGATACTGGCTCTCCCTGATTGCCACTCCCTGTCTGATCTTTGATTCATATATCTTGCTTTCGAGTGAATTTGCAATTTCTGTCATATCTTCGGTTATCATACCGGAAAGATTTGTTCTGTCACATCTTGTGAGAAGTAACCCGTTTATCTTAAGGCTGGGGTTATTAAGATATTTTTTTGTTGTTTCAACTGTCTGCTTCAGTTGTCCGAGGCCTTTACCTGAAAAATAGTCCGGTGTCATCACCACGGTAAGATAGTCCGTTGCAGCCAACGCGTTTAAGCTCATTACACCAAGAGCAGGCGGAGTGTCTATTATGATAAAATCATAATTATCCCTTATCGGCTCAAGGGCCTCTTTTATCTTGTATTCATTACCTGTTGCCGAATATTTTCTGTCAGCGCCCGATAACATGAGTGATCCAACCAGGAGATCGGGGCCCGACTCAGTCTTTACGATTGCATCTCCTATCTCGCAGTCACCCTCGAAAAGATCGTATATGGATACAACGTCTCCATTGGTGTCTACCCCAAGGACGCTTGTAAGGTTTGCCTGTGGATCCAGATCACAGGCGAGCACCTTATATCCTCTTTTTACCAATCCTATTGATACGATGTGAGCTGTCGTTGTTTTTCCGACGCCGCCTTTTTGGTTTGCAAATGTAATGATCTTTGCCATGAATTTTCCTCCCTTGTTTTTTATAAAAGTGGTTTTTTATTTTTTTAATTTTTTCGGGTACCGGGAAATAAATTTACCTTTTCGTGTATTATTTTAATATTTTATGTCCGATATTACTATATTACTATAATATCTATTTCTTTGTAATATCATAATACAATATAAGAATAATACAATAATATTTTAATATTCTACTATTTTTTGATGTGTATTAAACAACATTTTATAATACTATAATATTATATTATTCTAATATTTTAATACGAAGGTCCAAAGGGCTGTTTCAGCTATGCTCAATATTATTATACTATTATAATACAATAATCCCTTTAATATTATAATATTAGTGTTTTTAGATTACTCTATTATAATAATAAACATAGTGAGGTATTATTTAAATACAAAATAAATTATCCTTTAATAATATTCTACTCTATGTAATATAGTATTATTACTCATATTGTATTATCTGTAGATAGAGATTATTATATGATTAAAATATCAAATCAATTTTAGTATTATCTTAATACAAAGTATATAATATTATAGTATTATATTATGATGTTAATACAAGAATTACAATATTAAAATAATACAGGTGGATATATAATACAATAATAAAAGGGCTTGAATATTACAATATTTTTATAATACTATACAACAAATATTTTTTTATTACAATAGTTTTTTTATTATGATATTATTAGGTACTGTTTAATATATAAAAGAATACTTGACTTTAATAGTAGGATAATATTTAATTTAAAAAATATATATTATATTATGGTATTATAGTAATAGAAGAGCAAGATTATTATTATAATAAAAAAAGTATGAGTTAAGACCCGGAGTTATCGCAAGATAGTGTTTACAGAACCGTATTTTTGTGATATATTGAATAAGTAAGTTTTTGGTAAAGATAAAATTTGTTCTAAGTCGAGCACGTTATATGTGCTATGACTATGAACAAGAGTTTTTGGCAGGCATTTATAGCCCGATCCGTAGAAATATGGTTCGGGCTTTTTTATTTGTCTAAATGCTTGTCATAAGAAAGGAGGACACGATGGACAGTAAGACACTGTTCAAGATCATCTCTGAGATCCCTGAGTTGAGAGTTGAAGAAGGAAAACTGCTTCAGAATACAGGCGAGGCAAAAGAAGAGATGAAAAAACGAGGCCGCGAAAGGATGTGGCTTCAAAACTCTAACCCGTTACCTGGTGACATAACGGGAGATCCTATTAATGGGATCAAGGCATATACAAATGCCCTCAATAATGCACCTATCGTGTGTAGGCGGCAGAAAGGAGGGTATGAAGAGTTTTTCGATAAGCTCATAACAACGCTTAAAAGCAGTTGTTATAAAGCAAAAAGAAGGCTTTTCTAAATGTGTATATGAAAATGCAAGTAACAATAAATCCGGACACAGAAAGAATCCGGATTGTCACTGAGGCTCCCGGAGTCGGAAACAAAATAAAGTTTGTTTCAACAGCGGATTTTATCGCCGCTGTGTCAGAATATTCTGCTAACACGGAGTATTTTGACGTGACACTCCCTCCCAACTGCGTAAAGGCATCGATCAACCGAAAGGGCGAGAGGCGTGCAGAGTTTGTTGTTAAGGGGAGAAAGCGTCCCTTCTTCTACTACGGGGATCAATATGTGATCCCTATGCCCACACTGCACTTCAAGCTGGAGACAGCCGGAGGCGGTAAAGGATGGGTATGGGTAGAAGAAAATGGGAAAAAATACCTTTACCCGTTCGGAAATGTCGGAACGGATAATCACATCTGCTATGGAAATGTGACCAAGGAAAAGGTATCGGACTTCTCAGACTTTATACACTGGGAGGAGTCATTTTTTTCCTCCAAAACGAACGACGACTACTACAATCAGAAGGCTGTAGTGGTTGATGATGAGAGGATCTCGCAGAGGGAACTCCTGTCAAGACTTCAGGACATGGATTCATTTCCTGAAGAATGGCTCACTCCTATAGAGGAGGCGAGATGATGTTCAATTTTGAAAGTTTATCCTCGGTACGCGAGCTAAAACTGTCATATCGCAAACTCGTTAAAAGGTTTCATCCCGATATGGGCGGGAGTGAGGAATTGATGAAGGAGCTCAATAAGGCGTATGCAAAACGACTTATTGAGTTAAAAGAGCGTGGACAGAAAAGGACAATGATAAGTTGTTCAAAGCGTTCGCAGACTCAGAGCAAATCCCGTACGAAGAACCAGAATGGCTTTCTGTGCGGAATGTTTGGGCTCACTTACGAAAGCAAGAAAAAAGAGCCCGAAGGAGTGCCTCTGAAAATGAATAAAGGGGTACAAAAGGATATGTATCGGGATACATCTATTTATAAGATGTACAAGCCGATACAGGTAATTTGTAAATAGGCGTCCTTCTGGACGACCATAAGGCAGAGATTTTTATAGTCCGCCTTATGGCGGACGGAAAGGATTATTATGAAACTATTTAAAGATGCGGTTGACACCGCAAAGAAACCCGCTGCCAAGGCAGCAACACCTGCACAGAAGAGCACCGGCGCCAAGAGTACCGAGTCAAAGTCTGCAACTAAGGCTAAAGGTAAGAAAGAAGAGACCTATGCGGTACCGATCACGATCCGCACAGGGTACTCCAAAGACGCAACACTTTCAGCAGACTCCTTCGGAGGCAAGACAGACGGTATAACAGAGGCTGAGGTCAAAAAGGCTGTCCTGGCGGTTTATCCTTGGCTCGGGGACGAGACGGCGGCGAAGCTTTATAAATATGCTGACAATTCATTTGTCGCGGCAGTTTCCGGGGCGTCCGTAAAAGCAGTTAAAGAGATTGAGATCTCGGCAGAAACATCCTTTTACTGCGGATCGCATCGTCTCGATGCATGGTCAGAAAATGGCCTTACGGAAGGCAAGATTGCATGTTCGGAATTAGCTGAAAAACTTGTTCCCGGTCTTGTCGGAGATGTAATATCTCTTCCGGATAAGAACGCAGTGATCCTTGTTCCCGGAAAGGCCAAACTGTCCAAGGCAGTAAAGGTTCCCGTGGAACTTACTCTCTTCAATGGTCAGAAAAAGACCATTGGGTCCGAGGAGATCTTAAAATTCCGTGAGGCGACGGGAGAGAAGAAAGGGAAGCCTGCTGAAACGGCCGAGGAGACGGAAGATGATTTTCTCCCTGTTGACGAGACTGAGGATGAGATCATCGAGGACGTGGAAGAGATCAGTGCAGAGGAACTTGAAAAGGTTCTTCGCTACTTGTATCCGACTCTTGCGGAATGTGGAGAAGTATATACCTTTGCTACATCTGATAAGAAAGTTGGATACACCTTCCGCGTTGTTGCGAAAGATGCAGCGAACAAGGTGTTCGCACCTAAAAAGCGTACTTTCGAGATTACAGAAGGAACAAGGATCCGTTATCTTCCTTATGGAGCGGCAGCGGATGTAGAGATATCCCCGGCCAACTTCGACGGAAAAACAGAGGTTGAAGAAGAGGATATTTGGAAGTTCTCCAAAGAGATATTCGAGGAATTCGATGAGAAAAATTCGTTCCTTGATGAACTCAACTCGGAGAGATTCGGACATCTGATCACTGTCGGACGCAAGTCCGGTTCCTCAAAGGGTGCAAAGGGATGGGAGCGTATCTCATCCCGCGTGGACGGAGTGGACTTTCTTTATGAAAAAAACCCCATATACACAACTACCGTGTCTGAGATAACTTCCCGGCACGAAAATCTGGACACTCGTGGGGCTTTTCAGTTAAATGTTCCGAAAATCCCGAAGCAGCTCTTTTATGATGTTGTAACCTTTTTCGAGAAGGTTGCTCATCAGCACAACACAGAAGCTCTTTGCCGTTTTTATTATGACGGCAAAGAGTACCATGTCGCAATACCGGAGCAGAAATGCTCCCATGCGGCTGTTGTGTGCGAGAGACCTGCAGAGGCGGAGGAGGAAGAAGGGACGCTCATTCTTGAGGTCCACAGCCATGGGAGGATCAATCCGTTCTTTTCGGCAGTGGATGATGCAGATGAGGTTTTTTCAGGTCTTTATGGTGTGATCGGAGATTTTGGTCATGCTGTTGAGCCTGGAGCGGTTGACGCCTTCTGGCGTGTGGTAGTTGGAAAAATGTTCGCATACATCGATCTTGAAGATCTCTTTGATGAGGACGGAGACGATGATGAGCTTTACAACGCAAGCCGCCACGAAGGCGGTGAGAATTTATATAAGGACTGGCTTACAAAAGCCAGCCTTAATATTTAAGGAGATATATAATGAAAATATTTTCAAAGATCTTCGTGCAAAATGTTCGCTTTATTTTGAAGCAAAAGAACATTAAAAAAGGCGAATTTGAAAAAAGCCTTGGCTTATCTCCCGGTTTTTTCAGTCGCGCAGACAAAAGAGATATAGAAATAGGGTTAGAAGTTGTTGTCGGGGCAAGCAAATCGCTTAACATCCCGATAGAAGATCTTCTTGATGAAGTCGTTTTTAGAAAGGAGTACCTAGAAACGGAGATCGAGAAAAAGAGAGAAGAGCTGGCGACATTGGAAGCAGAGTTGGCAGCGCTCACAGGAAAGGAGGATGTCGGTTCCCTATAATACAGGGACCGACTATTTATATGAAAGCATTTAAACTGATCGTGGTGGGCTGCGGAGGTACCGGTTCGCTTACGATGGGATATCTTGCCAGGATGCTCCGCAGGACACCAACGAGTGTGTTGCTCATTGACGGGGATACCGTTGAAGATAAAAACCTTGATCGTCAGGGCTTCAGTTCTTGCGACGTAGGTGAGTCCAAAGCGGCAATTCTCGCCGACGAGGTACAATCTGTGGGCATGGGCAATGTTACTTATATACCCGAATACCTCATAGATAAGTCGCAGCTCACACTCATGCGTGAAAAGGATGATCTTACGATCCTTATTGGCTGTGTAGATAATCACCGTGCCCGACAGGTCATGCATCAATATTTTTATTCGCTGGCCGATTGTATTTACATCGATTCTGCGAATGAATATGATGCAGGTGAAGTTTGCGTGGCGGTAAGGGCAAATGGAAAGGATATCGCTCCCCCGAGGGGCTATTATTTTCCTGACGTCCTCACGGATAAATCCCCCAGGGCAGATGAGCTTGGGTGTGATACAGTTAACATCTCGGCACCGCAGCATATGATCACCAACAGTCTTATGGCTATGGTGATCGCAAAGATCGTGAACACCATCATGAATGACAATGTTTACGATGGGGGCATGATCTATTGCTCATCCCTTAAGGATCCTTACACGGTCATGACTCGTTTTGCGCCGTGGACGGGGCGGGCACCATCCGAGGAGGAGGTGATGCCATGTGAAGAAGTATTCTAATCCTTTACATGGTAAAAGCCTCAAAGAACTAGAGGACCTTGTTTCTTTAGTTGAAGGGGCGGAAAAAGCCCAGTGTTCCTTCATGAACGATATGAGGTCATCAGGGTATGGCATATTTGATGGAGTGCTACACACTGTTGAATACCGCATGATACTCCGAAAGATTGAGTTGTATCATGCTTTATACGAGCAGCTCGGCATACCCGTTCCTTCAATGGGCGGGGTATATTCAGCCCTTGATGTGCAGGGCGATTGTGAGTATTCAGAATGCTCCATGGGTGGGGAATCGGAATACTATGATGACGATTATGCTGCCTACGCCGAATGTTTGGAGGATTATCAGTTAGCCGATTTCATACAAGAGTTTACGTCGCTCGAGAATGTTGGCGATTTCAAGGAGTCCGTTAGAGCTTGTGCAGGCGAACTTCCTATTGAGGCTCTTGTGGATTTCGTAACAGACCTAAGAGCTAAAGACCTTTGGGATAATGTGTCCTCGGATTTTGTAGGGTACGCCGCTGGGTATCTTACTCCTTACGACGGCTACGAGATCCAAGGAAAAAACATTTCCGGAGAAGAGGTCGTTAATGCTGTTTGTAGCTGTGACAGCAGTATTTTTGACTCCATGCTTGAGTACTATGATGACGATAGTTTTCTTCGTTTAAACGAATTGTATTATGTTCGTTCAAAAAAGCTTGGCGCCGCAACTTCGATCGTGGAGGCACATGTTAAAGAAGGGACTCAAACGCCCGAGGACAAACTCTTCCTGGAGGCTCAAGAGGAACTTGCCAACGTTTATTTAGTGACGTGTTCCTCTTGTCGATGGGAAAACGGGTTGACGGAGAGTGGTGAGTTCTACTCTGCCTTTGTCAGTCTTGCAGATGCCGAGTCTGATGAGGGCGATGGAGTACCATTGATCCTCCGACATCTGCCGGTCAAGTTTTATGGTATAGTTTGCCAGGAACTCGCCGACAGGATCCTGTCGGCCGAGAAGAAAAAGAGAAAGGAGGTCAAGCCCGAAATCAATGTTCGGGTTAAGACAGTATGAGCGTAATTAAAGCACTCGGCTTGCCTGACACAAAGGAGCGGGCTAAGGCCGAATTTGAAAACAGATATTCTCCGGACGCTACTCCGGAGGAAAGGTTTTGGATCTGTGCCGAAACTCTTATAAAGCTCAACAAAGAGCTTAATGAGATGTCGGCCAAATACTGTTCGGAGCGTATGGTGGATCGCGACAATGTGATCCAGCTTGCTATCGAGCAATGGACCTACAATAAAAAGTTTTTGCATCAATTTCGAACACAGGCGACGGACATCTCTGATGAAGAGATCCGGCAGCGGTTTGGGGAGGACGCAGAGATATTGTTTTCAGTACTGTGAGTACACAGTTCCAGTGAACTGTTGGGCGTGGTGCCCGGTTACTATTAACTGAGGCACCACATGGGGTGCCTCTATTCTATGAAAAGGAGGTACCTTTATGGAATTCTTAGAGTTCATGGAATGGCCTGAAGGCTATGAGCTCTTGCGAGTAATATATAATATCGTGATGAGTGTTTTGGCCGTAGGCTTACTTTATCTTAGACTTCTTTTAAAGAGGCCTAAGAATAATGAAAAGACTCTCTTTGATGAACTTCAGGATAAATTCATGCTGATCGATGTCAAAGAAGAACTTGAATATGAGCTAAAGCTCAGCAAGGACGATGAGATTCATTCAAGGGCTATTACTGCCAAGATTGAAGCAATAAATTCGGAATTGAATCTCAATTCTCATCCGCCTGATGACTGATTCCCTGTATATAGCTATAGGAGAGCATGACAAATAGGAGGAATCTAAATGGGACTATATAGTATAATAATTTCAACAATAGTTTTATATCAAATTTTAGATTTATTAAAAGATAAAAAAGACCGCCCATATAAGCGGATGACGAAAAAATAAGAAAAAGCCTCCCAGTGAGATCAATGCTAATTAGTTAAGACTGTTCCAACATCTTAACTAACATAATCGGCATTGAAAACTGAAAAAACTATTCAGTTAAGGTGGCTCTAAACAAACAAAGACCTATCAGCAGAGTAAATCATCTGTCGGTAGGTCTTTTTATTTTGCCGTATCAAGGCATAGTTTTAGGATGGATCATTTTTTTGAATAGATGCTTAACTTAATAGCATTGTGTGATAGGGAGGCTTTTTATTCATGTAGTTGTTGTGCTTTTATATGAGGTATTAACCAGTTCACTTGTGTTTAAGCAGGCGCTTCCGAGGTTCAATATCGTGACGTTTTAATGCGCATGATGTGGTTATCAACAATATTAAAAATATAATTGTGATAGCGGTAGCATAAATATCCCAAAAATTCAGCATATGATATCCTCCTTTTCTTGAAGTCCTATATCTATTCTCTCACCACAATAATATAGCAAAAAATGTTTTGAGTCAAACATTTTGCTATATATGTTTTTACACTTCTTTACCAATTCTTTCTATCAGTATGTTATAATTCGATTTCTTCAGATTGGCTACAAAAGGAACATAATCTATGAGCCCGTACTTTGTATCAAACTTTTTAAACTCCTCAAGATATTTATCCTGGTAGTCGATCATCTCCATATAGCTGTCAAGATACTTATCAAACGAATCTAGTCCCGCTGCCTTTCTTGCATCATAAAACTGTCTGCGCTTTTGCTCGGGGATATTCCGCAACCATTTAGGGTTAGAGCCGAAAGGTCCGCCGGCAGAAAAATCACCACAAAGCATGAACTGATGAGTTTCCCCGTAGTCTAAGACCTTCGCAGCCGCATCGCTATATGAATCATAGTGGATCTCACGTATCTTATATTCTCTCCATATGGAATAGGAGAGGTCTTTTTCTATCTTTTTATCTGCAGGCATTTTATTTAAGATACGATACATATCCTCAAGTTCTTTTTCCGGGATATGCATTGTTTCGTCGCTGGCCTGTTCCATGATGTATTTATCATAGAACCAGAAGGTGAAATCGGTTATTTCCTTCATATACTCAAGGAAGATAAAGCGATTAAGCCTTGTATCATCATGTCCGGTAAAACCTTTTAAGTCGCAGGGGAGTTTGGCAAAGCTGAAATAGAACTCGCCGTCTATCCTGTCAATAGTCTCCCTGTCATATTTTGCGGCAAGAACCGGACGCATTGAGTTATAGTAAAACTGCGTGCTTTCTGCATATGTGAGGCAGCTACGCTTTTCATCGTACTTGATCGTGATCATTTTGTAGGGTAAACGGCGGAACATGAGGGCGAGGGGATCTTTCTTGTGAGGCTCGCTGACATCCCTGTATGACGGAGCATCAATGCCGTATCTGTGCTGATGGTAGTAATCTATCTTTGCGTCCTCATCAACAAAATCGAGAAATTCGCGGTATTCTTCTTCATCTTCCGGATTGTTTCTTTCATAGTCCCTATCATCCTTATTGCTTATTGCCTGCTTACGCATCCGTTCAAGCTGATTTGTAATATCGTTTTTTAAGAATTCGTTTCTCTTTTCTGCTGAAAACAGATCATCTCTTAAAAGGTATCTGAGCTTAGCATCGACTGCAGCGAAATATCCTTTTTCAGAAGGTGTCACTCGCTGTATGCATGAAACAAGTATGCGACATTCCGTGGGGGAAACTTCTTTAATATCGAAGTAGGGATATCCGTCTTTAAATTCGCCGCCCCAGGTAAATCTCTCAATTGATGCGATTTTATCCATGGTAACGGTTGTTCTGTCCATCATAGGTACAGTAGAGCCGTACCCAATGGCAAGGTTTTTCTCATTCTTTTTAATGTTACTTGCAGAAACATAGTGCTCTATGTTGTTAATGGCCCGCATGGCATCAACTTCGTTCATGTTGTCGGCGAAGTTTTCTTTTGCGTATTTAAGAACGAAATACTGCAATTCTTCATCAGAGAGATAGTTGGGCAGATCTTTGTAGGTTATTATCTCTCGAAATTCCTGAAGATAATATCTTTCAACATTATCTTTTCCATATCCGTAGGGATCGGGAGAATTTACACGATAGGGGGCATACCCTTCAGTTATTGCATCAGGCGTTGCATATATTTTGTGGGACTTGACGTTATTACGTTCGTTAGGAGAACTTACATAGGGTGCGCTTATGGGCGTAAGGCATACTGTACAATACTTAAATGTGTAAACAGTACTTTCTTTTATACCTTCTTTGGGAACCCACAGTACCAACTTCGTATCAACTGTTTTTCCGTACTGTTCTAAGCGAGGACGGGATTCATACCATCCGGGGAGGCTCAAACCATACATTTCAAGATCGTTATTGTATCCAAGAGCTGTTTCCGGAACTTCTGCAAAAGCATTATATATAGGATGCTCATTGGCTTTGGCTTTTTTATCACGTTCAGCTACGCTTGTCTCATTTTTGTATCCATAGAGCCCGTATGATTTCGGGTGTATTTCCTTTACAGAGATGGTATGCTCCGATATGCTATCATCAACCATTCTCTTTACTATCGTGCAGTACGCAATATGGTGTTCATAATCTGTGATAGCGCGGTCTTCAATATGGATGTCCGTGGCCGTTATGGTATCATAGGGATCCGATAACACTACGGTATATGTATTACTATAGGTTTTAAACACGCCTTCTATATAAAGGACAGTATGATATTCATAGTCAGGGATAAGGGATTGTATGTCGTTAAGCGTGCATGAGTTTTGCTTAAGAAACCTGTTCTTATATCTCGGATCGCAGAAAACGGTGTCTGCCCATTTTAACGGCACTTGATGGTATGCGCCTATTCTGGACAGTCCAATACTCATTTTTTCACGATACAGATGTTCGTCAGCCACGATTTGTTTTCTGCGTTCATCAATGATCTGCTTTTTCTTTTTAAGATCATTGATGGCCTTTATATATTCTTCTGCTGTATCAAATGTCAGTTTCGTCTTTTTTCCCATTCGGATCCTCCTGAGTCTTTTCGTTCTCTTCAAGTTGTTTCACTATTCTCAATGCTGTTGGACGAGAAATATTAAGATTTTCTGCAATCTTGGTTGTGGTCATATCATAGTATTTCATGTGCCTTACCATTTCCAGCAGCCTTTGCTCTTTTTCTTCATTGAGGTCAGTAGTTATATCGTATACTAATCGTTTTGTGCATCCATGTTTTTTAGCAATCTTGCTTATGGGATATCCTTTGAAATACATATCCTTTATGTCATCCAGCACTTCCTGCGAAAGGGAGCGGGGACGTCCTCCGGGGTTTAAGCTCTCACACTCATATATTGTCCCTTCGGGAGATTCGCTTATTTTAGTCATCTTCACACTCCTGTGAAGGCATTTTTCTATTTCTTCTATATCTTCATTGGTCTTCATTATCAGGATCCTAAAGTTCATTTTTGTTTCCTCCCTTTATCGTTAATGTAGCAGAAACAAAAATTTCTGTAAAGCAGTTAATGTAAAATTTTTACAAATTAGTTGATAACATATTGACTTATATCTTTTTGCGGTGTAAAATATTTACAGAAAGCAGTTAATGTAAAACTTTTACAACAAAAAAGGAGGCGACTAAATGAACACATTAAAAACTATTAACGGAAAATCTTTGAGTGAGATATTGGACGGGCTTAGCGCCGATATACCCGAGGATCTATTGAAAAGGACATATGACGGTTTCGCCTACTTCAGTATTCAGGTGTACCAGGACAGATTAAATACTGTTGTTGGCAGAGCTAATTATAATTATATGGAAGATAATCTGAGCTCAACAGTTGTCAGTGATGTAACGGCAATAAACGTTCGGGGAACAATAACGCTGAAGTATGATGATGGAAGTATATGCCTACAGCGTTCTGCTTACGGATCCGAGAATGTGGGTGTGAGATCGGGAAAAGAGGGTCCTGAAAAGGCCGGAAAGCCCAATGATCTTTCAAACTCGATAAAGGCAGCGGCGACTGATGCATTTGTTCAGTGTTGCAAGAAACTCGGAATCGCAGAAAGGCAGTTAAGAGATATCCGCAGTAAAGACAAGAAGCCCAGTAAGGTGGAAACATCCTCCAGGAGCAATAATTCCGCTGCCAAAGAGTACAAGTTGACAATAGATGGCGTTGTCAGAGCTATTGGCGAGAAGGGTTTTAAGGCGTCTGCTACGATCGATGGCAGAGAAAAGGTGTCCCTTAAGATATGGGTAAGATCTGAAGCGTATGAACAGATCACATCTCTTATGGGATCGGTACAGAACTTTATTACCAAGTATAAGGGGGCAAACATAAGTGTTATTGGCACAAGAGGATCTTATAACGGAGAACAGGAGCTTGAGGTCAGCAGTCTGATCCTTAAGAAGTCCGCTTAATAAAGCGTATCTGCAGTATCGGAGTCTCGGTTATAGGATGAGCTCCGATATTGCTATATAAGGCATTTAAACATATGTTTTGGAAAGGAGGAACAATATGTATAGGATAGGAAGACAGGAATGGGAAAGGATATGTAAGGAACATCCGGAGTATGTTTGCAGAAACATTAATAATTATCGTCGCAATGGACGAGTCTCCAAAAAGGGTGAATGGAGTTGCTTTGAGCAATTACTTTCTAAAGATCCAAGACATCTTACAAACATGATCCGTGAGAACATTGATTTTGAAATCGTTGATGAGCCTAAAATGGCTATAAAGGCGGTGACAACATACTGGGATGATGGCCATGTGGACATGCTTGTTACAAGGATAATTGCAGGCGAAGATGTGGCGAAAGAGGAAGTCAACACCTGGCACTCTGTCTCAAAGAAAAGTTGTGAGGAATATACAGATGTGTTTTCGAGCGAGAGGGATTACAAGGAATACAGAAATCAGTGCAGAGAAGATTATAAAAATTTATTCTCCTGCACAGAAAAATTTAAACAGGGTATTGCGTAGTTTGGAGTACATTGGTTTATAATTAAAGAAGGAGGATCCTATGTGTGAAGTTATAATAAGCAACCATGCATATGAACGTTTAAAGGAAAGGAATAGCTGGAGTAAAAAGGCTGTTGACAGAATGGCTGGGAAGATTTATGAAACCGGTATCACGGCCAGAGATGTCAAAGGCTATCTTAAGGATTGGTTTTTGAAAAAGCAGTTGGAAGCTCCCAGTAATACCATTCACATATTGTACGGGGACGTTGCCTACGTCTTTCAGAAATCAACCAGAGATAAAGCACCTATTCTTATAACAGCATATCCTGCACCCACTAAGAACGCCATTGAACGTGTTAGAAATGGAGCAAGGCGAAGCGATCGGACGCGAGCCCCTCTGAATTCTCGCAAATGGTGCAGCTAGGGGGCAAGTATGACGGGAAAAACTCATCTTATGGGTGGTGTGTTGTTAAATTCGGCGCTTTTGTATGCTGTATCGGCCGCCAATAATTCAAGCGTCAATATCGTCAGTTCCTTGCCGTTTATCTTATGCGGAGCCGTAGGGGCACTATTTCCGGACATAGACGAACCTAACAGCACTATATCGCACAAGCTCCCATTGTTATCAGGTGCCTTTTCTTTAAATCGCAATATAAAGCGGAGAAAGGCAGCGGCGCTGTTTCAGAGTAAGGCAGAAAAGGAAAAAACGAGGCAGGAGCTTCGTGATGCGTCACACCGTGGAATAACACATTATCTTATTGTTTGGCTGATACCGGCACTTGCGGTGTTTTTACTTATGTGCCTTGCGGATAGTCTGTATTTTTTAAATGTAGCTATAAATATGAACTTATTGTTCTGCTTGCTTGGGTTTATTTTAGGTGGGATCTCACATATCGTTCTCGATATGATCTCGGGAAAGATACCATGTTTCGCCCCATTCACCAGAAAATCTTTTGGCGTGTGCGTCTTTAAGACAGGTGGTGTCTTGGAAAAATTTATTTTTCGTATTGTTCTTATTGGTGCTATATTGTTTGTTTGGAAAGAATTGTTCTTTTAGAAACGAGGTTGGTTTTGGATATTCTAAATGATAACACAGCTACATTTATAATTCCTGAAGAGACCGAGGACGAGCTGAACTATACAGATGATGGGGTTGCTGTTACTGCAGGTGAAATGGGCAGGCTCTTGTGCGATTCTGTTGACGATATCTGTATGGGCAATAACAGAGGAAGGCTTGTCTTGTCACAACTTATAGATTTTTGCCAGAATGTCGGTAGTTCAGATTATTCAGTTATGGAATTATTGGAGCCGGGGATACTTGGCGTTGGAAAAGGCGCGGAGGCTATCGTTGTGGCTTGTATAGCCGCATGCTATAGCAGGAACGAACAATTTTCCAAAGAGCGGGCAGAAGAGCTTATAATAGCCGGGTTATTGCATGATATAGGGCTCTATAACGATGAGATCGCACCTAATCTGCAGGAACATACCACACATGTCATGGAAGGTTATAACAGACTGCTTAAATGTGCTGATGATAGGATCTCTCGTGAAGTCCGGGATACAGTGATGCAGCATCATGAGAGGTATAATGGCTCCGGATACCCTTTTGGAGTAAAGGGGACAACGGTATCAGTAACGGCAATGATCATCGCTTTGATAGAGCAAACTCTTAAGATATCAAGGTATCAAAGTAAGGCCCAGAGCATATATGATGAACTGAAGGCGCAAAAAGAAGGCTTTGATCCTGTTGTTTTTAATAATTTTTGCAGTTTGGCTTTTGGAGAGGTGGAATAAATGCAGTTCAATATAATATATTCAACGAGCGGAGTAGATGATAGGTTTAGGAGCCGGCTGGACATGGCTATCGAGAAGTCCGGTAACAGTGTTTCGTCCCACAGTGTCAGGATCGGAAGGATCCCTGTTGAACAGGCTCTTGGAAAGTATCGTCGTGGAGAAGGCGTTGTCCTGATTGTTCCTATAACCTTCGATAATGCGCATCTTACCGTTGAAATGCTTAACGGATTTAGGTGTAGTGTCCCGGATCTTAGGGTGGTCGTTATCATCAACAAGTCCGAGCTGGGGTCTGTTTTCTTGCAGGATCTTTTAAAGGAAGGATATACACTTGCCCTTGTCGATACCGAAGCGACACCTGAGAAGGTGGCACAGCTTATCGTCTATGGACGTGAATATGCAGATGCGAAGCGCTACTATGGTTTTAATGACTCGATCAAGTTTAAAGACAATGTCAGTGCTTTTTCTTTTATGACAAAGGAGTCTGCCCTTATCTATATGAACAAGCCCCTTGAGGAAGGGGAGAGTTATGCGGCTCGTCTTAAATGGATCAAAGAACATTCAGAGCGCAACGTATACATTGACTCGATCAGAAAGCTCGAATCAGTTGTTAAAGAAGAGATCGCCAGGAGTGATCTCTTTGAGTCTAATTTCGCTGAAGATTTCGGCGCAGCCGCGCGGATTGATGAGAAAAAGGGAGTCTCCTTTAAAAACATCGTACAGTCGCCTGAGAGTGAAGATACAGGAGAGTTTGAGCTCAAGATAAAAAGAGAGATATCGTCTGCTGTCTCGAAAGCAGTAAAAAGGGTTGGCGTCGGAGTGGCCTCCACAGTTGAGAGGCTCGGCTCAACACACCAGTCATTGATAGTAGCTAATTTTCTTGCGCAGAATGGTTATCGCGTGGCCGTTATTGAGGATTACAGGAATGAGCGCCCTGCACTGGATGCCTTGGGAGAGGCTTATGGGAAGAAGGCCGACGCTTCTGGCTGTTTCAGACTTAAGGGCATAGACTTCTACCCGAGTTATAACATCGACGAGCTTGCGTTCCTTAATCCTAAAAATTATCAATTTTTTGTTTTTGACCTTGGTGTGCTCGGAGAATCAAATCTTAATGAGTTCGGTACCTGCATAAAGCAGATCCTTTTATGTGGATCCCAGCCATGGAATTTTGATAAACTGCAGGAAGTGTTCGCTTATTTCCAGGAAGAAGAACAAAGAGCACAGATAAATTATGCATTCTTATCTACTCCGGTACAGGATCGCAAGGAGATAAAGAGCCAAATGCGCCCCTTGAATAAGATCTTTTTTACGAAGCATTATCCTGATTTTTTTCAAGATGTTGCTGACGATGATATGTGTTATGACATCTTCCATGAATATATAGATGTGAAAGATGATAAGAAAAAAGGAAAGATTTTGAGTTCTATAAAAAAGTATTTTGAATAGGATTGATAGTCCCGAGTTTTGTCCGGGACTATTTTTTTATAATTTTGCTTGAGTTACTTCAATTAGCTTATCTATTTGTGTTATACATTTTACGATTTATAGGTTGCAATAAATTAAGTATTGACAATTTTATTTCTATGGTTTATTTTAAAAAAAATTGATAGTTATTTTATGTAACCAGAAAATGTTCTAATGCAACGCTATGGGGAGAATGGTATGTATTCAGCAGAACAAAAGAGCATCTTCAGTTTACATGGGCACTCCCTCATGGAGATCTCGCGGAGCGCAATGCGCTCAAACCCAGTAAATAAGCGGGTTTCAGACGCGGGGGGGGGGTACTCTAATTATGCTGGAGATGGATTAAGGCTCCTGGAAAAACCCCGGGATTATCGTGATTCTACAATTGAATTTCAGCAGTATTTAAAGGTTAACCCAAAGATTGCAACGTATCTTCGCCAAAACCCTAGAATACCTTCGCCTGTTCCGATGATCGGCTCTATTGGCCTTTTCAATGAGCACCGGACATTCGATGCATGTAATGCGTTCGTAGTAATGACAGATCTGCGTTGCGATGAAGACAGGTTCTATGGTAAGGTAGTTGAAGAAACAGAGCGACTTATCTGGATCGTTGATTGTCACGGATCCTCGGTAGCCGCTAAACATTGCTATCCTAAGGATTACTTTACCATAGGCATAGTTAATTGGGTGCCTCTAATCGCTGAAGACGTTCCTGCTACAAAACCCAATTTTGATGAAATGCAACTTAATACAGAAACAATAACGGCTTTTTTCCGCAATGACACTGAGGAGGAAGGTCTTAGTTTTGGTATGTTAAAAACCAAGGAGAAATAATAATCTCCTTGGTTTTTTGTGTTCAGTTCGGAGGCTGACGTGAAAAGAAGATTTTCAGCATATTCTGATTTTAAGCAGAATAACTCTGCTTATAAATTGAGAGGGAAGAATGGAAATATCAAGCACTCTGATATTTTTTCAGTGGTGTCTCTTGCGCATGGAACAGGGTGTACTCATTTTGCATTGGCGCTTGCCAATTATATATCCAGGATAAACAGGGGTGAGCGAGTCGCACTTATAATAAAAAAGCAAGATGAGGAAAGCGACTTCATAAAAAATCACATAGGTTCCAAGGTTGATGTTTTTACTAACGGTAACAAAGACGTTGAAAAATACAGATTAAGGATATATGACATCGGAAAGGTCCTTATGACCGGATCCCCTGAATGCGACTTGGATGACAGGAGCAGTGATGGTGTCGGACAAAGATTTGTCTTATGTAACGACAATGAGGATTATTACTATGAGCTTGATAAGTATACAAGGGCAATTCCGAGGGCATCCGGATTTGTATATCTATTTAATAGGATCCCAAAGGCCAGTGTTAAAAGAATCGGGGAGGTTATGACGGACTACTCATATAATTTCATTCCTTCATTCAGAGTAGATATGTTAGATGAGATAACCGGCCTTTTCGAATTGTATGTAGGGCGGTGAGCTATGGATTTTTTGTTTGGGCAATCTCGAGAGTTTTATGTGTATATGATTATAGGTTTGGCATGGATCATTCATATCATAGCATCAGCTTATCGACTCTTGACGTTGTTTGGTAATTCAGATATGCGCTTGAATGTTCGTTTTGTTGAAAAAGGGAAGGGTCCAGCGATTGATAAGGGAAAAATCATCGTTCAGATAATATTTTCTACGATAATGGTTGTGAGCAGCGCCGCAGCGCTGTTCTTAATGTAAAGACAAGAAAGGTTTTAAAATGGATATAGTTTTTTTGATGAATAGACAATCATCTTTTCCTGTCATTTTATCTATCGCATATAACAGGATCGGTAAAACTGTCAACATTGTTGATCTGACAGATGAGAAGGTGATGAAATACGTCCTGCCTCAAAACATGTCATACCCCTATTACTATTCCAATGAAACGCTTATCACGTCTAAGATGGCTGAGAGAAAAGCAGATGTAAACTTTTTTATAGTCGATAATGGTGTCAAAATGCAACGCTTTAATGGTGAATATAAGCCTGTTATTGTTACGGGGATGTTGCTCAGGGAGGCTCGCGGTCTGGCTGTGAAGTATGATAAGTATTTTAGCGAGCTTTCTCGTGATATAAAGGGCAGGGTAGATAATATTTCGTTAATCGTAGAAGATTATACGGATACAAGATATACGCATAGGGCTATTCAAGATGCTATTGGACTCAAGATCAAATCAGACAATGTTTTCTGCATCAGCTACAGCCCGTCAAACATCCGAGTGGATATTTCGATAGATCTGGCGTCCCGGATTAAGATGAGCAGATTATCCAAAGAATATAAGCAAGTTATAAAATGTTTCATAAATTATGAGACGAGTGATTCAAAACTTTTGAGAAAAGTTTTCAAGTAATAGAAAGAGGTAACCAATTAATGGGAAAACTGATAACTGTTTGGTCTCCTTATCACCAGCAGGCCACCACCGCATCGATGGCAGCTGTGGCATGCTGCATGTCCCAGGGAGAAGAAACCGTATGCGTGACACATTCTCAATTTGCACGATCAGATCTTGAGGGTATCTTTCGAGGCCGTCTCCAAGATGTTACAACCGAGCAACTCTATTCTTCTAAAGGATTGGCAGGGCTCTTATTAAAAACCAGGTTAACGCCAGTAGTTCAAAAAGAAGATGTTCTTCGATGTGCGTTTGACGAGGACTGGAACGGTGTACGTCTTTTAAGCGGTATCCATCATGAATACCCTTTGCACAATGATGAATTGTACATATATCGGACATTGACAGGCGCAGTAAAAGATGCTTTTGATTACACGTTTGTTGATGCGGCCGGAGGTATGTTTAATAACCTATCCAAGAACCTTATCTGTGCTTCCGATCTTGTGATTGTTGTTCTTCAACAGTCGGAGCGTGTTATAGCGGATTTCGTCGCAAACGGGCTCCCTGAGATAGACGCATCCAGAGGAGATGTGGATTACGAAGCCAATGATGGAGAAGATATACATAGGGGACTGGCCCCATATAAAGTTCTTATAGGAAACTATAGCTCACATGCACGTGGCCTTAAAACTCAAAACATAGCTTTAAGGTATGGGTTTACGCCAATGACAGTGCCGCGGTCGATTGATTTTATGAACGCTCTGAATGAAGGACGGATATCTTCTTTCTTCGCTGCTAATGAAAAGGCCGCCAAACACAAAGATGATACTTATGAGTTTATGAGATCAGTCAATAAGGCCGCTGAAGAAATTCGGTCAGCTCTTAAGAAAAAGGGGCTAACCGCAAAAAGTGGTTGAAAATCAGCGGTAACAAATTGAATCTTTCCTCAATAGGTGGTTGAAAATGATCATCAACAAAGCAACAAAGGGCAGATTATATCCCAACAAAACACAATCGCATAAAATCGATACGACATTAAACTGTTGCCGGTATATCTACAACGAAATGCTTGCCCGGAACCAAAAGGTCTATCGCAGGAGAGGTGAACATCTCAACTACAACACCATGCAAAACCTCTTACCGGAGATGAAGAAGTATAAGCCATGGCTCAAGAAAGCAGACTCCCAGGCGTTAAAGTATGCTTGCCGACAGGTTGATACAGCCTATCAGAAGTTCTTTAAGCATCTGGCAACTTTTCCGTGTTTTCACAAGAAGCACGGTCGGCAGAGTTACACAACAACAAACATGAATGTTGTAGCCTTTGACCGCAATAAGGTCAAACTCCCTGTTCTTGGGTGGATCAAAGTCCGCGGGCTAAAAGCACCGCCGGACAACAGTAAACTCTGTATGGCGACTGTCAGCCGCGAACCAAACGGCGATTATTATGTCAGCATCTGCTACAAGTATGAAGCCGATGTCATGATGTCATCTGGAACGAGCATTCTCGGGCTTGATTATAAGTCCAATGGTCTTTACACCGACTCGAACGGATACACTGCTGAGATGCCTCATTACTTTCGTGAGAACCAAACGAAACTTGCAAGGCTTCAAAAACAGATATCCCGTAAAGTCGGATCCCGTAAAGGAGAGCGTAAATCTTCCGGATGGAGAAAACAACATCGAAGGGTCACAAAGCTGCAAAGTCACATTGCTGATCAGCGAAAAGACTTTCTTCATAAGCTGTCAAAAGAACTCGCCGATGGCTACGACATTATTGCGATCGAAGATCTTGATATGAGGTCGATGTCCAACAAAGGCTTCGGTAATGGAAAAGCAACACTGGATAACGGCTATGGAGCTTTTGCCACAATGCTTGAGTACAAGCTAAAGTATCAGGGCAAACGGCTAATGAAGATCAGTCGTTGGTATCCGTCAAGCCAGATCTGCAGTTGTTGCGGTAATCGGCAGAAACTAACACTGGCAATAAGAACGTATCGCTGTCCGATCTGCGGACATGTGATGGATCGTGACCATAACGCAGCGGTCAACATAAGAAACGAAGCAATGCGACAGATTGCCGCATAAGTAACCAATAAAGCTAGCAACGTACCCGTAGGCTACGGGGAAGTAAAGCCGTACGACACACTGGGAAAACTGCTACAGAACCTTCTGTAGTGTGACAATAACCGGAGTGGATGAATGCGGAATCGGAATATGTGGAAGAGTGTGGTTTTCAACCATAGATGCCAATAACATCGACTGTGTGAGAGGCAGTTTCAACCACTTATTTCGGATAGCCGAAAAGGTAACAAAATGATTTTTAACTATCTATTAATAGCCGGTTTTGTGATCGCTTTCCTATATATACTATACCGTTTTTTTAAGTATGTAAGAAGCACAGACACCGAGTCTGTCGGAGAAGAACAGTATGAAACACTGGAAGCGATGGAGGCTGCGGTTTTTTATGATATTTCCGAAAAAACTTCCATAAACCAGGCGGAACTTCGAACTCGCGTGAGCGAGAGAGATGCTGAGACTATGGAGATGAACCGACGGCTTCAGGCAGACGCTATTAGAAACTGTACTTCCGGTAGCGAAGGTACTCGTGACACCACTAAGCAGCTTGTCCGAAATTATGTAGCAACCTATTTGGGACAAGGGAAAAGATCGAGGGATAGGCTTCGCAAACTGATAAACTTTGATGAACCATCTGATAGAGTAATGTTCGAAACGCTGTGCTATGTTTTGGGGCCTGATGATGACAAGGGTTTTTACAGGCTGTTTGAGAAGATCGATATAAAACTTGGCGATGAATTAAATGGGAAAGCGCTTCGTCCCGTATATTTAAATACGTGTTCAAACTTAAACGATATGCAGAAGCAGGAGGTTTTAGTCCAGTTGATCTATGCCGATACTTTCGGACTTGGTACGATAGATACTCCGAATTATCAAAAAGGTCTAGTGGAAGAGATCCAATTAGGTGTTGGCGGCGTGTCCGCGCTTAATTTTTCCAATAAAGATATTTATGGAGGAAAGACAAGAGGCTTTGCTCATGACAGTGTAAGATTCATGATAAGAGGAAACGTATATCGAACACCATTCCTTGCTTTTGGAAATGAAAAGGAGTTTGATCGCGTGATCACGAATCTGATCAAATGTTCTGATGGTGGTGAGCTTACTGCGTCGGATCCGGACAAGCAGATCGACACTATTGACGGCAGAAGACTTAATGTCATGTGCCCTCCGGCTGTTTCTGCAACAACTGCCTTTATTCGAAAATATGACAGCTTTAAATTCACGACCTTGCATAATATGTACAAGGGTTTATCAGACGGAGATTTTGTTGGCCAGGTGGTTAGATTGATCATAATGACAGGAAGAAATATATCCATAAGCGGAGACACTGCTGTTGGAAAAACTTCTTTATTAAGAGTAATGATTGCTGAGCTTCCTCCCACAGCAGGTATACGTTCTGTTGAAGTTGGTGCCTGGGAACTTGAATTAAGAAAGTTCTTGCCTGATGAGTACGGCGTTGTAGATTTTAAGATCTCTGACGTATTTAATGAACGTCAATGCTTTGAGAGGATCAAACAGTCTTCCGGTAATGTTGGTGTGTTTGGCGAGGTTAATAGTGCGGACGCATGGAACCTTCTGATGAATATGACTAAATTCTTTGGTCAAACCTTTTGGACCACTCATGAAACAAGTACTGACCATATGATAGAAGCTGCTACTTCTGCTCGTAAAAGAGATGGTGTCAGTGATCAGACATCTGCAGAACGTGAAGTTTCCGGATCGATCCATTTTGACGTCAGAATGGTTAACAGAAACGGCGTCAGGTATATTGAAAAGATTTTTGAAGTCATACCTGTAGATGTGATCCGTGATGAAGTGGTCGAGGACGGAACTTCAGATTTTAACCTTTTGTACAAAGGCATCACATCCATCACCAGACAGTTGAGAAAGCAGACGTACAAAGTAGTGCCTATCCTCGAGTATGATGAAGAGAATGGCGTCTACCATGTCTTAAACGAAATATCTGATACCGCCAAAAAGGGCTTTGAATATAGAACGGGACGTAAGTATCCCGGGCTGGATGGAGTTCGTAATAATGGCTTGGATTCTTATCTTTTAGAGAGAACAGATAGCCCCGAAAGCGCCGGTGCTTCTGAGCAGAACGATAACGGCGGTATAAGACTTAGGTTGAGTTAATGAATATTACACTGAGTAAATCTAATATGGCAGGCCTTTTAATACTGTCCTACATTGTATTTTTTATCTTTGTTATTGACAGAATATCTAAGGCAAGGAAAGAGAAAAAACAAGGCTTCCATAATCAAGTAGAATATGAAAAACGAATAAAACGTGAGGCACAGAAAAAAATCATAGAAACAAGGTTGTCTATGGCTTTGTCCAACGTGCCTATTATTGGCCATGTGTTTTTAGGTATCAAGAGGACCATTTATTATATAACTCCTTATAATGAGAATCTGCTGCTTCATAAATCGCTTGTTCTTTTTAATCAGGGAATCCTGTTGGGAATACTTGCAGGTATTGCAGCATTCTTTTTAAATGTGATACCTCTTGGACATCTTGATCTTGTATCACTGATAGTATCGCTCATTACTGTTTATATAGTCTACACAGATTATATAAAATACAGGATTTACAACTTTGAAGAGCAGGCAGACTCCGAGTTTACAAGATATCTTGCATATGTCAAGCATGAATACTATGCACATAAAAAGGTGGGCGAGGCTATTTTAACTGCCGCTGAAAATGTTTCATATGATATGAGAGTTCGGGCGCGCAGTATCCACAATACAGCATACTCACCTAATGCCAAAGAGGCGGTTTATGAATATATTAACTGCCGAGACAGAGGTCTGTTTTATCGACTATTTGTCACTCAGGTTTATCACGCCGGGCGTGATGGAGATAAGTGGAATGGTACAGAATCACTCTTTTGCAAGAATATAGATTATTTAAGGCGCGAAATACCTTCTTACAGGGTCCGGCGCAAGTTACGCAGAGCTCAATTTTCCGGATATACAATAAGTATATTATTACCGCTCATATTCATGAATATTTTACGGAAGTTTGGTAATGGCTTTTCAACGGACATGGAAGAGTTCTATCAAACGACCGGATATATTATCCAGATAATAAATATATTTGTAACATTTGTTGTCTACAACTTCTTTAATAAGAAGAAAGACTTATCAAACAACACGACAGTACATCTCAACAACGGAATTATTCAAAAGATAATCAAGTTTGGAAATTTGGAGAATTTCCTAAAGGGTTTTGATAATACTTTCATTGTAAAGAAAATTAAGGCGAGGCTAGATAGGATAGGGGCCGACGTTAGCCCTCATACCTTTCTCATAAAAATGGTGGCGATCAGCTTGATCGGGTTCGTGACCGTGGTTGGCATTTTTTCATACGGACACGCAACGAGGCGCAGAACGCTTTCCGAAACCATTGTCTACAGTGATTTCATGGGAACAGTTTCGGAACGTCAGCAAGAGAGTATATCTTCTGTAACGTTGGAAGTGATAAACGAGTTCTTATCGTATGACATGTCGTATGTTACAGAGTCAACGGTCATAGATTACATCGATAGAGTAGGAAATATCAAAAACTTGGCTATCAAACAAGAGATGGCCAAGACAGTGATCAGACAAGTAAACGAATATAATTCAGAAATACTGCAGTGGTATGAGATCGTTTTGGCGTTTTTGGCATTGTTTGTCGGGTATGTTCAATATATTGAACTGATATATTATGACAACATGACGAAACAGGCCAGGGAGGATGAAGTTAGAATGTTCCAGATGATCGTCCTTCTTGAAAAGGAATTTGACACAACTTCAGTAGCAGGGCTTTTAGAAGAATTTGAGGCTCATGCAATGTATTTTAAGGAGCCTTTAAGAGTTGCAAGCCTAATGTATGCCAAAGATAAAGAAAAGGCACTTGATAGTCTTTTGGATTTTGAAACTCCGGAGTTTGTGGAATTGATTACAAGTTTAAAAACCGTATATAAATGCGGTATAAAGGCGGCTTTTTCGGAAACTGAGTTAAATATGATCTCAGAGGCGGAGCTTCAACGTGTTGATGAGGATATTACTTTCAAGCGTTCAATGGATTTTGCAGATATTTTGAGAATGTTCCCGGCAGTTATCACGTTTGGGCTTTATTTCCTGGTTCCCTTCCTCTTAAGTTCATTAAGGGGGCTGAAAGATGTTTTCGATGTGCTTCAGAATTATTAAAAGAAGAATCACCAGATCTTATATTATGGAATAGAGATTTGGTGATGCGAGAGCATAAATACTCCAAATTTTAGTGATGTATTAATGAGCTTATTCCAGAATTTAGTGATGTCTTTTTCAAAAAGTAGTAAAAACAAGGTTGAACTTAAGAGATTTTCGAAACTTGTTCGTTTGACATTGGTTTTCTGAAAGCCTTGATTTTAAAGGGTTTCAGAAGATTTGAGTGGCTTTAAGGTTTTATAAAAATTTTTCTTTAGTGGGTTTAAAAAAGGTCACTCCAAAATTTAGTGATGTCTTCACATCACTCCAAAATTTAGTGATGTCTTTTTTCAATAATCCAGAAAATACGATGTTGATTTGTATGATTTTGGACTTTAAATGATTTTTCTTAATTTTTGAAAGCCTTGATTTTAAAAGGTTTCAGATGCTTTAAAAGAGTTTTTCGGATTTATGAGAGTAAGAATAAAAACCCGAAAAAAAATCACTCCAGAATATAGTGATGTCTTTTAAAACATCACTATATTCTGGAGTGCACATCACTATATTCTGGAGTACACATCACTAAATTTTGGAGTGATGTACGACTTATATTATATACTCTTTTATAATATTTATATATTTTTAATATTTATATATTTATATTATTTATTTACTCAATCAACCTATCATATATCAATCAATCTACTCTAATCTCGAAGGATTAGGGTAAAACCAGACCGAATGAAGGATTAGTTTATGAAAGCAGAAGTAATCACGGTTAGCTCGCAAGGCTTAGACGATACTGTAGTGACTAAATGCGTCTCCCTCTTTGATCTATGGAGATCCAACTTCACTCTTTCAGAGTTTAAAATTCTCGAGTTGTACTTGTCTAAAATCAACTACAAGGACCCGGGAACAAGCTTTGTGTCTTTCTCAAAAACAGAATTTGAACGAGCTGTCGGTATGAAGACAAACTCAAAGGATCTTAAAGTCCGGTTGGCACACTTTCTTAAAAGTCAGGTCATGTTGCCTATTCCGAGCAAAGATGGTGGTGAATTCTTTGAATTAGTAAACTTGTTTGACCGGGCAACTTATAACGAGGACAAAAAGGGAGAAAAGATAATCGAACTTGATAGTTCACGTAACGCAAAAAGGTTTTTCTTTAACTATGAGGAGTATGGATATTTAAGATACAGCCTTAACAGCATACTGAAGTTACGGAGTAAGTATTCGTTTTTGATGTTTTTGTATCTCGAGAAGAACCGCATGATACAGAACGAGTGGGAAGAGAGCTTAGTGAATTTGAAAGATGTTCTTCTCTCCAGAGAAAATGATTCCTTTTCGGAATATAGGGTGTTCAATGACAAGGTGTTAAAAGTAGCACACAAGGAAATCACTACTAAAACCGCTTGCTGGTACTCATATGCGCCGGGAAAGAAGATTGGAAACAGGATCGTTAGTATAAGATTTGTTTTAGGAGATCTTGAGGAGGCAAAAGCCTGCGGAAAGGCACCTGCGGTTTTAAGCGGTATGATAGGAAACAATATTGTTACACAGGTAGCTGAAGAAGCAAAGATTATCAGTGAGTTTTCGGATAGCAAGGGGTTTTTGGAAGAATCAGATAAAGGATTTGCTATTCCTGATTACATGGATCCTATTAAGGGGTTTGAAGACTTAACAAAAAATAATAATGCTTTAGAAGTTGAAGGCTTATTAAAGATGCTCCCTTTAAAAAAACTAGGGTGGGCAGATGAAGAGCTTTCTAGGGAAGAAAATTACAGAAAATACCTTACAGTTAAGGCAAGAGAGATCGAGGGGAGAGGGGCGAACGTTCGGAAAAAGACGCGTTATCTGATCAGAGTTATTAAAAATGAGATCAAAGACCTTGGCTTAAAAGAAAACAAAGAGGTCTCGAAGACATCTGCTGAAAAATATCTTTCCAGGTATTCACAGAGAGAATATTCGAAGGAAGAGATGGATGAGATCGAAAGAAGAATGCTTGAAAAGTCTCTTGGCCTATCAATACCACAAGAAGGCAACAAGGATTTGAAAGAATAGATTTTTAGAAAAATAAGCAAGAAAGGAGGTTTCCATAAGATGAAAGCTGTAGACATAGTTCTTTTTGCAGCTGGCGCTATTATGACGGTGGGGATATTGACTATAGGTTTTGGGTATTATCGACAAGGAAAAAAATATGCGGAAACCGTAAAAAATGAGTCCAGTTTGGTGATGCAGGAAAAAGAAGAATATTTTCTGACTCGCTATGAAGGTCTAAAGCCCTCCGGGGCAGATATAATCAAATATATAAAAACCAACATCGAGGGGGTCGATACGATACAGGTAACGACAAGCAAGCGGACGTTTATTGCGGATAAAACGCAATTCAGCCTGTATCAGCAATCCGGTAGTGAATACTACATTAGTCCGCTAAAGACTTATACAGTTACAATAAAACGAAATAAAAACGATGTTATAACAAGTGTCGTTATTAAAGAAAATTAAAAAGAGAGAGGAAAAATTATCATGGTTAAAAAAATTCTTACTTTTGCGTTTGGCATCATTCTTGTTGTTTCTTTCATTGGAGTCAGTTTTGGTTTTTACAACATGGGAAAGAAATCAGTGGAGAATTCTCAGGGGGTTTTAGGCAAGAGGCTTAACGAGTATTCTGATGAGTACTCTCAGTACAGTGTCGGAACACTTGTTCTTGGCGAAGAGGTTTTAAGCCTTATCAATGAGGATATGGAAGTAACTGTTAAGGTTAAGACCGGTGCTGATAGCACAGGAAAGGCATACACTGCAGCATCCTCTGCTGAAGATATTGCAAAAGCAAAAAACAGAAATGGCAATGAGTATATCAATCCTTACAAAAATTTTAAATGTACCGGCGTTGATAGAAATAGCAACGGCGTGATCAACGTTTTGGAATTCACTCAGCAGTAGGCATTATTGATGAAGTGGAATTCAGTTTTTGAAATGGTAAGAATGGCAGCAGATATAATAATATTTGCTGCCGCCCTTACTATCATGTTTTACTTTGTCGGCAGGGTGGCAGAGGCGATCGATATGTGCCTTCCGATTTTTGATTATTACGGGGTTGTTTAACTATGTTTCGGCAGGTTGGTACCTTTTTCGTGATCATATGCTGTTTTGTCCTTCTAATTGTTTTCCCGATAAAAATGGATGAGAAGGTCAACGATATATCGGAGCGTTCACTCAGGGATAAACAGATTACGGATATAGAGTATAAGATCCTAACCGAAAAGAGGATAGAGACCGGGGATCTGGGAAATATAAGCGTAGAGGTAGAGGCATTTAGTGACGGCATCTACGTGAGTTTCCCTGAGATCATTGCAAGACTTGAAAGTGATGGAGTTTACAGCTTCACTGAAAAGTATGTTCGGATAACCTATGATGGTGAGGTCCGATGTATTCGTGTTAATTGAGGATAAATATGAGCAGAAAAACAAAAACAATTATAACTGTTGTGGGCTTTTTGATACTACTTGCCGCGTTTGCCGTTGTTGGAACGATCCTAGGGAAAAAGCTTATCCACGATGTTTACGAAACGAGGATAAACGAACTGACCAATACAGTAGAGATTAATAAACACATGGTCTACAGAGCCGCCAGGGATATAAGTGCCGGAGAAGCGATCACGGAGGATATGTTCATCGTCGGAGAACTCTTAATGAGCGATACAACGGGAGCGTTCACTCAATCAGATATAGGTAAGTATGCTTTAGTAGAGATCCCACAAAACACAGTCCTTAACAACTGTATGCTGACCGAAAAGGTTTTGGATAGCGATGTCAGATACGTCGAGTATTCCTGTTTTCATGTTTCCTCAAACATCCACAGTGGAGATAAGATCGATGTGCGGATAAGGTATTTGAACGGCGAGGACTTTCTGGTGCTTTCCAAAAAGACAGCAGAGAAAGTGATATATAACACTTCGACCTGCTTCTTGTCAGTTAGTGAGCGGGAACAGTTATATATGGCCAGTGCGATATATGATACCGTGGCATACGGTGCTGTATTGTATGCGCTTGTGTATGAGGAGCCCACTCTGCAGGAAGGCGGAAAGGTAAATTACATACCTTCTAAAAACGTGGCAAAGATCATCTACGATGATGAAGCTGTATGGCGGAGCGGAGATGTCTTTAACGAGTACGGACACATCATATATAGCTCTGATAAGAGAGAAGAACTTGAGGAGCGTGTAAATGTAAATGGTGCACGTGAGAACGTGTCGAATGTTACTCCTATTAAAGAAGCGGAACAGGCAAATGATAATGGCGACGGAAATAGCATATCTTCAGGATATACAGATCCCTCCGCTGAGCTGAGTGAGGAAAATGAGCAATCGGATCCATGACATGCTTACAATAGCATTATATGTGTACATCTTTGTTGCGCCCATCTTTTTAGCGGAGAAGGCGTTTGAGCTCCTTAATTCTGTCTATATCGAGGACAGGGCTAAGGAATTCTGCGTAGACTGTGGCGACGGGATATCCCTAACGGACTATCTCGTGATCAATAAAGTCGCAGCGGAGATGGGATTTACGCTTGAAGTGAATGTAACCATGCCCGGATATTTTTATACAGATGATGAATTGCATACTCTTTTGGAAACAAAAGATCTTGAGATCGTACCGGAAACATTGGTTGAAGTATATCTGGAAAATGATAAATTCTTCATTTACGAATCTGAGATATATATAGTTAAATCGGGTGGCTTATGAGCAGACAGACATTGGCATTGATCTTCAGTATAATATTTTTGGGATTATCCATTGGTCTGTATGCAAGGTTTGATCAAATGCAGAGGGTGAAAAGAGAGGTAGAAGAATTAAATGACTGCCTTGACTTTGCTACCACATCGGCAGTCCAAACTTTAAAGGCAGAGTATGGCTCGGATAATGTTCTGTCATTAACGTATGAGGAGTTTTTCAGAGCGTATGAACTCCGTGCGGACAAGGACGTTTCGGACATATATCTGTTTGTCCCTGCTTTCGTCTATTGCGACACCAAAGGATACTATGTCGGGGCGCTGGATCCTTCCGATCTTAGATACAAGTGGTCCGATCTTAAGCCATATAAATACAGTACTCCGGACTTTGAAATAACCTTTGGATTAGACAACAGTTTTATTGTGAAATCGGGGATATATGAGGCGGAGTGTGATTACAGGACATATTTTACCCATGACAACGCAGAACTTCGAGATTATGAGATCTCTGAAAACTCTGAAGCAAATGGTATATTTGCGGCGTATTCATTTGAACTAACGGAATCAAACTTCTTTGAGTATAAGAGCGATGCGATGATAAAGAGCGTGGAAGAGAGCGTATCAGACTGTATCAATAATCATAATGTCATGGCGTCGAGCTACGGGATAGAGTACATATATACAGCCCCGCCCTTTTACATGCTCAATCAGGAATATCCGAGCTTTGTGGTCTGCTTTCAGGGATATCCTTTAATATCTAACGGAAAATTTTTCAGTAACCTCTATGTGAGGTCCGGATATATAGACAGGAAGAGTTAAATTGGGAAGTCAAGGTACAGTTTCCGGTGGTGCGTCCGGTGGCGCTCCCGGAAACAGTAATACAATAATAAATAGTTCAGCTAAAGGAAAAGACAGCCTTCAGCAAGACAGCAGCTCACTCTCTCCCCTTAAGGGTAAGGGTGAGGAGCCCGAGCTTAAGGGAGCAGATGAAAAGAAAAAGTCCGGTGGCAGCAATGTTGCCGGCGCAGTCCTCGGATCTTCTGTCAATGATGCCGCAAAAAAGAAGATCAAGAAAAAGATCCTTATCAGTATTATTGGCGCTATAGGGCCTGTCCTTCCCATATTGCTGGTAGTCATCATCGTTTTTACGGGTATATCTGCGGCGGTCTCCACTAAAGAGACCATCCCTATAAGCGAGATAGGGAGCGTGGAAGAACTGAGAGTCGCTCTTAAGAAGAGGCAGATATCCAAAGAAGAGCTTGATGACATGATGATAGACAGGAGAGGACTCCTTAAGATAGTGGATGCGGTATGCGACTGGAACAGTGGCAAATGGCATACCGATGATAGGCTTACTGTTAAGCTGAACGAGAGGACTGATGATCATTACAAACAGTTGAGCGTAGTTGAAGGAACCGTCACAAGCTATGCAGATGGTTTTGATGAGGGTGGAGATAACTACGGTGAGGGAGTTCTTGTTTCGAAAAGGACGATCCCCAGATGGGATAAGAAAAAAAAGGAATGGAGCTATACAGATACATATGTTGTAGACGAAGTGTTCTTAAGTTTCAGTTACCGCTATTCAAAAGAGCTGATAGGTGATGATTATGAGTACGTGGAAGATCCGAGCGGCATATATGTATACGACTACGGCGACTATGTGATCTGTAAGCCCGAAACTATATATCATACATATACTGAAGATGTAAAAGAGACTGTAACTACGCATTATGACTACACTTTTGACGTTTCAAAGACTGAGAAAGATTATTCAAAGACTTCGTTCGGAAAAGAGTATGTTTCTTCCGTGCGTGAGCCTGCTGCTAAATACGGGCCCGATTGGGAAGTAAAGATCAGCACCGAGTCCTTATATATAGACTATCCCGTTGACTGGCAGACAGTATATATGCTGTGCGTATATCACTATATAGACAAGAACGATATGGAAGATGTGGAGAGTGATTACGAGGATGGCGAGAATGAGAAGATAAAGATAAAGAAAAAGGACGTGGAGCAGATAATAAGCGACTGTATGCCAAAGTTTGGCTATGCAAAAGTACCGGATGGGGAGAGCAGTATATTTTCTGCCCTTTCACGTCGGGCAAAGAGCCTGGGGGACGGAGATCTCTTCAGGGCTTTCAATTCAGCCAGGGAGATCTGGTGCCAGAAACATATCTCATGGTGGGACAGTTTTTCCGGCGGGCTAAAGGTATCTCTTAGCTCGCAGGAAGTATCGGGACTGTATAGCAGCAATAATCCCGTTGGAAGTAAGTTGCTGTTGGGCGGAGAGCCGGTGGCGGTCACTGTATATTGGACAGACTCTGATATCTATGATGAGTATGTCTCCTACGGACGGATAGTAAGGGATAAGAATAATCCCGTAGTCCATAAGTCAACGATAATGGTCCCGTATTCAACGATAGAGTATGTCTCGACCATAACAGGTATGTATAAGTACGATCCGAAAGATATCAAGAAGTTCTATACTTATGATATAACGAAATATCAGAATGCTGCCGGGATCGACCTGGGATCTAACAACTATGAAGGCCTTAAAAAAGAACTTTCCGATATAGCATCCCAGAGGACAGCGAAACCGTCGGGATCCTACTTTGAACTCAGCCGGTTAAGGGCAATGCTCGGAGAGAACAGAGACATTGACCTTTTCGCTACGGCTATAGCAGAGCTTCCGAATGGTGAAACGATATCAAGTGTATTGCAATGCGCAGAGGAGAATGAGTATAAGGATGTGGAGACGAGCAAGAGGAATTTCCGGGGCGGTGAGCTCGAAAACGTCTCAGGGATCATGGGACTTAAAAGGGCAGACGTGGAGAGATATTAAGGATGCAGAGAAGTACGAGAAGCACAAGAGGGAAGATAAGACTTGCGGTCTTTTATCTGATACTGGGGATAGTGATCGCGATGATCGTCTATCTTGCCTGGAACAAAGTAAAAAACATAATCTATGAAGCAGAACAGGGCAGAGCCACACCGACGGTTGCGTATAGTCCGACTAATGCGCCGACTTCTGTACCGACTGTTAAGCCGACGGATACAGTTTCGATAAGCGGATATCCGACACCTGCCATCAGTGATCCTACAAGGGAGCCGAAGGCAACGGCAACACCCACTACAACGCAGGGTATATATGTGAGTGCAACACCTACTGTAAAGCCTACGGGGGCAGTAAAGCCTACGGGGGCAGCAGAACCTACAGGGGCAGTAAAGCCTACTGAGGGAGTAAAGCCTACAGAGGCGGTAAAACCCACGGGTATCGTTGAGATAACCCCTACGCCTGCTCCGGGGACATATAAAGAGGCGTTTATAGACGGGGCGGGTATTCAGTATGAGATCCTTAGATATGTGCTCTATACGAGCTACGGGGCAACAGTAAAAAGTAAGACCAGCGGTAAGGAGTACACTGTCGGTCCTGAAGATCTTAAACGTGTTTTGATAGATGAAGGACACGCCAATGAGTGCAAAAGGATCCCTTTAAGCGAGGTATCCATAGGAGATATCGGCTATACAGGGAAAGCACTGGGCGTGTGCGTAGGCTTTGATAACGGGCATCCTGTCTTTGCTTACTGTTCAGAGTTCAACATTTCCCAAGTGAACAGCGAGGTCAAGTATGGGGCATTCCTTGGCTACGTCATGAACGATCGTGATGAGCTTTACTGTGGAAGTTATCCTTTACCCGTTAATGACTTTTATGACTGTGCTTATGGCGGTAGCAATGATTTTTATACAGAGTGCCTGAACAAGTGGTTTAAGGAATACGGGAACGAGCCGTGTTCACTCATTCATAACATGGCTCGTGCAATGTATTCCGACAACGTAAAACTGTTCGAGGATTCGATCTTTATGGAAGAGATAGAAGCTTTTAACCTCATGTGGAGGCCGGGTTATCCCGAACAGTTCTTCCATACCTTCCTTGAGCACGCAGGAGCTGATCAATATAAGAGGTATTCCTTTTTACCGACGGGCTATAAATATAATGATGAGAAGGAATGGTATTACACACAGTATAGATGCTCGATTGTCTCCCTGGATCCCGAAACCTTTATGGATATGTCCGGAGAATGGTGGCTCACCATAGTAGAGAAAGAGGACGGGTCCATTCATCTGATGCCTCATTCAAGACTTGAGACTATCCGTGAACAGGCGAACCTTTTCGGGCTTATAGCTAAACCTGAGCCTGACGAGAACGGCGAGGTGCCGACTGAAGAAGTGTCAGACAGCGCAGGGAACGGAGAGATAGTTGACGATAACGGAACAATGTATCTTAAAGTCAATGATACAACAACGATAACCCTGGGGGACGGATCAAAGATATATGCCTCCAGCCTTGACATGGATAGTGTCTATGATATGTATCAGGGCGCAGGGTACATAGTGGATCGGGAAAAGGGTGCATACTTTGAAGGCCGGTATTCCGTTGATGATAACGGAGATGTAACTCATCTGATAAGCGGAGTCTGGAAGGATCTTGTAACTAATGAGACAGTCGGCTTTGAGGATGAACGCTTAACAGAGTACTGGTACACATATGATCCCGGGAGCGATTCCTATGAATGCTACTTCGGAAGAGCAAAGCCCGAATACGTTTCTAATGGTACTTTCCCTACGGGATATCTTGCCGATAAGGCATTTATCATCGTAGACGGAAAGAAAGCGGATTGTATGTATGATACATCCGGATCTGTTTTCTGGGGACTTATCCAGGAGGAGATAGATTACGAAGTTAAAGAGATATACGGAGAACTGTATGTTATCAGCCCGAACCTTGAAGAGTATGCCAAAGGGCGGACTGTAAGCATAGATGGCATAGACGGTATATGCTATAAGCTGATACCTGAAGGCGAAAAAAAGGATATGTATTTATGCATGGAATACTATAGCCAACTGCCGGTTAATGGTACATACAAGCTTAAATACGATAGATTTAATGTTGTGGATATGTATAGCTTAAATAAGTATTCAACGGATCCACAAGCCCGTACTGTATGGCTACAAGGTCAATAGGTTTTCTTCCTTATTTTTTAAATCTGTTGCCGTAAGTGCTTGCTTACGGCGACAGATTTGAGTAAAATGTAGTAAAATAAGTTGATCCCATGGCGTTTGCCATGTTTTTAAGGATAAAGAAAAAAGAGCGTATAGTGACGGCTTGATATGTAAGTCCGATATGTACGGTCATGTTGGGAGCGAAGTCCTGCCGCTTTGCTCGGAGTTCTGAAATGTAGAACCCCATTAAGTGAATAATTGTCCGACTGAGTGGTCGGATGCAACGCAATAGAACTGTTGTTGTGCCGCGTCTGTCCACGATGGACTGCCGGCATATATTTGATTACTAAAAGGAGAAACAATATGAAAAAGAGATTTTATGCCGGTAACCGGCGCCTGCTTATGATCCTTATCATAAGTCTGATGCTTTCATCATTAGTCGGATGTGCTTGGTTTGAAGAACCGGCCATGCCGGACCTTGCGTTCCTGACACAGACACCCTTGCCGTATGTCGCACCTGCAACACCTACCCCTACGGCTACTATTGCAACAGCGACACCTACGGTTACGCCTACCCCGAAGCCTACGGCAACGGATACTCCGACGCCTACAGCGACACCAACGCCGACAGCAACGCTCACGCCTACGGCGACACCTACTCCTACCAACACTGCAACACCTACCCCCACACCTACTCCTGATCCGATAACAGTGGTATCAGACAATGTGTGGACGACCGGGAAGGCTGTTATAAGAAGTGAAGCAGGTAAGGATGCAGGACTTGAATTAACTACTGTAGAGAGCGGAGAGAAGTTACACAGGACGGGAAAGCACGTAGACGGATACTCAAGGGTTGAGTACAAGGGATACGAAGGTTTTATCAGTAATAAGCTGATAAGTGAGGTGCAGCCTACAAGCACACCTACACCGACACCCACAAATACCCCTAAGCCTACCAAGACACCTACCCCCACACCTACCAACACACCAAGACCCAAGGCCACCAGCACACCTTATCCTACTCTTATCCCTGTTCCTACCGCTACCATGTATCCCGCTTTTGAGCCGGAGAAGTTAACGGTGGTAGAGGAGACGAAGGATATAGATGATTACGGCGACGAGTACACGAAAACAACCTATTCTGACGGAACAAGGACGGAAGTTTATGTTATTCCGGAAAAGGGAGAGTTCGTTACTTACATTTACTACACCAATGGAGTATTCACAGTTGAAAGAACTTTGGATGATTATTACACCATTTATTATCCTGATGATCGCAGAAAAGTTGTTTGGAACAATGGAGTAATAGGTGTCTGGGCATCTAATGGTGAGTTTGAATACTATATCAAGCGTGTAGTGGTAGAAAGATTCGGTATAGAGATGTACTTTAAGTATCAGGATTACTATTCCTACGATGCTGTGGTATGTAACTCTGACGGATCACCCAACAAGTGGACGGGGATGAAATATAATCTCCATTCCATGTCCTTCGGTGGCGGTAGAAGGAGCCTTAACATCTTCGGCGAAGACCATCAGGAGCACTACTTCCTGGCTGAAGATGGCCCGTTCTTCGATTATTAAAACCAAATATCTTATCGATCAGAAGGCAGACTGATTGATACAATGCCCCTGGCGCAGCAAGAGCTGCGCCGTAAGGGTATTGCGTCAATGGGTGTGCCTTTTTGTTTTGAAAGGAAAGAAATGAAGAAACACAAGTTTTTAAAATATATATCTGTCGCTGTATTGTTCATCGCTCTAATATTTAGCCCTTTATCAAGGGTAAGAGCCGCTGATGATATATGGAGTATGCCCTTTAAAGGAAGGGGCAGTGATTACATAACATTTAGATCTTATATGACCTTTGAGGTTTTTGATAATAAAGCGGATCCTACACATGAAAAGGTGCTGACTACCTTAACAATGCAGCAGAAGAGCGGTACAAAGACTTATGGTATCTATACCTTAAGTTATAAGGGTGTAGATATCCTGACCTATAACAACCAGGGCGATGAAAGTATCCTTATAAGAAGTGAAAACTTTCAACTTGATTTTTATCAATACCTTTATAATAACGGAGCCTGCAGAGGGCGGGAAGAATACTATGTAAGGGTTGTTCCCGTAATAAAGGTCTTTTCGAGGGATTCCAATCACGTGGGGCCCTATAACGGGGACGGGTGGAACAGCCTAGAGGAGTGTGAAGCCAATGACTGGGCTGTTATAGCCTCACCCGAAGGATACTCTACACCCGGAAGAGCCAGGGACGGATCCACTCTTAACGGAAAGTACGGTCTTAATGATGATCAGGAAAGTAACATAAGAGATATCTTTGCTACAGCCTGGGACGGTATATACACTCCGGCAGGAAGTACAATAACAATAACCTATGATGCCAATGGGGGAAGTATTGATAAGGGGCCTACAATGACGGAGAATCAAACCGCCTACATGGCACTCTGTACTGCTACTGAGCCTGTGCGCCCCGGTTATTATTTCTGGGGCTGGAGCACCACAAAGTATGCGGTAGATAAAGGACCGAGAGACTATAATGAGATGATCCATGCCGGTTGTTTCATGGACTATTGGAAGAATACTACTCTCTATGCCGTATGGGGTACTACCACCTTAGAGGATGCAGAACCTCTTCACATCCATAACTTTGTCGAAGAGGAGGAATCGAGGGGAGTATGTCCCACCTGCGGACAGTATATGTACAGGACAGTGTACAGATGTGAATGCGGTAAGGTGAGTACAAAGAAAGACATCCCTCACACCTGTCCTCCCGGCAGGATCTATTATCAGAGCGGGATATGTACCACCTGCGGAGAACTGGGGCCCAGTAACGGAGGAGCGAATGAATCGGGAAACAGACAGGTCATAAAGACTATAGCGGAAACAGGCCTTACCTTCCCCGGACACACCTTTGTGGGCTGGAATGAAGCCGCAGACGGCAGCAGTACATGGCATGCGGAAGGAAGTACCTACAGGTTTTCGGGAGGAGGACAGAAACTAAATCTCTATGCTATCTGGACTCCCAATAACTATACAGTCCACTTTGACTACATGGATAACGCTCTTTTAAATGGATCCGCTATGAATAAGGGTATATCAAGTAAGACAGTATCCTTTGATGACTATATGACGGGTTTGCCGAGTCCTACTTTAAAC
>JAEEGK010001823.1_pt1 | contig 53296 bp, 48 predicted proteins | sample 8958771 | NCBI WGS metagenome assembly JAEEGK01 (sample SAMN16246547, study PRJNA631951) | gut metagenome | biome: gut microbiome; feature: rumen; material: SC-attached | host: Bos | place: Iran: Karaj | collected 2018-10 | reverse complement strand
AGATGATCCTTGACGGACCTCAGAGAAAGGGTGACCTTAGAAGAGCACGTGCAGGCGCTGTTAACATCGTTCCTAACTCAACAGGTGCTGCTAAGGCTATCGGCCTTGTTATCCCTGAACTTAACGGCAAGCTCATCGGAGCTGCTCAGAGAGTTCCTGTTCCTACAGGTTCAACAACTCTTCTCTTCGCAGTTGTTAAGTCAAGCACAGAGGTAACTAAGGAGTCTATCAACGAGGCTATGAAGAAGGCTTCTGATCCTGAGACATTCGGATACAACGAGGATGAGATCGTTTCATCTGATATCGTTGGAATGACATATGGTTCACTCTTCGATGCTACACAGACAATGGTTAACAAGATCGGTGATGACCTCTATGAGGTTCAGGTTGTTTCATGGTATGACAACGAGAACTCATACACATCACAGATGGTTCGTACAATCAAGTACTTCGAGAAGTTCGTTAAGTGAGAATCCGACGAGGTCCTTTCGAGTCGATGATTCGAACTTCCTTGTAAAACAATAAAAACCATTAAAGGGTCCGGTCCGTTTGGACCAGGACCCTTTTTTAAGTAATCACCCATCGAGGTGATACGAGGCATTATAAAGTTTTAAAATATTATTATATAAAGGAGTAAAAAATGGGATTAAACAAAAAGTCTGTAGATGACATTAACGTAAAGGGCAGACGCGTTCTCGTTCGTTGTGATTTCAACGTACCTCTTAAGAACGGTGAGATTACTGACGAGACAAGAATCGTAGCAGCTCTTCCTACAATCAAGAAGCTTATCGGTGATGGCGGCAAGGTTATCCTTTGCTCACACCTTGGTAAGGTTAAGAACGGCCCCAATGAGGGTGAGTCACTTGCACCTGTTGCAAAGAGACTTTCAGAGAAGCTTGGTAAGGAAGTTAAGTTCATTTCTGATTACAACGTAACAGGCGCTGACGCTACAGCAGCTGTTGCAGCTATGAACGAGGGTGACGTTGTTCTTCTTCAGAATACTCGTTTCAGAGGTAAAGAGGAGACTAAGCCTGAAGAGGCAGGAGATGCTTTTGCAAAAGAGCTTGCTGATCTTGCAGACGATTATGTATGCGATGCTTTCGGTTCAGCTCACAGAGCACACGCTTCAGTTGCAGGCGTAACAAAGTTCATAACAGAGAAGGGTGGCAGCAACGTAGTTGGATACCTTATGCAGAAGGAGATCGACTTCCTTGGAAATGCAGTTGAGAACCCTGTAAGACCTTTCGTAGCTATCCTTGGTGGTGCTAAGGTTGCAGATAAGCTCAACGTTATCAACACTCTTCTTGAGAAGTGCGATACACTTATCATCGGTGGTGGTATGGCTTACACATTCCTTAAGGCTAAGGGATATGAGATTGGTAAGTCACTTCTTGATGATACTAAGATTGATTATTGTAAGGAAATGATGGAGAAGGCTGAGAAGGCCGGCAAGAAGCTCCTTCTTCCTATCGATACAGTATGCATCGACGATTTCCCGAATCCTATCGACGATCCTTCAATCAGCACAACAATCGTTGACGCTGACAAGATCCCTGCTGACAAAGAGGGCGCTGATATCGGACCTAAGACAATCGCTCTTTACGCAGATGCAGTTAAGTCTGCTAAGACTGTAGTATGGAACGGCCCCATGGGTGTATTCGAGAACCCTGTTCTTGCAACAGGAACTAAGGAAGTTGCTAAGGCGCTTTCAGAGACATCTGCTACAACAATCATCGGTGGTGGTGACAGTGCAGCAGCAGTTAACCAGCTTGGATATGCTGACAAGATGAGCCACATTTCAACAGGTGGCGGAGCTTCACTTGAGTTCCTCGAGGGCAAGAAGCTTCCCGGCGTTTATGCTGCAGACAATAGATGAGAATGAGGTGAAAATATGGCACGTAGAAGAATTATTGCAGGAAACTGGAAGATGAACAAAACTCCCAGTGAGGCTGTAGCTCTTTGCAACGAACTCAAGGATCTTGTGAAGAACGATGCAGTTGATGTTGTTTACTGTGTACCCGCAATCGACATCGTACCCGTTGTTGAAGCTGTTAAGGGCACAAACGTACACGTTGGTGCTGAGAACTTCTACATCGTAGATAGCGGTGCATATACAGGAGAGATTTCAGCTCCTATGCTCAAGGATGCAGGTGTTGAGTACATCATCATCGGACATTCAGAGAGAAGAGATATCTTCGGAGAGAATGATATTCTCATTAACCAGAAGGTTAAGAAGGCATTTGCTTCAGGCCTTACACCTATCCTTTGCTGTGGTGAGTCCCTTGCTCTTCGTAAGGCTGACACATATAAGGAGTGGATCGAGAGACAGATCACTTGGGATCTTGACGGTGTAACAGCAGATCAGGTTAAGAAGCTTGTTATCGCTTATGAGCCTATCTGGGCTATCGGAACAGGCGAGACAGCTACAGCTGATCAGGCTGAAGAAGTATGTAAGCTTATCCGTGAGCTTATCGCTAAGCTCTATGATCAGGCTACAGCTGATGAAGTTCGTATTCAGTACGGCGGATCAATGAACGCCGGCAACGCTGCTGAGCTTCTTTCAAAGCCCAATATCGACGGTGGACTTATCGGTGGCGCAAGCCTTAAGCCCGACTTCGGTAAGATCGTTAATGCATAAATTCTGATCAAGTTGAGAATCCCACGCAGAAACGCGTGGGATTCTTTTTGTTATAAAGCACATTTATTATGATTTGCGATAGATGTATATTTACGCTGGTAATTCATTTTGGTAAACTAAAAAAGTATTGGGAATAATTGAAAGGGGTATGAAAAATGACACTATCACAGATCGGCATTATCATTTCAATTTTTGTCTACCTTGCCGGAATGCTTCTTGTGGGTTTTGTTAGCTCGAGGGAGACCAATGACGTCAAGGATTTCTATCTGGGAGGAAGAAAGCTTGGTCCGTTCGTTACGGCAATGAGCGCGGAAGCATCTGATATGAGTTCATATCTGTTGATGGGTGTTCCGGGACTTGCGTATTTTTCCGGAATCGCCGATGCAGGTTGGACCTGCTTTGGACTTATCGTCGGAACATATCTTAACTGGCTCTTTACTGCAAGGCGCCTTCGTAACTATACGGAGAAGCTTGATGCGATCACTATTCCGGATTATTTCAAAAAAAGATTTAAGGATAACAGTAATATAACTCTTTGCATAGGAGCGGCGTTTATTCTTGTATTCTTCGTTCCTTACACCGCATCCGGATTTGCTGCATGCGGTAAACTTTTCTCATCCTTGTTTGGTGTTAATTATCAGCTTGCTATGATGGCATCTGCTGTTATTATCGTTGGCTACACCACAACGGGTGGATTTCTGGCAGCATCCAAAACAGACTTCATTCAGTCTATAGTAATGACTGCAGCTCTTTTCTTTGTGCTTGGTTACGGCGTTGTGACCGCAGGAGGATTTGGAGCGGTAAAAGAAAATGCGGCTTCTCTAGCAGGTTTTCTTAGCATGAATGCTACGCATGTAAATGTGGATGGTTCAGCTGCGCCTTACGGAATATTCAGTAAGATTACTATGTTCTGCTGGGGACTTGGATATTTTGGAATGCCGCATATCTTACTTAGATTTATGGCGATCAGAAAGTCTTCAGAGCTGAGGCTATCCAGACGTATAGCTTCTGTATGGGTTGTTTTCTCCCTTTCTGTTGCAATATTCATAGGTGTTGTTGGAAGAGCTCTCACAGTTGGAGGAGAACTTGGTAGTCTTATCGATGAAGCCAATCCTACAAGCTCATCAACAGCTGAGACACTGGTTATAGTTCTTGCACAGAAGATAAGTGAGAATGGTTTTGTGTTCGCTCTTCTTGCAGGACTTGTTCTTGCAGGAATCCTTGCTTCGACAATGTCTACAGCGGATTCGCAGCTTATAGCGGCATCTTCATCTGTTTCTGAGAATATTATCCAAGAGACCTTTGGAATTAACTTATCAGAGACAGCAGCTATGATCACAGCCAGAGCAACACTTATTGCCGTTGCTGTTCTTGGCGTAATAATAGCATGGGATCCCAACAGCTCTGTATTTGGAATCGTATCATTTGCATGGGCCGGATTTGGAGCGGTATTTGGACCTATCATGCTTCTTTCACTGTACTGGAAGAGAACTAATCGTTACGGAGCAATTGCGGGAATGTTATCCGGCGGTATCATGGTATTTGTCTGGAAATACGCTGTAAGACCCATGGGCGGCGTTTGGGATCTTTATGAACTTGCACCTGCATTCCTTGTGGCTGTAATTGTAATTGTTATTGTCAGCCTTGTTACAAAGGCTCCGGATCAGGAAATTACTGATGAATTTGATCATGTAGCAAAGATGTCATAAGTGAATAAATGATAACGTGATAATTACATATTTGACAAATAAATGTAAATTATGATATAACAAATAGCGTGGAGTTTAGATAGCTCCATGCTATTTTTTTACATTTAATAAGTATTATTTAGCAGACAGAATGGAGGAGACAGAATGTTTGGAATCAGTAAAAAATCAGTAGGAAGAGTAATATTAATAGTGCTTTCGCTTGTATTAAACGTACTTATCATGATAAGTATGCTCGACGAAAGTCATGGCCAGATACTTAAGGGAGCAGGCGTGCCAAGTGGATTTCTTGGTGGTGCGCTCAATGCTGTATTTATACCTATATTATTTGTGATCATGTATAGTGTTTTATATTTCATGCTATATATGTTTGTTGTAGTTTTTAAAACCGTTATGAAGAGCCTTACTTTCTTTAGTTTGCTCGGAATCGCAATGGGAGTATTAGGGGCGTTTGTTGCCTGGGCACTTATAGGCCTTGCTATCACATGGGTAATGAAGGTACACCCGGTAGCTCCGTATATTGTTTCGATTGCAGCAATAGCTTTTGCGGTTTATGGGATTATTACTACAGTCAAAGGCATTATCTACGAAGTTAAGCTTGGTAAAAAGATGAATGATTTAGTAGAAGAATAATCATACAAAGTGGGAATAAAGATTTTTAATCTTTAAATATAAAAACATAAAAGGAAAGAGGGAAAACAATGAAAAGAAGAGGAATAAGTGTATTTGCAGGTCTTGCATCTGCAGGAGCTCTTGCACTCACAGGACTTGTGGGAACACAGGCAGTTGTAGGTGCAGAGACAGTAGAATCAATTGATCACAGGATGGAAGTGAATGAATCCAGTTTAACAGAATCCGGTGACAGGGGAATGGTAGGAACTGTTGAGGATATGGATAGCTTTCATGATGTCCTTTTTCGCAAGGATGGTAGTTGGCTAGGAGCCGGAACACTTTATACAACGACAAAACTAAAGGGGCTTGATGCAGAAGTTTTTTTTGAAACACAGAGTGGTTGGAACGGTTCAACTATTTCTTCGGATACATTTCCAAATACGTTAGAGCTTAAAGATCCTAACCATGAAATATACGATATGCATGTATATGTTAATATAGGTGGAAAAATATTCCACGCCGGACGTCTTCAAACAGATTTTACACATCCTATTAAAATAAAAGATGGTGTTATTTATGCATGTAATGAGAAGTCCTTTGAAACCTATTTAGTATCCAAAGATGGAAGCCTTATCCACAAGGACTATGTCGATGATGATCTTTGGGGATACACCAATGATACAAATGACGAGAAAAATAAAGTAGATTTTAAAGGCGGGGAAAAAGAATATCAAGCGCTTTGGGATGAGTACGAAAGTGCTTCAAATATCAAATTTGAAATGCTTGAGATTCCATTAGCTGAGAATGCTTCAAGTTTAACACTGAGCGGAGATTTGAAGAGTACCGGAAAGAAATCATTCTACAATAGTTTTCAGAATTGTATTGATTTATTAGAGTCACAACGTTGCAGATATGCAAAAGTAAAAGTTGCAGGTTATGACGGCGATGTTTTAGCTGTTCAGCCCATAAACGAGCCAAGATGCGTTTACTTCTTCACTGATACCGGCGACGAAGTATTAAGAGTTCCTGGATTCCTTTACACAGACGGAACCTACCCTGTTAAGATCAAGGACGGAGTAATCTACGCATGTAACAAGAATTCTTTTGAGACATATATGATCACTCCTGATGGAAAAGAGCTTGTTCATAAGGACTACGTGAATTCATCAAACTGGGGATATACAAATGATTCAACCGACCAGAGTAAGAGAGCTGATTATAAAGGAAGCTTCAATGATTCTAAGCTCTGGGATGCATACAACAGCGCATCAGAGATAAATTTCAATCTCACTAGTTGGGAATAAAATAAAAGAATAATCAGTAACTAAATTGCCCCAATAACTCATTTAATAGATGAGTTATTGGGGCTTCTTTGTGCATACTTAACATTATAACTTCGAAAGTATATCTGCAATGACTTCTTCCATTGAATGATCTTTTTCATCAATGGTTATGTCTGCATACTTTTCATATAAAGGGCTTCTCTCGTTATAAAGAGAGATGAGAGACTGATCTTTTTTCATTACAACGCCGCGCTGCTTGGCGTTTCTAAGGCGCTTAGAGAGGATATCCATATCTACTTTGAGATATATTACCTTTCCGATGTTCTTGTAGTGCTCCATGGCTTCTTTGCCGTAGACTACACTTCCGCCTGTTGCTATAACTGTTTTTTCTGCTTCAATTTCTGAATTAACTTTATTCTCAATTTCTACGAAGCCTTCGATTCCCTCGGCTTCAATAATCTCAGACAGCTTTCTGCCGTCTTTTTTCTGGATGACAATATCCGCGTCAAGGAAATTGTATCCAAGGATCTTGGCAAGTATGACACCAACCGTACTTTTGCCGGAAGCGGGCATACCTACTAGGATCAGGTTATTCTTTTTCATTATTTCTCCTCATTATTTATGCTATTACACTCAAGAAATGTTGTAAGACTTATGCGTTTTCAAGATGCTTTTCGATGATCTCAACAGCATTCCTTACGCAGTCATCGCAGTCACAAAGGACTTTACCGGTCTCAACACCTTTAAGGACTTTGCAGATGCCGGCTCCTGATTTATCAGTAAATTCTCTGTAAATGTCAGCAGCTTCACGGATGACAGGTTTGCCGTTGTATTTAGCAAGTCCCAGAACCATCTGAGCGCCTATAAGTGCACCGCACGTTGCCTCCATACATCCCATACCTATTCCGAAGGCTGCTCCCATTTTGCGAAGCTCATCCTCGGACATATTAAGTGTATCTGCAAATGCTACAAGAACTGCCTGGCAGCAGTTGTGACCGTTGTGCTTAAGTTCTACAGCATACTCTTTTCTGTTTTCCATAATTTAATCTCCTATATCCGTCCAAAAGACGAACATCATCTTTTATACAACTTATTATAATTAATTGCAAGTACGAATTGTAAAAAGAAATGTAAAGCGCCAAATAAAGAGCTTGGAGCTTTATTTGAGTAGTTGTATAAACGGCTTTGGGGTATAATAATTATCAATAACACGTACGGGGTGAGAGGGTATGAGAGAGAATATTATTGGGCTAAAAAAGTGTATGGAAGAGAGAATAGTTGGAAAGGGCGATGTGATTGATAAGGTAATCGCGACGCTCATAGCCGGCGGACATGTTCTGCTTGAAGATGTTCCGGGAGTCGGAAAAACGACACTTGCCAAGGCACTTTCCGACGCAATCGCTGTTTCTTTTGCAAGAATTCAATGCACACCGGATACTACTCCTTCAGATATCACGGGATTTTCATTGTACGATTCCAAAACAAATGAATTTAAGATTATGGAGGGACCTGTTGTAAACAGCATTGTACTAGCTGATGAGCTCAACAGGACTTCGCCCAAGACGCAGGCAGCTCTTTTGGAGGTTATGGAAGAGCATAAGGTTACTATAGATGGAAAAGATATCCCTGTTCCGCAGCCTTTTATGGTCATCGGAACACAAAATCCTTCCGAACAGGCAGGTACCTATCCTCTTCCCGAGTCGCAGCTTGACAGGTTTATGATAAAGATTTCTGTCGGATATCCTAAGACAAGCGCTTCATTAAATATGGCAAAGAGCTTTCTTGAGGGAACGCTTCATGCAAATACCACACCTGTTCTTTCAGGAAAAGATATCTTGGATATGCGTTTAGAAGCAGAGAAAGTGAGCATTCACGATGACCTTTTGTCATATGCGGTAAAAATAGTCGAGGCGACGAGAAGTAATCCGGAAGTCGCTGTTGGGGCTTCTTCGAGAGCTCTTTTGTCAATGCTAAGATATGCGCAGGCACTTGCCTATGTAGATGAAAGAGATTATTGCATACCGGAGGATATCGCTAATGCAGCAATAACGACTCTTCCACACAGGATCGTTTTGACGACGCAGGCCAAGATGGGAAGAGTGGAAAAGGAATTCGTGGTTAAACAAATCTTGGAGAAAGTAAGTGTATCATGAAGATCACTTTTCATAAAAAAGGTTTATGCCTATATCTTTTATTTCTTATCGCGAGTCTGGTCTTTTCAAGCTTTTACGGAGGAGCAGTCTCTTTTGTGTGGCTTTATGCATTGATACTTCTGATTCCTGTTTCTTTTTTCTATATTCTTATAAATTACAAGTTCCTTTCTATATATCAAACGATGGATGTGCATAAGGTACTAAAGGGCGATGAGCATGAGTTTACGCTCGTACTTGAAAACGACGGTGTTCTTCCTATACACAGGATGAAGCTTACAACCTATGTAGACAGGTGTGTGCTTAAAGGTATCGAGGATGGAATGGAAGTAAGTCTTGATTCTTTTAAGAGAAAAGAGCTTAAATCCGGCCTTAACTGCAGATACGCAGGTGCTTATGATGTGGGAGCGGGCTTTGTCTCTTTTACCGATCCTTTTAGAATATTCACCCTGAGATTCAAGGTGCCTTATAGCTTTAGGGCAATAGTCAGCCCTAGGATCACGAATGCCGGCGAAAGTGTTGTTGATATAGAGAACATAGTGAACAGCACGGGACTTAAGAGTACCATTCAAAATGAGGACATCCCGGGGAGCGATATGAGAGAATATGAAAAGGGCGATCCAATCTCGGCGATCAACTGGAAAATATCCGCTAAGTTTGGTGACCTTGTCGTAAGACTTCCGGATAAAAAAGAAAAACGAACGCTCACAATGATCCTTGAGGCTGCAAATATTCCCGAGATAAAGTGGGATACGCAGTTTTTGAAAGACAGAGACAGGTTCCTTGAGCTTATAGTTTCGTGTGCATTTAATTTCGCGGGACAGGGAGTACCTATAAAGCTCATATATCCATCGGGAACTGTCACAGAGAAAATGGTGGATTCATACGAGAGCTTCCTTGAATTTTACAACTGCGTTGCGGATGGAATTTTCTACAGCACAGACAGCGAAGTATCCAAGTTAAAAGAGATGATAAGTAGCAGGAGCGATGCTTATGGCGATGAAACGATCATCCTCATCAAAGAACAAATTCAGCCCGGAGAAGATTATTGCACTGTTATCGGATGAACTCCGGATTCATATTTTTGTGTTTTCATTTCTTGTTATATGTCTTGAAGCACTCAGGCTAACAAGCGCTTCTTTTGATGTGTATTACAGCGAGACCTTTATTTTTGCAGTGATACTCTTTTTTGCTTTTTATAGCTGCATCGGACACCTTTTTGAGATATATGTGAGCAAAAGAGTATCTGATATTTTTTCTATACTCCCAAGTGCTCTGTTGTATTTTCTTCTTTCTAAAACTGACTTTCCGCATATAGGCGTAGCTGCAATCATTGCGGCTGTTCTTCGCATTGCCATTGTATCTGCACCCAAAATAAAAACGGTTATTATGGCAGGCAGCTTTGTGCTGTGCGTAGTAGCTTTGTATCTGCATTTTCAAAAGAATGCTGTTTTTGTTGGAAAAGAAAGCAAGAACCTGCTATTTGTATTTCTTTTGATACTAGTCCTGTCAGCCATCCAGAAAATTCTTTGTGAACAGAAAGAGGCGTTTCCCTTCTTGTTCTTTATGATACTTGGGTTGATCGTGCTTGCTATTCCAAAACCGGAAAGACCCATTGACTTTAGCAAGGCACTGGAAGCTGGAAACAGATTCATTAGCTCTTTTAACTACTATATGCCCGATATTTTCGGAAATGGAACTTATAAGACCGGGTACAGTAATCTGGGAGTTACGGGAGGAAAGGTCTCTTTGTCGGATTCTACCCAGCTTACACTTAGGATTCTGGACAGACCCTATTATGTTTATGAGGACGATAAAGGTACTAAACGCAAGAGGCGAAGGGTTGTATATCTGTCAGGTGGAAGGGGAAGTGAAAAGGCACAGATAGTTTCTTTTGTTAATTTCCTGTATCGCAACAATGTGGACAAAGATACAGCTAGTCTCTTTTCTGAGATTGATTCTATGGAGATTGAGTATGAGTATCTTAAGACGCAGGATGAAATTGCACCTCTTAATGCGTTGAAGCTGGAAACATTGGGCAAAAAAGTTGAAGGCGGTACCGGCAAGAGTGTGCATAAAAAAGGGTATGACCTCAATGTGACCTATATGAATATCGATTACGGAAGCCCGTATTTGGAGAGATTGATACGTCAAGAGACCAAAGAGGATAACTACGAAGCTATCCCGTATGAAGAGGCAGTAGATTATTTTAGGCGTACCTACGGACCAAATCTCTCTGACTATGTCAGCAAAGCAGAGTATGATTCTGCCTGCAAGATAGGTTTTTTCAAGGAGATGCTTAAGCCTTATCTTGAAACAAAAGGAGCAAGTGACAGGATAAAAGAACTGTCAAAGGAGCTGACATATGGCCTATCGTGTGACTACGATAAATGCAGAGCCATAGAAGCTTATCTAAGACAATATAAATATTCTACGGATGTTGAAAGTATTGGAAATACAACTTATGACATGAATACTTCAGAGGGGGCAAGTGCACTTTCAGAGCGCTTTTTGTTTGAAACAGGTGAAGGCTATTGCATACACTATACCTCTTCTATGATAATGCTGCTGCGCCTTTCGGGGATTCCGGCCAGAGTTTCTGTTGGATATCATTATATGTTTCCTTTTGAAAAAGAGAATTCATATGATGTCAGCGGACGATGCGCCCATGCATGGCCTGAGGCCTATATAGAAAATGTAGGCTGGGTACCTTTTGAACCAACAAGCGCCTACCGATCTCAGGAAGAGAACAGCTGGAAAAGAGTGCGCGCGGAAGAAACGGAGCAGGAACAATACGGCTATGAACCAAGTCACGCTCCTGTGATCACGCCGAACGAAGCGGATAGTGACGCCGGCGATAATAAAAAAAAGAGTCTTGCATATGAGCTTATACGAGTGGTTCTGCCTGTTATTGGAAGTGTGGTGGTAATACTGCTCACGCTCATCTTCGGAACGAAAATAATCGGAAAGATAAGGTATAATATGGCGCCGCCTGACAAAAAACTTGAGATAGATGTAACGCGGATAAAGAAGCTGATTCGAAAGAAATCAAAGGAGAGCTTCACAGACAGAGGTCTTCTTTCTGATTATGTTAAACAAATCCCAACGGAGCATCAAGCACGGGCAAAAGAAGTTTTCGGCGCATATTACAGACTTATATACGGCGGAGAAGGTGCTTTGCCTATAACCGATGAGGACGTTAAGAAGGCAAGAGAATTTTATGATATACTAATTACTGTAATTAATTATCTGATATAAGAGTCAGTGTAGTTAATTTTAGCTTAAATAAGGAAGGAGAAACACAAAATGAAGAAAAGAGTATTAAAGTTAGCAACGAGTCTTGCAACCGCGGGAATGCTTGCAATGACAGGAACAGTAGTAGTGCCGGCAAATGGGGAAATAGTACCGGCTATGACTACAGAAACCGTTGAGTACACGATGCCCGGAAATGTTGATATCAATGGTTGCGATATTGATGTTCTCGCTGTTATATATGATGTGGAAGACTTAGTTAGCTATTCCATATAGTGTGATTAGCTCCAAAGTGAATTTCTACACAGAAAATAATGGTAATGTATATTGCGCAGGGACACTTAATTCGTGGAGCCCCATAGAAGTGACAGATGCTGGACTGATCATAACTGATACAGATTCAAATATACACGGTATTGAAACATATTTTTTGTCCCCAAGTGGGACAGATTTGGAACATAAAGATTATTTTGTGTATAAAGATAATGGGAGCTATTCAGGCTATTTCAGATCTGACAATACGTCACCCAGAGATTATTGTACAATAGATGAAGAAACGTTAAGAAATTTTCGTGATTCACTAGGTTATTCTGAAACTATTGAATTTACAATGAATTAAATGGAAGTTGTAAAAACATTTTTTTTGACGGCTTCAGTAAGCAAATGCAAGCACATATCAATAGTATTTGCTATTAATCTAACAAAGTTAATAAAAAATTACGCACTTGACGATTATATGTAAATGATGATATAACAAATGCATGGAATTTTTATTCCGTGCATTTGTTATTTATACAACTATATAATCGGAAGGAGTCAAAGAAGATGAGGAAAAGAGTAGTACATTTAGTAGCAGGTCTTACAGCCGCAGGAATGTTTGCAGCTACAGGATTTGTAGGAACACAGACAATTGTAAGGGTAACATCCGCTGAGACCACGGAAACGGTTGAATTTGCGATGGAAGAGAATGCTTCTTACAGCAGTAGGATGAGTAAAAAAGAAGTGGGGGATTTTGGTCTCACACAGTTTAATAATTTCCAACAGGTAAAAGAAAGTATGGGTTCAAAGTATAGCGCATTTAAAATACACTCGATTGGCTATAATGGAGAGGTTCTATTGCTGTATAGTGGAAAAAATATGGCGAGATTCTATACTCAAAAAGCGGGCGAGAAAGTTCGGTTTATCGGAGCATTACGCACCCCTCATCCTGAGCCAGATACCTTTTTTTATAAAGATGGCGTTATCTATAATCATAGCAGTGTTAATGGGGAGAGTGTTTATGAGACATATGCGGTTTCTTCAGATGGGAAAGAACTTGTACATAAGGATTATGCTCGTAGGCGTATATATGAGGGTATGACTGACTACTATTCATATACAAATAAAACTAATGATGAAAATAGGAGAACAAAGGGATCAGATAAAGAAGATGCATATTTTGCTGTTATGCATGAATATGATAGGGCTTACAAAGGAGCTTCATTACAAAAATATAGTTTTGAATAATAGAGCTAAGCCTGCGTGGAAGCATTGTTTACACGCAGGTTTTTTAAAGAATATTTCGAAGAATATTTAGAAGAATAGGTTGAAGAATTGCACTGGATCATATAATAACGATAAGAAACGGAGGTGTTATATATGCCAACAATTGCACCAATTTCTGAATTGCGTAATTATGGTCAGGTTTTGGATAAGGTAGAAGCAGGTAAGCCTGTTTATCTTACTAAAAATGGACATGGAGAATATAGCATACATAGTATAGAGGATGATGAGATTTTTGATAAAGCCAGGGCTATGGTGAAAATCATCAGTGAGCTTAATGCCGGATTTGCTTCCGGAGAAGAGGAAGGATGGATTAGCGACGCTGAGGTTGCTAAGCATTTTCAAGATAGGCGTAGGACGGTGAATGGCTGAAATGGGTTATGAAATAGTATACTTACCAGTTGCTTTGGCGGATATGGATCAGGCATGGGATGAAGTGTATGAAGCTTCAGCAGATTTTGACATAGCAGATAAGTATATAGCTGATTTAAGGGCAAAACTTAAAAAAGTCAACAAGAACTCAAAAACCGGTAAGCGCTTATGTTACGAAGATATCTTTGCCGGAATATATTACGTGACGCACAAGAAGTACAGCGCATTTTATAGGATTAACGCTGACCGCATTGAAGTGGGGTAGAGTCTTGTATAACAGAAGTGAGTACATTAGTCTTGTTATAAAGTCTCCGAGTGAAGATTGATTACAATATGATTACATATTTGACAATAAAGTATGAAGTATGATATAACAAATGCGTAGAGTATAAAAGCCTCTACGCATTTATTTTATTATATACCGACTTTAAAATATCAAGTATTTGTCGGGACATTTGTCTAAAAAGGAAAGGGGACAGAAAATGAAGAAAAGAGTAGTACAGTTAATAACAGGTCTTGCGACCGCGGGAATGCTTGCAGCTACGGGATTTGTGGGAACACAAACAATCAGGGGAGTGATGCCTGCTGAAACCACTGAGACTGTTGAGTATAAGATGGAGGAGAATGAGGTTGATTGGCTTTCTATTGGTCAGGATATGAGTAATGCGCTTAGTGAGGGATTTACACAGACAACACAATATACTAAAATTGAAGACATGGCGCGTAAATTCACTGAGGACACCGGATTTTATTGGAGTATTGCACGCATTAATTCCGTAGGCTTTCAAGGGAAAGTTTATGCTTTGCGTTCTGAAGGCAGAAAACAAAAGTATCTATTTGTATGTACGCAAACGAAGACAAATGGACCAATCTGTATATGTGGTCTTTTGACAATAAAAAATAGTTTATCCCAGTTCAAATATGATGATGGAATCATATATACATATGATAATGATGCTAATATTTCGGAAATAAAGTCATATTGTGTATCGGCTGACGGATGCAGGATGGTACAAAGGGAATCTGCTCGCAGCAATGAAGGTGACAAATTTGAAAAATTAAGAAAGAAATATAACAGTGCAAATAGAATTTATTAGTGAGTAAAAGCAGGGGTTATTATGTTATCATAGACTTGTATGCATAATAATTCACGTGACAACTACACAAATGGTTATATTTCCGGCTCGGGGAGGCGGTTTGTTTCTGATGCGCCGGGGCATTTTCACTATACATCTTTTGAGACCAAAAAGCTCCTTCGTGAGTACGAGCCAAAGAGTGATGTTCCCATGCTTTATCGCAAGGAGTCATTGGTTGAACTGGAGCCGCATGCGGCGTTAAGTAGGGACAGACTCACTATATCTTTTAACATCCGTTCAGGAAGTACGGGGCATAGCTATGTTCTTAAAGATATCATCGAGCTTCTACATGCTATATCCGAAAAGAGTTTTGTAAGCTATGGTAAGCACCTTCAGTTTACCCACGATATTTCTGCATTCTCGGAAGCTTCTGCAAGGATTATCAGATTTCTTTTTGCATATTTCAGAGAAAAACAGCTCTCCGATCCCTATATGTCTTATTCGGGAAGTGGAGAGATTTCCTATTCCTACGCCAAAGGACATGCCAAGCAGATTGAGTTATCAGGCCATGAGATTGACGAGTTCTTCAAGGCTGCAACAAGCGTGTATTTCATCAATACTGATTTTAGAGCGAGATATACAAATGAAAGGCTGCTGGATGTCGCCGGAGTTTTCCCGCCGATCGACCTTAGAATTCAGAAGACCGAGACAGGCATTACTTTTGAATCTGACGCCTTCACTATGTTTGAGGGCTATTCATATATCTTTTTTGAGAGGAAAAAGATGCTTCACATGATCGACAGAAGCGATTGTGAGGCAGTTATTCCTTTCATGCGTTTTCTGCTTGCCAGAAGAACGGAGAATGAGCTTTTTATTTCAGACAAGGATCTTCCGCTCTTTTCGACAGGTCTTTTTCCCATACTAAGTGACTATTTCAACATCAGCTGCATTGGCTATGAGCCGGAAAAGTACTCGCCGGATATTCCAAAGTTTGGCGTTTATATCGATATGCCTGATTCAGAGACTATAATCTGTGACGTGAAGGCAACTTACAGGACTACTGCAGGAGAAGATAAGTTGGGCGGTATTGGCGGCAGAAAAGAGAGTGGAGCCAAACTAAACGAGGGTGAAATTTCTTTTAGCATCCTCTCAGATAGCCTGCGTCTTGAACGTGACATTGAAGAGAATGATATTAGACGTAATTATTATCTTGAGAATAATACGGCGAAGCTTATCAGTCCTTATTTTGACAAAAAAGATGAGGAGAAGGGGGTTTTTGTCCTTGAAGGCGGCTTGTATGGCGATGATAGGCTCTATCAGTTCCTTTCAGAAGATGTACCAAGATTGAGTGATTTTGGCGAAGTCTTTTTATCAGAAAATGTGAGAAAGATTAGGATCACTTCTGCTCCTAAGGTTAGACTTGGTGTATCTGTGGTTTCGGACCTTTTGGAACTTTCCATGGTTTCGGATGAGATGTCCAGGGAGGAGCTTGCGGATATTCTCACCAAATATGATAGGAAAAAGAGATATTACAAGCTTGGGAACGGAGAAATTATTGATCTAAAAAGCGGAAACTTTGATGTGTTGTTTTCGTTAACGGACGGACTTGGTCTTTCTGATAAAGACATTAAGCTAGGATATGCCAAGGTTCCGTCGTATAGAGCTCTTTTTATAGATAGTCTTATTAAGAGTGCTTATATAGGTGCTGATGACACTTATGATGACGGCGATGAATATGACTTGGAAGGTGATTTCTATAACGACGCGGGAACTGCAGTTTCTTTTGGGAAAAGCAGGGATTTTAAGAAGCTTATAGAGTCTCTTTCGGGAATTGGCGAAAAGACATACGAGGTTCCGGAATCCTTACAAGACGTGCTTCGTGATTATCAAAAGACAGGATATCTGTGGCTTCAAACACTTAAATCCAATGGCTTTGGCGGGATACTTGCCGATGACATGGGACTTGGAAAGACACTTCAGGTGCTGGCTCTTTTATTAAGTTTTAAAGAAGAGGCGCTTAGGAATAATGCATCAACCACTTCTGCATTTGCTGATGATTCTCAGCGGAAAAAGAACGGGCAGAATATCGGAAAGCATAGGTGCTCGCTCATCGTATGCCCTGCATCTCTTGTGTATAACTGGAAACATGAGATAGAGAGATTTGCAAGAATACTCAAAACAGAGCTTGCTGTTGGGATAAAGCCTGACAGAGTAAGGATTTTGGATGAACTTGAGGAAGAAAAGACAGATGTTGTTATAACTTCCTATGATCTTCTTAGAAGAGATATAGATTTATACAGATACAAGAGCTTTGAGTGCATGATCATAGATGAGGCGCAGTTTATCAAAAATCCCGGGACGCTTGGAGCTAAGGCGGTTAAGTCTATAAGTGCTTCATTTAAAGTGGCGCTTACCGGTACTCCTATAGAAAACAGACTCAGTGAGCTTTGGAGCATCTTTGATTTCTGCATGCCGGGATATCTTTTTACTTATAAGCATTTCCATGATAGCATTGAGCTTCCTCTGGTTTCGGAAAAAGATGAAGCGGCTAGGGGCAGACTTAAGAAGATGATCGCACCATTTGTGCTTAGAAGGCTTAAGAAAGATGTGCTAAAAGATCTGCCTGATAAGCTGGAAGAAAATATATATGCGTCAATGACGGATGAGCAGGAAAAACTCTACAAAGCGCATCTTCAGCGCGTTAAGCTTATGGTTGATGACAGGAGCGAAGAGGATATTAAGAAGGATAGAATCGTTATTTTGTCAGAACTAACAAGGCTACGCCAGATATGCTGCGATCCCGGACTTATTTATGAGAATTACAAGGGAGGAAGCGCCAAGGTGGATCTCCTTATCGAGATGATAAAGAGTGCCGCAGAGGGCGGACACAAGATTCTTCTTTTCTCCCAGTTTACTACAATGCTTGAGAGGATCACGGAGCTTCTAAAGAAGGAAGGCATAGCGCATTATCTTTTGACAGGTGCAACTAAGAAAGAGGACAGAATAAGGTTTGTGGATGCGTTTCAGGAGGATGATACGCCTGTGTTCTGCATTTCGCTTCGTGCGGGAGGAACAGGACTTAATCTGACTGCGGCAGATATCGTCATTCATTTCGACCACTGGTGGAACATCGCTGTCCAGAATCAGGCCACCGACAGAGCGCACAGGATCGGGCAAAAGAATGTTGTGACGGTGTACAGGCTTATCATGCAGGACACTATTGAGGAGCGCATCATACATCTTCAGAACAAGAAAAAAGAATTGGCGGATGAGCTTCTAAACGAAGAAACTCTGGGCGCTGCAGCAATTACGAAGGAACAGCTGCAGGAGCTGCTTGGATGATAGAGGCCTGGGAGGACATGCGGTGAAATGGCTGATGAGACCGGAAGAGGCATGGAAAAGGGATTGTAATTGTGATTGTATGATGGAATTTGTATAGAATTATCATGATATAGATAAGTTAAAATGGAAATGAGCACGTGGATTATCTTTGGGATTGAATCTGCGTGCTTATTTTTTGCAATTCTCCTATTTATGCTTTTTTAAGATAATAATAAACGTTATATAAGGTATAATTATACTATCAGATGATAAAGAGGGAAATCTGAGACTTGACGAAACGATCTTGTTTTTATTATTCTTGATTATCGTGATGGATTTAACCAAATTATGTTTTGCCCAATTCAATATTGGCGTTTAATATCTTGTGGCTACGTATATATATGATTTAAGGTGGTACATTTACAGAGAAAACGGAGAAAAGATTCATGATACAGCTTGCAATTGTTGAAGATGAAGATTCATATGCACAGCAGCTGACTGAGTTTGTTAATAAGTATCAGAGCGAGAGTGGTCATTATTTCAAGATTACCAGGTTTCGCGACGGAGATGAGATAACAAACGGATATAAGGGTCAGTTTGACATAATCCTGATGGATATCGAGATGAAGCTGATGGACGGCATGACTGCTGCGGAAGAGATACGTAAGCTCGATCAGGATGTGGTTATCATGTTCATAACCAATATGACAAACTATGCCATCAGAGGTTATCAGGTGGATGCTCTCGATTACGTACTTAAGCCGGTCAATTATTTTGCTTTTTCTCAAAAGCTTGGAAGAGCACTGGGAAGACTTAATAAAAAGAGCAATAACATAATATCCATAGATATGCCTTCCGGAGTAAAGAAGCTTGATATCGACAATATTTTTTACATAGAGAGCGAAGGGCACAATCTCAATTTCTATACAAGCGGCGGCGAGTTTACTATAAGAGCTAAGCTAAAAGATTTTGATGACCAGCTTTCAAAGCATGGCTTTTTTAGAAGTAACAAGGGGTATCTCGTTAATCTCAAATACGTTGACGGAGTTGAAAATAGTAGCTGTGTCATTGCTGGAAAGCACCTTCTTATAAGCAGAGCCAGAAAAAGTGATTTCATGAGTGCGCTTACGGATTATATGGCTTCTTTGTCGTGAAAAAAAGGATGAGGTTGTGATTACTAATGGATGCTATTTATCAGGATATTCCAAGATTATACACGGCTATAGCCGAGTGGCTTGCATGCTTTAGCTATTGCCTTGTGCTAAAAAGAAAAGTGAATAACAAAAGGTTTACCTTATATTCAGTCGTGGCGCTTCTTTTTCAGAGTGCTTTTCTTGTGCTGACCAAAAATCTTCCCGTGGTGTTTTGGATTCCCTGCATGCTTGTGGCTGTTGCACTGATGTACATATACATGTTTCTTATCTGCGATGTGACTGTCAATGTTGTTGGCTATTATTGTGCAAGAGCATTTCTTCTGGCGGAGTTTGCTGCATCTTTGGAGTGGCAGCTTGCATGCTTCTTTTTGGGTAAAACTGATTCAAAGGTTGTTCAGGCAGCTATCTTTGTATTTGTATATGGTCTTGTGTTTATCTGGGCTCATTACATGGAGGTTAGCATTACAAGGGGCGTCAATCAACTAGAGATAAACAGTCATGAGCTATGGGCGGCTATAGTGATAGCAGCTGCGATATTTGCTTTCAGTAATCTTAGTTTTATCCTGCAGAATACACCTTTTTCATCAGGTGTCGCGGCGGATATATTCTACATAAGGACACTCGTTGATATTGCCGGAATCATGATACTTTACGTGTACCAGAGTAGGATATGTGAGCTTCTTGCGGAAAAAGAGCTAAGAAATATTCAGGCCATGCTTAAGGCACAGTACGATAAATACAGAAACTATCAGAACTCTTTTGACCTGGTAAATATGAAATATCATGATCTTAAGCATCAGATAGCAGGGCTTCGCGCCGAGATGAGCGATGAGGAGAGAAAAAAGTGGATCGATTCACTTGAGCAGGAGCTCGAAGCCTACAGTCCCGAGCTTCAGACAGGGAACAGTGTCCTTGATACATTGATCGCCGGTAAGATGTTCAATTGTCGTGCCAATAATATCAAGATAACCTGCGTTGCGGATGGGAATATCCTTGATTTTATGCATGTTGCGGATATATGTACCATTTTTGGTAATGCCCTCGATAATGCTATAGAGAATGTTTCTCTTATTGAAAATGCGGACAAAAGACTTATCCATATAGCCATATCTCCCAAGAAAAACTTTGTGCTTATACAGATAAACAATTATTGTGAGAGCAGGCTCACCATCAAGAACGGGTATCCTGTAACCACCAAATCAGATAAAAGAAATCACGGCTTTGGCCTTAAAAGTATCCGCTATACCGTTGAAAAGTACCACGGCACCCTCAACTTCGACATAAACGACAACTGGTTCGAACTTAAGATTCTTATTCCGCAGCCGTAGGCAATGCGAGGAATATGGGTTTCTATCCGATAATGCTTTTGTTCGTCTGCGGTGTGATTTTTTAAATTCAAAAAACAGTGTCACCCCTCCTTTCGCGTTGCTCAAGGAAGTCGGGTTGCCACTGCTTTTTTTATTAAAAAAATCATCATCCTCGTCCGAGATTTACGCATTATCGGATAGAAACTCATATTCCGCTCAGGCTTACGGCTGGGGCGGGAGGGGGACTGCTGGTTAAGGTTATTGGAGTAGCGCTTTCTTTCTGCTCGTATGGCAAACATTTTTATCCTAGCGCCCATTTCTTCGTATTTGAGAGTGTTTTTAGTACGAGCAGAAAGAAAGGTGAATAATACAGTTCATGACAAAAATCGAACCGTTTATGACAAAAACGGCACGATTTTTTTTGTGTGATAAATTCGAATTATAGTAATTATATCCTGCGCCAAAACGGGCGCGAATAAAAAAGGGAGGTTATACCATGTTATCTATCAATATGGACGACGTGTTAAACGTCATTTCTTCTATCAGACCCTATTTGATAGCTATCGGAATCATAGTTGCACTTGCTGTTGCTTGCATGGTTGCAGTTATGAAAATGAAAAAGCCGGTTAAAAGGCTTGTCAGAGGAACTTCGCTTATAGCAATGATCATCGGTATTGTTGTATGCGTAAATATGATCTGCACAGGACCTATGAGCACGATGCTCGATCTTGTAAGCGGAAGCGGAACAATTACAAAAGAAACATCTGACGAGACAACTGTTCTTGCTAAGCAGATTGCAGAGGAAGGAATTGTCCTTCTTGAGAACAACGACAATCTTCTTCCGGTTGGAACGGGATCTAAGCTCAACGTATTCGGATGGGCTTCAACTGATGCGATTCTTGGTGGCGCAGGTTCAGGATCACTTAACGATGCGTACGACAAGATCTCACTTCTTGATTCCCTTAAGGATGCCGGAATTGAGACTAACACAGAACTTACCAAGTTCTATACAGACTACAAGGCTGACAGACCTGTAGTTGGAATGTGGGCACAGGATTGGACACTTCCTGAACCCAATGTTTCTCTTTATTCTCAGGAACTTATTGATAATGCTAAGAATTTCTCAGATACAGCTATGGTTGTTATCAGCCGTTCAGGCGGTGAGGGAGCAGATCTTCCCGTTGATATGCCTTCAGTTGTAGACGGATCTTTCCAGGACGGAACAACTTACACAGCAGGTGTATATGACGATACGCTCAACGAAGGAAATGACTGGGATGCAGGTGACCATTATCTTCAGCTTACTAACAGAGAAGAAGAGATGATCGATCTTGTATGTGACAATTTCGATAAGGTAATCCTTGTTTACAACGGAGCCAATGCTTTCGAACTTGGATTTATCAAAGATCATCCTCAGATCAAGAGCGCACTTTGGGCTGCAGGAATGGGCCACGTTGGTATGGCTGCTCTTGGCGAGATCGTAACAGGTGAGGTTAATCCTTCAGGTAGAACTATCGACACTTATGTTTACGATATGGAAAAGACACCTTGGTGGAACAACTTTGGTGACTTTAATTATAAGAACATGGATGAATTTGCTTATACATCAACAGGCTTTACAGGTGTTGAGTCTACAGCGTATGTTTCATTCATCAACTATGTAGAAGGTATCTTTGTTGGATATAAGTTCTACGAGACAGCAGCTGTCGAAGGTCTTATCGACTATGACCAGACAGTTCAGTATCCTTTTGGATATGGACTTTCATACACAAGCTTCAAACAGGAGATGGGAGACATCACTGAAGCTGACGGAAATATCTCTTTTGACGTTACTGTTACAAACACAGGTGACAAAGCAGGTAAGGATGTTGTAGAAGTATACTACAATCCACCTTATACAAACGGCGGAATTGAGAAATCAAGCGCTAACCTTGTCCAGTTTGAAAAGACAGGAATGCTTGAGCCCGGCGCATCAGAGACTGTTCACATCACTTTCTCAGCAGAAGATATGGCATCATACGATTACAAGGATGCCAAGGGTTATGTACTTGAGGCAGGAGACTATGAGATCTCCATTAACGCAGACTCACATAATGTGATCGATTCAAAGACATATACTGTAGGTGACACACTTACATTTAACGGATCAAACAAGAGATCAAGCGATCTTGTTACAGCAACAAATGCATTTGACTATGCGGAGGGAGATGTTACATATCTTTCCAGAGCAGACGGATTTGCTAACTATGAGGAGGCAACCAAGGCTCCTACTAACTATGATATGAGCGGAGAGGCTAAGAGCACTTTCTACAATATCAGCAATTACCTTACACCTGAAGCAACTGCTCAGGATGAGGATCCAAGTGCAGAGGCAGTAACAACAGGAGCTGCAACGAGTCTTAAGCTTGCAGACCTTCGTGGTCTTGATAAGAACGACCCTAAGTGGGATGAGCTTCTTAACTCAATGACACTTGATGATATGAACGCACTTATTTCACTTGGCGGATATCAGACCAACTCAGTTGATTCAATTGGCAAGGTTCGTACAAATGACTGTGACGGCCCTGCTTCTATCAATAACAACTTCACACAGGTTGGATCTCTTGGATTCCCTGTAGGAGTAACAATCGCAGCTACTTTTAACAAGGATCTTGCATACAGCTTTGGTGATTACATTGGCAAGATGGCAAATGAGATGGATGTATCCGGTTGGTATGCACCTGCCATGAATATCCACAGAACAGCATTTGCAGGACGTAACTTTGAGTATTATTCAGAAGACGGAGTTCTTTCAGGACTTATTGCAGCAGAGGCTTGTAAGGGTTCATGGGAGAATGGTGTATATGCTTATATCAAGCACTTTGCAATGAATGACCAGGAAGGCAACAGATGTGATATGCTCTGCACATGGTCAAATGAGCAGGCTATCCGTGAGATCTATTTAAGACCTTTCGAGCTTTGCGTTAAGAATGTAGACCTTTGCGCTGTAATGTCTTCCTTCAATTACATTGGTAATCGTTGGGCAGGCGGCAGCAGCTCGCTTCTTAAGACCGTACTTAGAGATGAGTGGGGCTTCAATGGATTCGTTCTTACCGACTACTTCGGTGTATACGGATACATGAGTTCCGATCAGGCTATCAGAAACGGTACAGATTGTATGCTTGTTAACTATCCTACAGCGACTAACAACGTACAGTTCAGAGAGACCAACGGCGCTCAGCAGGCTATGCGCGATGCTGCAGGCAATATCCTTTACACAGTAGTTAACTCAAGAGCATATGCTCCCGAGAACCTCAAGATGGGTATGGCTAAGTGGCAGATCATTATGATCGTTGCAGATGTTATAATCGGAGCACTCCTTGCACTTTGCTGCTTCAAGATGATCAAAAAATATCTTAACAGCAAAAAAGAGGAAGCAACTTCGGAAGCTTGATAAAACATAAGCTTTAGTAAAGCAACATGTCTTTTGACCAAAAGACATAAATAACACAAATCCCGAAACCGTGGGCAGAAGGCGCATTAAGCGCTTCTGCCTGCGGTATGGGATATTGTTTTTCCATAGTGAAACTCTATTGGATGATACCGATCTGCCTAAGCAGATCATTTAATAAACAGAGAGGGGAAACCCATGAAGCATCAGGATATCATTGAGAAGATGACAATAGAAGAGAAGGCAGCGTTCCTTAGCGGAAAAGGAGAGTGGCAGTCCAGAGATTTTGAAAGACTTGGCATTCCATCTGTTTTTTGCTCGGACGGACCTCATGGTGTGAGGAAACAGGCCGGTGCAGGAGACCACCTTGGACTTAATGCATCTGTTCCAGCTACTTGTTTTCCTACAGCTGCAACAATAGCAGGAAGCTGGGACGAGGAGCTTGGAGAAGAGATAGGAAGTACTCTTGGTGAAGAAGCTATGGCTGAGGGAGTGAATGTCCTTTTGGGGCCGGGGCTTAATATCAAGAGAAGCCCGCTATGCGGAAGAAACTTTGAGTATTTTTCTGAAGATCCTTATCTTGCCGGAAAGATGGCGGCTTCTTATGTTAAGGGTATCCAGTCAAAAGGCGTATATGCCTGCCCTAAACATTTCGCAGTCAATTCTCAGGAGCTTAGACGTATGGCCATGAACTCCGTGATCGATGAGAGAACTCTTAGAGAGATCTATCTCACAGGTTTTGAAATCGCGGTGAAAGAGGGTAAGGCTAAGACCATAATGTCTGCTTACAACGAGATCAATGGAACATACGCCAATGAGAACAAGCATCTTTTGAATGATATTTTGAGAGAGGAATGGGGCTTTGACGGAATCGTTATTACCGACTGGGGCGCTTCCAACGATCATGCTCGCGGAGTAGCCGCAGGTTCCAATCTTGAGATGCCTAATCCCGGACTTGATTCTGCAAGAGAGCTCATAGAGGGGCTTAAATGCGGTAAAGTCAAGATGAGCGATATAGATGAAAGAGTAGATGAACTTCTTGACGCAGTTCTTACACTTAATGAAAATGCCAAGGGTAAGAGTGAGGAGTTTGACAAGAATGCTCATCACAATATTGCGAGAAAAGCTGCTGCAGAAAGTGCTATTCTTCTTAAGAATGAAGGCGCGATCCTTCCTCTTAAGAGCGGAATAAGCGTTGCTGTAATTGGCGATTTTGCCTTTGTACCAAGATATCAGGGCGCGGGATCTTCTCTTGTTAATCCTACCAAAATAGAGACTGTAGTTGGCATGATCGATAACTACAATCTGAAGATAGTAGGAAAGAGCAGAGGTTATTCAAGAGATGGAGAGGAGGACGCTGCAACCAGAAAGGAAGCCCTTGACCTGGCAGCGAAGGCTGATGTGGTTCTTTTCTTCTTTGGACTTAATGAAGACAGTGAGTCCGAGGGAATGGACAGAAATCACATGAGAATACCTCAGAATCAGATCAACCTCCTTCAGGAGCTTGGTCAGGTTAATCCCAATCTCGTTGGAATAATCAGTGCCGGTTCGGCTATAGAGATGCCTTGGCATCATCATTTTAAAGCTCTTCTTCACTGTTACTTAAACGGTCAGGCAGGGGCAGGAGCAGTGCTGGATATACTAACAGGTGACGTTAATCCTTCAGGTAAGCTATCCGAATCTATTCCAAGAAGACTTGAGGATACATCCTGCTATCGCTATTATCCAAGCAGGGAGAGAACTTCTGAGTATAGAGAGAGCCTCTATGTGGGATACAGGTATTATGACACTGCCAATATACCGGTTTTATATCCCTTTGGTTTCGGACTATCATATACAAGCTTTGAATACAGCAATATGAAAGCGGACAAAGACGGAGTGTCTTTTATATTAAAGAACTGCGGAAGCAGAGACGGAGCAGAGGTTTGTCAGCTCTATGTTTCACTCAAGGGAGCCAAGGTATTTAGACCCAAGAAAGAACTTAAGGGATTTAAAAAGATCTTTTTAAAGGCGGGAGAGAGCAAGGAAGTTCGCATCTCTTTTGACGATAAGACATTCCGTTACTTTAATGTCAAAACAAATAAGTGGGAGATTGAAGAAGGAAATTATACCATTATGATAGGTGCGAGCAGTGCGGATATAAAGCTCTCAACGGGACTTTACGTTGACGGCACTACTACTGATTATCCCTACGATGCATCCGGTATTCCTTCATATTATTCAGGAAATATCCAGCTTGTTGAGGATAACGAGTACAGGAATCTTCTTGGAACAGATATTCCTGATGGAAAATGGAGCGGACTTCTTGGAAAAAATGATGCTATTTGCCAGATGTATTACGCAAAGAGCGGACTTGCAAGATTTGCTTACAAGCGCCTTACAGCCATGAAGAAAAAGGCTGATGAGAGCGGAAAGCCTGATCTTAATATATTGTTTATCTACAATATGCCTTTCAGAGCTATGGCTAAGATGACAGCCGGCGCCGTAAGTTCAGAGATGGTTGATGGAATTGTCAGGCTTGTCAACGGACATTTCTTTAAGGGAGTCGGAAAGATAATAGGCGGCTATTTTAGGAATGCCAAAAGAAATAAAGAGTACGAGAATCGTTTAAAGAAAGCAGAGTAAAATACTCTGTAATAAAAGATAAAGGTTTTTATAGTTAAGTCACCCGGAGGAAATATTATGAATATTTGGAATGAATATGCTGCAAAGCATCCCAAAGCAGCAAAGTGGATAAGAGAGGGCGGACTGTTTGTTATAGTTTCAAACGTCATTACGGTATTTAAATACCTGATATTACAGTTTCTCCCACATGCTTTTAAGGGACTTGGGGATAAGGCCTTTGGCTGGCCCGGTATTCCCGTTAATCTTTTTGGTGTTGATTTTAAGTGGAATATTATCGGATATGATACAGCTCAAGGCGGCCTTGCCTACTTCGCAGCATATATGGTCGCCATGGTGATCGGCGAGTGCGTGAACTTCCCTATACAGCGAAGCTTCGTATTTAGAAGTAAAGGCAATATCTGGTACCAGGCAATGTGGTACTTCCTGGCCTTCTGTGTAATAACCTGCATAGTTAATTCCATTAACTGCGCCTGGGTTGCTGTTGCAGGACAGTTTGTGCCTGACTTTGTCTACAACATCGGAACCACAGTCCTTAACGGCGGCGTCAGCATGGTAATATTCTTCTTTGTTAACAAGATTATCTTCCCGGAGGGAGAGGCAAAGTAATAATGATTTAGTAAAACAGGTTCCACATTGCGGTGGGACCTGTTTTTTGAATAATAGTATTCGATTAATTTATGCCATAAGCATCTTTTTGGTCTTGCGATAATTCATGGTCACCCAAAATATCTTTTGCTTTTCTTATTAGATCTTTAAGAGTGTAGTGATTAAAGTAAGGTCTTTTTTCCTGTTTTACAGATGTCTTTAAGGCAGCATATTTCGCAGTTTGGTCTTCTTGCTATGCAAACTTCTCTTCCGTGTGTTACAAATCGGTGGCAGAGCGCGTTTCCTTCTTCGGGAGGAATGATCTTCCAAAGCTCTTTTTCCACTTTGGCCGGTTCTTTTATATTATCTACAAGCCCGATAAGGTTACAGAGCCTTATGCAATGTGTGTCTGTGACAATAGCGGGCTTTCCGAAAACGTCTCCAAGGACAAGATTGGCACTCTTTCTCCCTACACCGGGGAGAGAGAGCAGCTCTTTCATGTTGTCGGGGACGTTGTCATTATATTTTTCGTGAATAACTTTCATACAGGCAGAGATGTCCCTTGCCTTGGAGTTACCAAGTCCGCAGGGACGAACTATTTTTTCTATCTCCTCGACGGGAGCGTTTGCAAGAGCCTCCACTGTCGGGAACTTTTCATATAATAAAGGCGTTATCATGTCGACTCTTTTGTCTGTACACTGTGCTGCAAGGCGCACGCTGACAAGCAGTTGCCACGCTTTGTCATAGGCAAGAGTACATACGGCGTCGGGGTATTCTTTTTTTAATCGGTTAATTACTTCAAGTGCGATTTTTTTCTTGGTCATATTGAACCTTTCTTGTATAATAATCATTGAAATTATTTAAATTTATTTAACAAAAAAGTTGGAGTTGGGGAAAATGAGTTTACACTATAATGCATTTATTTCTTACAAACACGCTGAGCTTGATAATAAGATCGCAGCAATGGTTGAGCGTGGTCTTGAACACTATCACATTCCGCACAAAATCAGAAAAAAGACCGGCATGAAAAAGATCGAGAGGATCTTTAGGGATACCGACGAGCTTCCGATCACTAGTGACCTTAGCGGAACAATCGCAGAGGCACTTGAGAATGCTGACTATCTTATAGTAATATGCTCTACCAATACTTGCAAATCCATGTGGGTTGAAAGAGAGATAAAGCTCTTTTTAAAGAATCATACTCAGGACCAGATTCTTACAGTGCTGGCTGACGGTGAGCCGGTTGATGTGGTGCCTGAAATACTCAAAAATAAAGAGATTACCAGAGTTAATGAACATGGAATAGAAGAGACGGTAACAATCCCGGTTGAGCCTCTTTCCTGTGATTTTAGATTGCCTGCAAGAGAAGCCAAGAACGTAGAACTTCCCCGTCTTGCAGCAACTCTTATTGGCTGTTCCTACAACGAACTTATGGACAGACAGCGTCAGTATAAAATGAAAAGGCTGACCGCTATTTTTGCTGCCGTACTGGCTGTCACACTAACCTTTGCCGGATATATGATCTACAGTAACAAGAAGGTCAACGACAGTTACCGCGCTTCTCTTATCAGCCAGTCCAAGTATCTTGCAAATGAGTCAGAGAAGTTGCTTGAAAACGGAGATAGGATTAATGCGCTTCACCTGGCTCTTAGTGCTGTTCCAAGCGATGAGATTCCGAACAGACCGGTGGTACCTGAGGCTGTTAAGGCGATAACACAGGCTTCAATGGCATATTTACCTAATAATGATGGTGGCATTACATCAACGTGGAATTATGAGATGTCGGGAAGTATTGAGGAAATTTATTCATCTCCCGAAGATAGCATGATGTGTGCAATAGACAGATTCGGCAATATAAAAATATGGGATTCTACTGAACATAAAGAGCTCTATAATTACAGCCCCAAGAATAATAGAGATGTTCCTTCTTGCTTTACTTTCATTTCCGAAGAAAAAGCGATATTGGCCGGAAGTCATTTTATAGTATGCATCAATCCAATAACAGGTGAACAGTTATGGGAAAAGGAACTAAAAGATGAGTATATAATTGATGATGTAATAAATATCACTAAAGACGGGAATATAATGTTTACGTTAAATAGTGGGACTTTTTGCTTCTGTTCAAAAGAGGACGGGAAGATTTATGACAAATATGAGCTCCCCAAAGAGCTGATTGATTCTTTTTACATGTCAGAGGATATAAATAATGTTGTTTTGTCACAGGACAATACAAGGATTGCATTTACTTTCCATGATGAAAATAAAAAAGTAGGAATAGGAATATATGATATAACATCGGGAAAAACAATATGCAAAAACACAGACGGTGATTATGTACCGGCAGTCCTTTTTCCTACAGATAATGAGCTTTTTATGGCATATATTGAAGATACCGCGAATACAAATACCAAGTATTATTCATCTTTTTTTTGTAAAACAGACAGAGAAAAGATTATTTGCTTGAACCCTGAAGATCTTTCCGTGAAATGGGAAAAAGATTTTGTGACCAATGATGTTGCGTATGCTTCTGATTTTCTATATATAAAGAAGAATAACTCCATAGCTTATTATTCAGGAGATGCTTCTGATATTTGGAATGTAGATTCCGGAGAAGAACTTCATCATTTTACTTTAAATTCAGGAATAGTATATGCATTTGCAAACGAAGATATGACTACTCCGAATTATATAACACGTGACGGTCATATGGCAGGGTACGTAGAAGCTGAAAAGAGAGATCATAATACTCTTGTTTCCAGATTGCGGTTTACGGATGAACTTGATAAGGCAACGGTAGGAAAAGGGTTATTTTTGTCGCGCGATAACGGAAAGCGGATAATACAATATAATTCCGGTGTTTATGATAATGAATGGGAAGTTTATGAGACCGCACCTGAGACGGACAGTATTTACTATTCATATATGGATGATAATGTTGCAGCGGTACTTTCGGATGTAGATGAAAGCGTAGTGCTTGATCTTTTTGATCCAAATGATAAGAAGTATATTAAAAGCATTGTTTTGTCTAAGCCTGAAAGTGGAGCAAAAGCATACCAATTTATTTTCCTCGGAACATGTAACGGAAAACTTTTGATGTCTAATGCAAAAATGGGAGACGGTGAGCTTGGACTGGTCTCAGTGGATTATAAAACAGGAGAATTCACCAGAGAAAAGATAAATAATTACAATTATGATACAAATGATATTCCGGAGTATGAAAATGGCAAGATCGTTTTCGCGGAAAATGAGACTTTGGATACATACATAATGGTATATGATGTTTCTTCTAAAAAGACAGACAAATACCGTATTCCCACGGATAAATATTATAATGTCAAGGGACTTTATTATTTTGAAAAGCAAGGCTTCATTTATATTGCGTCAACGTACAGTACATTTAGCTCTGATGAGCATGGGGATGATTATATCATTGATATAAATGAAAATGAAATATATCCCGTTTCATATGATGATAGTTGGAATGGTACATTGTGTGTATCTATGAATGATGATGGAAAATTTATCGCATTAACTGATGAAAAAAATATAGTTATAAAAGATATAAAGGGAAATAATATGGCTGTTATTCCTACCCTTGATGTAAAAATGCGAAGACCTGTTTTTGTAAAAGAGAATGGAAGCGGAAGAAATTTGCTGGTTGTACCGTTTACTGACGGCAATCTATGTAGATATGATGCGATGACGGGAAAACTTGTCGGAATGACAGAATATACGACAAATTCTACTGCAGACTATGAAAGCACATTTACAGTTGATACTGAGCATTCATGCATATACTTCCACTATTCATCAATAACCAATATTTTTGATCTGGACAGTTTCATTGAACTTGGCTATCTTACAAGCTCTATGGGATACCATGCTCCTACAGATACATTCCCGTGTTTATCTAAGGATAAAAACTTTGATAATCACCTTGGTTATTTCCGCCGATATAACTTAGACGACCTGATTAAAAAGGCCAAAGACATTTTGCAGGACCACGAGATGCCACAGGAGCAGAGGGACGCTTACGGAATAGGATGATATAGGTATATGAGATTAAGCGAGCTACTTAAATTTAATAACATAACCATTCAGTGTCATGATAATCCGGATGCCGATGCTCTTGCTTCGGGATACGCTCTTTTGTGGTACTTTGATAAGATGGGCAAGAAAGCAAAGTTTATCTATCGGGGAAAGAACAAGATTCAAAAGAGCAATCTCAAGATCATGCTTGATAAGCTTGAGATTCCGGTTTCCTACGAGCCGGAGCTTGATGAGGTAAAGGGGCTTCTTGTGACGATTGACTGCCAGTACGGACAAAAGAATGTGTCCAGGATTAAAGCCGAACATGTTGCAGTGATAGATCATCATCAGAAATCAGCGGATCTTCCAAAGCTTTCTGACGTAAGGAGTAACCTTGGAAGTGCCTCTACTCTTGTGTGGGACCTCATCAAAAAAGAGGGGCTTGATGTTAATGACAATCCGCTCCTTGCAACCGCTCTTTACTACGGACTTTATACTGATACCAACAAGTTTTCCGAGGTTTCACATCCTCTGGACCGCGATATGCAGGATGAACTGATAGTAAATAAGAGCATTATCGTTGAGATGAGCAATTCCAACATCTCATTAAAAGAACTTAAGATTACCGGAAACGCTATTCTCAATTATGAGTATTTCAAAAAAGAGAAGTATCTCATTATACACGCGGAAGCCTGCGACCCAAATATTCTTGGAGTTATGAGTGATTTTTCACTGGAAACTGCAGGAGTTGACGTGTGCCTTGCTTATTATGTAAGTCCTCTGGAGATAAAGTTTTCTGTAAGAAGCTGTGTAAAAGAAGTTCATGCCAATGAGCTTGCTGCTTTCCTTGCAGATGACCTCGGAGGAGGCGGCGGACACATATTCAAGGCAGGCGGTGCTATAAGACCTGAGAAGCTAAAGCAAAAGTACAAAGATAAAAAAGATAATAATGAATCCAAAATAAAAGCTTCCGGCAAGCTTGACATACTGGCTACAGACTATTTGCATGAGCGGATCAATGAATACTTCAACATGTATGAAGTAATTTATGCAAAAGAGACTACGCTTAGTATGGATGGAATGAAGAAATATGATAAAATTCCGCAGGAGTTTGGCTATGTGAAGCTTACGGATGTTTTCCCGAAGGGAACACTTATCACAGTCAGAACGCTTGAAGGCGATATCGATATAACAATAGATAAGTCCCATTATCTTATGGTTGGCATTACAGGAGAGATTTATCCTATAGCAAAAGAGAAATTTAAAAAGAGCTACAAACCCCTTGATGACAGCTTTGACAAAAAATTTGAATATGATCCAAGCATAAAAAACAGCGTCACCGGTGAAAAGAAATCAGTCATGGCGTATGTTAATCATGCAGTAAGCAAGGGAAATGCCAGCATCTATGCACGTCCTCTTGATAAGTGTGTGAAGCTCTTTACTGCCTGGGATGACGAAAAATATTATTCCGGAGCCGTGGGAGATTACATAGCCTTTAGAGAAGACGATCCGCATGATATCTACATAATAAAGAAAGACCTTTTTGACCAGTTATACAAAGAAATAAAAAAATAACTTTAAATCAAGGCATTATCCGCAAGAGAAAAATTATCAAAGAACTCCGGAATGCATATAATAACTGATAAAAATACATGCGACATGTTATCTTAGATCATTTTTGCAATTCAAGGATAACTTAAGAAGGCTTGCTGATGAGTACTTTTCTGCACTTGATAGGTAGTTATATATTCTTTATACAAATTTATAGTTTGTTTATTTGACGATATTTTTTCTCTTGAATACAATATACATATATTCAGAAGTTTGTGCGTATATATGATAGTCAAAAAAGTAACAATCTTTTGAGGGGCGAGGGAAAAATATGGATTCTAACGGACTTAATGCAGAACAGCAGGCTTTGCTTGCCAGTATAATGGGTAAATCACCGCAAGCAGGCGGAGGTGCCAATGCAGTATCAGCCGCAGCGGCAGCAACTGCAGCACCGGCAGCAGAAGTTTCTTCCGATCCGGGCAAGATGCTCTCTCAGGCTGAGATTGATGCACTTATTGCCTCAATGGGAAAGTGATCAGATATATTTATTTAATTCAATAAGTTAAATCAGTAAAATTCATCCGGCAGGTTTCTGCCGGATTTTTTTATGATATAGGAAATTTCTCCGAAATTCCTATATCATAAAAAGCGCTCCGCTATGGATGCGCACTCGCGCGATAGGAATATGTTGCCTTCAGCAACCGCGCTCGGCGCGAGAATGTCGCAAGCGACATTCTTTCTTGTGATAAGCGACTCTTTGTTCTTGAATAGGATATTCAGCACGCGAAAGATTCGCAAGCGACTCTTTATTTATTGGAATAATTCCTTAAAATGTATTATCATTAAAGTGTACAATTGTATATTGTTTTTAGTTGTTTTGCTTGGAGGGTGACATCATGTATATCGCAATGCAATGTAGTGACAGTAACGGAACTCTCAATACAGAAATATGTACTTTCTACGGAATCAGATATGACACCAGATACAGATCCGCGGTCATATCTACAGAGCACCTTAATCACGACTATGTGGTTCCCATGGATGCAAAGGATTATGAGAACGCGGTAAAGCAGATAATGGAAGCCATGAAGGAACACGCCGACCTTATCAATATCGAGGAAGGAATCGTCTGCCGAGGAAGGAAAGGCGAATCAAGGCATGTTGAACCGCAGAAACTAGTTATCAGACCTGTTTGAACAAAAAAACAATCCGAGGGGGATCATATGAGCAAAAAAGTATTGGTTGCGTATTTTTCAGCTAGTGGAGTTACAGCAAGTATTGCCAATCAGTTGGCAGCAGAGATAGGAGCAGATATCTACGAGATAGTTCCCAGGAACAGATACACTTCAGAGGATCTTAACTGGCAGAACGAATTATCAAGAAGCAGTATAGAGATGAAAGATATTACATCAAGACCCGAACTTGGTGGAGGCGTTGCAAATGTAGAAGGAGCCGATCTGATCTTTTTGGGCTTTCCTATCTGGTGGTACACGGCGCCCCATATCATCAATTCATTCCTTGAAGAATATGAGTTTTCCGGAAAGCATGTGGTTCTTTTTGCAACTTCCGGCGGAACCGATATTGATAAGAGCATAAAAGACCTGCAAAACACATACACCCGCATTCACTTCGATGGCGGAAGAAAGTTCAATGTGGGCATTTCCCGCGACGAGCTAAAATCCTGGGCAGCAAAGTACATTCAGTAAAAATGCGATGAAAAAACTTGCAGGGCGCTGATTTATTTTTATGTCATGGTCATACGGTGCTTAGCACCTACAATAAATGAAAGCACGAATAACCGAACTCATTATGAGCTTGGGTATTCGTGCTTTCATTTATTGTGTTAGTCCGCTTTGCGGACAATGACCATGACTGTATGGTACTATAATGCGCCCTGCTTCAGACAGTTTTCTTCGCATGCAGGAAAGTGATATGACCTTAAGAAAAACAGACAAGGGTTATAAAATCATCTGCATGAATAGTTACAAAATTCTTTGGTTCATCTGTGAGTTTATGAAGCGCAGCATATGTTTATCCAACCTTGGCGCAAATATAATTGCGATACAATGCAGCAAAAAAACTACAGTTAAGGCTCGCCGGGGCGGGAAGTATCGGTAGCTTATGACAAGAGCTGTTTTTTGACCGCGCTTTTTCTTATTAAATGTATTTCAGGTTTGACAAGATATTTGCATGTGGTAAAATTTTGTAGATAGTTTGAGAATGGAGGAGTATGTATCTCATGTCAGAAGTATACAATCATCACGCAATAGAAAGTAAGTGGCAGAAGTATTGGGAAGAGAATCAGACCTTTAAGACAGATGTTTGGGATTTTTCCAAGCCCAAGTATTATGCCCTTGATATGTTCCCTTATCCGTCAGGAGTAGGTCTTCACGCAGGTCACCCTGAAGGATATACAGCTACAGATATAATGTCACGTATGAAGAGAATGCAGGGATATAACGTATTGCATCCCATGGGATACGATTCATTCGGCCTTCCTGCCGAGCAGTATGCGGTTACAACAGGTAATCATCCGGCAGGATTCACAGAGAAGAATATCGAGACTTTCTCCAAGCAGCTCAAGGAGCTTGGATTTGACTATGATTGGTCCAAGATGATAGCTACAAGTGATCCCAAGTTCTATAAGTGGACACAGTGGATATTTAAGAAATTATATGAAGATGGTTATGCTAAGCATATCGATATGCCGGTTAACTGGTGTGAAGAACTTGGAACAGTTCTTTCCAACGACGAGGTAATCGACGGCAAGTCAGAGCGTGGAGGATATCCCGTTGTTAAGAAGATGATGAAGCAGTGGGTTATCGATCAGCAGGCATTTGCTGAGGAGCTTCTTGACGGTCTTAACGAGATTGATTGGCCTGAATCAACCAAGGAGATCCAGCGTAACTGGATCGGTAAGTCAACAGGTGTAGAGGTTGACTTCAAGATTGTTGGTGGTGGAGAATTCTCAATCTTCACAACATGTATCGAGACCATTTACGGTATTACCTTTATGGTACTTGCTCCCGACGGAGAGATCGTAAAGGGACTTTTGGACCGCGTTGAAAATCCTGATGAAGTTCAGGCATATATAAATGAAACACTTAAAAAGAACGATCTTGATCGTACAGACCTTAACAAGACCAAGTCAGGTTGTCCTCTTAAGGGAATCTATGCGATCAACCCTGTAAATGGCAAGGAAGTACCTTTGTTCATCGGTGACTTCGTCCTTGCAAGTTATGGTACAGGTGCTGTTATGGCGGTACCTACTCACGATCAGAGAGACTTTGAGTACGCCGAGGTTCACGGACTTCCTCTCATTCAGGTTATCAACAATCCTGAGGGAACAGTAGATGTTTCAGGACATGCTTTTGAGAAACAGGATTATCTTGGCAAGGGCTGCATTCTTATGAATTCTGAGGAGTTCAACGGAATGACTGTAGAAGATGCCAAGAAAGCTATCACCAAGAAGCTTGTTGATATGGGTGTTGCAAGGGAGAAGGTTAATTACCACTTCCGTGAATGGATCTTCGCAAGACAGCGTTACTGGGGCGAGCCCGTTCCTTGTGTATACAAAGAGGACGGAAGCATAGTTTTTCTTGATGACAGTGAGCTTCCTGTTATCCTTCCTGAACTTGAGGATTATAAGGGTCGCGGCGGCAAGGCACCTCTTGAGAATGCAACTGAGTGGAAGGCATATGACAAGAACGGACTTAAGGGAACAAGGGAGACATCAACAATGCCCGGTTCCGCAGGTTCTTCCTGGTACTATTTCAGATATATCGATCCCGATAACGACAAAGAGTTTGCTAATCAGGAACTCCTTAAGCACTGGATGCCCGTTGACCTTTATATCGGTGGTCCCGAGCATGCTGTAGGACATCTGATGTACTCACGTATCTGGAACCGCTTCCTTTACAACAAGGGACTTTCTCCTGTAAAAGAGCCTTTCAAGAAGCTTGTACATCAGGGAATGATCCTTGGTGAGAACGGTATTAAGATGGGTAAGCGTTTCCCTGAGTTTGTTGTTAATCCCAGTGATATTGTCAGGGAGTACGGCGCTGATACTCTTCGTCTCTATGAGATGTTCATGGGACCTTTGGAGGTTTCAAAGCCCTGGAACGCAGCAGCAGTTACGGGAGCAAGAAAGTTCATCAACCGTGTATATACCTTCTTTACAGAAGCAGGTAATATCACAGATGAGAACAATGGCAATCTTGAGAAAGTTTATCATCAGACAGTTAAGAAGGTTACAGGTGATTTCGAGGCACTTGGCTTTAACACAGCCATCGCTCAGATGATGATCTTTGTCAATGCAGTATATAAAGAAGGCAGCTGTCCCAGAGAGTACGCTGAGAACTTCATTAAGATGTTCTCATGTATCTGTCCTCACGTTGGTGAAGAGATCTGGCAGAATCTTGGACACGACAACACAATCGCCTTCGAGCCATGGCCCGTATACGATGAGTCAAAGTGTGTAGAAGATACAGTAGAGATTGCTGTTCAGATAAACGGTAAGGTTAAGGCAACTCTTGCCATTGGCAAAGAGGATCCCAAGGATGAAGTTATCGCCAAGGGCAAAGAGCTCATCGCCGATAAGATCGAGGGCAAGACAATTGTAAAAGAAATCTATGTTCCCGGCAGAATAGTTAATATTGTAGTTAAGTAATCACTATACGAGTTTTTTTGAGTATTTAGGGGCACAGGCTTGTGCCCCTATTTTTATATCAAGGAAATCTTTAGAATTTCCTATTTCATGATTCTTCAAACCCACAAGAACCCATACTTTTGTTATAATGTATGTAGTTTATTCTAAAATATCGTGAGGATGTATATGGTAACACGAAAGTACAAAAGGGTAGGCGCGATTACTTTTATAGTGACGCTTATCATTACAACCTTCATAGCATTCTTTTACCTGACAAGAGCTGCGGCATCTAGGAAGGAAAAAGCACAGTTTCTTGCAGACTCCATCAGTGAGAGGATAGGAGCAGAGATAGAGTCCAGAGAATATATCACAAGGATGTTGGAAATAGAAGTAACAAATGAAGCGGGAGACCTTACGCAGCAAGAGTTTCAGACTATGGGAGAAGCTCTTTTTGATGATTATATTGATGTAATGGGCGTTTCTCTGGCACCAAACGGAGTCATAAGTTACATGTATCCTTTGGATAACGGAATCGCCGAGAGGAAGAATCTTTTTACCGACAGTGTAGAAGGCGTATATGCAGAGAACAGCGTTAAAACGGGATTGTCCGTGATACTGGCACCTATATCCCTTAGCGATGGAAGTTATGGCATCGTTATAAGGCGACCTGTGTATCTTGGGGGTAAGAGTTCTGAGAATTTCTGGGGCTTTGCTTCCATAACCCTTGATCTGTCTGACTTTTTGTCCGAGGTTAATATTAAAGCCCTGGCAGATGAGGGATATGAGTACAAGCTCATCGGCAACAATATGGTTACCGGCGAGGATCGCATCATCATGGAGTACTCGGAAAAAGAGCTTGCGGCTCCGGTTTCTTCGATGATAAATACTGTGGGCGGTGGCTTCTGGACGCTTATGATATCACCCGCAGGATACTGGATGAACCTTAAAGAGATAGTAATGGTATTCCTGATCGCTATTATCATAAGCGCGCTTATGTCCATTGCAATTTATTCGTATATGTCCATTAAGGTAAATGCGGGAGAACTTGAGGTTTTGTCATATACCGATTCTCTGACAAATCTTAACAACCCAAGAAGCTACAAGGAGCATACGGACGATCTTATCAAGAAAAAAGCATCTTTTGGTATCATTTATATAGATCTTAATGATTTCAAAAAGGTAAATGATACCTACGGACATGACACCGGGGATTCGCTTCTTAATGTGGTTGCCAAGAGGCTTCTTAACAGTATAAGAGAGGATGATATTGCTTTCCGTATAGGAGGAGATGAGTTTATTGTGGTCATCCACGGCAAGCACGACACCTTTTTCTATGATGAAGTGATCCAGAGGATCAGATCCAACGTGGCAAGAGATGTGACTATAGGGGATATTAATCTTAAGATTTCCATAAGCGCGGGATACGCCAGATTCCCCGATGATGGTGCCAATATAGAAGATATAGTCAAAAAAGCCGATAACGCTATGTATTTCAACAAGAGGCTTATTAAAGCAAGACGTTTTGTCAACGGCAAGACAACAAGACTTGATTGAGGAAAAAAGAGGATTGAGCAACGATGGCGGGAGGAACATACGATACCATAAACAGGATTTTCGATACCTTTGCTGTAACATCGAGAAGCCGTTATGTCTATGTCTATGACATGGAAAAAAATATATCTAGGTGGTCAGCTAATGCAGTTGATTATTTCGGACTGACAGGGGAGTATATATACAATGCTGCTTCGGTCTGGGAGATGCGCATTCATCCTGATGACAGAGATAAATATGCTGAGTATATTCAGCGTGTTTATGCAGGAGCTAAGCTTGATCCAAACTTCGAATACAGAGCAAAGAACAAGAACGGAGAGTATGTTGTTTGCTCCTGTAGAGGTGTGGTGATCAAAGATTACGCTGACAAACCTGTTTTTTATGCATGTTCCATAATCAATAAGGGTATCGTGGACAATAATGACCCGATAACTCTTTTGCCCAATCAGTTTGAGATGCTCAACTATATGAGAAGTCTTAAGGTTGCCAAAAAAGAGTACGCCATCCTGATGATAAATATCATTGATTTTGCTGAGATAAACAGGCGATATGGCTATATGACAGGTAACAGCATCTTGAGAGCTGTTGCCACAAGACTTCAGAAAGAGGGCGGCCCTGACGGAAAGGCGTACAGAGGTGAGGGCACGATCATAGCTCTTATTACGACGGACACTGACCTTGATCGTATCAAGAAGTTATATGGAAGAATGAGGACCTACACCAGAGATGGCCTTCTTATGGACGGCAAAAAAGTTGGCGCCGAGATAGGTGGCGGCCTTATTGTGGCAAGCGACCTGGAAGTTGATGAGCATTCTATCTACACCAGCGCCAAATATGCACTTGATCATTCCAAAACTCAGAAGCACGGCAATCTCATTATCTTTCACAATAATCAGGCTGAGAACAGCAACAGTAGCATAGAGATCGTAAATGAGATAAGAAACAGTGTACTTAATGGATTTGAGGGATTCCATCTGGAATATCAGCCTATCTTTTCGGCTGCAGGCAACAATCTTGTGGGTATGGAGGTTTTTGTCAGGTGGGAAAAAGAGCCTTATGGTGAAGTTTCTCCAGCTGATTTCGTGCCTTGGCTTGAGCAGGACCCTGTTTTCTATTCCCTTGGAAACTGGATCCTTGAAAATGCTCTTTATGACGCCATTGATATTAAGAAGTCGAGAAGAGATTTTTATCTTAGCGTGAATCTTGCATTTATGCAGCTTGAGAGATCTGAGTTTAGAACGACTCTTTTGGAGATAATGAGAAAAACAGGCTATCCTGCAACAGGGCTTTGTTTGCAGCTTACGCAGAGTAGCAGACAGCTTTCGCTTGAGCATTTGATGAGTCAGGTTGAGTTCCTTAAGTCCTGCGGACTTAAGATCGGGCTGGACGTTTCAGACTTTGCAGCCCTTGATCTTGTGAGGCATCTGACTATTGATTTTATAAATCTTGTTCCGGCAATTACAGGCGGAATGAGCGATAATTATACCAATAAGTATATGGTTGAAGCCATCACATCTTTTTCACACAGACTTGGTATAAGAACCTGTTTTACGGGAATAGAAGATGAGGAAACCGCCAATCTTGCAAGGCAGTATCCTGTATCCGATCTTATGGGATTTTATTTTGGACACCCCTGCAGAATAGAGGAGTTTAAGAAGAAATACCTCTAAGGAGGCAATATGAGCAGAACCTTTCGTTACATTCAAAATGACGATGTTCTGAGGTCTTTTACGGAGTTTAAAGACGTGATCCGCAAAAGGCCTGTTGTTATTGCGCGCCACGGTGACTATATTCTGTATCTTAGCTGTCTTTCCGGGGATACTATGGGGCTTTCCATAGAAAATATTGAGAAAAAGAAGATTATTTTAAGCAGAACCTATGATGTGAACAATACCACACAGGAGCTGGTCTCAAGGGGAGTACGACATGCAGTCCAGAAAATGTCGGAGCTTAATGATGAGGATGTTAACAGGAAGAGACTTCAGATCTGGAAGTGGCACATAATGGAATGGCAAAAGAACAATCCCGCCAGCGAAGAGGAGATGCTTAAGCATGAACTTGACTGGGATGAGAGCAAGGAGCAGGAGAGGGACGATATCCTTGATATGGAGTCGTATCTTCATGGAGAGTATCTTAATCTGGGTGCCACGATACGTCTTATTAACACCTATCTCAAGAATGAGAAACACAAGGACATGTTCAGGCGATTTGCCATAAACGATATTATGGAGCTTACAGGTGAAGACACCAAGGATAAGTCCATACTTGAAACAGAAAAGAAAAAGAAATCCGGCGAGGAGATCAATCATACTTATCGCTTCACCGTAAGTGTTGAAGCTACTGATAAAGAGCATGCGCGTCAAGCTCTTCTTAACTATCTTGCCGGTGATGATCGCATCAAAGTGCAGAAATAAAAGACCTCGGAGAATTCTCCGAGGTCTTTTTCCCGATATTTAGTTTTTATATATAAACCTTCTCTTTATATATCTTATCTGATCTTTACAAAGGCAACTGCTTTCTTCTCAGCAGTGTGCTCTTTTCTACGAATAAGGTCTTGAGTGTGAACCGAATACTCGGATTCATAAACTTCATCCTTGAGCGCTACATTTCCCATCATCTCAAGCGCTTTAAGCTTGCCGTAGGACAAGTTCTGCTCCTTTGCCTTTATAGCGTCAGCCATGATCTCGATACATCCGTGGCTCATGCCGGTCTTGATCTTGTTAGATCTTCTCATTATGCAATTCCTCCATCTCATAAGAAATATTTAAATGAAGTGGCTTGTAAAACGTCAGGCCCCTCAACCTATAGTGGTTTTACAACAAAATTTCATTTAATGTCTACATTATATACTATGAACCGATAAAAACATAGTAGTTTTGTAATACTTTGCATTGTTAAATTATTAAATTTTCATAAACAGTGAAGTTATAGAAAAATACTGACTTTTTTACGGGGGACTTTTTTTATGGATGGGAGAATTTCCTTAAATTTATGTAAAATGAAGCACATATGTAAAAAAGTGGTGTAATATTAAATTGAGTTATTTTATAAATCAAAAATTGACAATTGTTTTGCTATAATGAAACGCCGTGAGGTCTTAATATGTGGAACTATAGTTTTGCAGTCCCAAGTCTTTTGGTAATTCTATTATATGCAGTCTATTATTTTTATCTTCCTCGTTTGCCGATCAAGATGAATCGTACCTTTTTGCGTCTTCTGATTATTCAGTGCGCGGTAACGACTCTTGATATCGTATCCAGTATTGCGGATGACCATTACCAAGCTTTCTCTATTGTTTTGCTATATATCTTAAACGGTGCCTATTTTATTGTTTTCATTTTCAGGGCACTTCATTTCTACTTCTTTACATTAAATGTATTTAGGATAGATTATACTGACGGCAAGAAGAGATCTCTTTTTGTAAAGATTCCGATTATATTTTCCTTTCTTGTAGTGCTGTCAAGCCCCTTTACACATGCAATTTTTTATATCGATGAAAGTGGGTATCACGCAGGGAAATATTACTTTTTCCTGAATTTTGTCCAGTGGTTTTTGATACTTGGATCTTTCTTTGTACTGCAGCAGCTTAGGAATGTTCCCAAGAGAAGAAGGGATGTTAAGGGCGTATTTTTCTATAATACAATTCTTTTGACAGGAACTATTTTCAGGATCATGTATCCTCATCACCTTATTATGGATACGTTCTGTCTTATTGCCATAACAATAATCTATCTGACCTTTGAGAATCCGGATTTCTATCTTGAGTCCAGAAGCTATGCTTTCAACAGCAGGGCACTTAGAGAGTATCTTGATGAGATTAATGGCAAAAAGAAGTATAAGATCATGGCTTTCATTATCCATAACTACAGCGAGGTCAGGGAAATATACGGCGGAAGGCAGATGGATACAGGAATTTCTATAATAGGAAATTATCTGTATCAGACTTTTAGGAAATACAAAGTTTTCTATTTTAGAAGCGGCAGATTTGTTATTGTGGGCGATGAAAATATGGATGTAGAGATGGTTCACAACACTCTCGTTAAGCGTTTTATGAGCCCATGGAAATCCAATGATACGGAGCTTTATCTCGAGGCAGGATATACGGTTATTGAATCCGGAAACTGGAGTAGCTGCGATGCGGTTTTAAACATGCTTATCAGTATGCTTGAGATTGTGGAAAAGAGTGAAGACGGCAGCATAAATTATGTAGATGCCAAGGTCATGGAAGAAGCGACCAAAGGAACAGAGATAAAGAAAGCGCTGGAATATGCTGTTGATAACAATAAAGTTGAAGTATTCATGCAGCCTGTAATTGACGGAGCCACAGGTAAGCTTGTAGGCGCAGAAGCTCTTGCGAGAATACGTGATGAGAATGGAAAGCTTATTCCTCCCGGACTCTTTATTCCCATAGCTGAAAAGAACGGCAAGATCAATCAGCTTGGTGAGCAGGTATTTGCCAAGACCTGTAAATTTATTCAGGAAAATGATATTAAAAAGATGGGAATGAAATGGGTCAATGTAAATCTCTCTCCCATACAGTTTATGAGATCTGATCTTGATGTAAGGTTGCACGCCATATTGGATAAATATGAGGTAGATCCCGGAGTTATTCACCTGGAAGTGACGGAAGAAGCGATGGGTGAAGAGGGGCTTATGGAGAAGCAGATCGGTAATATCAGAGAAAAAGGCTTTTTCTTTGTCCTTGATGATTTTGGAAAAGGATATTCAAATATTTCGAGGCTCAAGAAGTATCCGTTTATCAATATCAAGCTCGATATGAGTATTGTGTGGGATTATTGTAAGAATCCTGATGTTATCTTGCCTAATCTTGTTAATACCTTCGAGAAAATGGGATTTAGCGTGACCGCGGAAGGCGTAGAGGATGAGAAAATGGCGGCTGATATGGTGAAGATTGGTTGTGATTATCTTCAGGGCTACTATTATTCAATGCCTATACCTATTGATGAATTTGTTGCCAAGTATGGCGGATAGAACGGATATGGCGTATGGCCCTGATACATAGGATGTGAATGACATGGCCCATAAGATGTGGCACTGATTGAAAAATAATGATACTGATTTGAAATTACCGCCTGAACATGGCAATATGATATGAGCATGTTGGGCGGTAGTTTTATATCATACTAGGGAATTACTCCGAATTTACTAAGATATAAAAGAGCTTTGTTATGGATGCTATTTTTTCTGTTATAATGTCTTATGCTAAGTAAACGCCGGCTATATAATAAATAAAAAGGACCGATCGTTTATAACAGCATATAGCAATGATTGGCAATAGCATGGCTGTAGCCAAACAGGTTTGAGGTACCATATATGAATAATATTGTAGAAAACAAACAGCTGGATGAGGAAAGAGCATTATATAATCTTACGGATGCAGAAGTTAAGAACTGTGTTTTTGACGGACCGGCAGACGGAGAGTCGGCTTTAAAAGAAGCGAGAAATATAAAGGTTAGTGATTGTAAGTTTTCCCTTCGCTATCCACTGTGGCATGTTACTGACTTTGAGATTGTAAACAGTTCTATGAACGAGCTTACAAGAGCAGCCCTTTGGTATGACAAAAACGGCAGGATACATGATTGCAAGCTTGGTGGCATCAAGGCTGTAAGAGAATGTACCGACATAACACTTCAAAAATGTGATATAGTATCAGAGGAGTTTGGCTGGAAATGTGACAATATAACTCTTCTTGATTCAAGCATTGAGTCTATGTATCTATTCCTTGATAGCAAGAATATAAAGCTTGATAACGTAAACATGAAGGGCAAGTATTCCTTCCAGTACGTTGAGAACATGGAGATCACAAACAGTAACCTTGATACCAAGGATGCCTTCTGGCACACCAAGAACGTCACTGTAAGAGACAGTGTAGTTAAGGGTGAGTATCTTGCGTGGTATTCAGAGAATCTCACGCTTATAAACTGCAAGATAATAGGAACACAGCCACTTTGCTATTGCAAAGGCCTTAAGCTTATTAATTGCACAATGGAAGGTTGCGATCTATCATTTGAGTATTCGGATGTCGAGGCGGATATTAAGGGACATATTGATTCTGTTAAGAATCCTAAATCAGGTAAGATCGTCGCAGACAGCATAGGAGTGATTATTAGAGAAGCAGCAGTTATTGACTGCATAGGGGAGATTTTAACAAGATGAAGACCGGACTTGTAATGGAAGGCGGAGCAATGCGCGGGATGTTTACCTGCGGCATTCTTGATGTTTTTATGGAAAGAGGCATTACCTTTGACGGTGCTGTAGGAGTATCCGCAGGAGCAACCTTTGGATGCAACATCAAATCCAAGCAGCACGGCAGGGCACTTAGATATAACAAGAAATATTGCAGGGACAAAAGATATCACAGCATATCTTCACTTATCAGCACCGGGGATATATACAATGCAGAGTTTTGCTACAATGTACTTCCCTATAAGCTTGATGTGTGGGACATAGATACATTTCAAAAGAATCCGATGGAATTCTACTGCGTTGCAACAGATCTTTTGACAGGAAAACCTGTGTATCACAAGCTCACTACAGGAGGGAAAGAGGATATCGAATGGATCAGGGCATCAGCGTCCATGCCTCTTGTATCAAAGCCTGTTCATATTGACGGAGGAGTATATCTTGACGGTGGGATTTCCGATTCCATTCCTCTTAAGTTTATGGAGGATCAGGGCTATGACAAGATCCTTGTAATAGAGACTCAGCCCAAGGATTATGTAAAGGGCGAGCAGAAGCTCATGCCTATTGCCAAGATCATGCTCAGGAAATATCCCAACATGATAAAGTGCATGGCGGAGCGTCACATCATGTACAATGATGAAAAGAAATATATCAGAGAGAAAGAACAAAGAGGAGAGGTCATGGTAATAAGACCCGATGCTCCTCTTAATGTAAGTCCCATAGAAAAAGATGAAAAAGAACTTGAGAGAGTATATCAGCATGGAAGAGCAAAAGCTGTTGAGTTTCTCAGTATGGGACAATGGTGAGGTTTAGATGAGTATTTTAAATGTTGAACACCTGACACATGGCTTTGGAGACAGAGCCATTTTTGATGATGTGTCATTCAGGCTTCTTAAGGGAGAGCACATTGGACTTGTGGGAGCCAACGGCGAAGGCAAGTCCACTTTTATGAACATAATTATCGGTAAGCTTATGCCCGATGCAGGCAAGATAGAGTGGGCCAAGAATGTGAATGTAGGCTATCTTGATCAGCACGCTGTTCTTAAAAGCGGTATGACAATAAGAGACGTTCTGGCGTCAGCCTATGAGCCTTTATTTGCTATGGAGCAGAGGATGAATGAGATCTGCGACAAGATGGGCGAGGCTTCGGAGTCGGAACTTGAAGTTCTTATGGAAGAACTTGGCACAATACAGGATCTTTTGACCAACAGAGATTTCTACCTGATCGATTCCAAGATTGAAGAGGTATCAAGGGCACTTGGATTTCTTGAGCTGGGACTTGACAGGGATGTTACAGAACTTTCCGGAGGACAGAGAACCAAGATACTACTTGCCAAGCTCTTATTGGAAAAGCCGGATATTCTTTTGCTTGATGAGCCTACCAATTATCTGGATGCAGAGCACATTGTGTGGCTCACCAGATATCTGCAGGAGTACGATAACGCTTTTATCCTGATATCGCATGACATTCCTTTTCTTAACAGCGTTGTGAACATTATTTACCATATGGATGGACAGACTCATTCTCTTGACAGATATGTGGGTGATTACGACAAGTTTATGGAAGTCTATGAGATGAAAAAAGCTCAGAGGGAGGCTGCATATAACAGGCAGCAGCAGGAGATTGCAGACCTCAAGGACTTCGTTGCCAGAAATAAGGCAAGGGTTGCTACAAGGAACATGGCAATGGCACGTCAAAAGAAACTTGATAACATGGATCTTATTGAAAAGGTTCAGGAAAAGCCAAAGCCTGAGTTTAATTTTAAAACAGCAAGAACTCCGGGCAAGATTGTGTTTGAGACTAAAGACCTGGTTATAGGATATGATGAACCGCTTTCATCTCCCCTTAATATCACTATGGAGAGAAACACCAAGATCGTGCTTACAGGTGCAAACGGAATTGGAAAGACAACTCTTCTTAAGAGTATACTAGGACTTATCCCGGCTATAAGCGGTAGTGCGGAACTTGGAGAAAATGTGGAAGTCGGATATTTTGAGCAGGAGATGCCTCCGGATATTGAGACTACATGTATGGAGGAAATCTGGAAGGAGTTCCCCGGTTTTTCACAGTATGAAGTGCGTTCTGCTCTTGCTAAGTGCGGGCTTACTACTAAGCACATTGAGAGTAAATGTAAGGTTTTATCAGGAGGAGAGCAGGCTAAGGTAAGACTTTGCAAGCTCATAAACAGAGAATCCAATCTGCTTGTGCTGGACGAGCCTACAAACCATCTTGATGTTGACGCCAAGGCGGAACTTAAGAGGGCTCTTATGGATTACAAGGGAAGTATAATCATGGTCTGTCATGAGCCTGATTTCTACGAAGATATGGGTGCACAGGTGATTGATTGTACCAAGTGGACCACAAGATTATAATAAAAAAAGATGTTTTACCGAGGGATGCAACATTGTTTTGCAATCCCTCGGTTTTAGTTTATAATAGGTGCATATAACTTAGTACATTAGTGTGGTGAATTGCTATGATATAGGTTTCAAAATACATTTATGACACCCACACTATTATTTTTTGTCAGAGGAGAGTGAACATGAAGAAAAAAGTATTAGCAATCATGATGACTGCAGCTATGGCTGTACTTGCAGTTGCTTGTGGCAACTCAAAGGCACAGGGCGCAGCAGGAAACGAGGGGGACAAGAATTCAGACGGTAAGAAGTGGATTATCGCAACTGATACAGTATTTAAGCCTTTTGAGTACACAGATGATGCCGGCAATTTCGTAGGAATTGACGTGGATATCCTTGCTGCAGTTGCTGAGGATCAGGGATTTGATTATGAGCTTAAGTCACTTGGTTGGGACGCTTCAATTGCGGCTTGTCAGGCAGGACAGGCAGACGGTATGATCGCAGGCGCTTCTATCACAGATGAGCGTAAGGCATCCGGATGGATCTTCTCAAACGGATATTTTGAAGCAGACCAGAGCATGGCAGTTGCTGCTGATTCTTCAATAACAGGATTTGATGATCTTAAGGGAGCATCTGTTGCTGTTAAGACAGGTACAATGTCAGCTACATATGCTGAGGGTCTTGCACAGAAGTATGGATTTACCGTTACATATTTTGAGGATTCACCGACAGTTTATCAGGCTGTTGTAGGCGGACAGGTTGCAGCTTGTTTTGATGATACACCGATCATGGCTGCTACAATCAAGGATTCAGGCATTGGCCTTAAACTCGTTGAGGGAACAGGAAACGATCCTGCAGAGTATGGCTTTGCTGTATTTACCAAGGATAGTCAGGAACTTATCGATAAGTTCAACGCAGGACTTGCAAACATTAAGGCAAATGGCAAGTATGATGAGATTCTTGCTAAATATCTCGGAGAATAATTTATGTTTAGAATAATTACTGTTTATGGCGGTATGTTATTAGCAGCGCTCGGAAGAACGCTGCTTCTGGCATTATTGGGACTGTTTTTTGCTTGTTTTATAGGACTTATATTTGGAATCATGGGCGTTGTTAAGAACAGAGTTTGCAACGTTATTGCCCAGATTTTTGTAGATGTTATCAGAGGCGTGCCGATGATAGTTTTGGCGTTCTTTGTTTTCTTTGGAATGCCGTATTTTTTCAATACTATAATAGGCGGCTTTAACGTTTCGCTTCCGGCGCTTCATGCAGGTACTATCTGCCTTGCGCTTAACTGCGGAGCATATATGGCAGAGATCATAAGAGCTGGTATTTTATCTGTTGATCCCGGTCAGATGGAGGCTGCGAGATCACTTGGTCTTTCCTATTCCCAGGCAATGAGAAAGGTTGTGCTTCCACAGGCCATTAAGACCATGATCCCTACTTTTATCAACCAGTTCATTATCACGTTAAAAGATACATCGATACTGTCAGTTATCGGCTTCCCGGAGCTTGTTAATACTGCCAAGAATGTGCAGGCCAATACCTTTATGTCTTTCCAGACATGGGCAATTGTCGGCATCATGTATCTTATAGTTATTACTATCCTTTCAAGAAGTGCAAAGGTTGTGGAAAGGAGACTGAGCGTTGGCCGCGAATAAAGATATTACAATGATCAAGGTTGAGAATCTCAAGAAGAGTTTTGGACACCTTGAAGTATTAAAAGATATTTCCAATGAAGTTTACAAGGGTGAAGTAGTTGTTGTAATCGGTCCTTCCGGATCCGGAAAATCAACATTCCTGCGATGCCTTAATAAGCTTGAGACTGTAACTGCCGGTAACATATTCATTGACGGCAAAGAAATTACAGCTAAGAAAGTCGATATCAATAAGGTCAGAGAGAATATCGGAATGGTATTCCAGCACTTTAATCTCTTTAACAACATGAACATTATCGATAATCTTATGCTGGCACCTGTCATGCTCGGAAAGTGCAGTAAGGAAGAGGCACTTCAGAGAGCTAAGGATATGCTTAAGAAAGTCGGCCTTGCCGATAAGGAAAAGAGCTATCCCAGTCAGCTTTCAGGAGGACAGAAGCAGAGAGTTGCCATTGCAAGAGCTCTTTGCATGAATCCTGACATCATGCTTTTTGATGAACCTACATCAGCTCTCGATCCCGAGATGGTTGGAGAAGTTCTTCAGGTTATGAAAGACCTTGCAGCAGAGGGTATGACTATGGTAATCGTAACTCATGAGATGGGATTTGCAAGAGAAGTCGCCGACAGGGTTATTTTTATGGACGGCGGGTATATAATAGAAGAGGGAACACCACAGGAGGTTCTCCTTAATCCTAAGGAAGCACGTACCATTGATTTTCTTAACAAGGTTTTGTAATGAAGTAGGATCTATCCGGATATAAACATGAGTTTATTGAGGAGGTAGTGCCATGAAAAACATTATTACCATCAGCAGGGAATTCGGTGCATGTGGAGGTACTATCGGAAGAGCGGTAGCCGATAGACTTGGGCTATACTATTTTGACAAAGATATTATCATAAATGCTGCACTTGAATCGGGATCTCTTTCGCCTGAGGAAGTTCGCAAGTTTGATGAGAAGGTTCCAAGAGAGTATGGCTTTGGACAGAGTCTTTTTGATTTCTATAACAAGCCTCTCAATGAGAAACTCTTCGCAGCCCAGAGAGAGGCGATCAGGAAGGTCGCTGAAAAGGGAAATTGTGTCATAGTTGGACGTAATGCCAACATGATCCTTCAGGAATACGACAGGACGCTTCATGTCTTTATTTCTGCTACTGAATATTTCAGATTGCAGCACATGAAGGAGAAGATGCCGGACTATACTGAGGAGCAGATCTTAGAGAAGATGAAAGAGGTAGACAAGGCGAGGAAGAAGTACTGCACGTACTACACAAACACTGAGTTTGGTCACGCTGACTACTATGATCTGTGCCTTAAGAGTTCAACACTTGGAGTCGACAAGTGCATTGATATAATTTGCGAAGCTGCTAAATGATAGAACCTGCGATTAGCGTGCGCACGAAAAATCCTATTTATGAGAAAATATCAAATGAAACAACAACGCCGTTTTCAATCTTAATTCCAAGTCCCAATCCGGAACCGATAATTTTGGGGAATTTGCTTGCGAAGTCTTCCTTAGATGTTTTGCCGGCGCAGTAAAAAGAGCGACGACATCTAACAATTATAAGCCATCCGGGAGCAATGTCAAAATATATTCATCTGCGTATATCTGTACGGAGGGTCACATATACATAGCATTATATCTTGCTCGCCTTTGCAGTATTTGACTTGGGGACGAGTTTTAGTTGCAATCCTAGTCCATCAGCAAGCCGTTTGAACATTGAAATACTGGGATTTCGTAATCCCTTTTCTATTCGGCTGATATCTGCCTGTGTGATACCTGTTTTTTCTGATAGCTCTTTCTGAGTAAGATGCTGCTTTTTACGTGCATCGATCATTGCCTGAATGAGATCGTACTCAGGTTGAAGAGCGTCATATTCAGCCTTTACAGCCGGATCCTTTAGTGCTTTTTCTTTATATTCTTTATAGCTACTCATGTTTTATACCTCAGTTCATAGTCCTCCTTATACTTTTTGGCAAGATATAGTTCGGACTTAGGCGTTTTCATGGTTTTCTTGATGAAACCGTTTGTGAGAATGGCTTTCTTTCCAATGTAAAAGAAATAAATAATTCTAGTGATATTGGAACTGTGCTTGGTTCTGAGTTCAAACAACCCATCTCCAAGAGATTTTGTAAATGGAGAGCCCAGAGCTGTTCCGTTGCTTTCAAGTAAATCAATGGTTCTGAGTGTCTTTGCTTTGAGTTTAGGTTCCAAAGAATCTAAAAACTCATGAACGGGACACTTTCCTTCTTCGGTGTCATAAAATTCAATTTCGTACATGTATACCTCGAATTAATTATTATAATATGTTGAATAAGACATATTGTCAATATGTTCTATTCGACATTTTTGTGAATATGAAAAATACGTAGGAGTGCTCATATTCAAATAAAAATAGGAAAAACTCGAGAGATTGAATATTCTTCGAGAGAATTTAGAAAAATCCTGGAAATAATATATATTTGATTGATTAATATGTCAAGTTAGAAGGTATTGTCATATCGAAAATAAAGTGCTATCATCTATTTAGATAAACATCTAAATAGATATTTTTCAAAATACTATGGAGGAAACAATGGGATTTGCGGAGACGTTCAAAGCATTATCGGATCCGGCCAGGCGAGAGATATTGGATATGCTGAAAGACGGGCCAATGACCGCGGGTGATATCGGAAATCATTTTGATATGACCGGGCCGACAATGTCGTATCACCTTAAGATTCTTAAGAATGCCGATCTGATCTATGAAGAGAAGCAAAAGAATTTTATTTTTTATCATCTGAATACATCCGTACTGGAAGAGATCATGGTATGGATGTCGTCACTGAAAGGGGACAAATAACATGAAAAAATACGGATTAAGAGAAATTCTGATATCATCTTTTGCAGTATTATTACCTGTTTTGGCAGGACTTATCATATGGGACAAGCTTCCCGAAACAATGACAACTCATTTCGGAGTCGGCGGAGAGGCAGACGGATATGCATCCAAGCTGTTTGCGGTGGTCGGAGTACCGCTTATATTGTTGGTTTTGCATTTGTTCTGTCTCTTTATTACCTCGCTGGACCCTAAGGCCAAGAATCAGAATAAAAAGATTGCTTACCTCGTTCTATGGCTCGTTCCCATTATATCAATAGCCACTATGACAATGCTCTATACCTACAATGTCGGGATTGCAACTTCTCCGGAGGTTTATACTTTGGTATTTGTCGGTGCGCTTTTTCTGATACTTGGAAATTGGCTTCCTAAGACGAGACAGAATTATGCGGTAGGTATCAAAGTGCCGTGGACACTGGATAATGAGCTTAACTGGGAAAAGACACATCGCCTTGCCGGATACCTTTGGATGATCGGCGGGATCATAATGATAATAATGGGAATAACGACCAAAGCCCCCGAGATTGTTGTAATTGTAAGCATCTTTATCGTAGTGGTCATTCCGATATTATATTCATATTATCTGCATGCAAAAAAAGGACTGTAAAAATAGAAAAGAAAAATGTTTGTCGCAAAGTCGAGTAGGGAAAAAACCTACTCGATTTTTTTATGCGAATTATTGCATTTCACCCACATATTTTTGCCACTTACCGCAAATCCAAAGACAGGAATCATATGCTGTTGTATGATGGAATCATGAAAGGGGAAGCGTATGATAGTAAACGTAATAATATCACCTGAAGTTCATGAAGCATATGCGGAAATCCATACAGATAAGATGACGGAGGATATCGGCAGAATTGTTGATATGCTTAGCACGGAGGCGGTACCCGTGACGGCGCGCGCAGGGGAAGAGCTTGTTGTGCTTAAACCGGAAGACATCTATATGGTTCGTGTCGAGAACGGAGATACCGTTATTTACGGTGAAAAGAAATTATTCCGTTCACCAAAGAGATTGTATGAACTAGCAAGCCAGCTGGGAAATAAGTTCATGCAGATCTCAAAGTCCACGCTTATAAACCTTTCATACATGGACAGCATTGAACCGGGCTTTAGCGGAACACTTTTGCTAAAACTTAAGAACGGATCAAAGGATTATGTTTCAAGGAAGTATTTACCCGAATTCAAGAAGTATCTCGGACTGTAAGGAGGAATCGTCATGAAAGAAATGATTAAAGTTATGATCAAAAATACACTTATCGCTATAGGAATTTCATATACAATGTTTTGCCTCACAGCAGCCGCTTTTGATATCGGCTACGGCGGAGATTTCGTGCTTCGTGGTTACACATTTACCAAGATGGTTA
>JAEEGK010001822.1_pt1 | contig 53309 bp, 40 predicted proteins | sample 8958771 | NCBI WGS metagenome assembly JAEEGK01 (sample SAMN16246547, study PRJNA631951) | gut metagenome | biome: gut microbiome; feature: rumen; material: SC-attached | host: Bos | place: Iran: Karaj | collected 2018-10 | reverse complement strand
AATTAAAGCCTAATCCTTTAGGTCTCCACGACATGCTCGGCAATGTGCAGGAAATGACCTCCAGTCTCTACCGGGTTGAATACTATCAGGGAAGAAGCGGAGGTTTTACCATGCGCGGCGGCAACTATCTTACCCCTGAGGATGACATGGTGTCATCGCGAAGAGCCGAGGAGCCTTTCTATCTCGGATCGGCTGAAAAAGGTATGAAGCCTAACAAAAAGGCTACTTTAGGCTTCAGAATCGCCATCGGTGCACCAATACTTACTGATAATCAGGCTATTGCGGATATCAAAAAGGCCTGGGAGGGGCACCGCAGCGGTAATGGCGCCAAAATGCCTGCGGCGGTATCCGTAGCGGATGTCAGTACTAAGGAGTCGGTACCTGCCGAAGAGGCTTTAAAGAGACTTGAGCATATCAGTCAGGCACTGGAAAAGGCCGGACTCAGGGATTCTCTTAACAAGGAGCTTGAAGGAACCAGATCGGCGCTTCTTGATATGGCTAAAGTACGGCGCAAGGCAGATGAGGATTCCGCCAGAATATGGGTAAAGATCGCCTGTGAAAGAGGCATGTATCTTGCGGAGAATCTCAATAAACTGGAGATAACCAGAAACGCTCCGACGGAAAACCTGAGAAAGAAGGCGGAGCAGTATGATTACAATGTTAAATCCGGTCTTAATAACTACGGGGAAATCATGACGGAGCTCGGCAAACTGCCTAAGGATCTGGTGCTTGCCGGTTTTACGGCTCACGAGGAGGATATTCAGAAGAAGATTGATGAGGAGAGGAAGAATTCCGGTGATGCCGTGACAGCAAGCCGTTTAACCGATCTTACGGCGCAGAAGGCAAGAATTGCCGTAACCAGAGCGCACTATATAAGTTATGAGAAGGAGAAACGCTTTAATTCATCAGGATGGTCAAAGGATTATCTTAAACAGTAAAAAAGAAGGTAATGCATGATAAAGGAACTTTAAAAATACCGGAGAGGTTGGATTTTTTTTTAGTTGTATAACAACAGGAGGAACATTATGAACATGTTAATGAATCTTCACAAAAACATTATTGCAGTCAGTGTGGCTGTGGCCATAGCTGCTGTAGGCAGCAGCGGCTGCACCAATATCCGTGATGACAGTACCCGTACCAAGACTGAAGGCACGCTCACCGGTGCCGCCGGCGGCGCAGCCGTCGGTGCTCTTCTCGGCAATATTATCGGCGGAAACACCAAGGGAACTCTCGTCGGTGCGGCCATCGGTGCCGGTGTCGGCAGCCTCGCAGGCTTTTTTGTCGGCAAGCATGTGGCAGACAAGAAGGCAGAATACGCTAAACGTGAAGACTGGCTTGACGACTGTATTGCTCATGCCCGTCAGGTTAGTGAGGAGTCAAGAAATCAGAACGCCCAGCTGAAAAAGGAAATCAGCGCTTTGGACAGCGAAAGTAAAAAGCTCCGTACCGCCTATAAGAAAAAACAGGTGGAGAAATCCCAGCTTGCCAAGGAGCAGAGGGACATAAAGAAGCTTCAGGAACAGAACCTGGAGAATATCAAGGCTCTTGAAGAGGAGGTTAAGAAGCAGCAGGTGGTGGCCAGGGACGCAAGAGACAACGGCAATAAAAGAGAAGCTGAGCTTCTTGACAAGGAAATCAAGAAGCTGAATGCCCAGATTAAGGAAATGAAGGCATACAATTCCCAGCTTGCCAGCATTTCATCAAGACTGGCTGTATAAGGAGCACCGGAAAACTCCGCCGGAGTCAGAAAGCAGGAACGGATTACCGGCACTGAACGGCGGAGCAATACCGGATTATTTCGTAAAAAAAGAATATAAATTAAATACTTTTAAAGGTACGGGAGGATGGATTATGAAGCATTCCATTGTGGCATTAATTGCGCTCGCAGCATTTATCGGCGCTACCGGCTGTAATACGACTGATGATCCCCGTCAGGGCGGCTTATTCAGCTACAGTCCGGCCAAATATGAAAAGCGTCTTCAGGATCGTGAGGCTGAACTTTCCCAGATTGAAGCTGAACAGATGGCTGAGGAGCAGGAGAACAGTGCTTTAAGGAAGCAGGTCGCTGACAAGCAGAAGGAGGTTAATACTCTGAAATCCCAGCTTTCATATGAGCAGAAGAAGGTCGACGGTATGCTGGCCTCTCTTAAAAAGAGCAAAAAAGCCAATGCCGCCCAGGTGGCCGAGCTTGCGGAAAAGAACAGACAGTTAAAAAAGCAGACTGCCGCTGCCAACAGTATTTCCGACAATGAAGCCAAGAAGAAGGAAATAATCAGGCTGCAGAAGGAGCTCAGGGAGCTTGAAGAAGAGGCGGATGCTTTAAGCAGACTGTAATTTCTGTCATAGAGTGGCTGAGGAAATACAATAAAACAGGCATGAAGAGAAGAGGCAAAGTGAATATCAGACAGATGACTGCAGGAGCGGTATTTGGTCTGCTGGTCCTTGCCGGAGTTTTTCCGGAGGAGGCTCTCGCGGTTCCAGGATCCGGAGAGATCCATGAAATTATCAGCACCAGATCCTACGGTTATCCGGAGGCTGTGCTGGAGAGACTTAGTCCGGAAAATATCGATAGCATGGATGAGCAGGAGCTTAATACTGTGCTTACCTCAGGTGATCGCTATGCCTCATATATTTCCGCAGCCTCGTTCAGAAAAAAGCTGACGGCACCTTCCACAGGTGCCGCCGGGGTTGGCATGGACATTATCCGTGATCGCGAGGGGCGGGTACGCTGTATTCCGTTCCCGCGGTCTCCTGCCGATGAGGCCGGTATTTACTACGGGGATATCCTGCTGGCTGTTGACGGCTATGACATCACCGGATCCACTCTTGATGAAACAGCCGCCAGAATCAGAGGGGTAAAGGATACTGCCGTGACTCTTACTGTTCTTAACAGTTTCGGGGGCACGGAGGATCTGGAGATGTCAAGGGATATCAGAAATTATCCCGAGGTGGTAAAAACCGGAAAAAATCCGGTAATCATTAAAATATTCCGGTTCAGTCCCGATACGGAAAAGCTTCTCCGCAGGGAGATTGTCGATCTGGTGGCGGATTCTCTTATTGATGATATCGGTGATACGGATGAACCGGATAACGGCGGTGCTGTTAAAACCTCCGGCAGAGAGAAAAAATCCGGACATGAGAAACGGGTGTTTATTGATTTAAGAGGAAACACCGGGGGAGTACTGGAGCAGGGGGCTCTGAGTGCTGCTCTCATGCTTCCTAAAGATGCCGTTTTATACCGCATCAAGGACCGGAGCGGCGTCAGGGATATAAGGAATAAAAAAGACGGCGTGTCAACATCACTTAAGCTTATTGTAATGCAGGATCATCTGACGGCAAGTGCCGCAGAGATGATGACAGTCGCCCTTAAAAACGGCACCGGGGCCAGAACCTACGGAGAATTAAGTGCCGGTAAATCACGGGTGCAGGAGGTATTCCGGCTTAAGGACGGCAGTTATCTTAAAATCACCGTGGGTGAACTGATAAATCCGGAAGACAATACTCCCTGGGAGGGGAAAGGGCTGGAGCCAGATGCCACTACAAAATTCCGTGATGAGGCCGGAACTGATGAGAATAAAGAGAAGGATGCGGATGATGAGTGACGGACGGTACCGGGAGCAGTGTGTCTGCCGCCGTGCCCCTTAATAATCATGTGCCTCCGGCTGCAGGCCGTATTAAAGAATAATTGTTATTTACTTAGAGGTGAATGTAATGATGTTTTCATACAGGAAGTTATCTAAAATAATGGCCGGTTCATTACTGATGCTGGCGTCACTTGCGGATGCTTCCGCAGTATACAACAGTGAGGCTCAGGGTAAATCCCAGGCTGCCGCCGTAGGTAATCTCAGAATGAACGCATTGCGGGAAAGCCTTAAAAAACTGCTGCCGCCGGATGCGGTTAAACAGAATGCCAGAGTTATCCGCAATGAGGTGATTCTCAAGGTTAATATATATACTTCTGTTGATGAGGATAGTCTCACCGTTAAAGAGGCAAAGGGTAAGTATCTCGTCAGCGGTCCGGTAACAGTTGATGAGGATAATCTTATCACCAATCTTAAGGGGATTCCCGGGGTAGGGGATAAACTTCTGGTGACTGCTGCCGCCGGGTCTCCTGATGCCGGGAAAAAGACGGACGGAACAGAGACCGGTGTAAGCAGTGATGTTGTGAATAACGGCAGTGATAACGATGTAACAGATGAGGAATATCTTAAGGTTAATGTATCTCTTCCTGCGACAGTCTCCGATAAAAACATTATTGAACCGGCTGAATTCATGGAACTTATCAGTGAGCAGGATGATGATAAGATTATTGACTATCTTAAACAGGGGATGAATCCGAACGTCCTTTCTGAAAACAAACGTCCGGCTCTTTATGAGTATCTGAACGCCGGCGGCAGTAACTACCTTGTGGTGTACGCATTCATTGGTGCCGGTGCCGATATCATGATGCGCGATGAAAACGGCAGTTATGCTCTCCTCGAAAGAATCTGCAGCAGCGGTGACCCCGTTCTTGAAAAGGTGCTGGATGTCTACAAGCCGGTGCTCAAGGATATAAAGTTTGCTGACGGCGGGACTCCTCTGACCGTATTCCTGGGAAATTCCTTCTACCGTCACGGCAGTACCGCGTCAACGGTAAGAATACTGGACAAGCTTCTGAAAGCAGGTGTTGATCCGAATGCCCGCATACCGGGAACAGCCGGTGAGCCGGTTTTATTCAGAACCATTATCAGCGGTTCTCTTGATATACAGGATCCTGAGGTATTGAAGAGATTTATGGAGGCTAAACCGGATCTTGAGGCAAAGGACGGAGCCGGCAGAACAGCTCTTTTTGTTGCCGTGGAGAACAATGCTCCGGCTCAGGCAGCTATGCTGATTGAGAGCGGCGCGTCTGTAAATGCCGTGAATAATGCAGGATACACCGTCCTGGCCTCTGCTGCCGGTAGAAGCGGTGACAATCAGCAGATGATTGATCTCCTGCTGGATCACGGAGCAGATGCCAATGTTCCGGCTGGTGAGGACAGAAGCACGGTTCTCATGAATGCCGTCAAGGCAGGAAATGAAAATACGGTAAAGAGTCTTCTTGCCCATAAGTCTGATCCGAATATCAGCAACAGAGACGGTAATACCGCTCTGAGTCTTGCTCTGAGTGCTTTCGATCTTGATAAACAGAAGGGGATTATCGAAGCTCTTCTGAAGGCAGGAGCCAATCCTAATGCTGCTGATACCGATGGCTACACACCGCTTTTCTACGCCTTAACCCGCGGTAACGTGAATATTGTGAAGCTTCTTGCTGAAAACGGCGGGGATCTCGCAGCAGCTGCCGGTACAAAGCTTCCGGCGGCTGATGATGAAGAGCCGGTGACTCTTTATGATTTCATCAGTCAGCAGGATGCTCCGGAGATGGCTGAGTTAAAGGCATATCTTAAGGAGAAGCTGGCTAAATAGTAAATAAAACTCAGAAAGCCTGCTGTAACATGAGATAAATAAAGTCGCAGATAATTGATAATTAAGAAAGCCTGCAGTTTATCAAAACTGCAGGCTTTTAATGTTTATATTCTGTATTCCATATCCGGTAACGGCCGGATCCTCCTCCTTTTGAAAAAAGGATTTTAAAGTCAAAAAAAACTTCTGCATGCCCTGGAACGCTGTTCTCTCAATCATTTCCAAAAACCTTGTGAATACTATTTTAAATTATTTTTAAAATGTGTATTGACAATTCCTATCGGATTACTTAGAATTACAGACATTGTTTAACACAATAAAACCTATCTGAAAACTATGATATAAAAATTAAAAGACTGGAACAGGAAAAATGAAAGAAATTCTGTGGCATGGACGCGGCGGTCAGGGCGCATTTACAGCATCAATTCTGCTGGGAACCGCCTATACGATAGAAAGCAATGATCATTATGCTCTTGCCTTCCCCTCTTTCGGACCGGAAAGAAGAGGGGCGCCGATCCGGGCATTCAACAGAATATCAGAAGGAGCGGTAGGCGATCGCAGTGAAATAAAAAAAGCAGACTATCTCCTTTATCTGGATGATTCTCTGTTAGGTGACAGCCCGTGGGATGAACTGAAGGAAAACGGCGTGGCGATCATTAATACTGTAAAAAATATAGAAAATAACAGAAGAAACATAGTGACCTTTGATGCTTCAGGACTTGCGGCCGGTATTCTGGGAATATCGATTGCCAATACTGCGGTGCTGGGGTTCTGGGCAGGATTTAGCGGGGAGGTTTCTCTTGATGCCCTCATACAGGGCATCAGAACCGGACTGAATCCTAAGCTCCATGAGGGAAACATCCGGGTTGTTGAGGAGGCTTATGCCAGAGGTAGAGCTCATGTCTGATGATAAAAATAATAATGACAGCGGTAAAAAGAGCCGGAGACCAGCCGTACACAGTGATATTGAATTCACTGTTGAGGAGATTCCCGAGGCTACGGTCTACGATGCCGGATTTCTGACAGTAACCAACGCCTCCTGGAGAACATCGGTTCCGGTGTGTGACAGAAGCAGATGTAACGGCTGTCTTAACTGTTACCTCTATTGTCCGGAAGGATGTATTTTCAGAAAAAATGATGGAAAAAAAACAGACGTGGAGATCGATTACGATTTCTGCAAGGGATGCGGGATCTGCGCCAGGGTCTGCCGCAAAGGAGCCATAACCATGGAGAAGCACGGTAAATGAGAAAGTTTATATCAGGAAATGAAGCACTTGCGCACGGGGTCCGTCTGGCACGTCCGCACGTAATAAGTGCCTATCCTATTACTCCTCAGACTACCGTGGTTGAACATCTGTCCTCCATGTGTCTGAAGGGGTCACTGAAGGCGGAGTTCGTGCATGTGGAGTCCGAGCATTCAGCTCTTTCCTGCGCTATCGGAGCTGCCGCTACCGGAGCCAGAACATTTACGGCAACCTCTTCACAGGGACTGCTGTATATGGCTGAGTGTCTCCATTATGCCGCCGGGGGCAGATTCCCCGTGGTTATGATGAATGCCAACCGTTCCACGGCTCTTCCGTGGAATATCTACGGAGATCAGAGAGATTCCCTGGGACTTCTCGATCAGGGCTGGATTCAGCTTTATGCGGAAAACGCCCAGGAGTCGCTGGATATGGCTCTGGTGGCCTACCGGGTGGCCGAGGATCCGCGGGTGATGACTCCGGTAATGATTAACATGGACGGTTTTCTGCTTACCCACACTTATGAGGTGGTGGATATTCCGGAACAGGAACAGGCGGACAGATTTCTGCCGCCGTATGTTACCGATAACCGGTTTGATTTTGATAAGCCGAAAAGTCTGGCTTTCTCTGTAGGACCGGAACAGAACTACAGATTCAAGTTCAGGGAACATCAGGCCATGTTAAGAGCAAAAGAGGTTATAGCTGAGGCGGAAAGAAGTTTTGCCGGAATATTCGGCAGAACCTATACCCATCTTGTGGAGAACTACCGCTGTGATGATGCCGAGTACGTTATTGTCACCCTGGGATCAGTCGCCGGTCTGGTGAGAAGCGTAACCGATGAGCTTCGGAGTGAAGGCTTTGCTGCCGGAATGCTCCGCATACGCTATATGCGGCCTTTCCCGGAAAAAGAGCTGGCTGAGGCTCTTAAAGGCGTGAAGGGGGCGGCGGTACTGGAGAAGGATATCTCCTTCGGATATGAGGGTACTGTTTTTACCAATGTTAATTCCGCACTGCAGGGACAGGGCATTAACGTAAAAACCTGTAATGTAATCGGCGGCCTCGGCGGTGCCGATATATCAAGAGAACAGATTAGAGAGATATTTTATTCCCTGAAAAAGGGAGTTGAGCGCCGGGTGACATTTATCGGAATAAGCGGGGATGAATACGATGACTGATGCATTAAAACCATTGAATGCCAGAACTCTTCCCGAAGAGGAATATTTTTACGGGCACAAGGCCTGCCCGGGCTGCGGCGGAAGCCTTGCCGTGAGGATTGCTCTCAAGGTGCTGGGCAGAAAAAGCGTTGCTGTGGTTCCGGCAGGATGTATGTCTGCGGTAGGGTTTAATTTTCCGCAGCTCTCCTTCGGCTGCAACTCCATAATCTCCACCTTTGCCGGTACCGCCTCAATGATGACCGGAATCGTGGCAGGGTATAAAGCCCAGGGGATTGATGATGTGGCCGTAGTGGGGTTCGCCGGCGACGGCGGTACCGCTGATATCGGTATTCAGGCTCTTTCCGGAGCCATTCACCGCAACGACAACATGCTTTATATCTGCTATGACAACGAGGCGTACATGAACACCGGGATTCAGAAGAGTTCCCTGACTCCCTTCGGAGCGGCCACCACGACATCGCCGGTCTCCGGAGGGGCCGGAGGGAGTCTTACCGGTAAGAAGAATCTTTTTGAGATTGTGGCGGCGCACGGGATTTCCTATGCGGCTACGGCCACTGTCGGAGATCTGCCGGACTTTATGAAAAAGGTTACCCGGGCATCCCAGTATAAGGGAACCAGATTTATTCATATTCTCTCCCCTTGTCCCCTCGGGTGGGGGCTCAGAACGGAGGAAACCGTGGAGGTGGCACGGGAGGCAGTAAGCAGCGGACTGTGGATACAGGCAGAATTCTATGACAGTGAGTACCACTACGCCCGAAGACCGCCGGAGTTTACTGATGTGAAGCATTACATCAGAAGACAGAAAAGATTTGCCCATCTTGGTGATGAGGCGATTGCACAGATAGAGAAGGCCAGGGATGACAAATGGCTTTCCATTGACAGATATTTTAACTAGACAATTAGAAAGAGAGGGATTCATTTATGGCAAAAGTACAGGAAGAAAGAAAGTACTGGAATGAGGAAATTGAGACCATGCCGCGTCCGGAGCTGGAAAAACTCCAGCTTGAGCGTCTTAAGGAGATTGTGAAGTTTTCCTATGAGAATTCTCCGTACTATAAGCGTACCTTTGATGCAGCCGGAGTAAGCCCGGACGATATTCATGAACTGTCTGATCTCGCCAAGTTCCCGTTCATTAATAAGCAGACTGAACGTGAAACCCAGGGCGTCGGTTCATTTCTCGGTGAACTCTGCTGCGTACCTGAAGAGGAGGTAATTTTCATTTCTTCATCTTCAGGTTCAACCGGTGTTCCTACCATCAGTCCGTTCACCAAGGAGGATTTTGATGAATTCCAGGATACCGAGAGCCGCTGGTTCTGGCAGGTGGGGATGAGACCTAAGGATCGTTACATTCACGCATTAAACTTCTCACTCTACGTGGGCGGTCCTGATGTTATCGGGGCTCAGAACCTCGGTGCTTTATGTATCTGGGGCGGTACACTGCCAAGTGAAAGACTTCTTTTTGTACTTAAAACATATCAGCCTACCATTATCTGGACCAGCCCTTCATACGCCTGGTACCTTGGTGAAACCGCTAAGAAGAACGGCATTGATCCGAAGAAGGATCTGGCAATCAAGACCATTATCGTTGCCGGTGAAATGGGCGGTTCAATTGAAACCACCAGAAAGGCTATCGAGGATCTGTGGGGTGCCAAGGTTTATGACTTCTACGGACTTTCTGATATCTATGGCGCGTGTGCGGCAATGTGTGATGCCAAGGACGGTCTGCATATCGCAGAGGATCAGATTTATGTGGAAACAGTGGATCTGCATACCGGCAAGGTTATTCCGAACGGTCAGGTAGGTGAGCTTGTCTACACCACTCTGCGCAAGAAGGCCAGACCGATGATAAGATTCAGAACCGGTGATATCGGCAGAATCGATCAGACCAAGTGCTCATGCGGCAGAACCCACGGCAGAATTCATATCCTGGGCCGTAAGGATGACATGTTCATTGTATCTGCAGTAAACGTATTCCCTAGCGATATTGAAGCGGTTATTCGCGGTATCAAGGGTATTACCGGTGAATATCTCGTAAGAATCTACGAGAAGGATCTGACCTGCAAATACAATGTTGAAGTTGAAAAGAATGCTGATAACAGTGAAACAGATGAGGAGCTGGCTGCCAGAGTTTCTTCAGCCATCAAGGCAAGAGTCGGTGTGAAACCGTACAAGGTGGTAATTCATCCTGACGGCGGACTCAATACCCGCTCCGAACATAAGTCAAAGCGTATTATCGACGAACGTAACTTAAGCTATAACATTTAACAGGAGATGGTATAAATGGCTAAGCTTTCCGACAGATGCGGCACCTTCACGGATTCGGTTATCCGGAGAATGACCAGAATCTGTCAGCAGTATGGTGCAGTCAACCTGTCACAGGGATTCCCGGATTTTGATCCGCCGAAGGAGCTCCTGGACAGACTTTCCCGGGTGGCATATGAGGGATATCACCAGTATTCCATCACCTGGGGGGCGAAGAACTTCAGAGATGCACTGGCGAGAAAGCAGTCAAAGCTGACAGGACGGAATATCGATCCGGAAGGGGAGATAGTAGTGACCTCCGGCAGTACGGAGGCCATGATGGCGGCGATGCTCACGGTGACCAATCCCGGAGATAAGGTGATTGTATTCTCCCCGTTTTATGAGAATTACGCTGCCGACGCCATTCTCTCCGGTGCTGAACCGGTATTTGTAAATCTGAATCCGCCTGAATTCACCTTTGACCGCGAAGAACTGGAAAGGGCGTTTGCTCTGAGGCCTAAAGCTCTGATTCTCTGCAATCCGTCCAATCCGTGCGGTAAGGTGTTTACCAGGGAAGAACTGCAGTTCATTGCCGATCTGGCAGTGAAATATGATGTGTTTGTCATTACCGATGAGGTTTATGAGCATATAGTGTTTCCTCCGAATGTACATACCTATATGTCATCCCTCCCGGGAATGTGGGACAGAACCATCTCCTGCGGTTCACTCTCTAAGACCTATTCGGTAACCGGATGGCGTCTCGGTTATATCATTGCTCCGCGGAGAATAATCGATTATGCGAGAAAGGTGCATGATTTTCTGACGGTGGGGGCGGCCGCCCCTCTCCAGGAGGCTGCAGTTACCGCACTGAATTTCGGTGATGAGTATTATCAGGAGCTTCAGAACGTCTATCTCCGGAAAAGAGAGCTCTTCCTTAAGGGACTGGATGAAATAGGACTTAAGCATACCGTGCCTCAGGGGGCGTACTATGTTCTGGTTGATATTTCAGAATTCGGTTACGACGATGATCTGAAATTCTGTGAGGATCTGGCTGCTATAGTGGGAGTCGGAGCGGTTCCCGGTTCCAGCTTCTTTAAAAACGGAGCCGTGAAGAACTACATCCGTCTTCATTTTGCGAAAAAGGATGAGACTCTTCTGGAAGCTCTCTCCCGGTTGAAAACCGTAAGAGAGAAACTGCTAAAAAAATAAAAGAAAAAATAATAAAAAAACACGGAATACAGAATTGAATAATGACATCTTTATATCTCTTTTTCTGTCTTTCAGTTGCCGCACCTGATTTTAGAGTGCGGTTTTTTTTGCCTGTTTGTGTCCGTCTCAGGCTTTATTACCAATCTGTCAGAAAAAGGTTCTTGAAAAAGGAATCAGTTTATTGAGTTAATTCTGTTTTAACTCGGCTTAATTCAGGTCTGACTCATGTTTAATTCGATAATGATATATATTGAGTTAAACACGAGCTAGAAGAGTATAAACCGTTCCATATAAAGATGATTTGGTTACTGAATTAAAGAGAGATTTAAAGCGGTTTCCTGACAGCGGACTGATAGATGAAATAGCTGGTATGTCTAACACAAAGGATGTGAATTCTATATTTGGGTATAGAGGACGACGGGCGGATTTATTGACGGTGTTACAATAGAGAACCTTCTTAAAGTCGAACCACATGGTAAAAATCCTGCGCTTGCAGATGCTTTAAAAAGAATAGGACTTGCCGAGAAAACCGGACGTGGCATAGATCGTATATATGAAGGTTCAATAATATATGGAAGACCATGGCCTGATTACTCTGAAACTACAAGTACCAATGACAGACTGTTTATTCAAAGAGCTGAGGCAGATGGCGTTTTTACAAAATTTATAGCTGATGAACAGAAAAAAACATGAAGATCGTTATCAATATATGCTCTAATGATTCTCTCTTTATTAAAGACGGAACAAAGAGTAACGCTGGATCGTATTGTAGAAATGACACATCTGTCTAATGGAAGACTGCTTGGAACTATAGAAAAATTAATTGAAGACGGGATTGTTGAAGGTGCGGGAAGTGGAAAATCAAGATTTTATATTCTTTCTGAAAAAGAATATAAGGACAGCAGTAGAAACGTACCGTATATGAGGTAAACCGGTATAGACAGAGTTTCATATCCGGAAATGATTATAGAGAAGGCTCGAATACAGAATGGCACTATCACAAAGCAGGATGTGGCTTTAAAGTTAACCCCCGAACAGGCATATTCTGAAATCAGGAAGCTTGTTGAGGCTGGAATGATGTACAGGTATTGCGGAGGAAGATACACAAAGTATAAACTGCGTTAATTTCATGTACAGATTATTAGGCGGAAACATATTGAAGTTTCACCAATCAATTTATTGACCATACATCTGAATCAGACTGCATGAGCTCTGTGAAACAGTAATTTATCCGGGGGCATCTGTTTTTACTCCGGACGGTGCTTTCATTATCAGTCTGTATGTTATGTTCTCATAAAAGAAAAACATCCGCTACCGGAGAAGGAATACCGTTAACGGATGTTTTATCAGAGTTTTTCCTGTTTTGCATCGGGGGAGAATCCTCCCGAAGCTGATATTACGACTGCCATCTTAAAAGGCGTTTCTGAATCAGGCTTACCAGCCAGGTGGAAAGTACCACAACCACACCGATGATGACTATACCGACAATGGCTCTGGTGTAGTCCCCGAGATCGGAGTAATTCTTTACGTAGAATCCGAGACCTGCTCTTGCTCCAATCATTTCAGCCGAGGTAAGCAGAATAAAGGAGATACAGAGACCCAGGTTGGCTCCCACAAAAATCTGGGTAAGTGATGCCGGCAGAATTACGTGGAAGATGGTGCTTAATCTACTTAGATTAAGAACTCTGGCGGAATCAAGAATTCTTTTATCCACATGATTCACCCCGCTGATGGTACCCATGAATACCGGCCAGAAGGTCGCTAGAAATATTACCAGCACCGAAACGGATCTGAAGGTCGGCAGAAGGGCGATACCGTAAGGGATGTACACAATCGGCGGTATAGCCCCTAAAAATCCGGCTACATGACCTGATACGGCGGATATTCTTTTGTCTGTTGCCAGAAAAAGGCCTGCCGGAATGCCGAGAAGTCCCAGTAGATATCCCTCCAGAATGATTCCGAGAGATGAAACAATGTTGTTGGCAATTTCCGGAATATCCTCAATAAACTGATGTACCAGAATCCCGAGAGGCGGAAAAAGCACCGGTTTAACCACATTGAATTTGGCGGTAAGGAGTTCCCATATGAGCAGTACCGCAAAAATAACGGTTCCTAAATCATTAAACATGGTGATTCTTTTTTTATCACGGGAAACCGCTGATATAAGAATAAGCAGTACATCTACGGCTGCCGCAAATCCTAAGGCATAGCCTGTAAGCGGAGGTCTCCTGCTGTGGGCAGGAAGCAGCAGCTCTGCCAGCACAAAAATAATAAAGAGAAGGTGGCTTACTCTGAAAAAACGTTCCTTGATACTCATTAGATTACAGCCTCCTTATCAATCTGGTCTCTGATGTCACTGAAGAAGAGAGTCATGATTTCACTTCTTATGGATGTGTATTCCGGGCTTTTAACAAGCTCAGTACGTGAACGAGGACGCGGCAGATTTACCGGAATCTCCCGGTATACTCTCCCCGGATTCGCCCGCATCATGATAATGCGGTCGGAGAGCAGAATGGCCTCATCCACATCGTGGGTTACGAACACTACAGTCTTTTTTCTGGACTTGCCGTCCCCTTCCCAGAGGTTGAGAAGAAGTTCCTGCAGAACCACCCTGGTCTTGGCATCCACAGCCCCGAACGGTTCGTCCATGAGCAGAATATCAGTGTCCATTGCGAGAGCTCTGGCTATGGCTACACGCTGCTGCATACCGCCGGACAGATCGCGGGGATATTTATCCCCGGCAGATGTCAGACCGACTTTGGCTAAAAACTCATTGGCAAGCTCAAGTCTTTCCTTTCTTGAGAGATCCGGTCTTACCTGCTTTATGCCGAAGGATATGTTTTTTTCAGCAGTCATCCAGGGAAACAGGGCATACTGCTGAAAAACCACACCGCGTTCCCGGCCGGTTCCCTCAACTTTTTTTCCGTCAATGAGAACCTCTCCGGCGGTAGGTGTCTTCAGGCCTTCAAGAATACTGAGAAGGGTACTTTTACCGCAGCCTGATGAACCGATGATACTGATGAATTCTCCGTCATTTATGTCCAGTGATACATCTTTCAATGCCTGAAATGAAGTACCCGAGCTTTCATATGTCAGACCGATGTTTTTTATTTCTATTTTTTTATTATTAGTCATCTCTTTCTCCATTTGTTTTCCGGGGAGTCCATGACTCACCGGAAAAACATGTGCTTCGCTGAGCCTCAGCTCATTAGTGCCTACTCGTATTTTTTGAAGTGCTCCTGTAAATCCTTGAGAATCGGATCATCAGGTGATTCCTTAATAAGAGAGTTAAGCGCCTCTGAATAAATTGCAGTGTTGTAGAGCGGTTCAATGTCGTAATCTGAGGTATATCCGGCATCCACAACCTGCTTCTTAAGTGCGACAGTGGCAGATTTATCCGGATCCGGATGATTGCTGCTGAAGCCTCCGTATATTTCAAACTCCAGAGTTTCCGGAGCCAGATTTACATACTTCTTTACATCAAGAATGGTTTTTTCATGATTGGTTTTGTAAAAAACGTATGCCTTGATGAACGCTCTTTCAAAATGCAGGTAGTCATCCTTTCTTTCCTCAAGTGCGGAGGATTCAGCCACCTGTCTGCAGCACGGCTGGTTGTGGAATTCCTCCACGTCCTTGCAGTGGTAGATAACGCGGTAGCCGTTGGCTCTGGCTATTGAGGAGAACGGCGGGAAGAAAGATACCGCATCAATCTCCTTACCCTGCATGGCGGCGAAGGCATCCTTCTGGCTGTTGAAGTAGATAATGTTTACCTTGTCCGGACCTTCACCGATTTCCAGATGGTGATTTTTAAGCTGTATTAAAAGTTCCAGATCCTGAATACTGTTTTTAACGGAGGCTACATTACGTCCCTTGAGATCTTCGATCACCGGTTCGCGGTTCTCAGGTACAAATTCCGGTTTGATGACATAACCGTGACCATTGGTCATGGCTCCTCCGAAAATTGTCAGATCATGACCGTTACTCTGGAAGGTAATGGAAGGAACGGAACCGATAAGAGCGACATTAAGCTTTCCTACCTCCAGACCGGTAGCCAGTTCACCGGCGCTGGCAAAAGGAATCAGCTCCACGTCCAGCCCCTCTTCAGCAAAATATCCCTCCTCTTTGGCGATAAAGGCTAGAAGGTGGCTGGTGGTGGTGAGATAACCGAGTGTAAAGGGAATCTGCTCCTTTACGGACTGTCCTAAAGTTTCCTGCTTGTCCTGAGCCATACAGATGTCCATAGGAGCGGTAAAAGACATAGCGGCACACATAACCAGGAAAAGAGGTTTTGCTATCATTTTCAGCATGTTGATATCTCCATTATTAAATTATCTATCTGATCGGTAAGCTGCATCAGTTCCCTTTTGGAATTCCGGTGCATCCTGCAGGGGCTGGGGAATACTTGTGCTCCCGGCCGCTGCGAGTCATGTGTATTCCTTAATTTTTAAAACATACTAAACAGATATGAAAAATAAGGAATGTGCATATGATAATTCCTAATTTGCTTTCAGACAAGTAAAAATTTGCGCCGAAGATAACTTTTTTTTCTAAAAAAATTCAATTACCTACTTGACTGGAGATGCTGATGGTGATTTAATACCTAGTATTCGTATAGGATAACTATGTTAATGTTAAATTAACTAAACAAAACATCATACATGCAGTTCATCATTATGGTTAACGATGTGATGTCAGGTTTACGAAGTTAAGTTAATAAGTCTTTTTGTTATAAGGTAAGATTAAATAGAACAGGACTAGAAGAAAATGAGTAGAGTATATAAGAAGATAACAGATCTCATCGGGCATACCCCGCTGGTTGAACTTGAAGCAACCGCCGCAAGATTCGGTTTTAGCGGCAGACTACTTGCTAAACTTGAGCTTTTCAATCCGGCAGGGAGTGTGAAGGATCGTGTAGCTATTTCCATGATCCGCGATGCAGAAGAAAAGGGGCTGCTTAATAAGGATTCAGTAATTATTGAACCGACCTCAGGTAATACCGGTGTAGGACTTGCTTCAGTTGCCGCTGCCAGGGGCTACCGCGTTATTATCACTATGCCTGATACCATGAGTGTGGAACGCCGTAATCTTCTGCAGGCATATGGTGCCGAACTTGAACTTACCGAAGGTGCCAAAGGCATGAGAGGAGCCATTGAAAGAGCGGAAGAGCTGGCTAAGGAAATCCCCGGAAGCTTTATTCCGGGACAGTTCCATAATCAGGCTAATCCTCAGGCACATTATGACACCACCGGTCCGGAAATCTGGGATGATACTGACGGTGATGTGGATATATTCATTTCCGGTATCGGTACCGGCGGTACTATTACCGGTGTAGGCAGATACTTAAAGGAAAGAAAGCCTGATGTAAAGATTATCGGTGTTGAACCTTCCGGTTCTCCGGTTCTTTCCTCCGGAAAGGCCGGTCCGCACAAGATTCAGGGTATAGGTCCTGGTTTTGTTCCGCTTACTCTTGATACCGGTGTTTATGATGAAATCATCACCATAGATAATGAGGATGCCTTCGAGGAAGGCAAGAATATTGCCAGAAATGAAGGTATTCTGGTGGGTATATCCTCAGGAGCCGCTTTAAAGGCTGCCTCCATTGTGGCTTCAAGACCGGAAAATGCCGGTAAAACTATCGTCGTACTGCTTCCGGATGACGGTGACAGATATCTTTCCACTCCGATGTTTCTGAATTAAATGGAGCCTGGAAAGATGAAATACATTCGAATGGTTAACTACCAGCAGTCATCGGACATACCTTGTTGCCTCTAGTTTCTTTGCAAGGTTCGCGGGAACCGCTGTATCAGGGAAGCTATGAAGGTAACAGTGTATGATTATTAAACAGGAAAGTACAACAGCAAAGCTCTGCGCCTTTGCCAGAGCTCATCATTCAAATTATTCAAAAGAAAAGATCTTTGACGACTATCTGGCCTTTGATCTTATTGGGACGGAGGCCTATAGAAAAATAGCCGGAATCATTGCCTGTATCCCGTCAGCCGGTACGGCGGACGGGAGTCCCTTGAGTCCTGCCGGACGTTTTTCTAAGGAGCAGTTCGCCGGAAATCTTGCTGAATATATTTCTCCCATACCTCTCGTGCGTATTGAATTCACCGAGAGAATTGTCAGACGTTTTACGGAGCGTCATAAAAGCGGCATTCAGTACGTTATTCTCGGAGCCGGTATGGATACATTCTCATTTCGTAATGAAAATGCTAATGTTTCGGTTTTTGAGGTGGATCATCCGGATACTCAGAGGTTCAAGCTTGAAAGAATCAGAAATCTCGGCTGGCGGATTCCCGCCGGGGTGAGGTTTGTTCCGGTTGATTTCTCAAAGGATCATCTGGCAGAGCGCCTGCGTGACGGCGGTTTAAAACCGGGAATCCCGACAGTCTTCAGCATTCTCGGGGTAACTTATTATCTTTCTCTCGAGACCTTTGCGGAGACTTTGAGAATTCTAAGTTCTATCACCGCTACCGGGGATCTGGTTATTTTTGATTTTCCGGATGAAACCACCTTTGCTCCGGAGGTATCCGGGCGCACCAGGACTCTGACGCAGCTTACCAGCAGATTCGGGGAGCCTATGGTGCACGGATTCCGGATCCGGGAAATCAGACGTATTCTGGCTGAGGCGGGATTCGGAGTGATCAATCATCTGTCACCTAGAGCCATTGAACATCATTATTTCAGAAACAGAAATGACGGTCTTCATGCCTTTGACAATATTCATTTGCTGAGCGCTGTAAGAAATGAGGAATCTTATCATGAAAAAAATAGCCAGCTTTGAGGTTAATCACCTTGTTCTTGAACCGGGAATTTATCTTTCAAGACAGGACGGTGATGTTATTACCTATGATTTGCGCTTCAAAAAGCCCAATGCCGGGGAGTATCTCGATAACGGGGCTCTGCACACCATAGAGCACCTTTTGGCCACATATGTAAGAAACAGTGCTTTTGCCGATCGGGTGGTATATGCCGGTCCTATGGGGTGTAGAACCGGATTCTATCTTCTTCTGCGGGATTCTGTATCCTCAGAGGAGACAATAGCTCTGGTGCGTGCTGCCTTCTCCTATATTGCGGGTTTTACCGGGGAGATTCCCGGAGCCTCAGAAAGAGAGTGCGGTAACTGCCTTAATCAGGATCTTCCGGGGGCTCGCAGGGAGGCGGAACTCTATTCAGGAGTAATCGCATCCTGGACTCCGGAGAAACTTACCTATAAGGTTTAGCCCCCTAAGATACAGCTAAATGATAAGAATGGAGAAAAAAATGAGTACAGATACACATATTGAGACAGCACTGATTCACGGCGGTTTTGATTTTGACGCAGCAACAGGAGCGGTAAATGTTCCGATTTATCAGACTTCAACCTACAGACAGGAGGAACTCAACCGGCCGGTAAACGGCTGGGAGTATTCCCGAACCGGAAATCCGACCCGGGCGGTTCTTGAAAAAACGGTAAGCGTGCTTGAAGGCGGTGAGGAGGGTTTTGCCTTTGCCTCAGGCATGGCCGCTATTACCGCCGTTCTCATGCTTTTTAAAGCCGGTGATAAAATTCTGGTATCGAGAAATGTCTACGGCGGAACCTTCAGACTTCTTGATAAGGTTTTTAAGAATTTTAATCTTAACTATGAACTGGTGGATACCGGGGATCCTGCGCTACTTGAACAGAAAATCACTTCCGATGTCCGGGCGGTTTATGTGGAAACACCGACCAATCCTCTGATGGAAATAACTGATCTAAGGAAAGTGGCGGAGCTTGCCCGGAAACACGGCATTCTGTCAATTGTGGATAACACCTTTATGACTCCTTATCTGCAGCGTCCACTGGATTTCGGGATTGACATTGTTGTCCACAGTGCCACCAAGTATCTGGGCGGTCACAGCGATCTTATCGCGGGGATTGCGGTTACCTCTAAAGAAAGCGGACTTGCGGAAAGACTTGCCTTTATTCAGAACAGCACCGGAGGTGTGCTGCAGCCGTTTGACTCCTTCCTTCTGTTAAGAGGAATTAAAACTTTAGGAGTAAGAATGGACAGACATGTAGAAAACGCTGAAAAAATTGCGGAATTCCTGTCGGATCATCCGGCTGTCACCAATGTCTATTACCCGGGACTTGAGAGTTTTTCCGGATACCGGTTGAATGCGTCTCAGGCTAGAAACGGCGGAGCCATGCTGTCATTTGAACTGCAGCCGGGATATGATGTCAAAAAATTCTTCAGTTCCCTCAGGGTTTTCGCCCTGGCTGAAAGTCTTGGAGGTGTGGAGTCACTTGCGTGCCATCCGGCTTCAATGACCCATGCATCGATTCCTGCAGACATCAGGGAGAGACTGGGGATAACGGACAGGTTAATCCGGCTCTCTCCCGGGATAGAGCATGCCGATTCTCTCGTAGATGATCTGGAATCAGCTTTAAATGTAAGCAGAGGTTGAGCGAATATGAGCAATTACTATAAATCAATGCATGAGCTAGTGGGGCATACCCCGCTCGTATCTCTAGGCAGACTGAGACATCTTCCTGACGGCGTCCGTCTTTTTGCCAAACTGGAACTCTGGAATCCTTCCGGAAGTGTGAAGGACCGCATCGGTATCTATATGCTGAAGGAGGCTGAGGAAAAAGGATTAATAACACCGGGACGCAGTGTACTTGTTGCTCCTACCGCCGGTAATACCGGTCTGGGAATTGCTTTTGCAGCTCTCGAAAAGGGCTATCGCACTATCTTTGTTATTCCTACCAAGTTCTCTCCGGAAAAGCAGACTTTAATCAGAGCTTTAGGCGGAGAAATAATTAATACGCCGAGAGAAGGCGGAATGCTTGAGGCTGAGGCCAGAGCTCAGGAGATTGTTGCACGTAATCCGGATGCCGTGATTCTCAATCAGTTTAAAACTCATAGTAATCCGCTGGCTCATTACGAGGGAACCGGCCCGGAAATATGGGCGGATCTTGACGGCAGGGTGGACTATGTTGTTGCAGGAGCAGGAAGCGGCGGAACCTTCAGCGGTATTATGAAATATCTTAAGGAGCGCAGTCCTGACATAAAGGGGGTTCTTGCCGATCCTGTAGGTTCTACCATGGGTGGGGGGGAATACGGTGATTACAATATTGAAGGCATCGGTAATGATTTTATTCCGGAAACCATGGATATGTCCCTTGTTGACAGAGTGGTGAAGATTACTGATGAGGATGCATACAGATTCAGTTCGGATCTCGCGAAGACCGAGGGGATATTTGCCGGTTCTTCAAGCGGAGGGGCGCTCAGTGCCGCCTCAAAGCTTATAGATGACGGAGTCAGAGGTAATATAGTGGTCATTCTTCCGGACAGAGGGGATCGCTACTTCAGTCGTGATCTTTATATCTGATTCTTTATGTATGATTTGTCAGGTGCGGAGGAACCGGATGCAATCCTCCGCATCTCGGTCACATGTTTGAAATTTAATACCGGAGATGACCGGTGTATCGGGATAATCAAGAACGACCTGGTTAACGGTATAATGAATATCGGTGGTGAAAGAAGACAATATGCTGTTTTAACCTTTCTGCTGTCAGGATTATTCAAAATAAAAAATCAAATTTAAATCAAATCAAAAATCAAAATAAAATTAAAAAATCAAAAGTATACATTTTGAATATATATGATTTATATCTACAATTTCTGAGGTGTTACTTTAAATAAACAGCCGATCAGTATATGATAATCACCGTATTTAACTGAAATTGTCTGTTTTAGCGGGAATAATCATGAAAAAACTCCAGTGTGAATTATGCGGAAGCATTGATCTTGTAAAGAATGGAGATTATTTTGTCTGTCAGAGCTGCGGTGCCAAATATACACCGGAGGAGGCCAGAAACAAAATAAACATCAACGTGAATGTTTCAGATAACGGCATAACACCGGAACAGCAGATTGATAATTATAAGGATCTGGCGGCTAACGCATATAAGGCCGGTAACAATAATGAAGCATACAGCTACTGTCAGCGAATTCTGGAACTGGACACTAAAAACAGAGATGCCTGGTATCTTAAAGGTCTGACATCAGCCCTCATGAACTTTGCCGCTGCAAATTTTAATCTTGATGAGTGTGTTCACTGTTTTAATCAGACTCTGAAATACGTAAATTCGGAGGAGAGCCGTATCTGGGAGAAAAAGATCCCGGATGAACTGGAAAAGCTTGTAGGTATTGTTTTTTCAATCATCTACGGGAAGTACGGCATATATGATCTGGAGTTTCTGGCAAAGTTAATTAATGATTTTGTTAATCAGGTGAATAAACACTGCTTTCCGGTTTTTATAAGGTATGCTCCGGAAAAAATAGAACCTGTAAAAAAGGTGGTTGCCAATACCATAAATAACATCGTCTGCAAAATAGTGGACGGGGAGTTTTTTCCGCAGCTCCCGCAGAATAAACCGTCAATGGTACTTGCAACCGATACGGCCTTAGATTGCGGCAGGTTACTCACCGGAATCCTGAAGATAGCCGCTGCAGTTCAGCAGGAACTCCCTGAAAAGCAGACTGCCGTATATGACAATATCATCAAAATCAATGAAAGTCTTATTGTATCGCTAAAGTACGGTTTTAATCCTAACAATGGAAAATACGAAAGTATTCTCAAGCCTGACAACGCGGTGGTAAATCATCTGACGGATATCATAATGGAGGCCCATGCTGAAATTAAAAAAATCAATCCGAAACACCGGATACCGTCACGCAGCCGCTATACCGGTTCAAAAGTCCGGATCTGGATCATACTGGTGATAATTGCGGTGGTATTTCTGATGATAAAGTCATGCAGCTGACATCTGCCGTAAGTCGACAGACAGTGAGTCCTGCTTCATCAGGCCGGAGATCTTGTTTTCGGTCTTAAAATACTGGAGGCAGTCCGAATTTTTAGACTGCCTCTTTCTTTTTTCCGGTGTGCGGTAACTCCTAGAACTGTTGATGATTCCTGAAGATTTTGAGTGGATGGTATCGTCAATGTCAGACGATACTCTTTTCGTCAGTATTGTCTGTCATTCATCATATTCAGGAAAATATTAATATAAAATTAGATATAAATTATATACTTGAAAAATTATGTATTTAATTTAAATGCTGAACTACTACAAACATGGATAATAAATTTACCGGCAGCCAAAAAAACATAATAGAATTTTCATAATACCTGGAATTATTTATATTCTCTTGAGAATAACGCTGGTTGACAATCACTGAATCGGGAATAGCCGGTGCCGGTATTGTATATGATAATCTTTCGTATTGAATATTAAATTCAGGAATGCCAGCTTTTTTTTCTGCAGCTGATATGCATGTTCTGTCCACTGTATTCACTGTTTCGTTATTACTGCGGGATTTCTCTGTAGTTTCAATAAATAATGCGATTCCTCTTACAGTCTGGATAAGTGTTGCTGTCAGGATTAGAAAAAGCCCCAGTGCAGTCAGGTAATTAGCTGTAGAACTGAATTTTATGAATTTCTCCGGAAGATCGGTGATAATAAAATTCATAAAAAATTCAGCTGTCATTATCAGAACCATACCTGTGATAATCGAGCCCTTATCAGATTTGAAGAAGTTATTTCTCAGCAGCCCGAAAAAAGGTTTTATAAAAAAAATACTGGCATAAAAGAATGCCCCAAATAACAATACCTGTATACCCCAAAAAAAAGGTTCATGTGCAGGCATGAGATGTAATAACAACCATGTAAGGCTGCCGAAATAAGTACTTATAAAAAATATGCCGCCTGTATAGTAGCAGATATTTCTTTTAAAGCGGGAATAAGGAATATTACCGCCGGTTTTTCCGGTGAGGCCGTTCATGGCAAACTGACAGGTCTCTCCCTTAATGTCTATTTCAGCTATAAATAGCGGAAACATGGTGCTGTGGATATGTTCTGGAGTCTGTTTGACTGTAGTTTTATCAACATGATAGTAGTCAATATCCTGAGTATTATGAAGAATCAGAAATTTTTCAAAGTAGTTTATAGCTCTTGCTGATGTTATATCTAGGGGGCAGTTGTCTTCGAACCCGTAGATTTGTTCACTGATACTTTGAAAGTCATGATAATTAAGGGATTCGTATTCGTTAACAGGGAATGGTTCCAAAGCTTCGGTGATGCCGTCGTTTATTTCAGAGGTGGCTTTCTGCGGCAGATTTCGGATGACCATGGTGCCGGTTCTATTCTGGTTACATAATGTATGCCTGGTCACACGATTAACATAATGAATTTTTGCCGTGTCATATTTGATTGAACCTTCAGTCCGGATGTTAAAGAGCCGGAAAGGCACGTATACAGCTTTAATTCTGATGTTACCTGATGTTACTGCCTGTCTGAATTCCTCACTTACAAAAACACTGCTTTTCACTGCTTCTTTAAGTGACGAAATAAAAAAACTTTTATTTTTACGGAAGCGGACAATGAAATCGGGATGATTATTCCCGTTAGATATACTGTTGTCGGCAATCGTATGACCGCAGAAAGGACAGCTGGAGGCGGTTCTCATGGTTCCGGGGGATAATTTAGCTCCGCATCCCGGACAGGTGTTTGAAGTACTGTCGGAGGTGCCGGCGTCATTACCGGAGGATTCCCGGGAATCGCTATTTCCGGTGGTGTCTTTAGCCACGCAATTTATTCCGGAGTCGTTTTCAGGATAAGCGGAGGCGTCTTCAGAAGAAGCTTTTTTCATCAGAATGTTCCGGTATTCCTCGGATGAGATGAGGTAACGGCATTCAGGACAGTATACGGTTCCTTTGCTGCTATCATATTCATGTAAATAACCGCAGAAAGGACATGCTATCTTTTCTTCTGTCATTTCTTTTATGTATCCTTAAGACTTATGATTAATTGAAGTCTACTGCTGTATTTAATCCGGAAGATAAACGTCAGAAGACTGTGTCGAATACCATATTCCTTCTGCAAATCAATATGCATTCGCCGGTATACGGATGAAACTAAGGATTTATTCAAAAATAATCGTTTAATTTCAGTCTGCTGATTTATTCGTGCAGTATCCCTTTAATACGTGTCTTCACGGTTAACATTATTTCTTGATAAAATTCAGCCACAATCTCTTTTTCTGTCTGATTTCTTAGTTGAACTATATGGTTTTATGCTTGTTCCTGGTGGATAGTATAAAACAACAATACAACCAAAAAGCAACATAATGAGTAAAAAAATAGCAAAGCACATCCATTCCTACTCAATATTGGCTTTCCAGGTTTGCAGAAGATAAATTTTATACCGATTGTTTAAATAATGATAATTCCATCCGAAAGTTTGTTTCAAATCCCATGTTTTGAACTTTAAAATAGTTCTTTTTACTATGTTTTTCGATAACCTCTGCTACTCTGTCAATCCACTTGGAGTTTGTTCCAACTTTATGAACTAGAAACCAGATAACGGCAATCATACCGCAAATTCTAGATCTGGATATACTTGATAAACTGATGGAATTAAAATAAGAAATATTTGGAATGAGAAGAGGATTTTGGCTCACTTGATTCCATATTCTCGTATGATGAGCACATCTATTTCTTAAAATATTTAACTCACGTAACCAATTATTGAGTACATTGGGAGAGAGTTCTGGATCAACTCTTCTACAAATTTTATTTTTATATTTTCCTTTGAGCATGGAAAAATATTTTGACATAAGGCCAAAATCCCAAACTTCAATTGCAACCCAAATAGGTATTGGCTTTTTGCTTTCCTTATACCAAAGGATGCAATCTTCATGAGATCTATTTATATGTCTATTACAAGATTCACTCCATTCCTGCCAGTGAGATTTCTCTTTATTATGAAGAACATCAGGGGATAGAAATTTACTATCAATGTATGCTGAATCTTTATATGACAAAGGATCGGATTTTCCCATTTCATACGCTATTATTGATCTTATATAAATTTCAATTCGCTCGAGTGCATCCAACATACATAGACGAAGAGACTTATCAAAAAGGTATAAATCAATAACATCTGAAAAATTGGTGTTAGGTGAGAAATGGTCGCTACGCTTAGGAATTTTTCCATTGTACAGTTGGTATACTACATCTCCGTTAGTATCATACTCAATTTGCCTGAACGAATACCAAAAACCACTTAGTCTGTAATAACCGATTTCGGATAACTTTTTCTCAGCCTTTGCATCATCAGAGATAATCATTCCTCTGGATTTTAGCAAATCCAACTGTTTTTTATATGACAAAAATGGTTTTGAAGAAGAGATTGTTACATCCATAAGAATCAAATCAGAAGTGATGGTCTGGACATGAGAGAATGTACAGGACGCTCAGACAGAGATCCAGACACGATTAGACACCATTTTACTTTGTTTATAACTTAATGTAAATATATAATTCTGCCATAGATGTCTCACAAAATTAAGCGATTATTCTTGAATAAATCCTAAGTTGTATCATTCTCTGATTTTAAGACTGTTTTCCAGCTGACCAGGATAAGGAATTGTAACATAAAGAGCCAGGGACAGCACGGTCTAAGGATTCGGAGACTACCGGAGACGACGAATAACAGGCCGCTGATTATCCGGGGCTGAAAGACCGGTATTTCCTCCCGGCTTGAAAATTCTCCGGATAGAATATTTTTTAAGGAATTATCCGTAATCCGAAGTTTGATGAATACACCGGGTAAAATTCATCATTGTGAAAATATGTCTAAAATAACAAAAAGCACTACTATACCAACACTAAGCAGTATATGAGCAACAAGAATAAAAATTAAATACCAATTTCTTTCATTATCCGGATTAAATTTCTGGTTAATGACTACTGCATAAGGAACAGCAGGTCTTATGCCGGTAAATCTTACGTAAATATCATTCACTTTTGCCAAACCTGCTTTTTTATCTATAGTCGATATGTTACTGCTGTGCACAGTATTCATTGTTTCATTATTTCCACTTGATTTTTTTACAGCTTCAGCAATTTCCTGGTTCCCTTTAAGTAATATCGGGAGCGCTAATGCTGTCAGGACCAGAAACAGGTAGCCAGCAATCAGGTAGCTTCCTGCATGATTTAAACTTACGAACTTCTCAGTCAGATTTGCAATGTTAAGATTCATAAAAAGTTCTGCTGCTATTACCAGAAATAAACCGGTTAACCAGCACCAGCTGTATGATTTGGTAAAGATATTCATCAGCAGTTTAAAAAAAGGGGAAATTAAAAAATATCCTGAGTATAGGTATGTTGTAATTAGCACTAATTGTGCAGGATGCAACGGAATCATATTGAATAATATCCATGTAACACCTCCAAAATATAAACTCACATAAAAAACATATCCTGTATATAAACAGATATTTCTTTTAAAACGTGAATAAGGAATATTATCACTGGTTTTTCCGGTGAGGCCGTTCATGGCAAACTGACATTTCTCTCCGTTAATGTTTATTTCAGCTATAAATAACGGAAACAGGGCACTGTGGATATGTTCAGGAGTCTGTTTGACCTTTGTCTGGTTAACATGATAATAGTCGATATCATGAGTATTTTGAAGAATCAGAAATTTTTCAAAGCTGTTTCTGGCTCTTGCGGTAATTACATCGGAGAAGGACTCATCTTCAAACCTGAAGATTTGTTCGCTGATACTTTGAAAGTCGTAGTAATTCAAGGATTCGTATTTGTCTGCCGGGATTGGTTCCAGGGTTTCGGTGATGGTGTCGCTTATTAAGGAGGTGGCTTTCTGCGGCAGATTACGAATGACTTCGGTTCCGGTGCCTTCTTTGCTTCTTATTGTATGTCTGGCTACGAGATTGGTGCGATCCCAGGTCAGTCCTTCAATATAATCAACCGTTCCCTGGTCATATTTGAGAGAACCTTCCGTCCGGATGTTAAAGAGCCGGAAAGGCATGTAGACGGCTTTAATACTGATGTTGTTACCTGATGTTACTGCCTGTCTGAATTCTTCACTTACAAAAATACTGCTTTTCACGGCTTCTTTAAGTGACGAAATAAAAAAATTTTTATTTTTCCGGAAGCGGACAATGAAATCGGGATGATTATTCCCGTTAGATTTACTGTTGTCGGCAATATTATGACCGCAGAAAGGACAGCTGGAGGCGGTTCTCATGGTTCCGGGGGATAATTTAACTCCGCATCCCGGACAGATGTCAGGAGTACTGCCGGTGGCGTCTTTTGTCACGCAGTTTATTCCGGTGTTGTCTTCAGGATGAGTGGACGCTTCTCTGGCTTTTTTCATCAGAATGTTCCATTCCTCAGTGGATATGAGATAACGGCATTCCGGACAGTATATGGTTCCTTTACTTTCATATTCATGTAAATAACCGCAGAAAGGACACACTATCTTATCTTCTGTCATTTCTTTTATATATCCTTAAGACTTTTGATTAGGTGAAATCTCCCGCTGTTATCAGGTTATCCGGAAGATAAACGTCAGAAGACTGTGCCGAATACCATATTCCTTCTGCAAATCAATATGCATTCGCCGGTATACGGATGAAACTAAGTTGTATCATTCTCTGATTTTAAGACTGTTTTCCAGCTGACCAGGATAATGAATTGTAACATAAACTGCCGGGGACAGCACGGTCTCATGATACGGAGACTACTGGAGACGACGAATAATAAACTGTTGATTATTCGGGGATGAAATACCGGTATTTCATCCCGGCTTGAAAATTCTCCGGATAGAATATTTTTTAAGGAATTATCCTTACTTTGAATTACAAGAAATACAACGGATAAAAAATAAATCAATAATTGAGACAGTCTATACCCGGTTTTTTAGCTAATTAGAAGGTTCAGAGTATCAGGGGTGCAATGATATCGCTTTTAGTTTTTTGGCCATTTCCCCGTTTGGGGAAGATGCAGATATAAATCAGGACAATATTATATATTTATATTAAAAGTATTAACGCAAAGACAGCCATACAAAAAACAGGTATTATGAAAAGCAATATGGTTATTCCGATATGCCGGTAATTTTTTATTCTCTTCTCTGAATAATCATGGTTGATTAATACTGAACCGGGAATAGCCGGTATTTTAGGTGATAATTTTTCGTAAGAAGTATTTAATTTGGGAATGCCGGCTTTTTTTTCTGCAGCTGATATACATGTGCTGTCAACAGAATTCTCTGTCCCGTCATTACCGCAGGATTTATTTACAGCTTCATCTATAACTTCCTTTCCTCTGATTGCTGTGAGAATCAGTACTGCTGTTAAGATTAGAAACATGAAGACTGCAACAACGTAATACCTGTCATAACTGAAACTTGTAAAACTCTCCGGCAGATTCATGATAGTAAAGGTTACAAAAAGTTCCGCTGTCATTACCAGAGCCGTACCTGTGATAAGCGATTCCTTATCTGATTTGAAGAACTTATTCATCAGCAGTTTAAAAAAAGGTTTTATCAGAAAATAACCTGATATCACATATGCAAGTATTATAGATATTTGTGTAAAAAATATAACCTCTTGACGTGAAAGTCTAATAGAAAATAATAAAAATGTTAAAAAAGTGAAATATATACTTGTAAAAAAGATGCCACCGGTATAGAAGCAGATATTTCTTTTAAAACGTGAATAAGGAAGATTACCGCCGGTTTTTCCGGTGAGGCCGTTCATGACAAACTGACGGGGCTCTCCTTTGATTTTTATTTCAGTGATAAATATCGGAAACAGGGCGCTGTGGATATGTTCAGGAGTCTGTTTGACTATAGTTTTATCAACATGATAATAGTCAATATCCTGAGGATTGGATAGAATCAGAGATTTCTCAAAGCTGTTTCTGGCCTTCCCTGTTATGACTGCTGAGAATGAGTTTTCTTCGAACCCGTAGATTTGTTCACTGATACTTTGAAAGTCATGATAATTAAGGGATTCGCATTCGTTAACCCGGAATGGTTCCAAAGCTTCGGTGATGCCGTCGTTTATTTTAGAGGTGGCTTTCTGAGGCAGATTTCGGATGACCAGGGTGCCGGTTCTTTCCTGGTTACGTATTGTATGCCAGGTTTCAGTGAATCTCCCATGATGAACATAATTAATTTTCGCCGTGTCATATTTGATTGAACCTTCAGTCCGGATGTTAAAGAGCCGGAAAGGCACGTAAACAGCTTTAATTCTGATGTTACCTGATGTTACTGCCTGTCTGAATTCTTCACTTACAAAAACACTGCTTTTCACGGCTTCTTTAAGTGACGAAATAAAAAAACTTTTATTTTTACGGAAGCGGACAATGAAATCGGGATGATTATTCCCGTTAGATTTACTGTTGTCGGCAATCTTATGACCGCAGAAAGGACAGCTGGAGGCGGTTCTCATGGTTCCGGGGGATAATTTAACTCCGCATCCCGGACAGATGTCAGGAGTATCGCCGGAGGAGGTACTGGCGTCATTACCGGAGGATTCCCGGTAGTCGGTATTTCCGGTGGCGTCTTTTGTCACGCAGTTTATTCCGGTGTTGTATTCAGTATGAGTGGACGCTTCTCTGGCTTTTTTCATCAGAATGTTCCATTCCTCAGTGGATATGAGATAACGGCATTCCGGACAGTATACGGTTCCTTTACTTTCATATTCATGTAAATAACCGCAGAAAGGACATGCTATCTTTTCTTCTGTCGTTTCTTCTGTCATTTCTTTTATATATCCTTAAGACTTTTGATTAGGTGAAATCTCCCGCTGTTATCAGATTATCCGGAAGATAAATGTCAGATGACTGTGCCGGATTTTTAGTCTTGAACCGTTTATATGCCGGAATGCCGTAGTCATTCGTTAACTCAATATGCAGCCGCCGGCATCCGGATGAAACTCAGGTTTATCACTCTCTGATTTTAAAACTGTTTTCCGCCTGTATCTGATAGAGTATTGTAACATAACCGGCAGGAGTAGGTACGGTACCGGCGGTCTTGAGCCAGGGGAGACAGCGGATCTGTTGATTAGATTACCTTAGGCTGAAAGCTCCGGATAATTCCGGCTTTGTTTAGGATTTCCTTTCCTCCGGAATATTCGTAACACTCATTTGATTTCATGGAGGTATCTATGTTTTTTTAGAAAAACCTACCTTTTTGACTGTAACGGCATGTTTTTAACCTTAACAGTATGAACGGTGCCTTTATTAAAAGTGATTAGCTGATTCAGATTAGATACCGGTCACTAAAACGCTTTTCTGATTAGGTAACTGATTGTTTTTTAGTCTGACTAGTGTTTATTATTTTAGTATATGTCCAAAAAAAATCATGATGATCAGAGTTAACGGTACAGCCCGGACTGCTGCGGATATTTTCTTTAAGGCTGCAGGGGCGGTGCGTGAGTGAGGTGCTTATGGCTGTTTATTATCCCAAAAAATATCTTGTGAGTATTCTGCTCGGTTCAGCGTTTTTATTCGCAACTCCTGTATATGCCTCCACCGTCTATTCCTCAAGAGCTTCAGCCAAAACTGAGGAGGCAGCACTGGAGAAACTGCAGGTATCAGCTCTCAGGGAAAGCATCCAGAATATTATTCCGCCTGAGGTCATCAAGGATAATGTGAAGGTTATAAGAAGTGAAATCTTTCTTCATGTGAAGGACTTTACTTCAGTTGACATGTCGGAGGTAAAGTACCTTAAAGGTAAAAGTTCGGTTGAGGCCAGCGGCAAGGTTCTTGTGGATGAGGATGCCATTCTGAAAAGACTGGCATCCAGCAAGGGGTTTAAGGGACTCTCCGAGGCGGAAGTCTCCGGAGATCCAGATGCCGGAAAAATTAAAGATACCGGTGCTGAATCCAAGGTGGGACCGAAGACAGGTGATGTCGTGGAGACATTGATTACCCCGAAGCCTGATTCAGGTGGTTCTGCGGAAAGTACGGTTAAAGTCGAAAAACCTGCTGATACCGGAGATTCCACAGCCGGAAAGGACTCAGATAATGCATCCTCTGACAGTACCGCCACTGCAGAGAGCAGCGGAACAGTATCTCCTGATAAGAAAGATACCACTGCTACTCAGGAATCACCGGCAGATAACGGAGGGAATGCTTCAGATAGGAAGGCAGCTACTCCGGGGAAGAGTGATGCAGCCGGTGATACTTCAGGTAAAACAGCGGATAATAAATCAGATAATACGTCAAGTCAGGTCGGAGCTGAACAGAAGGCTGCGCCTGCTTCAAATGAACAGAGTGCATCACCGCAGAGTCCGGCAGACGGAAATTCCGGTAATACCTCATCTGAAAATTCCGGAGGTGCGGCAGATACCGCCGGCGGAACTTCCGAGAGCAGTGATAAGAAGCAACCGGATACTGCAGCCGGTGATAAAGCTTCCGCCTCATCAGGTAAAAACACCGGTTCAGGCAGTCAGCAGCAGAATGCTATGTCGGAGGGAGAGTTCCGTTACCTCGTAAGAAGCAGGGATAAGGATCGCAATCAGAAGATAATTGATGCTCTTAATCAGGGGATGAATCCTAACGGAAACCCGGAAGCTGACGGTTTACTTCCGCCGCTTTATGATTACATTAATTCCCACGGCAGGGATCCTGAGGTGATAAAGACCTTTATTAAATCAGGTGCCGACATTATGTGTCATAGCAAATCCGGTGATTACAAGGTCATGAAAATGCTGTTCTTTACCAGTGATGAAGTGATTGAATTCGCCCTTGATTATGTCAAACCGGATCTCAGTAATGTCAAAAGTGATGATAACTACCCGCTGATTGAATTTCTCGGCCGTAACTCCTTTATCTCCCACAGCGAAAATATCGAGGATACCTTAAGGGTTCTGGATAAAATTATCAAACTTGGGGGATTAAAATACGATCCGGCAAATCCTAAGGATATGCGCCGGCTGGCGGTAATCCATTCACTCAACCGGAACGGCGATAGTCAGATCTGGCCGGTTGAGGTCATGAAAATGATCATCAATGCCGGAGGCGATGTCAATGCGGAGAATAAATACGGCAAAACAGCCCTGTTTATCGCCACTGAAGAGAATGCCGTGGATCATATCAGACTGCTGGCTTCAAAGGGAGCCAATATGAATGCCGTCAATCAGAGAGGGGAGACGGCACTTATTGATTTTATGAGTGATGACAAGGTAACTGATGAGACTTTAATGACCCTTATCGACAGCGGAGCTGACGTAAATTATGCATCGGCAAAAAGGAACAATCTGACACCGCTTATTGCCGCCGTTAAAGAGGAAAGAATAAAGGTTGTTGAACACCTTCTTAAACACGGCGCCAATCCTGATATGGTGGTAAAAAACGGCCGTACCGCCCTAATGTTCGCTATTACCACCCGTGATGAAAACAAGCGTCATGAGCTAATGAAACTGCTCCTTGATGCCAAAGCCTCACAGGATATCAAGGATAATGACGGAGGGTATCCTTTATGCTACGGTATCGGTACGTTGTCTGTGGAGACCATTGAGCTTCTGGTAAGCTACGGCGGGGATCTCGCCAAAGCCGCTGATGTCAGGATTCCCGGTAGAAAAGGCGAGCCGGCTAAAACACTCTATGAGACCGTTATGGAAAGCAAAAACAGCAAGGCCGATAAAATTAAGAAATACCTGAAGGAAAAGCTCAACAGATAAATGCAGTTAATGATATGACCGGAAAACAGCATAATTTTTTCCGTATTTACGTTTTAAAGCCATATCCATGGCTTTAAAACGGGGCGTGTCCGTCCGGCCGCCGGAAATTTTCAAATTTATATATTTTTTTGTGTGTGCTGTTGCGGCTTTAGTAACTAACATTAACAAACTTTCCTGCTTACAAACTAACAGACTTTCTCTCTTTTTCATCCTCCGGAGGTACTGCCCGTGAATAAATTTCATTTCCTGCCGGCTCTTCTGGTTCTCACATATGTAGTATCACCGGTTCTTTTAGCAGGCGATACTCCGGTCGTTTTTCAAAGCTCTGAGGAGATGGCGCATGCCATCTGCGGTACTAAAGGTAAAGTACCGTGGGGGGAAGGAGCTAAGATTATTGAATCTCTGAAGGCCGGAATCACTTTTCCTAAGCGCTGTGAACGCGGAAACACCTTTGCCGTTCTCCTTACGAGAGGATATGAAAAGGAGGTGGTCCAGGCTCTTCTCGATAACGGGGTGAATCCCGATTATGCGGAACCCGGGGAGTATTCCGCCAGAATGACCGCCGCCTGTTGTTCAGACGACAAAATCACTGATATTCTCCTTTCCGGAAATTTTGATGCATCAGCCCGGAGTCCGGACGGGGAGACGATCTTTCTTATGGCGGTTGACAACGAGGATCGGGATGTCAGAAACAATATCTTAAAACAGAAGATTTCCCTGGAGACTGTCAATGCACCTGGCCGGGACGGCAACAGTGTTCTTATAAGATATGTCCGTGACGAGCTCTCAGGGATGGACGGCCTTCCGGAAAAATTCGCCGCTCTCGGAGCCGATTTCAATATAAAGTCCGCTGAAGGTCTGCCGCTTCTGCAGGCCGCCACGGTTATCAACTCGAGAACCAATAACAACCAGAAGCTTCTGGATTCGCTCATTAAATACGGTGCGGATGTCAACAGGGCAAACTCTAACGGTGAAAATATCCTTAACTATATGTTCCACTATGAGGTGAGTGAAGGTCTTCTTAAGTATTATCTCGATAAAAATGCCTCCATGGAGCAGCGGGACAATCTGGGAAACACCGCCATTCTTGCTCTTTATGAATATATGCCGGCATCCGGCGACAGATACCGCGATCGCTTTGCCAGAATCCTTCTGGAAAAGGGTGCTGATATTAATGCCGTCAATAACCGCGGGGCGTCGCTGATTACGGCAGTGGTCGAGGCCGGAGCCAGAGTGCATCAGTCTCAGGATATTATCATTGACCTTGTTAAACGCGGCGTAAAAACCTCGGGTAAAACTCCGGACGGCAGGGGGCTTCTTCACTATGCAGGTCCCGGAAAATTCAGAAGGGATGTGGTTAATGCTCTTCTGAGCGGCGGTGCCGATGTGAATGACCGGGATGAGTCCACGGGACTCACTCCGCTTCTTTCAGCCATTCTTTATGAAAATTATGATGCGGCTGAGATTTTTATCGGAGCAGGTGCCGACGTCAATATGGCGGACAATGATGGCAGAACACCTTTAATGGCTCTCTGCCACCGGATACCACGGTTGAGACTGGTAGAGATGCTGGTTAAAAAAGGCGCCGACACCGGTGCGGTGGATAGCAGCGGGAGAAGTGCCTTGGATTACCTTCATACCGGTGTTTATATTGAGGACAGGGGTTATATCCGGGATATTGAGGCGATAGAGCATTTTCTCCAAAAAAAGAACAGCGAAGCCGTGAAGGAAAAAAGCAACGGAACAGACGGCAGTGAAAACGGTAATGCCGGAGCATAGGTGGAGGAACGGTAATTATGAGTAAATCAGGCAGCACACCGGTATCCCGGTCTTTATTTCTTAAGTCATTCCGTCTCTCTCTAGTCACCTGCTGGATTACGGCATCATTAATGGGGGCTCTTTCCGGAGAGGTTCTGGCAGACTCGGTTCCCCACACCGTTGAGGCTAAAGGCAAGGATGTGGCCACAGCCGAGAAAAACGCCAGAACCGCCGCCACAAGAGAAATTATGAATGAGCTTACTGATGCCGCCTTCATCAAAGCACATACCCAGGATATCAGAAAAAATATTATTAACAGATCGCACCTTTTTACCATGGAGGTGGAGCTCTTAGGGCAGAATCCTAAGGGAAATCTTGTCGAGATTCAGGCCGTGGTACAGGTTAACCGGGAGGCTATCGCCGAAGAACTTAAAAAAATGGGAGCTGTTCTCAGAGAAATGCCGCAGAATGATTCCGGTGCCTCCGGAACCGGTACCGGATTCAGTGGTGCCGCGCTCGGCGCCGTCACGGGGTATGAGGAAAGCATCCGGAGAATTTTCGGGGAGGGGGTGACAGCGGAGAACCGGAGTGCCGTACTCCCGGCGGTTGATGCCGCCGCACCGGTAACCGGGGTTATGATCCCCAAGGTGGAGTTTAACGGTGTCACCATGGAGGAGTATGCCCCGGGGGACAGAATAACGGCAGGCTTCAGAATTCCGCCTTCTTTAGGAATTGACAACAGGGAGGTTACCGTAGTCATGACCTATGCGGGGATTCCTGTTGATGATTTTAATGCCGGAAACGACCGCAGGCTTAATGATGTAATCTGGAATTTCAAGGAGGACCGGCGCTTCTTTAATTTTATAACCCCGGCGAGACAGGGAAGCTATGAACTGAGACTCTATGCCAATAAAAACAAAAAAAGAATATTTCTTGCAAGGCAGGGCTTCAGGGTGACCGCCGGCAGGATCCCTTCATTTAAGGTGGCGCGTAATGTCTTTGCCCCCGGGGAAAGTTTTTTCGTCTCCTTTGACGACATAACCGGAATGCCTACCGGAAAGCTTTATATAGCAGCTGCCGGCAGCGCTGATAAACCGAGAAGACAGATAAAGGTGCTGCACGAAAGTCCGGTGCTGGCGGATTTTACCGATCCGGGAACCGGAACGGTCATGAAGGCCCCGGCGATGGAAGGTGAGTATGAGCTTATTTTGGTTGATGACTGCCGCGGTGTCTGCACCGCGGAGGAAAGTTCCTCAGCTATGACTCCGGCTGTGAGTTCTCTTAAGTTTACGGTAAAAAAGCCAAAGGTTCTGCGAGAGACTGTGCTGGCAGTACCGCCGGAAATTACCGCCGGCGGGAGACCGGGCTATGCCTTCCTCTGGGATGATGCCTGGAGAACGGTGGCGGCAAGGGTAAGTGTAACTGAAAAGGCAACCGGACGGGAGGTGGCCGGGGATTATCCGGATACGGCAAAAGGTGCTTCAAGATTCAATCTGCTGCCGGCTTTATATCGTCCTGGAGAATATGAACTGGCGGTTTTTCCGAAAAACGATCCCGAAAAAAGGATAACGGCTCCTTTCAAAGTGGTTCCTGCTCTGTCTGACTCATCGCACAGGACATATATTGCTACGGATACCGGTACTACTGAACGGGGAAGCGCCCTAATGGTCACCGGGCGTGCTCCTTCTACTGCCGACGGAACCGCCTTTATAGCACTGGTTCCCGGGAATATCGATAAAAGTGACATAAAGAAGGTGCTGGAGGCTACGGAGGGAAACAGGATAACCACAGGTCACAGCCGGAGAATTTCCCTTGATTTTCCGGTAAAGGTTGAACCAGGTGATTACGAGCTCACTCTCTACGATGCCGCCGATGAGCGGGGCTCAGCTCTTGCACAGGTTCCGGTACATGTGGAAAGTGATGATGAAAAGGCGGAGAGAAGGAGACTTGCAGGAGAAAGAACAGGAGCTTTTATAAATTCGGAAAATCCTGATTCTGATGAATCCCGGATGCTGCTTTTAAAGAATAAATTTCTGAGGCCTGAAGCTCCGAAGCTTACGTCACTCGGGAGCATGCAGTTTACCTGGAAAAATGAGGAGTATCCGGAATATGATCCTGCCGCCACAGCTGAATACCGTTTAAGTAAGGCTTCTCTTTACTTAAATAATGACACTTTAAGTGACATGGCGTTTTTTGTGAGTGTTCTTGGAAGAACCTGGCTTTCAGCAGGATATTCAGGAAATCTCAGAGCGGCGGTTAATGATTTTACCGCACATCTTCTTGCGAACGCCCCGTTTATGGATACCGGAAAACATAAAGAGCTTGCTGAGTATTTAAGATATCATGAGGAGAACTATGATTATACCGCCGCCATACTGAATACGGCAGGTCGTGATAATTACACCGGATCCTCTGAAAGAGCCCTGGCGGGGGTATTGGAGAAGTTCCTTGATATAACCGGAAATCAGGCATATTTCGAGAGGATGCTCGCTATGCATGAGGATGAGCTTAAGAGATATCTCGCCTCTCTTGATACCGGCCTTTTTGAAGAGGAGTATCACATACTCTCCCGGGCTGTAAGATCTCCGGAATCATCCCGGATTCTGAAAGAGATTGCAGATTACCGGGGTAACTATTCAGCTTCCGGGAAAGCTGCGGGTAACAGCCGGGAAATCATGAGAAGACTGGCTTCTTATATGAGAGGCTACAATCCTGACAATCCTCCGGTATTTGCGGATGCTCTTCTGGTGATTCTTTCGGCGGATCCGCAGTTTGCCGTACCGGTTGGAAGACTTCAGCACATCGGTGATATGAATGCCGGTCTTGCTGACTTTATGGCAGACCTGGAGGTAAACCGTCTCTACGGGATGTTCCGCAGGCTGTCTGATAGTGAGGTTAAGGAAAAGGGCGGGATTATGGCGGTTCTTAAGGAAGCTCCGGAGCTTCTTGATGCCACACAGAAGAAGGCAGCCCTCCTCATGCAGGTGTATCCTGACAGTACAGCCGTTCAGAACGCCATGACGCCGGATAATTTAAAGAAAGCCCTGGCTTATCAGACTGCATTGCGGAGATTCGGTGCGGGGGATGAACGTACTCAAAAAATTTATGCTGCCGCCGGGGATTACAAAGAAGCTGAGATTTTGAAATTCATTGAGCAGGAGTTTTATCTCTGGGCCGAGGCGGAACGCCGCTGCGGACTCTGTGATGAGGTAAAGAACTTTACTAAAAGCTTTATGAATCTCAATACTCCGGATTATCCGCATTGTGAATCGGATTTTTACGACTGGTCCGGGGTTCTGGAGTCCATACCGGAGCTTGCCGGTAAGAGTAATATCGATACTGCATTTACTCCCGGCATGCTGTGGCAGCGCGGTTCTAAAGGGGAGCTTGCGGCCTATATCTCCTATATAAAAACCGGAACGGCAGTTAAAACTGAACTCAAACGGTGGAATACCCCGCAGAGAAAAATGAACAGCGGTGATGTCTCCTTAAATTCCGCCAGCCTCGTATGTCTTCTCGCTAAACCTGTAGATGGTACAAGGCTTTACGGGGATAAAATCGCCGGTTTCGGCTGTGAGTACGGCTGGAACGAGGTTAATGAAAATACCTATACCCGGGGTATGCATGAGGTTATGTTCACCGGTGAGGCGGATTTAACCGGAGCCGTGCGTTATATAGGTCGTGAGGATATGCTTCCGTGTCTCTGTGAAAAATCAGGTGAGTTCTCCCGTAATCTCAGAAATTACTCCCGCGGGTTCAGACCTGTAGTCTTTAAGGAGGACGGCAGTTATCCGGAAAAAGGCGGCGGGGTGTGTTACTACGATAAAAACGGCTCTGTAAGGTATCCGCTTTCCATGGTTGATACGGAGGTTCTCCGTACCTGCGGATATATGGAGGCGGTGACGGAGCTTAAAAGAAAAAGTCTGGTTTCAAAACGGCTTAAAAAACGTCACTGCCGCAGGTAGTAGCGGATAGTTCGGATTGGTTAACCGTGTTCCATTCCTTTTCCGTATCCCGTGCTTATACTTTGTGTAGGGATGGGGGGTTGTATAGGGCGGGGAGTCTGCCCGGCAGATCGTCACGGAAAATATTAAACCGCTCCGGTTAAACCACAGGACGGTTGCGGTAGAAAAGCAGTGCCGGCATGGCAATGCCCATACCGATGGCTAAGAGAACCGAGGTGGTGACAATGCCGTTTTCAAAAAATGATTCTATAAGCGGAGCTTTTTTTTCTGTCGCATCCTGCATTTTTATGATGGAGAGCAGGGTGAGGTAGGCATACTTACCCGGAATAATCGGCACAATGGAGGCTACGGTAAAAACCGGACGCGGTGCCTTTAATTTCGGGGAGAGATAAATAAACATAAGACTTATGGTGATGCTGGCTATAAAGGATGCTCCGACAATGCCGATATTAAAATCATTAATGCAGACGGTTCTGACAATATGGGCAACCGAACCTCCCAGTGCTACGTACGGCAGGTATTTCACCGGAGTGGAGAAAATCATTGCAAAAACAACTGCCGGTATGGCACTGAAGACAAAATCAAGAAGATAATCCGTAAATGTCATGTTATTTTTTTCCTGTCAGATTTTTTTCTCTAATCTCTAATTATACCGCCGGCGTTCCCGGTGATGCCGTATGCCGGCTCTACCAGCCGTTTATAGGCAGTATGGAAAATGCCAGAATAATGCCCAGACTGACCGAGGATATCAGTATCAGGGTATGAATAAGCCGGACCGTTCCCATGGCTATATACCCCTTGAAAAGATCAAGGACTCCGTTGATGAACGGAAAGCCGGGAACAAGCAGCAGTAGACTTACCACCATAGCTACGGCCAGATTGTAACGGGAAAGATCAAATATCTCCGTACCTATCCAGTAGGAACTAATGGTTCCGACAAAGCCGCAGGTGGTAAAAATAAACATGTCAAAGAGGTGATATCTCTGCATCAGTATTTTAGCCGCCATGGTAATGGAACCGGCAAAAAGCCCGGTGAGACTTGCTGGAATATCACCGCCGTTGATTACTGAAAAAGAAGCAGTGGCTACACCTATAAGTACGATCATTAAAAAAGGATTGTACGGAAAGGAGCGGATTTCACCGAGTTTCTGTTTTAATTCGTCCTGAGTGAGCAGACCATGTTCCGCCTCCCGGCAGAGACGGGTATAGGTAACCAGGTTATGCATGTTGAGTCCGCCGTGTTCTATTTTGGCAAAGGATGAACACTCTCCGGCGGGTTCTGAATCATTGCCGCCAGAGGCAGGACATTTGAGACTGACGCCGATAAAACCCGGAGTAACAACAACTGATGCCTGATGACCATAGGCTTTGGCCACTCTCTCAGATGTCTGGACAATTAATCTTGTTTCAGCCCCGCACATATACATACGCTTGGCAATGTAGGCTATAAGTTCCGCAAATTCGCTGTTTTTCATGGACGGTTTACCTGTCATCTCGGTAGATTTATGAAGGATGAATTGGCCGGATCCGGCAAAACTATATGAGCATGATAAAGCAATAGTTAAAAAGTGTCACCAGATACAATCGTAATAAGATGCATAGTCACGATATTAAGGAAACAGAACTGTATCAGTGACACTTGTAACTTGGATATTATTATTCCATAAAAGTTCCGTTAATTGTTAAAAAATATTAAATAAAATGTTAATAAATTGTTAAAGTAAACATAATAAATGACAAAGTTGCAAAAATTACCGGAAAAAGGCCGCGTACACGGGAGAAGCGGAAGAAATCCGGAAAAATGGTAGAAAACCGGAAAAAAAGAAGAGAAAACAGGGACCCTGGGAAAATTATCCGCTGTTTTACGGAGAATCACCGGAATAATCCGGTCAGGGGATATACGGAGGCTGTATTTTGGTATGTGTCAGACGTTATCCTGAAAATGGTTCGTGGAGGGATTCGGAGGGAGGTTCTTTTTCACCGGTGGATAAATCCGCCGGCGGAATCATCTTATGAATAAGGATTTTTCGGCGGCTTGACCGGGCTCTTAACAGTTCTTTTCTTTAGATTAGAATTGCTTTTTATCCATCTGGCGAGAGGTGAGTCATCATGGTCATATTCATGTCTTAAGACTGGTTTTACCTGTTCGGTCTCTTCATTTTTTTCTTTTACAGGTTTGATGAAAGTGTACCATCTTGCGAGCTCATGGTTCAGCAGGATATTTTTATCCTCTCTTAAAAATGATTCTAAAACGATGACGGCGAATTTAATGTCTGATTTGCAGACGGAGCTTATTCTCGGGGTGCATCCTCTCCCTTTGTAGTGATCCGGATGATCGGCAATGATATGCTTTGTATAGTACATGGTGATGCTGGTCATGATGTTAAGTATATCCATATTGCCGTGAATACCGTCCCGATCCTTATTGCTGTACTCTGCTGCCGGGTTAAAAAGAATATTGAGATGCCAGTAGTCATGATGATTAATCCACTGCGGCAGAAGCACCTCTCTTATAAGTTTCATGATATCAGTAAGCTGACCGTGGCAGTTATCCGCTTTTAATGAACTCATAAGATATATACTGTGTTCATTTACGGTTTCTGTTTCATTACCGGTTTCATTCCCTGAGCCGGATTCCGTGTAGGTAACCCTTATAAGTGACTGCAGGCGGGGATACTGTTTTATTTCTTTTGCCGGGAGTATCTCCCGGACGTCAGCCGAGATAATCTCCTTTAATCTGAAAGTACGGCCGCTGATTTCCTTGACAATACCGGTTCCTGTGAACTCCTGCGGGATGGTTGACTGATTTAAAATAACTCTTGGGTATTTTTCACTGCCGGTCCGGCTCTTCTGGGACTGGCGTTTCCTGTCAATTCCCGCGAAGAGTTCGCTGCATGCTTCATAAATTCTGCTTTCAGTGTTATTGAGTCCTACCAGATATTCCGCTCCGCGGGTACAGGCGTGGTCAAAGACATTCTGCATGTTTCTGGCCAGCGGGCTGGTATCGGAATTCCATACAAGTAGAGTGTTTTCCACATGGAATAAATCCATAACGGTGAAAATAGTGTTGAATTCCGGAATTCTGCCGCTGACCTGAGAGTTACTGATGGTAAGTCCGTACTCACTGCTGCTTATCTTAATGGTGGATGCCGGTTCATCATTGCGGTACGGACTGTTTAAGTCGGAGGATTTAACGAAATAGTCGAAATTACTAAGACGGTTGTCGTAACTTACATCCGATGAGTTCTGATGGCAGTTGTTTCCTAACTTTCTTGAAAGGGCGCTGAAGAGCTGATGCCGGTTAAGCATAGAGAGAATTCTCTCTATAACCGTAAGTTCCGGAGCCGGCTCCATGGTGAAATGCGGAATGATATCTGGTTTTCTGACCGGATTAAACCAGTGTTCATGTACTGAAGTTAGCTCCAGGGTATCAATATTCATGATTTTGGAAATCAGTGACATGCATACGATACAGTCAATGTAGTTCATAAGCCCGGCCGCCGGTGCTGTATCTTTAGGGTAGAGATCTGTCGGATATATGCTACTTGCGGTTATGTAGTTTTCACAGTATTCGTGGATATCCCGGCAGATTTTTTCCGCATTGCTGTTTCTCTTGCGAAACATGAGAAAAAAGCTGTTAAGGTTTTCTACAATAAAATCTTTACCGGAAACATCCGCTTCTTTATCAACCAAACTCATCATACCGTCCGTCAGAGGCTGTCTAAAAAAGAACTCAACTGTCAGATCTGCTGATGATATCAGTTGAATGTTCTGTTCATTAAACATGAAAAAAATTTATTTTAAAAAAGTATTCCCTCAGGACCATCTGACTCTTTGTATATGAGTATTTATGAAAACTCATTTGTATTCCTGTAAATTCAGGAACGATGCAGAAGGTCTGTAACTGCCTCTGCTGATACTGTATTGTTTCTGAAAATTCAGCAATTATTCAGAAGATTAGACAATCCTTATAAAAACCGGCAATCATTATAAAAAACCGGCAATCCTTCTGAAAAGCTCATTTAGATAATCAGAGACCCATGGGGTGGGGAACATGGAATTTAAGCATTATACCCTGATTTCAGATTATAAAAAAGTTTTGTGATGATTATTTTATTTTTATCTTTATTATTGAAAGATATAACATATAAAAATTATTTTACGGTATTAGTATCCGTATAGTTGACAATGGCGTCATGTGGAGGGGGACTTGAATGGATATTTCCGGAAATTCCGGGGACTGACGGCATTTCTGCTGCCGGAAATGGGATTTTTACAAAAACTTAAACTGTATCCGGCGTAATTTAATACCGTACCGGATGTTAATCCCGGGGGGATCAGGGGTAATATCCCGCAGTTAAGCAGATAATACTTGAATTTGCCATTTTCAGACCACACTTAATAAGTGTGTTGAATGTTTTAATGGATATTGGAAATGTCGGATAATAGCAGTAATAATGACAATGAAGTAACAGCTGCGGATAATGCCAGTACAGCCAAAGCTAAAAAGTCTGTAAAAAGAACCGCCGGAAAAACCGCCGGTGCTAAAAAGAATTCAAAGGCCGGTTCTATAACCGGAGCTAAAAAGACTGTTAAAGCGGGAGCGGCAGCTCCTGCTGACGGAGAAAAAAACGTAACCGGAAAGAGCTCCGTACGTAAATCCTCCGGCAGAAAAAGTTCCGGTGGAACCGGGGTATCGGATAAGGAGCCGTCTCTTAAAAAGAAGACGGCAGATGCAGCGGTAGCGGATGATAATCAGAATACCACCGGTGTTAACGCTGAAGATGAAAAAGAAGCATTAAGCGGTAAAGCCAGGGTTGATTCAGGGGCTTCCGGAGACAACGGCGGGAACAGTGGCAGTAGTCAGGACGATGCTGACAGTGCGGAACGTGAAGCATCATCCGGAATCCATGATGCCGGCGCGGTGGCTGACGAAGAAGCTGATGATGCACCGGCAACCGGAAGTTTTCTGACTGTTCCGGAAAAGGCCAGACCTTTACGACTCAAGATTATTCCGGTGTACGGACGTCCTCTTCTTCCAAGTGAAATCATGCCGGTGCAGCTGGCCACTAAATGGGCGGCCACCATTACCAGTGTCGTTGAATCACCTGAAAAGATGATGGCGGTGGTACCGAGACCGGAGTCCGAGCTGGAATCAGAACTTAATGCCGGGGCCATGGAAGGCGCCATGGCCTGTCTTGTCAGAATAATGCAGGCAAGAGTGGGGACTGAACTGCAGATAGTTGTTCAGGGGGTAGCCCGTGTAAGATTAAGTGACATCACTTATGCCGCCGGCTGCTATGATGCTGCCGCTACCTATCCTAAGGAGAATATTCCGGAACCGCATACCAAAGAGGAAATCGAGGTTAAGGCATACGGTATTGCCATTATCACGGCAATGCGCGAGCTGATAACCATAAATCCCCTGTTCCATCAGGAACTGAAGCAGTATCTGCTGAGATTTAATCCTAACGATCCGTCTCTGCTTGCCGACTGTGCCGCTTCAATAACTACATCCTCTCCGGTAGAGCTTTTGAAAGTACTGGAGACGGTTGAGCTTATTCCCCGTTTGAAGCTTTCTCTCAATCTTATTGAGAAGGAGCTTGCCAGCACCAAGCTTGAACAGAATATCAAGTCTGCTGTTACCGAGAAGATCAATACCAGACAGAAGGAGTTCTTCCTCAAGGAGCAGCTTAAGGAGATTCAGAAGGAACTGGGACTTGTCGTTGATGATAAGACCTTGGACATCCGCGGGTTCCGTGAGAAGATGAAAAAGCTTAATCCTGATGAATCCATCAAAAAGCGCTTTGAGGAGGAACTGAAGCGCATGCAGGTGCTGGAAACCCAGAGTGCCGAATATGCGGTAAGCCGTGACTATCTCAACTGGCTTACTGATGTGCCATGGGGTAAGTACTGCAAAGAAAATTTCAACCTGGCTCATGCCAGAAAGATTCTTGAGGATGACCATGAAGGACTGAAGGATGTCAAGGAGCGTGTGCTGGAGTTTCTGGCAATTGGCTGCTATAAGAAAGAATTCACCGGAGCGGTACTTCTCCTGGTAGGTCCTCCGGGAGTAGGTAAAACATCTATCGGCCAGTCAGTGGCCAGAGCACTGGGAAGACCTTTCTACAGATTCAGTCTGGGCGGCATGCGCGATGAAGCGGAGATAAAGGGACATCGCCGTACTTACGTCAGTGCGCTTCCGGGCAAGCTTGTTCAGGCCCTGAAGGAAACCGGAGTTATGAATCCGGTAATCATGCTTGATGAAATTGACAAGCTCGGTCAGAGCTATCAGGGGGATCCGGCAAGTGCTCTCCTTGAAACTCTTGATCCGGAGCAGAACAACGGCTTCCGAGACCATTATCTGGACGTGAAGATAGATCTCTCCAAGTGTCTGTTTATCTGCACGGCCAATTCGCTTGATACCATACCGCCGGCACTTCTTGACCGAATGGATACCATCAGACTGTCCGGATACCTCGCTGAGGAAAAGTTTAAGATTGCCAAAAAGCATCTTTTACCGCGTGCTTTGAAAAAAGCCGGTATTAAAAACGGGGAAATCAGTATTAACAGTGCTGCCATCCGCAAGATTATTGATGAGTATGCCCGTGAGGCCGGGGTTCGAAATCTGGAAAAGAATATTTCCAAGATTATCCGCAAGGGCGTGGTAAGTCTGGTTGAGAAAAAGACGGACAAGGTGGTTGTTGACGCTAAGAATGTCAATGAGTATCTGGGGGTGGCTCCGTTTACCAGAGAAAAGACTCTTCACGGGGTGGGTATTGTCACCGGGCTTGCCTGGACTTCTTTAGGCGGGGCAACCCTGCCTGTAGAGGCTGAACTTGTTGATGAATATGCCAAAGGATTTAAGCTTACAGGTCACCTTGGTGATGTGATGAAGGAATCTGCCTCCATTGCGTTAAGCTATGTATCATCTCATCTTCATGAACTTGCCCCGGATGTAAAAGAGAATTATTTTGAAAAGGCTGATATTCATCTTCATGTCCCTGAAGGGGCTACTCCAAAGGATGGTCCGAGTGCCGGTATAACCATGGCCAGTGCTCTGCTTTCACTGGTGCTTAAACGTGCTCCGGTAAAGAACGTGGCTATGACCGGGGAACTGTCATTAACCGGCAGTGTACTGGCAATAGGAGGTATAAGAGAGAAGGTTATTGCCGCCAAGCGTGTGGGTATATATACCCTTATTGTTCCAAAGGCTAATGAGGCGGATGTTGCCGAACTTCCTGATTATGTAAAAGAAGGGGTAACATTCCACTATGTGGATAAGTATCCTGAGGTGGCAGCAATTCTTTTTCCGGAAAAAAAGAAGTAGAACTGAACTGCTGAAGTTATATTCCGGTGCCCTGACGAGAGGGGCGGATATCTCGAGGCCAGGTTTTTCCGGATGGGGCCTGGTGAAAGCCCTAAAGAAAGTTCCAGGGAAAGCTCGAGTGACGGCTAAGGATACTTCTTAAAAGTCTCTACGTATCATATATGAACCTGTTATTGATTATTTTGTCGATAACAGGTTTTTTTATACCTGTCAGAAAAAGATGCGGCCTGGCTGATAGAGAGTCTAATAATGACGCTATGATTTTTCCATGATGTTTCCATGATGTTTCCTGATGTTTCCTGATGTTTCCTGATGTTTCACTGCTCAGAGGGAAAATTTTAAAATCATTTTTTAGTTATTGAGAGGAAAAAACAAATTAATGATTAATGAACATGGTTTGTATGCTTTTTTTGATGGATGGTAATAAACATTAATGTATAATTGATCTTGCATTACGCATGAATAATGTTGTTGATTTAATTCATATGTAAAAACTGTAATAAATAAGAGATGTGTATGAACGAAGATAAAACTGAAGAAAAAGTTGAAGATACAGCTGAAGACAGGACTGAAAACAAAACCGGAGATAAGACTGAAAATACAACAGAAGTTAAGACAGAAGATAAAAGTAAACGGAATCAGGCAGATATAAACAATCTTGCTAAAACAACAGTAAATGAATTAGTCCGTGTGGAAGAAAAAAATTTAATCATTTGTAAAAAGACGGTGTCATTGTCTCACAAGCTTCGTAAATGTGCTCAAAATCAGGCTGAAGTATTAAATGAAATGCAACGTCCCAAAGTATACTCTACCTGGGTTATAATGGATAAATTTTTCGGAAAATATAAAGAATTTAATGATAGTGCGAAGGAACATTATGAAATAATACAAAAAAGTGTTGAAAGCTCAAGGCAAATTCAGAAAAATATAGTCGTCGATGGTATAGATGTTGATGATAAGTTGATGTCATCCCTTACAGATTGGTTGGAAGATGCAAAAGGTTACTCTAAATATGTTGAAGAGAGATTTGAGCGTTGGAAAAAGGAACTGGCTCCACTTCAAAAAGATTACAGGAAATATCAGATCAAACTTCTGAAATTGCAGATTTCCGAGTACAGAAAAAAGCTTCCAGCAGCCGAAAAGAAATTAAGAAAGCTTTTGGAGAAAGAAGATTGAAGAAAACTGATATCCAGAAAAAATAATTGCAGAAAGCTGTCCGGCAGTTTTAATCTACTCTAGAAAAGCAAAGGATTTAATTATTCTCCTTTGCTTTATTGTATTACAAATAAAATCACATATAAAAAAACAGTCAGCCGTTTTTTTATCGTTTGAAATAATAAGATTCTCAAGTTTAATTTTCATTTTCTTCATTTGTCATTCAAATTTGCCCTTGTTGGAGGGCGGTTTTATGTGTTGCAATATGTATATCTCAAATTCATGTGATATATAATAATAAAATTGATAACTGCTCGTTTTATATGTATATTAGGTAACGTTATAGATAACAAAAAATCAGATAACGGGGTGGGGAATGAACAGAACTGGAACTCTAGAGAATGATTCTGTAGCCAATAAAAGCAAAAGGCTGGTAATAAACAGACAATATACTGAAGATGAATTAAGTCTGCTTCTGGCTGCACCTATGAACAGAAGGTTGGAGATTCTGAACCAGATCTGTCATGTTTCGACAAAAGAGGTTTGTAATGCCATTAATGTATCACTGGTTCATTATTACCGTTTGACAAGCGGGAAGTGTCCTATCAGTGCTTCCATCGCGAGAAAGCTGGCCAATCTGTTTAAAGTAAAGATTGAGTTTTTTGGTGTTACTGATGGTGAAAGAGATCCTCAACAGGAAGAAGAAGAGACCCCGAACGAGTTTTTCGACAGAAGAGCTTTTCTTCTTTACAACAATGTAAGTCATGATAAGAAGAGTAACTATCTAAAGCATATATACCAGACATTAAAAGACTGTGGCGATTTCCAGGAAGAGATTTTCCCTCAGGATTTTTCAATGATTGCGTCTGACGTTAATATGGCCAAGCTGTCCATTTATCCGGATGATATCATTGAACTGATGTATATTACCGGAAAGGAATCTGTAAATCCCGATGATTTGTTAGGTAAGACGGTAAGAACCATTAACGGTGATTACGGTGTTCTGGTAACGGAGAACGGGGAGTTCATTGTAAGACCTCTAAACTCTAAATTTTCAGAAGTAAAGATTAAAGATATCAGTGATATAGAAGCTTTTATTGTATCAGTTAAGCATATTTCCCTGTCATGTAATGATCTTCTTCGTTGTATGTTTGATCAAAACAACCTGATGAATAAATAATTTTTGTCTGTCTCTGATTAACAAACCCAAACTTTTCAGTTTGGGTTTGTTATATAGAAAGTAAGTGTGCAGATATTAAGCAGCCGACTCTTCATTCCCGATAATTTCATCATCATTTTTGGCTTCTGCTTTTCTAGCTATTTCATCTCGCGTTAGCTCATCTTTGCCACCAAAACCGAGAGTGTTGTATTTTTTGGTAATGATGGCCTTGTTTATGATGCTGATATTTGAAGTAAGTTTTTGAAGCTTGTTATCGAGCAGTTTTGCGATGTGTAACCTTTCCACGTTATCCATGTTTCCTGCCAGCCAGTAATAATCGATTTTTTTTAGCAGAACATCGTATCTCACAACTAAATCAATAAACCTGGATAAGTACGGGCAGTTAACCATCAGGTTGAACTGTTTCTCAGCAGATGATTTCAGTGAGAGGTAGCCGTCTAAAGGAAGCTGTTTGTCGTTGTACTTGCCGGTATACTCATTTTCTATTTCAGAAAAATACTCTTCTACTTCCTGCCATGTTTCATCAAGAAAGGTCTGCATGGACTGTTTTACTGACTGGTCAATTTTTATGTGAGGTAGAGGCAGCTGTGTGGCAATGAAATAAAGGATCCTGCTTAAACGGGTTATATTTTTATTAAGCATGGCCTGTGGTTTTTCCAGACTGAGTGAAATGACTCGTTCTAACAGAGAGGTGGCAAATATTTCAGCGTTTTCTTTTTTCTTAGACATTGTTATTTCCTTTTATACACATATTCCCGGGGTGAACAACAGTCGCAGGATTACTGCATGAAGAATTGGAATCTGACTCTAGGGGTAATAAATACTTGATTCTATAAGCTTTCCAAAAACTTCTTATGTTTTTATAAGGGAATATTCTAAATTTGTTGTCTTACATTGTGATGTATTGTTACTTTGTTATTGATATATATGATATATCAAATATAACATTGTGTTAATTATTTTTTTATTAAATACAGTTATATGTTAATTTAATTCACGTTTATGAAGTGTAGTTATAATTGTTGTTGCTATAAAAGGGCGTTCGTTCGAACCTGTATTCCTGTTTTTACCGTATCTAATAAAATCTGTTTACTATCATTAACTTAATTGCTTTACCATTCTTAATATCATTCATTTACCACCGAAAAAAAAGAACCGGTGTTAACACCGGTTCTTTGAAACTCTCATTTATATGAGACATGAAGAGGACAATTTTTCAACTGTTAATTTCAACCATCAATTTTTCATGACGGGGATCTTTAATTACTATATATCGAAACAGTCTGTTTTGTATCTTAGCTCGTTTAATTTTCCCTGTAATCTATAAGAAGTAGCTTCTGACTCCAGTAAATCAATTTCGGAGGAAAGTCTTTTGTATTCATGTTCATTGTTGTTGTTGTTATTCAGACGATCAATTATTTTCCGGAGTCGTAGAGATTCACGCATAAGTGCTGCCTGATGGATGGAATCAAAGGCAACATTCATCTGAAGAGGATATATTTCGCAAAAATAGTACAACTCCATTTTGCCGTAGCTTTTTTTAAGCAGATTCTGGTTTTTCTCGATCAATTCCAGATTTTCGGAAGTTTTGGCAGTAATAAGTTCACAGGTCTTATCAATTTCATTTTTGATAACAGTTAATTCATTAATGTCATTCTCTGATTCGTATTTTTCCACGGATGACATGTACTGGTCTTCATTAGAAAATGATTTTAAAACATCGCTTTCAGAATAACGTGAGATGGCATCAAACAGATTATAACATGCGGCATATTTGGATCTTAGATTTAATAACATTACAAGTCCTTATCAGTTTATTAATAAAGTTAAACTATTTATGATAGATAATATTTAGATATTGTATTGAAGCAGAGATATAACCCCAAAAAAGAGTATTCTCTGTTAAAAGAACCAAAGTATGGTACTTTTGTGGGTTCAGATTATTTAATTGCCATCAACATCTAATCTGAAAAAATGCTGACTCTATATTGATATCTGGCTTTACGGCTTGTTTATCAGGCACTTTTTAAGCCATTTTTATGGACTTCAACAGTTTAATTATTTTTGCTCAGGTTTTTGAATGTTTTTTTATCATTACTTATGCAGTGCATAAGTGCATACATCAATACCTGTTGTCAAAATGCGGTACTTTTGTTGAGAACGTCTTAGAGTGTAGCATATTGTTTATTAAAATATGCTTTTACAATCTCAGATATTTTCTTAGTTGAGAGATGCATCAGAAAAAACAGCATGAATAATCAGTCTTTGTAAATACTTTGCTGTTCAATCCAATCTTTCTGACTTATACCTTAATAAAAGGCAGTTCTTTACGTATTCTTTCTTTGCTTTCTCATGTGTATAATTTACGCATTAAAATATGTCATCAATTATTTGTAATTCATATCACAAACAACTATACCACGTAAGGTATTCCTAGGCCGGTAACAAAAAAAGAAGTCGATGAAATGGCCAAAAACGGGGAGAATGTCTCGACCGTTAAAGGCGTTCAAGAAGATAAAGTTGTTTTAATGCAACAGCCAAACGTTGTAAGCGAAAATACGTCTACGACCATCACATACAGCGATAATGGGGCATCCGTTAATCAACAGATTACGGATAACTACGTTGCTCCTGCGCTACCAAAGAAACCCATTCCGATAAGAACACCTTCAGTTGTAATGCGTATACTTGTTCTTCCATGGCAGGATTCCGCAGGGGATCTCATGGTTTCCGGATATATCTACACTGAAATTGAACCTCGTCGCTGGGTAATAGGGAATGAAGGAGTTACTACTTCCGAAAATTCTCTGACTATTCATTCTTCCATAAGATAAAAATTATGTTTTTTTCTACATTAGTAGAGATTGTTTTTTTTTTACATATAAGGAAATAATTACCATGTTTCAGAAATTATTAAAGAAGTTGGCTGTTGTTTCAGCAGCTTTTGTATTCACTTTCGCCTCTGTTATGGGTGTAGAAGCAACCTTAGATATGACACCGACTGCAATGGCATCTGAAGACGCTAACGGCTGTATTAACAACGGCACTGTAGGTGAATGTTCAAACACAGCTTCATACACTGAATTCGATTCCATTTGGAACCGTATCGCAGCGTGGACTTAGGGTTCTCTCGGTCGTGTTATTGCCGGTGCCTTTATTCTTGTTGGTATTGTTGGTGGTGTTGCCAAGCAGTCTATCATGTCATTTGCTATCGGTATTTCTGCGGGGCTCGGCTTAATCTATGCACCTGGTATTCTGGCATCATTATTCTCAGCTGATGTTTCAGTATCTGCTTTATCAGAAGATGTTTTACAGCAGACAGCTGCGATTCTCCAGAATCATAGTCTGAATTAATTTGACTATCAGAATCTAAAACTCCATTGAATTAAAACCTCTCATCAAAACGTATGAGAGGTTTTTTTATCATTGGGATGTTATACTTAATCAAATCAGACGAATATTCACTATTATTGAATCGTCCTATGGAGATTATTAAATGAGCGGTTCCAAGATCAATCCATTACTTACTATAGAATATTTAACTACAAAACCTGAAAATAAGAATTTTGATAGAAAATCTGCTCAAATTAAACCTAAGGATTTAGCGCAGCTCATCACGGCATTTGCAAATGCTGAAGGCGGTACAGTGGCAATAGGCATAACTGATAAGACAATGCGTATTGAAGGCATTAATTCAATTGGAGAAGATAGAATTAATGATTTGATAAACACTCCCAAAGACTGTTGTCGTCCAATGCCTAATTATGAACCAGAGTTTCTGAATGTCGAAAATGAACATGGAAAACAAGACCGTGTACTGCTTATACATGTGATATGCAGTCCTGATCAAGTTATCCGTACAAGTGCTGATAAAACCTACCTTCGCATAGGTGATAAGACACAAGAAATGTTAGGAGATAATCTCAGAAACCTTGAATATACTAAGGGTGCGAGACATTTTGAAGACGAATGCAATGAAGATGCGATAATTGAAGATCTAGACGATCAATTAATTCAAAAATATAAAGAATCTATAGGAGCGCCTGATGTCGATACTAAACAGGTTCTGAAAGCAAGAGGCTTTATAAAGAGAAGGAACGATAAAGAGTATCTTACGAATGCAGCTGTTCTTCTTTTTGCAAAAAACATACAGAGTTTTTATTCAAACTGCAGACTACGATTTGTACGATACAACGGCTCTCAATTACAAGTTGGTTCAGAAATTAATATAACAAAGGATTACAGCATTGAAGGACCTATTCCTTATATCATTGAAGAATCCAAACGCTTTATATCAACCCAATTAAGAGAATTTACATTTTTTAACAGGGATGGTCGGTTTGAAAATATTCCGGAATATCCAGAATTTGCCTGGCTTGAAGGTATTGTAAATGCCGTTACTCATCGTGATTATGCAATGCAAGGTAGTTATATTCTTGTAAGTATGTATGATAATCGATTGGAAATTGAAAGTCCCGGAGGATTACCTAATATAGTAACCGTAGAAAATATTTTAACTACTCGTTATTCTCGCAATCCAAAAATTTCACGTGTTTTAACTGACTTAGGTTGGGTAAGAGAGTTAAATGAAGGTGTAAAGCGAATTTTTTCAGATATGAAGAAATTTTTTCTGGATGAGCCACGTTACATGAATCGTGATAGTAAGGTTACTTTGATATTATTCAACAATATTGTTATGCGAACATTACGTCAAAAAAAATTGGCGATGTCACATGTAGGCATTGAAAACTGGAATAAGTTGGATGACTTAGAGAAAAGTATACTAACGTATATTATCAATCAAGGCCCAGCAAAAAAATCTCAACTTGTTGCTTATACCGGTAAATCTGGTGGGACAGTAAATACTAGATTAAATCATCTTATAGAGTGTAATTTTATAGAACCGAATGGAAACAAATCATCCCCAAACAGAACATACGAAGCTGTGATCAGAAAACAATAAAAACTTATAAACTTTTTTGAACGGTTATATCCGACAGTGATCAGTAAATTTTTACAATATTTTGAGTCATATTTTAGCTTACGCAAAAAAACGTAGCGCTGTCAACTCTAAATTATTACAAAA
>JAEEGK010001820.1_pt1 | contig 53336 bp, 32 predicted proteins | sample 8958771 | NCBI WGS metagenome assembly JAEEGK01 (sample SAMN16246547, study PRJNA631951) | gut metagenome | biome: gut microbiome; feature: rumen; material: SC-attached | host: Bos | place: Iran: Karaj | collected 2018-10 | reverse complement strand
AACTTGGACTCACCAATACCCTTGTTCTTCACATCCTCGGCCATACCTCCAGCGTTCTCCAGCACCTGGAGCAGTGTGTTGGCACGTGCAACACCCTTATAGCGGTCTGCGTAGAACTGGTTGGTCATGTCGGCGTTGTAGTTGCAGAGCAGGTCTTCTGCCTGCATCAACTTATCGTTGGTACCGCCACCACCGAACTGGTCATCACTGGCCAGACAGGCTGCATAGAGGAATGAGCACTGGGGGTTGGCGTGCGTCTCGTTTAGATTCTGATATACACCGGCCAATACTGACTCGATGTCACCGTCCGTCTTGGGGAACTCACTGGTAGACATCTCACCGATGTTTTCTACATTGTCGATGCCGCAAGATGTGAGTCCAAGGGTGGCAACGGCTGTAGCTAATAAAAATATCTTTTTCATACTTGTGTACTCCTGTTTTTAGAATTTAATGTTTACACCTACCAAATATGTACGGGGCTGAGGATAGTTACCTACGTCAACACCGGTTACCCAAGGCTCACCGCCATTGAGTGCCATACCGTTCTCAGGATCCATTCCCTTGTACTTGGTGATGGTGAACAGGTTCTGAGCAGCGAAGTAGACGCGGATCTGCTGGAAAGCAGTCTTGAAGAGTTTCGTGAAATCGTAACCTACGGTCAGGTTCTGCAGGCGGAAGTAGCCGGCATTCTCGATGTAAAGGTCAGAGATAGACTGCCAGTTCACACCACGGTTCATAGCAGCGAGCAGGGGGAACTTGTTGCTGGTGCCTTCACCAGTCCAGTAGTCGAAGACCTCTGTGGTATAGTTCTCGTACTCACCATCGGTGAACTTACGATAACTGCGAGCCACCTGCTGTCCGAATGCGCCATAACCAGTGATGTTAATGTCGAAGCCCTTATAAGAAGCACCGAGAGTGACACCCATCGTTACGTCGGGGTTCGGGTCGCCCAGATTCGTTTTGTCGTCAGCAGTGATCATGCCGTCGCCATTGGTGTCTACGAACTTCAGGTCACCGACCTTCAGGTCTGTACCTTGGAGAGAGTTGGCAGCGTCGCCGTCCTTCAGTGTAGCAGTGTATGCAGCGAGTTCTGATTCGTTCTGGATAGGACCAGCGGTCTTGTAACCCCAGAAGTAGCCGATAGGCTCACCTTCCTCGAAACGGGCCATCTGACCGGTACCCTGTGCGAGCAGGTCGTTACCACCGTTGTTATACTTCTGCGAAGAGTTCACCTCTGTTACCTTATTCTTATTATAGGCAATGTTGTAAGCGATGTTGTACTCGAAGTCCTTGCCAATCTGGTCGCGCCAGTTGATAGCGAACTCAATACCAGTATTCTGAACGGTACCGGCGTTCTTCAACTGAGAACTGAAACCGGTTGTCGGAGAAACGGGTACATAGAGGAGCAGGTCTTTCGTGGTCTTCTTATACCAGTCGAACACCATGCCGAGTCTGCCACCCAGGAAACGGGCATCGAAACCGAAGTCAAGCTGCTCAGAGGTTTCCCAAGTCAGGTCTTCATTGGCCAGGCGTGACAGTGAAGCACCCTTGGTGGGAGCGTCCTTGGCGTTGTTGAATGAATACATGCTGAATGCATCATAAGCGAAGGCTGCCTCATACTGGAAGGCACCGATACGTTTGTTACCGTTCTGTCCCCAACCTGCACGGAGTTTCAGGAAGGAAAGCCAGTTGGCAGTGCTCTGCATGAATTTCTCATTGCTGATTACCCAACCAGCGGAGAATGAGGGGAAGTAACCCCAGCGGTGGCCAGGAGCAAACACTGAACTACCATCAGCACGGAAGATAGCGGTAAACATATACTTCTCAGCGAAGTCATAGTTCAGACGTCCGAAGTAAGACATACCGCGAGAGTCGCCGTAAGGATTGCCAGAAACAGTAGCCTGTGTATTGTTCTTCATCTGGCTCATGTAGGCATGCTTCAAGTCGGGCGTAATGGCGTCTGAAGCCGTAGCGTTGAGGGAGAATCCGAAATCGGGACGGCTCTCACTGTACTCTGTACCAGCGAGGATGTCGAAGTGATGATCCTGGATGTCGAACTTATAGTTCAGGGTGTTGGTGGTGCCCCAGCCCCAGCCTGTACCTACCTGATTGGTAGCCTGGTCGGTGGTGCGCATGTCACCCTGGTCGTTGATTTTGTAAACCGGCAGATAGGCGCGCCATGTCCAACTGCTCTGGTTGTAGTTGATCTGTCCACGATAGGTAAGACCCTTGATAGGCTGGATCTCTACGAAACCAGTTGCGTTCAGACCGAAACTGATGCTCTTGTTGTTGGCACTCTGGCTGTTTACGAGGCTGAGGATCGGGTTGCTGGCATAAGAGGTGTAGTTGAACATACCCATGTTCTTCAGATCCTCGTAGCCAAAATAGCCGCCGTTGCTGTTATAAATGGGGATCAGTGGGTTGGCACGCAGAGCGGTAGACAGCACGTTAGAGTACTGGTTACCAATCTGGATACCTTGATTCTGCTTGTGGCTGTAGTACAGGTTCTCACCAACCTTGATGACGTCGAAACTCTTGTCGGCACTGCGCAGGATGACGTGGTCGGAGTTCACACGCAGGGTGAAACGACGATAGTCAGACTTGGCATATTTGCCACCGAAGGCACCATCCTGATACTGGTAACCGGCACCGATAGAGAACTTGGAGAGATCGCTACCACCGGCGACGTTCACTGAGTGACTGGTGGTCATGGCGTTCTTGTTGCGGAGTGCATCCACCCAGTCTGTTCCAGCGTTCGAACCGTTCTGATAAGCAGCCAGCAAAGCCTCCTGGCCCTGGAAGTACTGCGACCAGTCGCGAGTAGACTCACCAGTCTGGAAGCGTACAAGGTCCATCACCTGCATGTACTGACCAGCAGTCAGCAACTGAGGCAGACGGTAGATATTTGACCAACCGACGTTGCCGTCGTACTGAATGCTTACCTTACCTTCCTTACCCTGCTTGGTGGTCACGAGGATCACACCGTTAGCAGCAGCCGAACCGTAGATGGCGCAGGATGCAGCGTCCTTCAGCACGTCGATACGCTCGATGTCGGAGGGGTTCAAGTTATTGATGTCACCACCGGCTACGCCGTCGATAACATACAGAGGCTTCGTGTCACCATTGGTACCAGCACCACGGATGGCAATCTTAAAGCCATCGCCAGGCTGACCAGAGTTAGCCTGAATGCTCACACCAGGGCTTTGGCTCTGCAGGGCACCGAGCACCTGAGTGGTATTCAGTTTCGTGATGTCCTCACCCTTCACCTCAACGGTAGCACCGGTGACGAGTTTCTTCTTCTGGACACCATAACCTACGACCACCACTTCGTCGAGAACGGCGTTGTCGTCCTTCATCGTGATGCTGTAGTTGTCCTGGCTACCTACCTTGATTTCCTGAGTTTCGTAACCGATGAACGATACGACGATCGTTGCACCTTCCTTTACGTTGAGAGAGAAGTTACCATCGAAATCGGTAACAGTACCGTTCGTGGTTCCCTTTTCCACTACACTGGCTCCGATGACGGGGCCCTGAGCGTCGACTACAGTACCTGTAATCTTCTTGGTTGCCTGCTGAATCTCCTGAGGAGCGCCAGCGGCGTTGGCATTTGATGAGTAACCGAGTCCTAACAGAGCAAGGGCACTCATCAGCAGCGCTGTTTTTCTAAATTTTCGATTCATACTTGAGTGTTATACTTAGATTAATGTTATGATGATTCACACTTTAGTTTTGGTATACCTTTATTTTATTATAAGGTACACGCATTGTTAGGTTGAGTTGTTTAGATTCATACTCTTGTTCTTTTGTTATATAATTAGTTATGATAGATAGTTCAATATCTTGATAATTCGGATGCAAAATTAAATAGTTTTTTTGTAACTGCAATTGCTTTTTTTGATAAATGTTGATACTTTTTTGCTAAATAATGTTATTTTGGCCCATAATAGTACATTTTTAACAAAAAAAGCCCAATAAGTGTAAAAAATACACAACCACCTGCAAGGGGGTGAATCCTTGCAGGTGGAAGCGATGTAAATGGAGGCAATCACTGTTGCCTGTGCCGTATTCTACTATTTATAGAACAGTTTCAATGGGGTGTATCCTTCACCGGTGAAGAGCAGGTGCTGGGCATCCAGATAGTCGAGGATTTCATCGCCTGAGAAGTTGATTTCAATGGTGAATGTACCGTCATCATTGAGAATCAGCCGTTCGTCACCCTTGCCGATGTCGTTGCCCGTCCAGGTGGTGGTCCACCATCCGGTAGTGATGCGCAAGTTATACCAGTCTGCATCTGCAGAGGCCTGCATGTAGAAGGTGCCCTTCATGATGACACTGTCCCAGATGTCTTGCGGAATGGCATAGCACTCCTCACCTGTTTTGCTGTTCTCTGACGAGAAGCGGAAATCGCCGTTCCAGTTGATGGTGCTGAGCGAACCGTCGTTCGTCCAAATGACCACTTCCTTGTTACCGCCACCTCCGCCTGCAACGAGTTCGATGAAGTAGATGTCCTCGACAGTGTATCCACTACCCGTGAAGAGCAAGTGCTGTGCATCCAGCAGGTCAAGCAGGTCGGCAGAAGCACTCAGGTCGACCTTAACCGTCCAGGTGCCGTCGCCGTTGTCTGTGAGCAGTTCGTTGCCCGGCATGATGTCGTCAGCCGTCAGGTTGGTGCTCCACCAGCCGGTCGTGATGCGGATCTGAGGATTAGCACCCGAAACCGTTATATAGAAGGTCTCAGACTTCAGTTTCTCCCAAACATCCATGGGCACCGTGTAGCACTCCTCGCCAGTGGAATTGCTCTCGGGAGCGAAGCGGTAGTCGCCATTCCAGTTGATCTCACCGAGAGTGCCTCCGTTCGACCATACGGGAACTTTTACTTCAACTTCTCCGCCACCTTCAACCCATACATCTTCTGCAAAGTAAAGGCTCTGTACGGTGTATCCACTACCAGTGAAGAGCAGGTGCTGAGCATCCATATCGGCAGCCAGGTTGGAGCCGGCAAGGTTCAGTTCGATGTAGTAGGTGCCATCACCATTATCAATCACCATATCCGTCATGAAATTGGGTGAGATGTCCTCTTCCTTGCCAGCAGGCCACTGAGCGCCCCACCATCCGGTAGTGATACGTATCTGCCACCAACTTGGATCGTCAATTTTGAACTTCATGAAGAAGGTACCTGTCTTCATCTTCTCCCAAATATCCTGAGGCACGGTATAGCACTCCTCGCCTGTGGAATTGCTCTCGGGAGCGAAGCGGTAGTCGCTGCTCCAGTTGATGGTACCCAATGAGCCGTCATTCGTCCAAATCGGTGTAACGACAGTCTCCCAGTGGCCTTCGTCGGCAGACGGCTCGTAAGTCAGTTCCGGCATCAGGAAGGACTGTCCGTCGTAGGTGTGAAGTGTACCTGCAAAGGTGCCTTTGAAGATATTCTTCGGTGGAACGCGGAAGACGAGATTGCTGGTGCCTTTGCGATAGAAGTCCTTATGGTCGATGAGTTGTGGGAGACCGTCGGCATCGAGCAGTTCGATATTGTTGATGAACTCCAGGTCTGAGCCGTAGACAGTGATCAGTTCACCGCCCGCAGCACTCTCGCCCGGCTGCTTCGAATACCCCGACACCATGGTATGTCCTACGGTCAGAGGCAGGCGTGACTCTGCCTCGCCGTTGGCCGTACGTACGACGATCTTACCACCCTCAGCGGGGATGCCGGAGGGGGCATTGACCCTGATCATGTCGTTGCTGACGATCTCGAAGTCAGACACTTTGATGCCGCCGGGGAAACCGATCTCGGTCACGTCGTTGAAACCGGAACCGTTGATGGTCATAGGCTGGTTGGTGACTACCTTCGTCGGAGAGAACACCTTAATGCCCAGTCCGACATTGGCAGAACCGTTGTCATCGTCTTCAGAGCAGGCCGTGAGAAGGAAGAGGCTGGCTATGAAGAGGAAAGTGGAAAGAGGAAAGAGGAAAGAGGTTACTCTTGCCGCTACCTTTTTATAATTATATGTAATCATAACTCTTAATTTTACAGTTTTGCATTTCTTCTATTCTTCAATTCTTCTCACCATCCTGGGTTCTGAGTGAGGTTAGGATTCTGCTTCAGTTCCGTCTGCGGGATGGGGTAGAAATTGAACTTGTCATCCCACTGGCGGGTAATCGTAGAGCGTGTCAGCGTCAGTTCGGGGCTGATGGTTGCCACCTGGATCGTCTTAAAGTACTGGGCACCCTTCTTCCAGCGGCGTACGTCCCAGAAACGATGGTTCTCGAATGCCAGTTCTACCAGGCGTTCACGCTCATAGCGGCTGACCCACTGCTCACCATCCTCAGTGAATGGTGGCATCTGGATGTCGGCACGTTTACGCAACACGTTGATGGCATCGTTGGCGGTCATGCCAAAGGAGTCGTCATTAGCGCTGCCAGTAGCATTGAAGACGGCTTCGGCATAGTCGAGGTAGAACTCTCCCAGACGGAAGATGATCCACGTGTGACGGCGGGTGGTCTGGTTGTCGGCGGTGGTGACACAAGAACCGTCGACGTACTTCTTGAGATAATAACTCGTCGGTGTGGCACCGTACTTAGGTGCGGCGTTGAATCCACCGGTGAAGGTCTCTATCGCCTTCTTCTGAGCACCGTTGCTGGGCCATTCGTCACCGTTCTTCACCACGGTCAGTGCGAAGCGGGGGTCAAGGCCTTCGTAAGGATTGACCTCGTTGAGATTGATGCTGCCGGGGTAGCGCTGACCGAAGGTCTCACCATTATCCTGATACTCATACTGGTCTACCAGGCTCTGGGTGGGACAGTTGCCGGAAGAACCGTTCTCGACACCGACGGGATAGTTGGCCATCTCGAACGTGTTGTTCTCACCACGTCCCAGTCCGAAGATCAGTTCTGTGTTGAAGAAGGCGTCATGTCCCCACAAGGAACCGTAGGTACTGAGTTTCAACCCCCACTGTGACGCATTGTCGAGGATGTACTTGCAGGCTTCGGCAGCCTCGGCCCACTTGGTCTTGTCGCCTGAGGGGTTGTGAAGCGGTGAGGCGGCATAGAGCAGCGTGCGGGCCTTGAGGGCAGCGGCAGCGATGCGGGTGGCACGTCCTACCTCGGAGAATACCTCCGTCGTATATGTCTCTGGCAGATAGGGCGCGATGGCGTCACACTCTTCGACGATGAACTTCACGATCTCATCGGCCGAGGTGCGGGTGATGTTATTCGCCTGACCATTGGTGAGTGTAGTGGTCACCAGAGGCACGTCGCCGTAGGTCTTGAACAACTCGAAGTAGAAGTAGGCTCTCAGGAAGCGCAGTTCGTAAGGGAACAACTCCATCTGAGCCACCCAGTTCTTATAGTCGGGATTGTACTGCCAGTCGGAGATGTCTGCCTGGTCGATCTTCTCCAGGTACATGTTGACATCAGCGATGGCGGTGTAAGCCTTGTTCCAGGTGTTGGAGTAGGGGTTGGCCGGGCTCCATCCACCATTGATGTAGTTGTTGACGGCTCCCGTCTCGAGTGCATACTGCGCTTCGTCGGTCGCACCGGCCAGGAAGTAGGGACTGTTAGCCTCGAACTCATTGTTATAGACCTGGGCATAGACATCGAACACCAGGTTCTTGATGCCATTCTCGAAGTACTCATAAGTCCAGGCCTCGTCGCGTGTCGTCTCTTCCGTATAGTCGAGATCGGCACAACCTGTCAAGAGGAAAGCGGAAAGTGGAAAGAGGAAAGAGACTACTCCTGTCACCACCTTATTATATATATGTGTAACCATAATTATCAATTTTCAATTATCAATTATCAATTAACTCAGAATTGTACCGAAAGACCGAAGTTTACACTCTTCATCACGGGGTAGCCTGTGTTGAGATTCTCGGCGTCCATGGCATCGATGTTGTCGAACGACAAGAGGTTCTGGCCCTGTACGAACAGTCTGGCACCTGTGATCTTCAGAGGCTCGATGACCGAAGCGGGCAACTTGTAGTAGACCTCGCAGTCGCGCATCTTCAACCAACTGACGTTGCGATACCAGATGGTGGAGTTCTGGGCGTTGTTAGCCACATTCTCTGTCGACAGACGGGGATACTTTGCACTGGTTCCTGCCACATCGAAGCAGTTGTCATAATACTCCTGAGAGAGGTTACGGTTGTCGGAGAGGGCTCCCCAGACACCGTCGACATAACGCAGGTTCTTCACCTGATGGGCTGCGCCCTGCAGGGTGGCGTTGATGCCGAAGCCCTTGTACTCTGCGCCGAGGGTGAAGGCATAGTTCAGCGATGGGAAGGCATTGCCATAGTCCTGTGCCACATAGTCATTCTCGTTGATGACGCCGTCGCCGTTGACATCCTTATACTTGATATCGCCCACCTTCACCTGTCCGAACTGCTGTACGGGGCTGTTGTCGATCTCGTCCTGACTCTTGAAGAAACCTTCAGCGATGAGTCCGCGCTCGTAGTCAGCCGGGCCGTCGACCAGTGAGAGGTTTGGATAGGCAGGTGTCTCGATCCATTGCAGGATCTCGCTCTTCACTGTCGAGAAGGAGGCACCGGCATTCAGGTTCAGACCGTTGGCGAAGGTCTTGGCATAACGAAGTCCCAGTTCCATACCGTAACTGGCCACACGACCTTTATCATCGTAAGATGACTGGATACCGACGACAGCGGAGTTGAGTGAAGCGGCACTGACGAGGATGTTGCGACGCTGCTGGTAGAACACGTCGAGGGTGATGTCAAGTGCATTGGCGATTCTCAGGTCGGTACCGAGATTGGCCTTATAGGCTGTCTCCTGTGCAAAGTCGTCGGTGGGGAACTGTGTCAAGAAGGCACCCCACGAATTCTGGAAGTTGGTACCATACCAGAACTGTCCGTGTGAGTTGTTCCATCTGGCGAGCCAGAGGCCTGCTGCCGGCACGTAGTCAGTATGCTGGATACCGCCAGAGAGGCGTACCTTTCCGTAGTTGATGAGACTGCTCTCCGGCTTGTTGATATAGATGTAGCCTAATCCTATGGTCGGCGAGAAGGCCCATTTGGCAGGATAACTGCGGTTAGAGCCGTTGGCTGCCAGTACCACGTCGGCCATGAACCGGTTGGCATGGTCATAGTGCAGGGCTAACTGCCAGTTGGTACGGAACCAGGTGTTGTTCTGACCGTCACGGATCTCGCTCTTCATGTTGTAGTTGGCGTTGGCAGCCAGGTTGTCACCATTCTTTAACTGGATACCGTATTTAAAGCCGGCATTGAAGGTGGCGATGCGCCACTGCGTGCTGACCCAGTGGTTGAACACCAGTTTGTCTTCTACCGTACCCATCACGGTCTCCTGCATGGCACCGGCGGCATCGTAGTAGTTCCAGCCATACTGGTAACCTTTCGAACGTGTCTCGATGGTGTTGGAGGAGTTGTCGTAAGAAGCACCGATATAGAACTTAAGACCTTTCGTGATGACGTCAAGGTCCTGTTCCAGCGTCATGTTGGCCCAAATCTGTCGCTGATGGGTCTTCATGAAACCGGTACCCTGCGACTTGGCCAGAAGGTTGAAGTCACCGTAGGTCTGGCTACCGCCCCAGACACCACCGGCCGTCTTGACGGGGAAGGCTAAGGCTGGTACCTTGTACAGATGCCACCAAGCATCGTTGGAATTGACATTAGGCACACCGTTGGTCTCCATTAGGATACCTAGGATGTTGGCACTGACCCTGGTCGTCGGACTGACCTCGAAGTCTACATTGGCACGGATATTTGCCTTTGAATATTTCAACTGCGAGTTCCAGTCACCCTGATCAGGATTCTTGTAGAGTCCACGGGCATCGGTATAGTCGAGTTGCGTATAATACTGCACTTTCTGAGTACCGCCAAAGAAAGACAGATAGGCATTCGACTCATGGGCCGTGTTCTTGAATACCTCTTCCTTCCAGTTGACGTTGGGATAGACCAGCGGGTCGCTGCCACTCCTGAACTTTTGCAGTTCTGCATCTGAATAGGCGACAGCGGCACCGTCGTTCTGGCGGGCACGGTTCAAGGCATTGGCATAGTCGTAGGCGCTGACCATATCAGCCATCTGCGGGTTGAACTGTATCTTGTGCGAAACGCCTACCTTAAAGTTGTATTTCTCATCTTTGTTGCCGTGCTTGGTCTTCACCAGGAGTACGCCGTTGACGGCCTCATGGCCGTAGAGGGCTACGGCAGCGGCGTCTTTCAGTACGGTGACACTCTCCACCTCTTCTACGGTGAGGCGGTCGATAGGCCGCTCTACGCCGTCGACAAGGATCAGGATATCTCGTTCACCAGTGGTCTGGACACCACGGATGTTAAACGTTGCGCCACGGTCTTCCTCACCTTTGAAACCTGTGTTCTGGAAAGCGTTCAGACCAAGCACCTTGCCGTAAAGGGCATCTGCCAGACTGATGGCTGATGTGCGGCGCAGTTCTTCAGCAGTGATGGTTGTTGCTGCCGCGGTGGTGAGGAACTCTGACTGTTCTACACCATAGCCTAAATCTACCTTCTGCGACGCCTTGTCGCTCAGCGTCACCTGGGCCGTCACCACCATCGGTGCACTGCAGAGTCCCAGCAAGGTATATCTGAATATATTCTTTATTCTCATAATCTCTTATATAAATATGTTCTTATGTTCTTATGTCTAAAGAGAATTACCACCCAGGATTCTGTGTCAATCCATAACCCTTCTGAATCTCAATACGAGAGACGGGGTCCAGATACCACTTGTTGGTCCAGTAGCCGGCATCCCACCAGCGGCGGTGTCCGACGACGATCTCGGGCTTCTCGTATTCAAACTTCGGCCAGGGGTTACCAGCCTTGTACTGCTGGTCGCCGTCTGTCAGGCGGTTGCCGTTGGCGTCGAGACAGTAGATCCTGATCTCATGCAGTGGCTTGGTGAAGAGGTCCTGACGCATGCGGCGGATCATGTCGTAGGTGCGGTCACCACACTCGGCACCGATCTCACAGTTGCGCTCACGGAGAATCTCGTTGATCAGGTTCTCCTTGTTGGATTTCAGGTTCAACTCGGGGTTCATATCCTCAATGCGTCCCAGGCCCACTCGGCTGCGGACCGCATGCAGGTCGTCGAGTGCTCCGGCGAGGTCACCGGTCTCAGCACGAGCCTCAGCGCGGATGAGGTACATCTCAGCCAGGCGGATGTAGGATACGCCGATGTAGTCGTCGTCATAACGGTTACCTCCGTAGTAGTCGAGCAGCCACTTGAACTTGCAGTAGCCCGATGCCACGTCGTCCTTATTGGTGACGTTACTGTTTTTCTCCAGGAAGCCGCCGACCCAAGAGTCCATGTACGACATACCGGCATAGTCGAATCCGGCAGGGAGTGACTTCTGCGGCACTACCATCGTCTCATACAGACGGGGGTCACGGTCGGCAAACATGTCGATGCCGTCGGGGTTCTTGCCGGGGCCGTAGAGATCCGAATAGGGGAAGTTACGACCGTCCTGCATACCGAAACACTCCATCAACTCGTTGGTGGGAACGGCACCGCCCTGACGCAGGCAGTCGAGGGCGAATCCGCGCCATCCCCATCCCCATCCACCGTCGGAGAGGGTGAGCGTCGGATGAACATCGAAGATCTTCTCATGGCGCGACTCATTGTTACGATAACGGTAGGCACGACGGTAGGCCATGCGGTAGCCTGCCTCATTCTGCGACTCTGGCTGAATCAGTTGATAATAGTTGCCGTTAGCGGCATTGTCGTTGAAGAAGTCATCGCAATACTGCAGACAGCGGTTCCACAGGGATGGATCCTCCTTACCGAACCATACGTGCTGTTCGTTCTCCAGACCTGTCGGCGTCTTATCATATCGCATATATGGCTCACTGTTGTTGAACAGTGGTGATGCAGCGAACATCCAGACCTTGGCACGGAGGGCACGGGCCGAGGCACGTGTCAGACGTCCGGACCACTGGCCGATGTCGGCATCGGGAACGTTCCAGATGTATCCTGGCTCCTTGATGGCGCATTCAATCAGCGAGTCGATGAACTCCACGGTCTGCCAGGCAGTGGAACGGCCGTCGAAGTAGTCTTCACCCACAGCGAAGGCTTTCTTCACGAGACAGAGTCCGCCGAAGTTGCGGAAGGCATCGTAGTAGCGGCTGGCCATGATGGTATAGGCCTCACCACGCAGGCGGCTCTTCTCCGAGTCGCTCATGTCTGGCACCCGGTCGATATTCTCGATGATCTGCCAGCACTTGCGTACCGTCTCATAGATAGATACACGTCCGCCGGCATCGCTGTCGAGACCACTCTTGGTTGAATAAGAGAATTTACCCTGGAAGTTACCATTCTCCGTATCCTGTGCATCCTCGGTCAGACCGCCAGGATAGTAACTCTGGATGGGACCGCCCCATCCAACATAGCAATGGTAGGAGTCGGAAAGCACGTCGATAGGCGCACCGTTCATCATGTTTCCGGCTGTGTAGGTACAGTAGAGTTGTCCGTAAGCACTCCACAGGAAGTTGCGGGTATATTCGGCCTTGGAGAACACCGTGTCGATATTCACGTCGACACCAGGGGCTTTCTCAAGGAAGGCGTTACCCACATTGATCTCGTCGACACATGCTGAGACGAGGAAAGTGGAAAGAGGAAAGAGGATCGTGATCACTCTCACCGCCACCTTATTATATATATTAGTAATCATAACTTTCAATTTTCAATTATCAATTATCAATTCATCAGAAGTTCACCTGTACGCCAAAGTTATACACTCGTGTCATAGGATAGCGCACACCGAAGTCGAGTCCGGAGCCTGGTGCCTCAGGGTCGTTACCCTTGAAGTCGGCGAAGGTCAGCAGGTTCTGGCCGGAAGCATAGAACCTGATGTAGTTCAGCAGTGGCAACCACTTGGGTTTGTTGATGGTATAACCAATCTCCACATTCTTCAGACGCACATATTTGGAGTCGATGATCCAGGCCTGTGAGTCACGGTTGTTGTGAACGCGGTTGGTGAATGAGATACGCGGCAGGATGGCTCCCGGGTTGCTCTCTGTCCAGGAGTTGTCGGCTACCCACTGGGCCAGTGCCGAGGTGTTGGTAGAGCCGAACTGGTCGCGGAAGTATCCGTTCAGTGTACGACTGGTGTTGTCGGCACCTACCCAGAGCATGGAGAAGTCAAGGCCCTTCCAGTTCAGGCTGGCATTGACAGACCATGTGATCTCCGGGTTACCGTCGCTGGTAAATCCGAGGGGCTTCTGGTCGTTCTGGTCGATGACACCGTCATCGTTCAGGTCCACATAGACGGCATCACCATATTTCAGTTCAATCTTCTGGTCGGGCATGTCCTTGCCATAGGCAGCCTTATAGCGTGCCTCGGTACCCTCTTGATAGAACTCAAAGAGGTCATAGCCGAAGAGTTGGTTGACGCGCTGGCCGGTACGGCTCAGATAGTCGTACATAGGTGGCACCTCAAGCATCTCGATTACCTTGTTTCGGGCGAAGGCGAGGCTCGGGCTGATGCTGTAGCGGAAGTCGCCCACCTTGTCGGACCATCTCAGTGTCAGTTCATAACCGTGGTTCTTCACCCGGCCCTTGTTCACGCGGCTTGCCGGCAGGCTGGTCACGGCTGGCAGTTGGGAGGCGTTCGACACGAGAATGTCCTCACGGTCTTCCCAGAACAGGTCGAAGTTCACCGTCAGACGGTCGTTGATGAATGCGGCGTCCAGACCAACATTGATCTTAGAGGCTGTCTCCCAAGTGACGTCGGGGTTGCCGGCTGTCAGTTCCTTCACGGCCTGCAGCCAACCACCGCTCGTACCGAAGTTGGCACCACGTTTCTGCGGGTTCACCGTCGTGGCTCCTTCGTAGAATTGCCAGGCGCCTGGCAGATAGAGGAAGCGGGCGCCGTTGGTATTGTCGTTACCTACCTTACCCCACGATCCGCGCAGTTTCAGATAGCCGATATATTTCTTGATGGGTTCCCAGAACTTCTCGCTCGACGGGATCCAACCCACAGAGAAGGAGGGGAACGTTCCGTATCGCTTACCCTCGGCGAAGTTCTCGGATCCGTTGTAACCGATGTTGAAGTCAATCATGTAACGGGTGTCATAGTCATAGGTGACACGTCCCACGAGTCCTACGTAGCCTTTAGGTATCGACTGGTACAGGCTGTTGTCGGAATCCCAGGGATAATAGGTCTTGCTCTGGTTGTACAGCACGAGGGCACCCACGTTATGCTTACCGAACTTACGTGAGTAGTTGATGCTTGCCTCGGCATACCAGTTGCGGCTGCCCCATCGACTCTCGTTGTAGGGCAGCGGCCAGGTGATGTTCTGCTTGCGCAGCACCTCCTGTCCGTCGACGAGTGTTGCCACGTAGGTGACACCCGTACCGAATCCGTTCTGACGGTTCTTCTGGGCTGTGTATTCGGTGTTGTACGATCCTTTGATCTTGAAATCCAGGCCTGGGGTAATGAAACTCAGGTCAAGTTTATACTGGAGGTCGAGGTTCAGGGCATTGGTGCTCTCGTTCACGTAGCCCAGGTCGAAGTAGTTCGAGAGGGCGTCACGGTCATAAGGTCCCACGAAGTTCTCGTCAGATACGATGTGCCGTCCCTGGTCGTCGACACCGATGCCGGCATAGGGCGTGGCTCCCTGCAGATAGCGGAAGAGGAATCCCTCGCCGCCACCCATCGTGGTGCGGTTCTGGACACGTCCACCGAGGGTCAGCGCCAACTGGCTGTACTTCGACACGTCGATGTCGAGGTTGGCACGATAGTTGAATCGGTTGTATTTGAAGGTCTCGTCGTCATTCTTCGAGAAGGTCTTGAAGAGTGAGTTCTGGTTCAGGAAACCGGCCGATACAAAGTATCTCATCTTCTCAGTACCGCCGTTCACGTTTATGTTCACCTGTTCCTGCCAGGCGGCATCCTTCATGATGTAGTTGATCCAGTCGGTATTAGGGAATGTGACGGGCATGTCGCCTTTGCGGAAATGCTCCATCACCTCCTGACTGAAGCGGATGCCTGTGTCGGCATACGGCGAGTAGTCGGCAATCGTGGCAGATCCTGGCCACTGGCTCATAGGCAGGGCGTCGGTGATGGCTGTGTAGTTCCACATCTTACCATAGGTGTAGGAGTCGGCGAAATCTACGAACTGTGATATCTGCTGCACGGCAGCACTGGCGGAAACTGTCACTGAGGCCTTGCCCGGAGTACCGCGCTTGGTGGTGACGAGGATCACACCGTTGGCACCTCTCACGCCGAATACGGCCGTGGCCGAGGCATCCTTCAGGATGGAGATGTCTGCGATCTCATTCGGGTCGAGTTGTCCGAAGGGACGCTCCACACCGTCCACGAGTACCAGCGGCTCGGCACTGTTCAGCGAACCGGTACCACGGACTCGAATGACAGGCTCATCGGCACCAGGCATACCTGACGGCTGCACCACCGACATACCGGGTAACTTTCCCTGCAGGGCGTTGGCCACGCTCGCCACTGGGGCCTTGAGCAGTTCGTCACCTCCTACGGCAGAAACGGCACCCGTGATGGTGACCTTCTTCTGCTGGCCATAGGCAATGACCACCACTTCGTCGAGCATCTGCTTGTCCTCGGCGATTGTGATGTTGTAGTGTGATTGACTGGCGGTCACCTTGACTTCCTTGTCGAGGTAACCGATGTAGGTCACGACCAGGGTCTGTCCGGGGTTGGCGTTCAGCGAGAAGTTTCCGTCGAAATCGGTTGCTACACCGTTCGTTGTTCCCTTCACGACTACACTGGCTCCGATGACCGGCCCCTGAGCGTCGACCACAGTACCTGTGATCTTCCTTGCCTGCTGTACGTCATGTACGGCGTCAGCGGCGTAGGCTTTTGGTGAGTAGCAGAGTCCCATCAAGGAGAAAACACCCACCATCAGCGCTGTCTTTCTAAACCTTTGATTCATATTGTTAAGTTAGTAATGAGATAATAATGTTCGGTTATGTATTCATTGGGCACAAAGGTATACATTTTTTTTTAAATAAAAACCTTTTTTTTAAAAATATTGCTTTTTTTACGCAACAAAGAAGAATAATTGCGTGTAAACACCTATTTCATGGTCCTGAAGTGCAATTATTGTAAATCAAAGATTCCCGAAATGCTTATACGTTCCGGGAATCTTTATTGTAGGTATTTTTATTATCTGAGGCGATTAGTTCGCTCCTCCGCCTAAGGCGATATAAAGGGCTATGACAGCCTCGGCAGCATCGTACATGTTCATGGCCTCGGAGAGTTGGGCGTTGAGCAGCGACTCCTGGGCGGTGAGCACTTCGAGATAACTGGCTTTGCCGTTGTCCATCAGTTCATGGGTGCCGGTATAGGCCTCATTGAGTACTTGCACCTGCCGATGGAAGTAGGTATGCTTCTCGCGGGCAGCCATACAGTCGGCCAGGGCTTCGTTCACCTGGTTGCCGGCGTTGATCACCGTCTGCACATACTTCTTCTGCAGGTCTTCCTCTGTGAGTTGCGCAATTTTCTTCCTGGCTGTCAACTGACCACGGGCGAAGATGGGCTGCGTCAGTTGGGCGATGGCAGAAAGCAACAACTTGCCTGGATCAACGACGAAGCCGCCAGCCGAGTTGGTCCATCCGGCAGAGCCGCTGAGGGTGATGCTTGGGTAGAAGGCCGAGCGGGCTTCTGCCGTGTTGTAGAAGGCCTCCTCCATGGCATGGTTGGCCATGCGGATGTCTGGGCGCTGCTCCAGCATCATGGCTGGTATGCCGATGTTCAAGTATTTGGTGTCGAACATACGCTGTTCGTCATCTCCAGTGGCCTCAGCATGATGTAAGACCGAACTGCCCCATTTCTGGCGTTGGATATGTTGTGGTGTGGCGGCCAGTAGTTTGCAAATGGCATTCTCGACGGAGCGGATGGCGCGGCGGGTGTCTACAATCTGCGTCTTTACGTTCAGATAGGATGCCTCCATCTGGTTGACGGCAGTGCTATAGGCCTTGCCATTCTCCCAGAGAGCCTGCTCGGTCTCAAGTGACTTGTTCCAAAGGCTGTCGGTCTGCATGAGGATCTCCAACTGCCTGTCAAGCACCTGGAGCATGAAGTACTGCTGGGCTGTGACCGAGACAAGATTGGATCGCACGGCCTCCTGCTGCACCTGAGCCTGAAGGAGCACAGCCTTGGCGGCCCGCTTCTTGTTGGTGATGGAGCCGAACACGTCGATGTCCCACGAGAGTTGCAGCGGCAGATTGTAGGTCTTGGTGGCTGCACTTCCGTCAAAACTGGAGAGGGTGCCTTGTGGAGCGAGGCTGAGTGCCGGTAGGTAAGCCAGTTTGGCAGCCTTCAGCGAGGCCTGACTCTTCTCTACCGCGATGCGGGCGGAGTTGAGGTCTGTATTGTTGGCCAGCACTTGCTCGATAAGTTGCTGGAGCAGCGGATCGGTGAAAAACTCGCGCCATGACATCTGGGCGATGGACGCTTCGCTATTGGCGATCTCGAGGTCTGGATTGGCGCCAAAAGCATTGTCGGGCGCTGGAGTCGTCTGCTCGTACTTATTGTATATGCCGCAGCCCGTGAGCAGAAGGCTCACGGCTGTGGCGGCGAAGATATTACTTAGTCTTTTCATGATTCATTCCTCTGATTTTACTTCTACACTTTTCATTTTCGGTGCACCCTGGAACTTCTCATGCAGTTTCTGGAACACGATGAAGAAGGCGGGAACAACGAAGAGCAGGGCTATGGTACCAATGCTCATACCACCGATGACGCCTAGGGCGAGGGCACGGTTACCATTGGCACCGGCACCACCCTCGATGACGAGCGGTATCATACCGATAATCATCGTGGCCACCGTCATCAGAATGGGGCGCAGGCGTTCCTGGCAGGCGGCGAAGGCCGCATCGCGGATAGACATGCCCTGTGCACGGCGCTCGGAGGCGAACTCCGTAATGAGGATGGCCGTCTTCGAGAGCAGACCAATCAACATGATGACACCCGTCTGCAGGTATATGTTATTATCCATACCAGGTATTTCATTGATATAGCCAAGGTAAGCAAACACAAAGGCACCCATCAGACCGAACGGCACGCTGAAGAGCACAGCCCATGGTGTGAACCAAGAGTTATACAGAGAAGCCAGGATGAGGTAGATCAGGATGGCGCAGATCATGTAGATGAGCGCCGTGGCGTTAGAGCCGGAAGTCTCCTCTACCTCACGCGACATACCGCTATACTCGTAGGTGGCCGTGTTTGGCATCTCCTCCTTGAACACCTCAGCAATGGCTTTATGAGCGTCGCCTTCGGTGTAGCCGCTACCAGGTTTCACGATACAAGTGATGCTCTGGAACAGGTTGAAGTGTTCGATATTCGACGGACCGACAATCTGCTTCATGGTGACGAACTGGGAGATGGGAGTCATCTTGCCGCCTTTCACCTGCATGAAGATATTTTGCAGCGACTGCGGGTCGAGACGATACTCGGGTGACGAAGCAGCCATGATGCGATAGACCTTACCAAACTGATTGAAGTTGCCAATATAAGCACCACCGCAATAAGCACCCAGTGTGTTGAGTACGGCTTCAGGTGTCACACCGGCGCGGTCGCACTGGGCGGCATCGACATCAACCTGATATTTCGGGAAACGCTCAGAGTAAGTTGACATGGCAGTGGCTATCTCCGGGCGTTCAGCCAGTTTGGCCAGGAAGTGCTCAGTATTCTTGGCAAACTCCGACAGGTTACCATCTGTGGGATCTTCTACCATGAGCATGATGTCGTTACTGGTTCCATAGCCTGGAATCTGAGGCATCTCGAACGGAATCACCCGCAAATTCTTGATATCTTGGCAGTCAAAGTAGAACCGGTACATGACGAGCGTCAGCAGATGGTTCATGCCAGGGCGCTCATCCCAGTTCTTCAGACGTACCACCATCGTACCGTAGTTGGAACCGGCACCCGATATCATACCATAACCACAGACTAAAGCGAAACTCTCCAGTTCGGGAATCTTCTTCACCTTAGCCTCAACGGCTTTCGCCATCTCACGGGTTTGTTTCAGCGTGGAGCCTTCCGGAGCCTGTATCTCAACCAAGAACACACCCTGGTCTTCCTGAGGCACAAGACCTGAAGGCAGGCTCTTCATGAAGAACACCAACAGCACGGCAGCCAAAACTAGGAAACTCCATGCCAGCATGGGGCGCTTAATGAACTTCTGGACAGCCTTGCTGTATTTATTGTAGATGGCATTATAACTGACTTCATACGCTTTCTTGGTATAATAGGTCAGGCCCTTGCCTTCCTTCTTGCCTTCCGTCACACGCATCATGATGGCGCAGAGGGCTGGACACAGCGTCAGGGCCGATATACACGACAGACCTACGGACGAGGCTATGGTAATACCGAACTGAGTGAAGAATGTACCTGAGGTGCCTGGCATGAAGGTCACGGGGATGAACACTGCCATGAACACCAACGTACATGAGACAACGGCTACCGACACCTCGTTCATGGCCTGACGGGTTGCTTCGCGGGCATCGCTGATACCATTCTCCATCTTTGCCATGACGGCCTCCACCACCACAATAGCGTCGTCCACCACCGTACCGATGGCCAGCACCAGTGCGAACAGTGTCAGGATGTTGAGCGAGAAACCGCATATCGACACGACGGCAAAGGTACCCAGCAGTGACACGATAATAGAGATGGACGGGATGATGGTAGCCTTGAAGTTCTGCAGGAAGAAGAACACCACGAGCACTACGAGGATGATGGCGATAACGAGCGTCTCCACCACATTGTGGATGGCAGCAAACAAGAAGTCGTCACTGGTCATCAGGGTCACGAACTCCAGTCCAGCCGGCATCGTTGCCTTCATCTCCTCAAACGTTTTGTTGATGCTGGCGTTCACCTGAGTGGCATTAGCACCTGGAGCCGCGAACACCATGCAGATGGCACCCGGCTTGTCCTGGATGTTGGATGTGAAGTTGTAACTCATGGCACCAATCTTCACCTCTGCTACATCGCTCAGGTGTAAAATGCCACCACCACTGGTACGCAGCACGATGTTGTTGAACTCTTCGATGGTCTTCAGCGTACCCTTATATTGCATAGAGTACTGGTAGGAGTTCTCAGACTGTTCACCCAAAGAACCCACACCAGCCACGAAACTCTGTCCACCGATAGCAGCGAAGATGTCGTTAGGGGTCAGTCCGTACTGGGCCATCACGTCGGGCTTCAGCCAGATGCGCAGGGCGTACGTGTTACCTAAACTCAGTACGTTACCCACACCGGTGACACGCATCAGTTTCGGCTTGATGTTGATATCAACGTAGTTCGACACGAAGTCTTCGTCGTATTTGCCGTCGGCGCTCCTCACGGCGAAGATGCGCAGAATGTTGTTCTGTCGCTTCTCCACCTTCACACCGACCTTGTTCACGTCAGCAGGCAAAAGGGCCTGGGCGCGTGTTACACGGTTCTGCACATTCACCGTCGCCATGTCGGGGTCGGTACCCTGTTTGAAATAGACATTGATTTCCACATCACCATTCGACGAGGCTTTAGAGGTTATATAGGTCATGTCATTCACACCATTGATGGCCTCCTCCAGCGGCTGGATGACCGACTTCATCACAGTGTTCTCGTCAGCACCAGTATAACTGGTACTGACATTGACCGTAGGCGGTGCAATGTCCGGATATTGCTCTACAGGCAGTGTGCTCATCGAGATGTAGCCCACCAGCGCTATCACGATCGAGATGGCACATGCCATCACGTACTTATTAATAAATATATTGTTCTTCATAATGCGGAAGCGTATTATTCACCTTTCACTTCTTTTTCAGAAAACAGAACCTTCTGTCCCTCTGTTACATTATTTGCACCAGTAGTCACAATTTGGTCGCCCTCATTCAGGCCGCTTGTCACGATAAAGTCCTTGCCGTTGCCAGTGTCTTCTGTAGTCACTTCGATAGCCGTTGCCGTGCTGTCGGCCTTAACCTTATAGACCTGCGCCTTGTCCTGCAGACGTACCACGGCATACTGCGGAACTACGATAACCGATCTCTCTGCGAAAGGCATGACGATAGTTCCTTGAATACCGGAGTACAGATGACCGTCGGGGTTGGGGAACGATACCTTGCTGGTCAGCGACCCCGTCTCAGAATTCACTACACCTGTCAGGCTGACCACGCGACCCTTGTGCGGATATTCCGTACCGTTCTTCATCACAAACGTGGCAGGGGGCAGATTAGCGATATACTTCTCTACCTCGTTGGCTTTCATGCCCTCCTTCACCATGGCTTCGACAATAGCCTCCGTTACCGAGAACTCAGCGTACATCGTCGTATTGCCACTCAGCATGGTCAGTTGTGTCATAGGCGATACCTGGTCACCAGTACGTACAGGAATTTCGCCGATAATACCGGGTACGGATGCCGTGATGGTGCAGAAACCGAGGTTCACCTTCGCACGGTTTACGGCTGCACGGGCCTGGGACACAGAGGCTTGCGCCTGTTTGTAGGAGTTTTCGCTGTTGTTCAGCATATAACTGCTCACAATCTTTTTCTCGAACAGGTTCTTGTTTGACTCGTATTCCAGTTTAGCGGAGTTCTCCTGAGCCAGGGCTGCCTGTAGGTTGGCCTGTGCGGCCTCCAGTTCCAACTGGGCGTTACGGGAGTCAATCACGAAGAGCACCTGGCCCTTTTTTACTTGCTGGCCCTCGCTGACAGCGATCTTCATCAACTGACCACTCACCTGTGGCGTAATGGTCACATCGTTCTGACCCTTCATCCTGGCACTAAACTTGTAAGGGACTTCAATGTCCGATTTCTTCACTGTCATCGTTTCAAATGATGATGGGACTTCCTTAGGCATGTTCACATTACAGGAGCCTAGAGCGACCGTCAATGTAGCCAAAGCCACAGCCATTGTCTTTACATTTCTCTTTTTCATTTTGTTTCAGAATTATTTTATTACTAGTTCTTGCGATAGTTTTGTTTTCTCGTTTTGTGCTGCAAATATACAACAATTATTATTATTTTCACTACATTATTGCTATTTTTTTGTGATTTATCTTAATTTATGATTCTTACACGATTTGTGCTAAGGCATCGATGTCGGCATCTGTCGTGGCCCAACTGGTGACGAAGCGGCAGATTGTGTGGTGATGGTCTTTTTGGCCGAAGTGGGAAAACTCCACATGACGACTTAAACGTTCTACTTGTTCGTTGTCGATAACGACGAACTGTTGGTTGGTGGGCGAATCCACGAGGAATTGATAACCTTTCTCCTTGAAAATCCCTTTCAACCGCATGGCCATCTTAATAGCATGTTCAGAAAGTTTGAGATAGAGGTCGTCAGTAAACAAGGCATCAAACTGTAGGCCGATGAGGGCACCCTTGGCTATGACGGCACCATGTTGTTTCTGGATGGAAAAAAAGTGCTTGTGGGCCTTACGGTTAGTGAATACAACGGCCTCGCCACAGAGGGCACCAATCTTGGTGCCGCCAATATAGAAAACGTCGCAGTGGCGAGCCAGGTAGGGCAGGGTGACGTCATTGCCCTCAGCCATTAGACCGTAGCCTAGCCGGGCACCGTCGATATAAAGAGGGATGTCGTATTGTTGGCATATTTTATATAGTTGGTCCAGTTCCCTGGCAGAATAGAGCGTGCCGAGTTCTGTGGGGAAAGTTATATAGACCAGCCCAGGATGAACGGCATGATCCCTGTTGCCGTCGTGCATGTAGTCATCGAGGTATTTGTCGAGTGTGGCGGCCGCCATCTTCCCGTCCGTATCGGGGATGGTGATGATCTTGTGCTCTGTGAATTCCACCGCTCCCGCCTCATGGACATTGATATGGCCACTGGCCACGCAGATCACGCCCTCATATTGGTAAAGCATCGAGTCGATGGTGGTGGCGTTGGTCTGGGTACCTCCCGTCAGGAAGAAAATCTGTGCATCGGGCAGGCCGCAGGCTTCGCGGATGCGGTTCTTGGCCCGTTGGCTGAACTCATCGAAGCCGTACGGTGCTGGCTTGGAATTATTGTATTTCACTAAGTGGTCTATCACCTGCTGACAGGCGCCGTTGTTGTAGTCACATTCGAACGATAGCATACAAAGTCATGTTGATTTGCCTGCAAAATTACACAAAGTTTTGCGATTTACTTGCATGTTTCGACTGGAATTTGTATCTTTGCAGGCAAATTTATTATCGATTTCGGTGATGAAGAGACTAAAAACGGTATTAGGTTTACTCTTTGGCGTCGTGGCCATGGGATGGGCCGTGCCCTTTTATCCCCATGGTCCCATAGCCTCGCCGGTCCAGGATGTCGTGCCTCAGGTACCGGATTATGCCGATGCCTCGCAGTGGTATGTTAACGACCAGCAGGGGGTGGCAGACATCTTCTATGTCATCTCTACAGAGACGGGTGACCACATGGAGGACAGCGACATCTGTCATTTCGCCAATACACGCGATTCACTGCAGCGGTCACAGATGCTTATGGAGATGGCGGCAGTAGACACCTTCTATACTGGCAATTTGAACTATTACTCACCTTACTACCGGCAGGTGTCGATGAACTCACTGGGAGAGGGGGAAAACCAGTTCCAGAAGAGACTGCCACTCGCCATCGACGATGTGAGGCGGAGTTGGCAATACTATCTGAAACACTTCAACCATGGGCGTCCCTTCGTGCTGACGGGCTATAGTCAAGGTGCCGCCGCCGTGATTGCGCTGCTGAAGGAAATGCCAGACAGTATCGCCCAGCGGATGGTTGCCTCGTATGTCATCGGCTACGCTGTAACTGAAAAAGACTTATATGAGATTCCCCATATCAGACCGGCAAAGGGAGCGACGGATACGGGTGTGATGATTTGCTTCAACTCGGTGGCCTCGCCAGAGTGTGCACTGGCGTCTGTCAGCGGAGGGAATCAGTTGTGTATCAATCCTGTGAATTGGCGGACGGACAGCGTCGGTGCCACGTTTGTATATGACCGGCCCTTGGAACGGCCGAAACCCGACACGCTCCGTGTGGCCTGTGATCCGGAGCACCGACTGCTGGTGGTCAGTGGATTCAATAATCAAGAGGTGTTGCCCGTGATAGGCATCCCTGGCAACTATCATAACTATGAACTGCGGTTCTACCACCCCTTTATCCGTAAGAATATCGCAGACCGTGTGGCTGCCTGGCTGAAAGAGTCATCTGACAGGAAGCCGCTGACACCGGCTCCCGAAGGCAAGCACCCGTTTGCTATCATCCATTATGGTTGTCATGGTGAGTCTTGTCCGGAACTGACCGAAGAAGGCGCACGCAGGATGCGGGAGATCGCTTGGAGGATGGCAGAACGATTCCCTGAGGTGATTAACAAGGATGCCAACCACATCGGGGCGCGCAGCCTCAGGGACACCCGTAGTCTGCTGTCGATGGAGCAGATGATGATCCAGATTTCCAGAGTCTGCGGCATCCGTGTCTATCATAATGCTACCGAGGCCTACTCGGCCTTCCTGAACCGGCAGAACCTTGAATCCTGTCTTACAGATCCTAATGGCGGCGCTCTACAGCATCGGCTCTTGCAATATCTGATACACTGTACGGATACGGCTAAGACCTTCAGGCAGACGGCTGTCTTCCATATTGCCGACAAGACCAGTTTTTTCCCGCTGGTATGCCTGCTCGATGTCAATGGCTATGGTTCGGAGATCGATAGTCTTGCGACGCTTGAGGAAAGGGGTAGGGTGGCCGATTATATCTGTCCGGCAGGTGCCAACCTGCAGTGGATCCTCTATCGTAAGGATGCAGATGACGAGGATGTGTGGATTAAGGTGCTGCTGAATGAGCGGGAGGCATCGCTCCCCCTGCTATCAGACCATGCGCCGTATTATCGGCTGAGTGATTTCAAGACATATTACATGGAAAAGGTGAAATGAAGAATAGTTTGTCAGGATTGTTATGTTTGAGAGTGTTGGTGACAGGTGTTACGCTTTTTCACCTTTTCAGTCTTTCGCCTTTATCGGCGCAGTCGGCCCTCTCCATCATTATGGAAAGCCAGAACTTCGCTGCCAGTAACTATAGCATCTATCCTGATACAGCCTTACCCCGTCTGACACCGGCACCGGAAGGAAGGGAACCTTTCTATATTTCCCATTATGGCCGTCACGGATCTCGCTATGTAGAGAATCGGCGGGCCTTCGATGTCCCGTATAATATGCTCTGTCGTGCCGACAGTTTGAATGCTCTCTCCGTGACTGGGAAACGGGTGCTGAGGAACATGCAGGCTATCTTTGCAGATACCGACAAACATTGGGGCGACCTGACCAGTTTCGGCCAACGGCAGCATCGTGGTATTGCCCAGCGTATGATGGAGCGGTTCCCGGAGGTGTTCGATGGCGATGCCCATGTCGATGCCCGTAGCACTGTCGTGCCCCGCTGTATTCTCTCGATGGGGTCGGCACTGCATGTCATGGCCAGCAAAAACCCTCAGTTATATATCACGATGAGGGCTTCTCAGGAAGATATGTGGTATATGAATCATCAGGATTCATTGCTGCGTAAGAATGCGATGACAGCAGAAGCCACGAAAGCCTATGATGACTTTATAGAGGGCCGGAAACACAACGAACGGTTGATGAAGTTGCTCTTCGTCAACCCTGATTCCGTCCGCGGTGTGGTCAATGACATCTGGCTTAACTACTACTTGATCAAGATGGGACTCTTCCAGATGAATACACATTTATATAAAGATACCTATATCACCAACCTCTTTACCGACCACGAGATATATCGGCTCTGGCAGTGGGAGAACGTCTGGTGGTATATCATGCATGGCCCCTGTCTGCTGAACGGAGGTAAACAGCCATACACCCAGCGCTATCTGCTGCGGCAGATAATCAACGATGCTGACAGTTGCATGAAGTTAGAACGTCCTGGCGTGCAACTGCGGTTCGGCCATGAGACTGTCTTGCTGCCGCTGGTGTGCCTGATTGGCATCAACGGCTTTGACCTGGAGACGGATCGTCTTGAAGAACTGGAAGAAAAGGGGTGGTGGGCATCCAAGGTGTTCCCCATGGGGTCGAACCTGCAGTTCATCTTCTACCGCCGGGACATCCATGACGAGGATGTGCTCTTCAAAGTGCTGCTTAATGAAAGAGAGGCTACGCTGCCTATTCCGACAGACATAGCCCCCTATTATCATTGGCTGGATTTCCGTGAACACTATCTCAAGAAGATTGAGGCGTATGAACAGTTGCGCAATGCAACAAGTTCAAAGGGCCAATAAGACCTGTTTATAGTGCCTCAAGCATTCTCTTAATTACAACAGAACAACTGATCTCACGATTAGCAGCCTCGGGGATGACGAGGCTGTTGGGCGACTCGATGACATCGTCGGTGACGATGAGGTTGCGGCGGACAGGCAGGCAGTGCATGAATTTACCGTTGTTTGTCCACGACATGTGCTCCGTGTCTACCGTCCATGAGCGGTCCTCGCAGGTGATCTTGCCGTAGTCGGCAGGGTTGGTGACACCGGGATTGCTCCAGTTCTTGGCGTAGATGAAGTCGGCACCTTCGAAGGCTTTCCGCTGGTCGTACTCCACAACGGCGTTGCCTACGAACTTCGGATCGAGTTCATAGCCTTCCGGATGAGTGATGACGAGGTCTATATCCTCTGCGGCGTTCATCCACTGGGCAAAACTGTTGGGCACAGCCTGTGGCAGGGCACGGCAGTGAGGCGCCCAGGTCAGCACTACCTTGGGTTTTGCTGTGGAGGTACCGCTGCACACTCGACGTCCCCAACTCTCCTCGATGGTGATGAGGTCGGCGAAGGCCTGCAAGGGATGCACCGTGGCAGTCTCCATGGCGAAGACGGGACGGCCGGAGTATTTGATAAACTGGTTCAGAACAGTCTCGGCATAGTCATACTCACGGTCGGTGAGTCCGGCGAACGAGCGCACGCCGATAAGGTCGCAGTAGCATCCCATCACGGGGATGGCTTCCAGCAGATGCTCGCTCTTGTCACCGTCCATGATGACGCCGCGCTCCGTCTCCAACTTCCAGGCTCCGGCATTCACGTCGAGCACGATGACATTCATGCCCAGGTTCATGGCTGCCTTCTGTGTCGACAGACGGGTACGCAACGAGTTGTTGAAGAAGATCATCATCAGGGCCTTGTTCTTGCCCAGGTGCTGATATTTGTAACGGTCGTTCTTAATCTCAAATGCCTCGGCCATCGCCTTGTCCAGTGGGCCGATATCCTGTACGTTGATGAATGATTTCATATATTTTTATTGTTTACAGTTTACAGTTTACGGTTTACAGTTGATTACCTATGAGGTTGTTTCGGTCTGCAGTCATATCATCTGTAAACTGTAAACCGTCAACTGTAAACGTCAAATTATGGTCTTGTTTGTCCTTCGCCTTCGATGAGCCACTTATAAGTGCAGATCTCTTCCAAAGCCATCGGACCGCGGGGACCGAGTTTCTGGGTGGAGATGCCAATCTCTGCCCCGAGGCCGAACTGCGCACCGTCGGTAAACGAGGTGGGGGCGTTCCAATAGATGCAGGCAGCATCGACATGGGCCTGGAATTTCCTAGCAGTGGCTTCATTCATGGTGATGATGGATTCGCTATGACCGGAGCCATTGGCATCGATATGGTCTAAGGCCTCGTCAAGAGAGGAAACCGTCTTGATGGCGAGTTTGTAATCCATGAACTCTGTACCAAAACTGTCGGTTGTGGCATGTTCCAGGTATGGATATTTTCCGTCGAGGGCAGCATAGGCTTTGTCGTCAGCATAGATCATCACCTGCTTCTCAGCCATCTTTTCGCAGAGTGCCGACAGGTCGCCAAGGCGGTTCTCATGGATGATGAGACAGTCGAGGGCATTGCAGACAGACACACGACGGGTCTTGGCATTGTTGATGATTGCCTTGCCCATCTCCAGGTCACCATCCTTGTCGAAGTAGGTGTTGACGACACCGGCACCCGTCTCAATGACGGGGATGCGGGCAGTATCGCGGACAAAGTCGATGAGTTTCCTTCCACCACGGGGAATACAGAGGTCTACATATCCCACGGCATTGAGCATCTCACCCGTAGCCTCGTGGGTGGCAGGCAGCAGCGCGACGACATCCGGGCTGACACCGTATTTCTCCAGGACCTCATGAATCAGCGCCACCTCCTCACGATTCGAGCAGTCGGCATCCTTACCACCTTTCAGCACACAGGCATTGCCGCTCTTGAAACAGAGGGAGAAAACGTCGAAAGTCACATTGGGACGGGCCTCATATATCATACCAATCACACCGAAGGGTACAGAGACTCGGCAGAGCCGCAGGCCGTTGGGAAGGGTCTTCTGCTTGGTGATATGTCCAAGGGGGGAGGGGAGGGTGGCGACATTACGCATGTCGGAGGCGATACCTTCCAGACGACTGCCTGTCAGTTGCAGACGGTCGTAGAGAGGATTCTCTTTCGACATCTTGGCCAGATCCTCGGCATTCGCCTTTAGGATTCTCTCCTGATTTGTTATGATTGTATCAGCGACAGCCTGTAGAATCTCGTTACGCTGCTCGTCGCTCAGCAAAGCCAGACTCTTGCTGGCTCGCTTAACTTTCTCAAATGTCGCTTTTAGTTCCATATTGACATTCTTTTATTGTTTTTAATAAGCCGGTTCTTCTTCCTTTGGTAAGAACACAGTATGTGGCGTATCTTCCGGATGTTCGATGAGGTCGATGAGGATGTTCTCCCGTTCGCCATTGGCAATAATCACCCTGATTCCGTCTTGGGAAACCTTGGCAGCGGTGGTGTACTTGGAGTGCATGCCGCCACGTCCGAAGGCACTCTTCTCTGCCTTGATATACTGGCTGAGGTCTGTGCCAGGGGCTACAGAGCGGATAATCTTAGACTTGGGATCATCAGGATGACCGGTATAGACACCGTCAATGTTCGATAGGAGGATAAGGGTGTCGGCTTCCATCATCTGAGCAATGAGACCGGAGAGTTCATCGTTATCCGTGAACATTAGTTCGGTGACGCTCACAGTGTCATTCTCGTTGACGATGGGCAGCACGCTGTTTTCCAGCATCACCTTCATGCAGGCTCGCTGATTCTCGTACTGTTCGCCTGGTTGGAAGTTCTCCTTCATCGTCAGCACCTGACCGACGTGGATATGGAATTCGCGGAACAGGTCGTAATAGAGACCTATGAGTTTCACCTGGCCTAGTGCCGAGTAGAGTTGTCGTTGCTCCACGGAGTCGAGAGAGTGGTCTACTTTCAGTTCACGGCGTCCACAGGCCACGGCACCGGATGATACAAGGATCACTTCTGTATCCTGTTTGCGGAGCCAGGCAATCTGGTCTACCAGTGCCGACATCCGTGTTACGTCCAATTTGCCGTCTGAGCGTGTCAGGACATTGGAACCAACCTTTATAACGATTCTGTTCATTTCACTTTCCTCTTTCTACATTCCTCTTTCCACTTTCCACTATATCAATGCTACATCTGTGATATGGTCAATCTGCGGTTCTGTGCCTATCATGCCGACTATACTGATTATATCGAAACGTATGTCGCAACGGCATGAGTGGAGTTTCACATAGTGGTTGATGGCTGATGCCAGGCTTCGCCGCTTCTTGTAGTCAATGGCTTCCTCCGGGTCGCCAAACAGCCGGTTGCGGCGTGTCTTCACCTCGACGATGACAAGGGTGTTGCCATCCAGGGCCACAATATCCAAATCGTGGTGCCCTGACTTCCAGTCGCGTTCAAGAATCCTATAGCCCTTCTCTTCCAGGAAGGCAACGGCTATATTCTCTCCCCACTTGCCAAGTTCGTTGTGCGCAGCCAAAATAATGATGTCTATGAAGGATTACTTTTCGGCATCTTTCTTGCGGATTTCCACACGGCGGATCTTGCCGCTGATGGTCTTCGGCAGTTCGTCGACGAACTCTATGATGCGGGGGTACTTATAGGGTGCCGTCTCTTTCTTGACGTGTTGCTGCAGTTCCTTGATGAGGTCGTCGCCGGCCTTGTCCTTCCACTCCTTGCCGAGGACGACGGTAGCCTTGACTACCATACCGCGGATATCGTCGGGCACACCGGTGATGGCGCATTCCACGACAGCAGGATGTGTCATCAGGGCACTCTCCACCTCGAACGGACCGATGCGGTAGCCAGAACTCTTGATGACGTCGTCGATACGACCCTCGAACCAGTAGTAGCCGTCTTCGTCTCTCCAGGCCATGTCGCCAGTATGGTAGATGCCGTCGTGCCAGGCCTCACGGGTCAGTTCCTCATCACGGTAGTACTCCTTGAAGAGTCCGATGGGCTTGCGGTCACCGACACGGACAACGATCTCGCCCTTCTCACCATCCTCACAACTGGTACCGTCGGCACGCAGCAGGTCGATGTTGTATTGGGCATTGGGCATGCCCATGCTTCCGGGCTTCGGCTCCATCCAGGGGAAGGTGCCGAGGGTCATCGTCGTTTCCGTCTGTCCGAAACCTTCCATCATCTTGATGCCCGTCTTCTCATAGAACTTGTCGAATACGGCGGGATTCAGAGCCTCACCGGCTGTGGTGCAGTACTCCAGACTGCTGAGATCGTAGTTCGACAGGTCTTCGCGGATCATGAAACGGTAGATGGTGGGAGGAGCACAGAAACTGGTCACCTTGTATTTCTCTATCTGCCGCAACAACGTGTCGGCATTGAACTTCTCGTGGTCGAAGACGAATACCGTGGCTCCGGCAAACCACTGACCATAGAACTTGCCCCACACGGCCTTGCCCCAACCAGTGTCGGCAACGGTCAGGTGGAGGGAGCCTTCATGCAGATTATGCCAGAATACACCCGTTGTCAGATGTCCCATGGCGTAGAGATAGTCGTGAGCCACCATCTTCGGCTCACCGCTCGTTCCTGATGTAAAGTACATCAGCATGGTGTCGGAGTTGTCGTTAACGTGTTTGGGACGGACGAATGCAGGAGCCTTCTTCCACTCACTCTGCCAGTCATGGAACCCCTCAGGGATGGGTTTTCCGTGATCGGTGATGGCGATCAGTGTGTCCACCGTCGGACTCTCAGGCATAGCCAGCCGTATCTGCTCTGTGACGTAGGGGTCGTCGACGCAGATGATGGCCTTCACTGAGGCACGGGTGTTGCGATAGACGATGTCGTGCTTTGTCAGCATGTGGGTGGCTGGGATGACGATGGCGCCTATCTTATGCAGGGCGAGCATGACTACCCACCACTCGTAACGGCGCTTTAGGATGAGCATCACAGGGTCGTTCTTGCCGATGCCTAGCGTTGTCAGATACGAGGCGGCCTGGTCTGTCTGTTCTTTCAGTTCACCATAGGTGGTACGTATCTCGTCGCCTTGATCGTTAGTCCACAGGATGGCCAACTTCTCGGGAGCCTCTGCTGCCCAGGCGTCCATCACATCGTATGCGAAGTTGAAACCTTCGGGGATGATGAACTCCAGGTTCTTATTGTAATCCTCTACAGACGTGAACTTTGTCTGCTTTAAAAATCTTTCTACCATATTTATATTTTGCTTATAGTTTATTGTTTAAAGTTTATAGTTGATTAGTTCTATAGTCTCCAGAGATTTACGGGCTTGCCAGGTATTCTGCTATAAACTATAAACTTTAAACTATAAACCATATATTATCACTCAACCGTAAATGCTAAAAACTTCACGGCCTTGTCGCCAACGGCCAGCATGCCGTGGGGCTTCGTGGAGTCGAAATAGATGCTGTCACCCTCCTCCAGGATTATGGTCTTGCCGCCAATATACAGTTCCATCTTGCCTTCGAGCACAAGGTTGAATTCCTGTCCGGGGTGTGAGTTCTTATAGATGGTATGAGCGCCGGGCTTCGGCTCGACGGTGACGATAAATACATCGGCCTTGTGGTTCACGAAACCGCCCACGAGGCTCTGGTACTTGTAAGCCTTCGTACGCTCAATGCTCATGCCCTGGCCCTTACGAGTTACAAAGTACGACTTCATATGGGGCGCCTCAGCAAAGATCAGTTCTTCTGTCGAGACCCCATACTTATGGGCAATCTTCATGAGGTTGGAGATGGTAATATCCAACTCGCCGGCCTCTATCTTCTCATACTTTTCGGCACTGATGCCGATGGTCTCAGCCATCTCACTCACGGGAATGTCAAGTACATCACGCAGTCCCTTCAGGCGCTCGCCTATCTGTTTCAGTTGTTCGTCCATTACTTCTATCTTTTTGTTTGTAGTTTATTGTTTATAGTTTATAGTTGATTAGTTCTATAGTCTCCAGAGATTGATGGGCTTGCCAGGTAATCATCTATAAACTATAAACAATAAACTATAAACTCTTAATGATCACTTTGCTCCTGCCTTCAGCCCTCTAATCACGGCGGAGGTGAAGCCTGCGTGTTCCATCTCGTTGAGACCCTTGATGGTCACGCCGCCAGGGGTTGTCACCAGGTCGATGGCTGCCTCAGGATGCAGGCCGCTGGCCTCGAGCAGTTCCACGGCACCCTTCATCGTCTGCATCACGATGGCCTTCGCGTCGTCGGCCTTGAAACCTAACTCCACACCGCCTTCGGCTGCTGCACGGATATACCGCATGGCATAGGCGATGCCACAAGAGGCCAGTGTCGTTCCTGCTGCCAGATGCTGCTCATCCGTAATCAGCGTATTGCCCATCTCGTCGAAGATGCTGACAACCGTCTTGATATGACTCTCTGATGCTCCGATAGGGACGATGAACGTCATCGAGGCCATCTCTGCGATGGCGATATTCGGTATCACGAGGAATAGCGGCGGGCACTGCTCACCCAACCATCCCTTGATGCTCTCCGACGATACGCCGGCGGCAATCACGATCAGGATCTGTCGTTTAGGATCGAGTTCGGGCTTAATGTCCTTCAGGACACGCTCAACGAGCCAGGGTTTCACTACGACACATACGATGTCGGCAGTATCGGCAGCCAACTTATTGTCAGTCGTCACGCTGACACCCATCTTCGAGAATTTCTCAACCACGGCCTGCGAGGGGTCGCTCACGGTGATGTCCTCGTTCTTAAACTGCTGGCCTTTGATGAGGCCTTCTACGGTGGCGCCGCCCATCGCGCCTGCTCCTATTACTGCTATTTTCATATTTTTATTTTGTTTACAGTTTACGGTTTACAGTTGATTACCTATGCGGTTGTTTCGGCCTCCAGTCATATCATCTGTAAACTGTAAACCGTCAACTGTAAACAGAATTCATTCAAGTACTCTTTTCATCCTCATAATGAAATCATCTGCATCCTGCTTCGTCAGACAGAGTGGCGGCAGCAGGCGCAGGATATTCGTACCGGCACAGCCCGTGAAGCAATGTTCCTGATAGATCAGCGGCTGGCGCACATCCTTATGTGGGATGTCAAGGTCGATGCCAATCATCAGACCACGACCACGCACTTCGACGATATGCTGCTCTGTCTTCTGGAGTTCCTTCAGTTGTTCTATCAGGTAGGAGCCTACGATATTGGCATTCTCCACCAGATTCTCCTCTTCGAACACGTCGAGCACGGCCAGTGCTGCGGCGCAGGCCAGATGATTGCCGCCGAAGGTCGTACCCAATTGTCCGTAGACGGGCTTGAACGCCGGACTGATCAGCACGGCTCCCATCGGGAAGCCGTTGGCGATGCCCTTGGCCACGGTGATGATATCCGGACGGATGTCGAGCCACTGGTGAGCGAAGAACTTACCGCTTCGTCCGTAGCCACATTGTATCTCGTCGCAGATCAGGATCGTCCCATACTTCTTGCAGGCAGCAGCCAGACCCTGTGCAAACTCCTTTGTGGCGAGTTTGATGCCGCCCACGCCCTGGATACACTCCAGGATTACAGCACAGACATCACCCTTTGCCAACTCCGTCTCCCACGCCGTCAGGTCGTTCATCGGCAGATAGGTCACGTGGCTGTTGTCATTGATGGGGGCGATGATTTTAGGATTGTTCGTCACCTCCACAGCCAGACTTGTACGGCCATGGAAAGCCTTCTCGCAAGAGAGCACCCGTGTCCTGCCGTTAGTAAACGATGCCAGTTTCAGGGCATTCTCGTTAGCCTCGGCACCGCTATTGATGAGGAACAACTGGTAGTCGTCGTAGCCAGAGATCTTGCCTAGCCGCTCAGCCAACTCCACTTGCAGTTTGTTGATGACCGAGTTGGAATAGAATCCTATCTTGTTGAGTTGCTCCGTCACTTTCTCGATATAATGAGGATGGGCGTGGCCGATGCTGATCACGGCATGTCCGCCATAGAGGTCCAGGTACTCCTGACCCATCTCATCCCACACTTTACAGCCTTTGCCCTTGACGATGTTCACGTCGAAGAGCGGATATACGTCGAATAACTTCATTTCCTATACCTTATTTATAATTGGCTGCAAAGATACTGCAAATATCCGACAAACCACCATTTTCTTTCGTCTTTTTGCATAAAAATATCAATTGCACGCCTCTAAGTGCATGCAATTGACATTTTTATGCGGTCATCGTGTGAAAATGCCTGCCGATTATATGTATTTAAGGAATCGTTAGTCTATTGTAATATAGCATTAGTGTAATATGAACAAGAACTCAAGATCTGTACCATTCACGTTGCCGCTGAGTGTCAGTTTCAGCGTGTCAGGATTCTTCTCAAAGGTTACCGATGCATTGCCCGTGAACAGCGAGATGGCACGCATCTTATCGTTCCAGGTATAAACCAGTTTACCTGTGTTCATCTGTTGCCAACGCCACACGCCAATGTCGTCATTGCGGTTCTGGTAATTGATGGCGAACAGGCCCTTGGAGTCGAAGTAGATGCCCTCGATAATGGTGTTGGCATCGAACTGATCCTTCAGCGTTCCATAGTTCTCCTCATACCAGGCCTTGACTTTTGCCAGGTCAATGGGACCCTTGAACTCCTTGCCCAGTGTCACTCCTTCGAAGGTGCCCTTGGCAATCACTTTCTCGATGGTCCATGCACGGCTGCAGAGGTTGTCGGTCTGGAGGCCGGCAGTCACGGGCAGTCCTGGATCAAGTGTGCCGGTGGTCTTGATGGTGGTGCCATTCTTCCATGTGATGCTGACATCACAGTTCTGTCCTGACGACTCGTAAGAGATGGTCATGCCGTTGTCGAACTTGTACTGGCCGCTACTGTATGTGTACTTGCCGAACTCATAGACGGGGACTCCGTCGGCACGGGTCGTGGCGGCATTACCATCACGGGTGATCATATAGGCACCACTCTCCATCATGCGGAACTGCTTGATGCCGTCGGCGTTGTTGTCGGTGATGTTCAGGATGCTGGCAGCGTCTTTGTAGGTGGGGCCGTTGAGTTGCACATCGGTACCCTTGTCGCCACCAGGCGTATCTTTGTCGTCGTCGCCGCCACAAGCCGTCGCGGTGAACAGGACTGTGGCCGCAATGGCCATCATCATATATATTTTTTTCATAACAGTCAAAAATTAAAAGATTCTATAAGTAAGACGGATGGTCAGCACGGGGAAGACGGGGAACTTCGCGATGACGTCGTAATATTTGTTGCTCTCGCTGCCCAGGTCGTCCTTCGTCACTTCCAGATCCATACCTGTCTGCTTCTCATACACTTTGGGCTTGCCCCAGAACTGTACGCCAAGGTCGCCGCTGACGCCGAAGCGCTTGCGGGGAACGGAACGGCCGAAACCGATGCCGACGTAAGGTCTGAACTTGTTGACCTTGATGGAGCCGTGGGCAAAACCGTTCTGGTCGAAGCCGACGATGTAGTCGCCGATCACGATACCTTCGCCTGGTTCAAAGTCCTTCACGGGGATCAGGTTCTCGAGGGTGGCTACTTCATCGGTGCCAAAGTAGAATCCTGCAGTGGCGTGGAAAGAGTACTGGGGGAAGGGGTACACGTCAAACAGCAGATGACCGGTGCTGAAATGGCTCTTTCCTTCTGCCTCCGTCTTTCCTCTCTCTTTCTTGCCCTTTGCCCTGTAGTCCACATCCTCCTTATATTTGAAGGTGGGGAAGAAGTTGTAGCCAGCCCGTACCTGCACATACTCGGTGATGGGGGCTGACACGTCGATACCGATACCCGTCGTACCGATAACCAGACCTGCCGACACGTGGTCGAAGATTCCAAACTCATCCACTTCGTCCTGTGCCTGTACAGACTGCGGATAGAAGGTCATTGCCAAGGCGGCAATAGCCGCGAGGCATAGCGTCTTAGTTTTTTTCATACACATAGTTTTTAATGAATACATGTTTAATTCTATTTTGTTGATTAATATGTTGCAAAAGTAGGAAAAATCAGTGGTAAAAAACTCTCATAATGCAAAAAACGACTAACGTTTTGCAAATCGTTAGTCGTTTTTCTGTAAAAACCACTCTTTTGGTGAGAGGCCTGTGGCCGAGCGGAAGGTCTTGAAAAAAGTCTGTTCGCTGCCGAAGCCTGACTCCATCCAGATGGAGGATATCTTTTTGTCGGGCTGCCGTCGCATCAGTTCTTTGGCATACTCGATGCGGTAACGGTTGATGTATTGGGCGAAAGTGCATCCCATCTGCGAGTTGATGCATGCGGAGATGTCGTTGCGGTGGAGATGGAAGGCATCAGCAATGTCGGAGACCTTCAGTTCGCTGTTCAGGTAGGGCTTCTCTTTGTCCATCAACTCGTTGATAAGGGACATCAGTTCGTTGGCAGGCTCATCGGATACAGGAGCACATTCCATAGTAGTATCGCATGATTTCCTGCGACGAAGCATCAGAATGATGCCTACGATACAAAGTCCCGCTAAAGCCAGACCTGCCCAAATCCACCATCTGCCGGCAGAGCGGGCTTCGACGGCCTTTGGTTGGCCCACATGCAGCAAATAGACATTCTTGGCTGGGGTGAAGTTGCTGCCGTTTCTCAGTCCGCCGGCTATCAGCAGATGGCCTTCTGGTGTCAGTATTGGGCTGAAGTCGGGCATCATCTCCAGCGGGTCGGTATAGTAGAGTTTCATGGGGGCACCTTTATCTGAAGCATGCGCATAGTCGATGCAGAGGATGTAGTTATAGGTGTTGTCCTGCTGCGTCTGGAAATGCTTGCTGAGACCGAAGAGGTAAGCCCGCCCTGATTGGCGGTCGGCTGTGATATTGCAATAGATGATGCTGTCGCCCTTGTACGTCATCGGAATGGTGCAGGCTGTTGGCTGCAGACTGGCCTCAGTACCGCTGAAGCGGGCAATCGCCACTTGTCCTGTACTGTCTTTTACTGGCACCAGATAAGTGAAGTCACCCTTTGCCTCGTCGCCGATAAAACTGGCATCAATCTGGCGGCAGCCAGCACTTATCGGCAGCCAGGTCTCAAACAGGGGAATATGAACGGAGTCGCCCTTCAGACGATAGGCATAGGCTGTTCTCACCGTATCGCCCCTAATGCCATAAGGCCCGAAGATCAGAGCATCGTCTTTGGCGATCCGTATGATAATTGGGCTTGAACGTTGTGTGGCCACATCTCTGATATAGGTGAAACTCTGCCTGTACCGATGGTCGCCCTTGGCACTCTGTGCCTCATAGAACATCTCGATGCCGTCGTTATGATACCAGTTGCCGGCTATGACCACCTCGCCGCTGTCGAGTTCGAGGGCCGATGCCCAGGTGCGTTTACGCTGCAGGATGCCGAAACCTCTGAAAGAGTGGGTCTCAGGGTCGTAAAGTTCGGCATTGAAGGTCTGTCCGATGCCTGAAGGCTGTTCGCAGCCTCCTGCTATCAGCACCTTCCCTGATTTCAGTTTGGCCGAGACACCCACGTCGTGACTGTAGGTCATCTGCATCACGTGCCATTCACCGTCCTTGAAGTATTCTGCCGTCGGGGTAGGGACAAAACCGTCGGTATGGCCACCAGCCACGACATACTCGCCGTTGACACAGAACACCTGATGTCCGGCTCGCGCAATATTCAGGTCTGGCAACTGCTCTACTTCCATTTTGACTATTGGACAGCCTGAAGGGATGGTATCGGCTGATGCCCCTATTGCCGCAGTCGGAAGCAGGAACAGCAGGATTGCCAGCCAGAAGTTCGGTCGTGTCGTTGTCATATCACGTTTGTTTAGTTGGATGCAAAGGTACTGCAAATATCCGACATAACGCAATAATCTTTCGCCTTTTTGCAAAAAATGTCAGTTGCACGTCCCAAAGTGCATGCAACTGACAAATACTTGCAGTAATGTTATCTTTGTCTTATTCTTTAATAGGAAAAGAAGACGCTCACCATATTTCCTGATTTGTCGTTATATAAGCCATGCTCTTTGCCGTCTTCATCTTTATAGATGTAACTCTTGACATTGATGTCATTTCCTTTTGCCCACCATCCTGAGGATAAAGCTGGCGGACCAGAGATATGACCTATTTCCAAATAGTATTGCCATGAAGCGTTACGCTTTTCATAGTAGTATTTGGTTTCGATCTTGAAATCTGAAAGGTCGCCCCATCCATTAGAATTATATTCTATGGTGAATGAAAGCGTTGTGTTCCTATCCTCGTCTCCATACTTCGTATCTTTCTTTTGAACATTAAAATAGAGACAATTGGAACCCTGTGTAACCTTGATTTCGTCAGCTCCACATTTCAGATCTTCAACGTGCCGGTTATAGCTGTCGCCTTGAGTCGCATACATCTCATATCTGATTCTCAACTCCTTGATGTTGGTGCCAGGATTGAATGCTGGCTGTTCCTCTTTAGCAGATTGCTTGACGAGGATGGTGGTAGAAGCCACGAGATCGGGATCGATCTTACCATTGTTGATGGCGTCGCTTAAGGCATCTTTGTTGGCAGCAGCATAGACGGTAATGGTACCCGAGCGCTCTTGCCCAGTCATGTTCTCACTGGCGTCGACAACGATGTTCCAGCCGGAGGCAGTCTCCTTCCACGATATCTTTGCCCATCCTTCCAACTGGTCACTATAGTCGAGGCCAATCTGGTTGAAGGCATAAGAATGGTCTATGACCGACTCCAACTTGCCACCCTTGGCATCGAAGGCGAGTGTTGATGGCGAGGCGCTGACCCAATATTCAGTGGGTGGAGGCAGGATCTGTACGACGCGGAGAACAGTAGAGGCCAGAACCTCACCCTTAGCGTCGGTAGCACAGACGGTTACCTTCCCACTTCGTTCCTTACCCGTATCGTTACGGGACAGACGGACATTGAGTTGGTTCACATCAGTGGCGATGGAGGGTGAAATCCAGTCGTCTTCCGTCTTACAAGAATAATAAAGGTAATTAGTCAGTATCATGGCCTTGTAATAGCCACCAGCCCCCTCGTCACCTATGGTTTCACGATCCATCTTGATATAGCCATCCTTAGGACGCTCCTCTAACAACGTTTCATTGTCTTTGAGATCCACAGTCAAAACTGTCTTCTCGTCTTTGGGTACGACAATGGTCGTGGTTTTACGCTTACCATTACGCCCTACCACTGTAACCTGTTTCGTACCAGGCGTTTTTGGATTCATCGTGATATTGCCATCCTTGTCCATACTGAACCCTACAGTGATACGCCCCGTTGATTCGTCAACCATGCAAACGAGTAGCACCTCTTTGCCATTCTCATCGATGCTTGTAACGAGGTTGGGTATGAGATTCTCTCCGTCACCTTTGTTAACGGCTTCATAAAACGTGTCTGAGAAGATGGCGTCGTTGATGATACTTGCAAAAGCCTCTTGCGCCAAAGCCAGATCCCATTCATTAGGATCGAAGAGGTCATAACCTTCCCAAACTTTGAATTTAAGACCATTGTAGATCATAGGACCGTAGTTGTTGGCATTGCTGGCAGCCATCTGTAGAAATCCCTTTACATCGCCTTTGGTAACAAGGTCGGAAGTAGCATTAATGGCTCCGTATAGATCCTTGCCATAGCCGATCTGCGTGCTGAAAGGACTGGCATCAATGACGAGGTTCGCGCCCGACTCAATCAGTTTCGCTCCTGCGGCAGTGATGTTACCGCCGGGTGTGATGCCCAAGATGCGGGCTTTTTCACCAAAGTCCAGATGATCGTATGTATAAAGGTTCAAGAATATTTGGTTTGCCTTTGAATCGAGCCTGCCCTTACTGAAGTCATGCCAGAAGTCCTCATATTTCGTATAGCCACTTCGCAAATTTGCTGGAAGCATGTCGTACAGTTCCTTGAGTTTCCTTGTGTCAGTACCCATGGGTGAGTTTTGCAAGACGGCCATCACCGACTTGCGGCCCATCACCTGCGTATTTCGACAGTTATAGATGAAGTTCAGACCATCGGCTATCCACCCTCGGGTTTTAGAGGTAGGGTCGGGCAATATGCCAGACTTCTGTAGGTTGTTCATGGCCTGTTCATACACTTCAGCGTTCTCTACCACCTCGTCGACGACATCATAGGCATACCATGACATAATGGATCCGTCAACACTGTTGATATATTCCCAATCAGAGCAGAAGGGTTCACCAGTCTCAAAGCCTTTAGACAAAACTGCCCACCAATAAACACGGAAAGAGTGAATACTGATAGCATAGGTGACAAAGGCGTCGAGGTCACTCTGGAATAGTTTTGTCTTGTCATATTGTGCTACTGGCTTAAAGTCAGTCACTTTGTCGCCCGGCTTTAAATCTGGTTCGGGCAAGTCATCGCTTGAAGAAGAACAAGCGGTCACAAAACCGATGACTAAAACAGCCATCACCGCGAGGCATAAAGTTTTAGTTTTTTTCATACGCATGGTTTTTAATGAATACATATATCTTTCTCATACTCGTTTGCTTATGGCTTTGGATACTTAATGTCGCAAAGGTAGTGACAAATCGGAAAGAAAGACTGACAAAACAGCAAAAACGACTGACAAAGCATCCCCTGTCAGTCGTTTTGGGCTTTATATTCGCTTGGGGTCATGCCTGTGATGGACTTAAAGGCACGGAGGAAAGTGCGCTCCGTAGAGAAGCCTGACGACATCCACACTTCCGAGAGTTTCATGTCGGGCTGGGTGCGCAACAAACGTTTGGCATGCTCTATCCTGTAGGTGTTGACAAACTTGGCGAACGAACAGCCTTTGACGGAATTGATACAGTCGGAGATATAATAGCGGTTGACACAGAGTGCCGAAGCGATGTCTGCTATCTTCAGACTGTCGTTCAGGTATAACTTCTCGTTTTCCATCAGTTCGCAGATACGGCTTATGAGGACTGGGTCAGCAACTTGCTCACGGTCTTCTTCTTGTTCTGTTGGACGGCGGCGCTTCCTGAACAGAAGGCACAGGCCACAAACCAGAGCCAGCACTCCCAGACAGACAACCACAAGCAACAGCCATGAGAATCCGCTCTTTGCTGCTACAGGCTGCCTTCCCACATGCAGCAGGAATGTCATTGCAGAAGGCTTGAAATATGTGGTTTGAGCCATGCCACCGGCCATCAGCAGGTCACCGTTGGAAGTCAGAGTGGGTGTAGTGTCAAAAATGAGTGGAAGTGGATCTGTATAATAGAGTGTCAGCGTTGCAGGCTTGCCGTCAGTCGTCTGAGTGTAGTCAATGGTCAGCAAATAATAGCGGTAGCCCGCATCGTGGCTTGTCCTGAAATCGCTGTTAATACCCATGAGGTAGGCACGGTGGGCCTGACGGTCCACGATGATGTTCTTGTTATACCATATCCCGCCCCATTCACTTTGCATAGGGACGGGACATGCTGTGGGCAGCAGCGAGAACAAGCCGTTCTCCACCTTCACGATAGCCACCTGGCCGTTGTCATTCTCAACAGGTATCAGATAAGAATAGATTTCTTTTCTTTCATCACCAATGAAATTCTCATTGCTGAGTGGAGCAATACCAGCAAAAGGATGCCACGTCTCTAATAGGGGGACTCTGACCGTATCGCCTTTCAGACGGTCGGCAATGGGTGGTATCTTCTCGTCCTTGTTGCTCCTGCTGCCTATGATAAGGGCATCATCCTTGGCGATACGGATGATGATGGGATAGGAACGTTGCTGGTTCACATCCTTAATATATGAAAAGGACATTTTGCCATCAAACTGTTCGATGCCGTCATCATGATACCAATTGCCGGCGACAACCACCTTCCCGCTGTCAAGTTCCAGCGCGGAGGCCTTGGCTCGCTTGATGTTCATACTGCCGAAGCCGTCGAAGGTATGGCTCTGGGGGTCGTAGAGTTCCGCCGTATAAGTTTGTCCGACTCCAATGTTCTCTGCCACGCCGCCAGCCAAAAGCACCTTGCCCGACTTGAGCAAAATGACTGTGCCAAAGTCGTGGTTATATGTCATCTGCATCACGTGCCACTCGCCGTCCCTGAAATATTCAGCCGTTTGCGTTGGCACGAAGCCGTTGGTATGACCACCAAACACCACGTATTCGCCACCAGCCACCAGCACCTTGTGGCCTGCACGGGGGATGTTCAGGTCTGGCAAACGCTCTGCTTCCATTTTGACTATCGGGCAGACTGAAGGAATGGAGTCGGCCGTTCTCCCTATTGCCACGGATGGAAGCAGGAACAGCAGGATAGCCAGCCAGAAGTTCGGTCGTGTCGTTGCCATATCACGTTTGTTTAGTTGGATGCAAAGGTAGTCATTTTCCGTGAGACCGCCAAACATTCACCAGAAAAACTTTGACTCAGTATTAATGTCATAGGTTCCTGACTTTATAACGATCAGATGATCGTCCGCAAGTAAATTTTGTTCTTTTTATCTGCCACCTGCCACCCTGCTTTGGAAAGGCCTGTGTTTAAGACGGTTAGAGGTGGTGGCAGATGGGTGGCAGGTGGCAGTTCCCTCAATTCCTGTAGATTGAAGAGAAGCATCGTTTCCGATGGGGGTTATGTCGTTTTCCCTGAGAGAATACATCGTTTCCCCTGAGGGAAAACATCGTTTTCTCTCAGGGAAAACAGTGAAAACGATAGTCCTTTACACACAAAACCATGGGCTGTTACTGCGCCTAAAATCCGTTATCTGCCACCTGCCACCCATCTGCCACCACCTTGTATCTCCTTTATATAAAGGCTTTCCTAAGGCTTGGTGGCAGGTGGCAGATAAAATCGTTTGATGCAAAAACGAATAGCCCGCTGTTGGAGTGAACAGCGGGGCTATGATTGTAGTTGTCTGATTAAGAACTTACAGGGGCAGGCCTGGTCCCAAGTTAATGATCATTATTTGAAATGGATGGTCATTTTAACTTGATTTCCGTCATCATTAACAAGTTTGTAGTTATCGCTATGGCTAAAGTCAAAACTGCCATCACTATTATAATAGTCAATTGAAGATTTATTAATGAAATTACTGAATTTCACACCTCCACCAGCAGTACCGTTCCATGTTGATGCACCGCTCATGGGTATGTTTGTAACCTCAATGCCTTCCTCTTCGGTTCCTTTACCACTGACATAGCGTGTTCCTTGCATATCATCGTAAAAGTAGGTTACCTGAACATTTGAATGATATTTGAGATTTTGAATCTTAGCATTTTTGGATGATATTCCATCAACATTGTCAATGTCAAAAGAGACTGTGATATCATATATTTTTTTAATATTCGAGCGGTCGTAATTAACTGTCTGGGCACACTCCACATGCATACCATCTCCTTTCCTGGTTGCCCTGATAGTACCTTCTTTCGCAGACAAAGTACCAGTATTATGGAAAGAAGACTCTGTACCATTATCTCCGATTGTTTCAACTCTTACGTCAAAATCGATACTCTCGATATCTCCAACTGCCCCTGCCGGCTCTTGTTTCACGAGCACTGTAGTGGAAACTACCTGTGCAGGGTCGGCTTTTCCTCCGTTAAGCACGTTGTTGAGCGCTTCTTGGCTGACGGCAGCATAAACAGTGATGGTACCAGAACGTTCCTGGTCTGTATCATTAGGATTAGCGTCAACGACGATGTTATAGCCTGACGATGTCTCTCTCCATGAGATCTTGGTCCATCCTTCCATTCCACTGCTGTAGTTACAGCCAATGACGGGATAAGCAAAGGAATGTCCTACTTCAAGTTCCTGAACGCCTCCGTCAACTCCAAAGTTGAGAGAACTTGGCGTCGTCCATACAGATCCTTCTTCTTCTTGCTTAGGCATTTGACGGAGGGTGAAGACAGCCCTCTTTAACACCTTACCTTCCTTGTTGGTGGCTACAACCGTGACAGAACCCTTACGCTCCTTGCCTGTATTGTTCTCAGCCATGCGCACCTTTATATTATTAATATCAGTGGCAGCTGTAGCTGAGAGCCATGCAGAATCAGTCTTGCAACTATAATATAGGTAATTGGTGTAAACCCATACATCATAAGTACCACTGGTTCCCTGCTCATCCACATAGGAAGATGGACGAAGTTCGAGGTAGCCGTTCTCTGGTTCTTCCTCTACCAATGTCTCCTCATCTAAATCGACAACAACTTCCGTAGGTTTGTCTTCTGGTATGATGACGGTCTTGGTCTTACGCTTGCCATCTTTGCCAACGACGGTGATTTGTTTTGTGCCTGGCAGATCGGGGTTGAGGATGATATTGCCGTCCTTGTCGAACACATAGCCAATGGTCGTCTTGCCCGTCTTCTGGTCAACCATCACGACAAGGACAATTTCTTGTCCGTTCTTGTCGTGGGTTTTCACAAGGTTGGGTATCAAACCTTCGTCCTTGCCATTTTGAAGGAGACCGGTGGATTCCTCTGAGAAGCAGACGTCGTTCATCCATACGGTGGCGACATCTTTTCCAAAGTTATCCCAGAACTTGTCTCCATAGTCCCAATAGATAATGTCGAGATTACGCATTTTGTCGGCGAGTTTTGCAACGTCGCGACCATAGTTGATCAGGTTGTTGGAGGCATTCTGTAGGAATTTCTTCACATCTCCTTTGGTCACTAAATCACTTGTGGCATCGATGGCTCCGTAAATATCCTTGCCATAGCCCAATTCTGTACTTATGGGGCATGCATCGATAACGAGGTTGAAACCTTTCTCTATCAACTCTGCACCTGCCACAGTGATATTCTTGCCAGGTGTGATTTTGAGGTCGCGGGCTTTGTCGCCAAAATCTTGATCGGCATAGTTGTAGATATTGACGAAGATCTGATTGGCGCGTTTGTCTATCTTACCCTGACTGAAGTCCCTCCAAAAGTCGGTAGCGTTGGAATAGTCCCGTCTCAGATTAGAAGGCAGGCCATCGAAGATTTCTTTCAACTTCCTGGCATCAGATGTCCAGTTCAACTCTCTCATAATGGTGAGAACCGATTTGCGTCCCATAATCTGGGTATTCTTACAACTGCCCATAAAGTCGTAGGCATCGCTAAGGATACCACGTGTCGAAGCATTGGGGCTGACCAGTATGTCGGAGTACTCTAACCGTTGAAGCGCTTGCTCGTATGCATCAGCGTTTTCCACGATACCATCAATAACGGTATATGTCAACTCGGCCCATGAATTACAGTCAAAGTTTGTGTCTATTTCGTCCATTGTTGCAGAGAACGGTTCGTTGCTTTCGGTGCCTTTCGAAGCCATAAAATAATAACACCATCGCATGGCGCGGATGTCGAGCGCATATGTGACCAAAGCGTCAAGGTCGCTTTGGAACAGTTTAGTGTTCTCATACTGTTTGACTTTTGTTGGGTTCTTGATAACCTCGCCTATCTCTATCACGGGCGTTCCAATATCTTCACTGTCACTTGAACTACTACAATCTGTAAATGATACTAACATACATAGGGCGCTCAGCAATGTGAGCATCCATCCTTTGGGGGTTGTCTTTGTTGTCATCATAATGAGGTTTTGTTTGATTATTTTGGCACAAAGATAGGGAATAAGAACGAAAACCGACTTACAATACAACACTTTCGACTAACAAAACGTGTTCTGTTAGTCGGTTTTCTTCAAAAGTGCAATGGAATCTGAAGTTACAGTCCCTTGTCCTTCCACTCCTTGGGTGTCATGCCTGTGAGGGCTTTGAAGGTGCGGAAGAAGGAGGTCTCGTTGGCAAAGCCTGACTCTACATAGATGTCAGATAGTTTCCTGTCAGGGTACTGGCGGATGATGCGCTTGGCGTGTTCCGTGCGGAAAGTGTTGATATACTGATTGAATGAACAGCCTGCCTGTGAGTTGATGCAGTCGGAGACGGCCCGCCTGTTGCTGCCGATGGCTTTGGCAAGGTCGGAAAGTTTCAGTTCGCTGTTCTTGTATAGTTTCTGGCTCTCCATGACGTCGTTGATGCGTTGCATCAGTTGGGGCACATCCTCTTCAGAGGTTTCTGGCTTTGCAACGGGTTCCGGAATGGCAGGTGTCGGCTTTTGTCTCCTCCAACGGATGACCAATAGGATAACTGCCAACACGACGATGCCCAATAATATCCATGTCCAAAAACTTTTGCTGCTGCTAGCGACTTCGGGTTCTCCACCCACACGGAGCAGCCAGACGGCATCGGAGGGCGTGTAGTTGCTGCTCCCTGTCAGACCTCCGGCTATCAGCAGATTGCCCTCGGGAGTCAGGAGTGGTGTGCTGTTGGGCACCACATCCAGTGGCTGGGTATAGTAGAGCGTCATGGGTGCTCCGCCGTTGGCTGATGTCTGGTCATAGTCGATACAGAGCACGTATAGCGGGTTCTTTCCTGAGGCTGCATGGTAGTTTGTACTGATGCCGAGAAGATAAGCACGATGGGCCTGGCGGTCGACGATGACGTTGGAGAAGTATTCGATGGCGTCTCCCTGACAGGACATTGGAATAGGACAGACGGTGGACAAAAGGCTGAAATCAGTGTCGCTGACACGAGCAATAGCCACCTGGCCAGTGCTGTCTTGTACGGGCATCAGATAGGTATAGTCGCCTTCTGCCTCGTCACCGATGAAGCTCATGGCGTCGTCGTGGGTGCTGATCTTCAATGGCTGCCATGATTGGAAGAGGGGGATATGCAGGGTGTCGCCTTTCAGACGGTCTGCGAATGTGCTGTGGATGGTGTCGCCCTTGATGTCGTTGCTGCCAATGATGAGGGCGTCACCATCAGCCATACGGAAGATATAGGGTGTACTGCGTTCGGCTGTCACGTCTTTAATATACGAGAAACTGCTCTTCCCTTTGTAGTCTCCACTGCTGCTTTGAACTTCGTGGAAGATCTCTATACCGTCCTTTTGATACCAGTTGCCGGCGATAACCACCTGTCCACTGTCGAGTTCCAAGGCTGAGGCCCAGACACGCTTTTGGTGCATATTGCCAAAGCCTCTGAAAGTGTGAGTCTGCGGATCGTAAAGTTCAGCAGTGTAAGTCTGGCCGATGCCTGTGGGCTGCTCACATCCTCCGGCAAGAAGGACCTTACCCGACTTGAGCACCACGGAGAGACCGAAGTCATGGGTGTAGGTCATTGGCATGGTGTGCCACTTGCCGTCTTTGAGGTATTCCGCCGTTGGCGTGGGCACAAAGCCGTTAGTGTGGCCTCCTGCCACCGTCAGTTCACCATTCTTGCCTTGCAAGCGTCCTTCGGCCGAACGGGCATAGAACAGCGCATGTCCGGCACGGGGGATGTTGAGGTCTGGCAACCGCTCTGTCTCAAGTTTGATAACAGGGCATGCTTCTTGCTGTTGTGCCACCACAGGCAGCACAGACATCATCATCACCAATATGAGCGGCAAACATTTTTTCACCCTTTCACCTTTTCACTTCTTTTCACCTTTCCCTTAGAACGCGGAGGCTTTCAGCCTGAGGCCAGCCGTCTCGTCGATGCCGAACATGAGGTTCATATTCTGCACGGCCTGGCCTACGGCGCCCTTCAGGAGGTTGTCGATGGCGGAGGTGACGAGCAACTTCTGTCCGTACTTCTCGACATGCACCAGTGCCTTGTTGGTGTTCACCACCTGCTTCAGGTCGATGGCTTTGTCGCTGTAGTGGGTGAAGGCGGCATCACGGTAGAAGTCCTTATAAGCCTCGATGACATCCTCCACAGGGGCAGGGGTCTTGATGACGGCTGTGCAGAAAATGCCACGGGCAAAGTCGCCACGGTAGGGGATGAAGTCGATGTCGGCATCGAGATAGCCCTGCACCTGCTTCAGACTCTGTCGGATCTCGGCGATGTGCTGATGCTGGAAGGGCTTGTAGATGCTCAGGTTGTTGTTGCGCCACGAGAAATGGGTGGTGGCACCTGGCTTCTGTCCTGCTCCCGTAGAACCTGTGATGGCGTTGACTGCCACGTCTTCCTTTAATATGTTAAGGTAGGCGGCAGGCAGCAAGGCTACCTGAATGCAGGTTGCAAAGCATCCGGGGTTGGCCACATGCTGTGCTTCCTGGATAGCCTCCTTGTTAATCTCTGGCAGGCCATAGACGTAGTCGTGGTCGCCTCTGATTCGGAAGTCCTGTGCCAGATCGATGATCTTCACATGGCTGGGGATGGTATGCTCCTTGAGGAACTGTTCGCTCTTCCCATGACCAAAGCAGAAGAAGACTACGTCGACATCTTCGAATGGCATCTGGTTAGTAAACCTCAGGTCGGTGTCGCCGATGAGTCCTTCATGCACGTCGCTTATAAAATTGCCAGCATTACTCTCGCTATTGGCGAAGACAATCTCTGCCTTGGGGTGGTTCAGCAGCAGGCGAATGAGTTCTCCGCCCGTGTATCCTGCCGCACCTAATATTCCTACTTTCATACAGAGTAACTTTTTGAGACATAGTAACAGATTAACATATTCTTAGCAGAAAAACTATCAATCTATTCTTGTAAAAACTTGTTAATGTGTTACAATGTCTTTAAATAATACTATGTCTTATCTTTTCTCGTTTTTGTGGATTCCATAATAGACTCTCAGTGGAGTGCTGGAAACCTTGATGAAGCCTTTGGCCTCGTCGGCAGTCCAGCCAGTCTGCGTCTCACCGTACTCGCCCAATTTCGACTTCGTCAGGTCGTTGGCAGAGTCGATGCCCACGGTCTCAAAACTATAAGGGCGGAGTTTCAAAATAGCCGTACCTGTAACGTTGCGCTGAGAAGAGGTCAGCATGGACTCAATGTCAGGCATCACGGGCTCCAGATACTGGCTCTCGTGGAGGAACATGCCGTACCAATTGGCCACTTGATCCTTCCAATACTGCTGCCACTTAGAGAGTGTCGACTTCTCCAACAGGCGGTGAGCCTCGATAATCAGTTTAGGTGCGGCGGCTTCGAAGCCCACACGACCCTTGATGCCGATGATGGTGTCGCCCACATTGGCATCACGGCCAATAGCGTAGGAGGCACCGATCTCCTCGATCTTCTGGATGGCCTTCACCTTATCGTCAAACTTCACACCATTAACTCCTACGATTTCGCCTTTTTCGAACTGAATCTTCAGCAGTGTCTCTTTCTCGGCGGCAGTCACATGCTTCAGGTAAGCCTCCTCAGGCAACCCCTGTGTGGGATCGAGCAGTTCACCACCACAAATGCTCGTGCCCCAGATGCCGACATTGTATGAGTACTTCAGTTTGGTGAAGTCGGCGAAGAATCCGTGGTCGTTCAGATAGTCCACCTCTTCCTTACGCGTCAGTTTCTTGTCGCGTGTCAGGGTAATGATTTCCACGCCTGGAGCCATCACGAGGAAGGTCATGTCGAAGCGGATCTGGTCGTTGCCTGCTCCAGTAGAACCGTGGGCAATGGCATCAGCACCGATCTCCTTGGCGTAGCGGGCGATGGCGATGGCCTGGAAGATGCGCTCGGAACTGACAGAGATGGGGTAGCAGTTGTTACGGAGCACATTGCCGAAGATCATGTATTTCAGCGATTTCTCGTAATACTCGTGGGTCACGTCGAGGGTGACATATTTCACGGCGCCCAACTTGTAGGCGTTCTCCTCGTTAGTCTTCAACTGTTCTGCGCTGAATCCGCCGGTATTGGCGCAGGCTGCATACACATCCCAACCGTCCTGGGTCAGTTTCATCACGGTGTAACTGGTGTCAAGCCCACCAGAAAAGGCTACTACAACTTTCTTGTTTGCCATAATTTAAAGTATAAGTGAATAGTGAAAAGTGAAAAATTTGCTTCCGCATTTCTTCTATTCTATTTTATTATTCTATTGTTGTTCTATTTGTTTACTTGTAAGGTGAATGGCGGTAGCAAATTTTTCACTTTTCACTATTCACTTTTCCCTTCGGCGCATCTATGAGCCTGATGCGCTCAATGACCTCATCGGGTATCTTAGCAGGCAGGTGCTCCGTGGGATCATAGAGCATAGCCGTGCAGATACAGTACTTGCGGCCTGTTCGATGGAGCACGTCTACATTTACACAACCCTCACAACCCTTCCAGAATGCCTCGTCCTCTGTGAGGTCGGCGAAGGTCACTGGCTGGTAACCCAAGGCCGTGTTCATGGCCATCACAGCAGCACCACTCGTCAGGGAGAAGATCTTGGCATGAGGCCAACGGGTACGGGCCAGGGTAAAGGTCATGTCTTTGATGCGCTTGGCCACGTGGTGCCCCCTGAAGTCGGGATGCACAATCAGTCCCGAGGTGGTCACATATTGCTGGTTCTCCCACGTCTCGATGTAACTGAAACCTGCAAAACGGCCGTCTTTCGTCAGGGCAATCACCGCCTTGGCCTCCAGCATCTTCTTCGTCAGGTATTCGTGTGTTCGCTTGGCAATGCCGGTGCCACGTACCTTGGCTGCCTCGGCTATCGTGTCGAGGATGGTGTCGACGTACTGCTCATGCTCAGGACCCGCCACCAAAACTTCTATTTCTATTTCTTGTTCCATTAGTCTATAAACTATAAACCGTAAACTATAAACTGTAAACTATCTCATATTCGGCACGATGTCGCTCAGGGCTTCCACCACTTCCTGATGCCTGATGCCCTCCTTGATGACGATGAAGATCGTGTCGTCGCCGGCGATGGTACCGATAATCTGGGGCACATCGCTGTTGTCAATATTCCAGGCGATGCTGCTGGCATAGCCGGGACGGGTCTTGATGACACCCATATTACCGGAGAAGTTGATGCTGACGAAGCCGGGTACTTGCATCATCTCACGGATATTGCTCGGTGTCGACACTCGCTTGTACATCGTGTCGTTAGGCAATACATATATGTAATTGCCACCCATAGTCGCTGCCTTAGCAACTTTCAATTGCTTCAGGTCACGGCTTAATGTCGCCTGTGTCAGTTTGAAGCCCTCTTTCTGTAAAGCGTTCAACAACTCGTCCTGACTGCCAAGTTGCTGGCTCGAGATGATGAGACGCAGGGCCTCTAACCGGTTGTTCTTTACTTTCATGTTGGTATATTTATTCAGAAAACGGATGCAAAATTAGATAAAATTCTGCATCCGACCAAATATTTCTGCATATTTTTGCAGAAAATCTATCTATTCATATCGAATCCGACTCTGACACCTTCGTACTTCTTGCTGATTTCACTGACGGTCTCCAGATTTTGGTTACCACTCAGCGTGGCCAGTGTCTGTAACAGCGAGAGCAGTTTCTTGCCCTCAAACAGGATGGAGATGCCACTCATCTCACGCTTCGTATAGCAGTTCACGCTCAGCAGCATTCCCTTCAACGTAATCTTCTGAGTGGCTTCGTCGAAGGTGTATCTGCCGTTGAATGGCGTGCCGCAGATCTTTGAACTGAACGTACCGTCCTGATTGAAACTGATCACGGTGTTGTTGGCAGAGACTCCCACCTGCTGGTAATAGGGCAACAGTTTCTCTTCAATCTGCACGGCAGCCACCTCACCACCGGCCTTGTATAGCAGGTTCTTGCTGGTGAAAGCACAGCCAGGACCCTTATACTTCCAGTCGCCAATCAGTCCCTGGGGGGTAACTTTGTCGAGGCCGATGACACTCGTGATGGCGTTTGTGATGCCCGTACCATTGCTCATGGCGCCTAGTACCTGACCCATATTCGCGCAACTGACCAGTGCCAGACAGGTCAGACATGCTAATGCAATTTTGATCTTTTTCATATGCTTTTGTTTTTGATGTTAATAAAACCGCTGCGAAGGTACGAACTTTTCCGCCAATAATCACCGTTTTATCAGAAATTAACGTCTTTCCCCCTCCCTACTACCCCTACTATCCCTAATTACCCCTAACCCTCCCTACCATCCCTGCCTTCTTCTCTCCCTATTATATATTAATAATGTGTAGCCTCCTTTTGACCTTGATTTTGGTCAAGAGTGGCTGTGATTTTGCATAAAACCTGAAAATTTCTCCGGAAAAGTTTTGCTGTTTCGGAAAAAGTGTGTACCTTTGCACCCGCTAAACGAGAAACGCTTCCCGTGAGGCATCAGAAAGAGTTCTTTGAAAGATTTACATAGACAGAAGTAGTACAAGAAGCGAGTGCCTTATAATATGATTTGTACAGGCACTTGGGTAGAAGAAACAAACCGTTCAATTCTTGAGGAGGCTGCTCTGCAGCCTTTCCTGAAATGAAGAGAATATTTGGATAGTCGTTCTGGGACAGAGAAGACGCCTGATGCCTTTTTATTATGCATTATGCATTATTAATTGTGCATCGGCCAAGATATCTTATACAATGAAGAGTTTGATCCTGGCTCAGGATGAACGCTAGCTACAGGCTTAACACATGCAAGTCGAGGGGCAGCATGATCAAAGCTTGCTTTGGTTGATGGCGACCGGCGCACGGGTGAGTAACGCGTATCCAACCTTCCCCTTAGTAGGGCATAGCCCGTAGAAATGCGGATTAATACCCTATGTTGTTCGTAGAGGACATCTGAAATGAACCAAAGGTTTACCGCTAAGGGATGGGGATGCGTCTGATTAGGTAGTCGGCGGGGTAACGGCCCACCGAGCCTTCGATCAGTAGGGGTTCTGAGAGGAAGGTCCCCCACATTGGAACTGAGACACGGTCCAAACTCCTACGGGAGGCAGCAGTGAGGAATATTGGTCAATGGGCGCGAGCCTGAACCAGCCAAGTAGCGTGCAGGATGACGGCCCTATGGGTTGTAAACTGCTTTTATACAGGGATAAAGTAGGGAACGTGTTCCCTTTTGCAGGTACTGTATGAATAAGGACCGGCTAATTCCGTGCCAGCAGCCGCGGTAATACGGAAGGTCCGGGCGTTATCCGGATTTATTGGGTTTAAAGGGAGCGCAGGCCGGAGGTCAAGCGTGACGTGAAATGTAGCCGCTCAACGGCTGAACTGCGTCGCGAACTGGCTTTCTTGAGTGAGTACGACGTCAGCGGAATTCGTGGTGTAGCGGTGAAATGCTTAGATATCACGAAGAACCCCGATTGCGAAGGCAGCTGACGAGTCCTTTACTGACGCTAAAGCTCGAAGGTGCGGGTATCGAACAGGATTAGATACCCTGGTAGTCCGCACGGTAAACGATGGATGCCCGCTGTTGGCGATATAGTGTCAGCGGCCAAGCGAAAGCGTTAAGCATCCCACCTGGGGAGTACGCCGGCAACGGTGAAACTCAAAGGAATTGACGGGGGCCCGCACAAGCGGAGGAACATGTGGTTTAATTCGATGATACGCGAGGAACCT
>JAEEGK010001819.1_pt1 | contig 53341 bp, 47 predicted proteins | sample 8958771 | NCBI WGS metagenome assembly JAEEGK01 (sample SAMN16246547, study PRJNA631951) | gut metagenome | biome: gut microbiome; feature: rumen; material: SC-attached | host: Bos | place: Iran: Karaj | collected 2018-10 | reverse complement strand
TGACCGACTACTTGGGCAGCAAGGGAACATACTACCGCTACAAATACGGCGAAAAGCCGCTCAGCCCAGAACAGCAGCAGTGGATTTTGCGACTGTTCGCTCAGCATGGCTATACAGAAGGCCTGGAGTTTGACGAATACATTGACGGATACGACTTTAAACGCACCACTTGACTGCGTTCCCACGGCCTGGGACGTTTGTCCCAAGCCGTGGGACAAATGTCCCAGGCCGTGGGAACGGTTGAAACCAACAGGAAATGAGATTCTCAATCGTCAATATCGATAAAAAGAAGCAGCTCCACCTGCAGGTGAAGTCGGCTGAATGGTACTTCAAGCGCATTACCGCTGACACGAAGACCGCCCTCGTCGGCAACTTGCGACGTCACATTGAGGCTCTGGGCGACAACGGCAGCTACGAGAGTCGTGTGCCCGTACCAAGGGTATTCCCGTTGGTGGAGTTGTCGAAAGCGGCTAACGACAACCTCGATGTCACCGCTTATAATGGCCTTGTGCCGCTTCATGTCGCTGACTTGCTGAGAGACGACGATCTGGAGGCGGTGAAGGAGGCTGCCAAGATGATGCCGATGACCTACGCTGCTTTCGTTGGTGCCGATGGCCGCAGTCTGGAGATTTTGGTAGCAGTGGCTCCGAAGGATGGTCAGCTGCCTCAGCGGGAGACCGACATCGACCGCTTCTGCAAGATGGCCTACGACGTTGCCTTTGGCGCATATAGTGGTGTTCTTCCGAAACCGATTGAGCGTCAGTCTGTTGCGGCGCGCTTTAATTTCCGCCTGACGCTCGACGCTGAGCCGTATGTCAATCCTGCTGCTGTGGCCTTGAAGGTCGACGTCAGCAATATGATACTCTCTGATGCGAACCTCGCTGATACTACGGTTGCCGAGCAGCGCGAGATGGATATGAAACTGTATGCCGACTACGAGATGATGTACAAGCTGGCGGCTGAGGAGGCTTATGAAGAGACAGCCGATATTGTTGAGAGTCAGCGACTTGAAGCTTACGTCACAGAACTCGCCCGTCGGATGTGCCTGAAGGGCGTGCCCGAGGAGGAGACCTTCCTCCACCTGCGCAACCACTATGTATTCAATAACATGTACGAGGAGCTGGAGTTCCGTGCCATTGTCGAGGCCGTCTACAGTGAGAACAAGCCGGAGCGGTTGGCTGACGGTACGGCGACCAGTCTGGAAATGCGCCGGCTCATCAAGTTCCTCACGACCCGCTATGTCTTCCGCTACAATACGGTGCTTGGTTATACCGAATATCGCCCCAACAATACGTGGATTCAGGACTGGGCCGCTTGCGACGAGAACGTCATCAACGGTATGAGCATCGAGGCACGGTTGGCCAACCTTGATATTCGCGATAAGGACGTGCGCCGCTATGTTCGCTCGAACATCATCAGACGCTGTGACCCCTTGCAGGACTACTTCTGGAAAATCCGCGATGCCTGGGACGGCAAGACCGACCACATTGCCCAGCTGGCGCGCACCATCCCCTGCAAACTGCCGCAGTGGGAGCAGTGGTTCCGCAAGTGGTTCCTCAGCATGGTTGCCCAGTGGCTCGGCCGTATGCGCGACTACGGCAATGCCCTTGTTCCGCTGCTCATCTCGCCGCAGGGCGACGGCAAGTCGTTCTTCTGCCGCAACCTGCTGCCCCGCGAGCTGCAGTGGGGCTTCCTCGAAAATCTCGTTGTCGAAGAGAAGAAACAGACGCTGCAGGCGATGCACAATTTCCTGATTATCAGTCTCGACGAGTTCAATCAGATCAGCCAGAAGACGCAGGAGGGTTTCCTGAAGAATGTCATCCAGGTGCCTCGGGTGAAAATCAAGCGCCCCTACGGCAAGCATGTCGAGGACTTCCCCCGTATGGCCTCGTTCATTGCTACCTGCAACGAAGCCAGCGTGCTGAGCGACCCCACCGGCAACCGCCGTTTCATAGGCGTTCAGCTGACGGCCCCCATTGATACCAATTACAAGCCCAACTACGCCGCCCTCTACAACCAGGCCTACACCATCGTTACCGAGGAGCGCGAACAGTACTGGATGACACCCGAGGAGGTGAAGCAGCTGATTGCCCACAACCGCCAGTTTGAGGTCCAGCCCCCTGCCGTCCAGTACTTCAACGAATATTACACCGCTGTCAGCGACGAGTCTGAGGGCCAGTGGCTCTCACCCACCGCCATCTACACCCGTCTGCGCCAGATAGCCGGCAGTGGTCTGAAAGCCAACGGCGTTGCCGCCTTCGGCCGCTACCTGACCAACATCGAAGGACTCCAAAGCCGCCGAATCGGCAATAATCGCCAGTATTTAGTACGTGAAAAGAAGTAGTTGCCTACACTAAACGAATTTGCCTACACAAGGTAATTAATTGAACCACTGACAGATACGTCTAAGTGTAAGCAGTGTAGGCACTTTAAAACTTTATAATTCCTTTTTAATGGAAGCTGCAATAGCTGTAAAGAAAGATAGTTCGGTGATAGTCAGATGGGCACCATATTTTGCTGTCCTCTGGCTGTTGTATGTCATGAACTCTATCTTTGCTTGGTTTTCGTTCAGCGTTATTCTTCGTGTAATAGCTGTGACGGGAGTCGTGGCAGCTTCTTTTATGATGGAGAGACATGAGGTGACGAAGGAAAGAAGATGGATTGTAATCCTGACTTTCTTATATTTCCTTTGGGCCTTTTTGAAGATGGATCAAATCATTGCCTATTTGTCTGTAGCTATGACGTTTGTTCCATTTATGTTTATTGTCTTTTGGCCGGATGAGTTGTTGTTACGAACATATAATGTGTTTCGAAAGGTTGTTATTTTTTTTGCTATTGGTTCAACTATAATAACAGCACTTTCTTATATTGGGCTTACATCCCACCTTCCACACTATGAATTAGGTGCTCAGTCTAATCTCCATAAAAACTGGGACGATTATTATCGGGTATATGTTATTTTTCCCGAATTGAATGGTGTTAATATGCTTTTTTCACGAGCATGCGGTATGATGGAAGAGCCAGGGCATTTCTCTATAGTTTTAGGTTTTGTTTATCTGATCGATCGATACACTCATAGGAAGATAAATCCTGCAATTATTATTGCTGCCATTTTTACTTTTTCCTCAGCTTTTTTCTTAATTTTCTTTTTTACTGAATTTTGGAATTGCATTGTAAGCTGGAAAAAAACATTATTGTATGTCGGTTTTGCTGCAGCCTTGGGTACAATAAGCTATAAGGCATTGCCACAAGATATGCAGGATATGGTTTATTATCTGGTGTACGAACGTAATATGGAAAGAGTTGTAGATGCATATGATAGCTCAGGTTCATTAGATGAGGCTCTTGATGAAAGAGCAAATGATTTGGGGAAGAATGTATATGATCATTTGAGTTTTGAACAAAAGTTGGTAGGTGGTGAAGGCGATCGTTTTATAGTGCTGTCTGACTATAGAGGTTTTATCATTACAATGGGGTACATTGGACTTAGTCTTGTTATTCTTATTTCTTTATCCACATTGATTGGCGCACCAACATTATTAAAAATCTCTTTATTTCTGTCGTTATTGATGATTATGCTTCACCGTTCATGGTTTTTCTATGAGCCATTTCCTTATTATATGTCATTTTTGGCATGTACGCTCTATCATCATAAACAAAAGATATCCAGATGCCAGAGAATTTAGGGAAAAAGACCGTAAAGGGCGTCATGTGGAGTAGTGTGGAGCGCTTTTCCATGCAGGGCGTACATTTTTTGGTGACGCTAATTCTTGCGAGGATGTTAACTCCCGATGATTTCGGGCTGATAGGAATGCTTCTTGTTTTCATCGCCATATCGCAGTCTTTGATAGAAAGTGGATTCTCTTTGGCTTTAATTAGAAAACAGGATCGTAATGATGTTGATAATAGTACTGTTTTTTATTTTAGTGTTATTACAAGCCTGTTCGTTTATCTGTTGTTCTATGCAATTGCTCCTTGGGTTTCATTGTTTTTCCACGAACCCCAATTGACGGAACTGATGCGTGTTCTATGTATAGTAATTATATTTAACTCTTTCTCAATTATCCAGCGTGTGCTTTTTACTGCAACGATAGACTTTAGAACCCAAGCGAAAGCAACGACTATAGCGGCTGTATTATCAGGTATCGTAGGCATCGTATGTGCTTATAAGGGAGCTGGTGTTTGGGCATTGGTTATCCAGTATCTGGCAAATTCCTTCTTGAACACAGTCTTGTTGTGGTATTATTCCAGCTGGCGACCCTTGTTGGTTTTTTCTTGGAAGTCATTCAAGGAGCTATACTTATTCGGATTTAACCTGATGTTGGTGGGAGTTCTTGAAACCCTTTACCAAAATAGTTACCAGATATTTATCGGAAAGTTTTTTTCTGCTACAAGTCTTGGACATTTCACACAGGCCAAGACCATTGCTAATTTTCCTTCCAGCAATCTCTCAGGTGTCATTGGTAGGGTTACTTATCCAATTATGAGCACCATACAAGACGATAATGAGCGGCTATCGGAAGTTTATCGTAGGTTGGCCCGAATTATTGCTTTTGGGGTATTCCCTTTGATGTGTGGACTTGCCGCACTTTCTGTTCCAACTATTCATGCCTTGATTGGCAGTAAGTGGCATTTTGCAGCGATTCTGATGGTACCCTTGTCATTCAGTTTCATGTTCTATCCCATACACGCCGTCAACATGAATGTCCTTCAGGTAAAAGGAAAGTCCAAATTGTATTTGAAGTCGGAGATAATGAAGAAAGTCATTTCAATTGTTATTCTAGTTGGAACGGTTCCATTTGGAATTGTAGTGATGTGTTATGGTCGTATCATCTCTTCCATTTTGACATTATTGATAAATATGTTTTATACTAGTAGACAGGTGAAGATTAGTTTACATGCGTTGATAAACGACTTATTGCCAACTTTGGCTTTGTCACTAGCAATGTTTGGAATAGTAATGATTGTTACATATGGATTAGAGAATATTTATGCCCAATTGTGTGTAGGTGTTTTCGTTGGGATTATTTTTTATCTTGGAGGTGCTTATTTGTTTAAAATAAAAGAACTAAAATATGTTTATAATTTAACAAAGAAACTGAATTATGGAATTAAAAGATTTTATTGAGAACTTTGCAGCTCAGTTTGATGATACTGATGCAAGTGAGATTAAGGCAGAAACCGTGTTCAAGGAGTTAGATGAGTGGTCTTCATTGATTGCCCTTTCTGTTATTGCTATGGCAGATGAGGAGTACGAGGTGACACTGAAAGGTGAGGACATCCGGACAAGCAACACGGTGGAAGATTTGTTTAACCTGATTAAGTCCAGAATTTAAGTAATGGCTTTTTTAGAGTTTAAGAGCGTTAGGATCGCCGGTATTGCAGCCGGCGTTCCTAAAACTATATCGAGCAATCTGCATCCAGAGGACAACGTTATGATGTCCAGCGACTATACACCAGAAGACTATGTCAAAACGACTGGTGTGATGGAACGCAGAACAAGTAAGGAGCTGACAACTTCAGATTTGAGTTATGCAGCAGCAGAAAAACTGATAGCAGACCTTGGGTGGGATAAAAGTGAAATTGGAGCTTTGGTTTTTGTATCTCAGACTCCAGACTACATTTTACCTGCTACTGCTTGTATTCTCCAAGATCGTTTAGGTCTGAGCAAAGAGTGTATGGCTCTCGATGTGTCTTTGGGCTGCTCTGGATGGGTTTATGGACTGAGTACAGTAGCCGGTCTTGTTGGAAAAGGTGTTAGTAAGGCTTTGCTATTGGCTGGAGATGCAAGGCCGAGAGTAAAACTTGGCGGTGAGGTTCGTGACCCCTTGTTTGGTTGTGCAGGAACAGCAACAGCTGTGGTGCTTGATGAGGATTATGAAGGATTGAAATTCCATTTCGGAACAGATGGTAGTGGCTTTGATGCCATTATCACTCCTGACGGTGGTAGCCGTGGACAGATAACAGCTGACTCTTTGGTCAAAGAGGATGTTGATGGTTTGATGAAATGTAGGCTTCAGACTCGTATGCAGGGAATGGATGTCTTTTCATTTGGTATCACTACGGCTCCGAAGTCTGTGAAGAAACTGGGTGAGCATTTCGGCTTTGACTATTTGGATTATGATTATTTCGTGTTCCATCAGGCTAATATGAAGATGAACAATATGATAGCCAAGAAGTTGAAACTTGCGCCAGAGAAAGTGCCTTCTTGTATGTATCATTTCGGAAACACATCTTCTGCCTCTATTCCTTTGACAATCGTCACGGAATTAAAGGATAAGTGTGAGAATAATCCTGCCAAGTTTGTTTGTTGCGGTTTCGGAGTCGGTCTCTCTTGGGGAACTGTTGCGTTTGAAACTCAGAGTTTAGTTGTATCCGAACTTGTTGAAGTGTTAGACGAAGAAGCTGATCATAAATATGTCGTATAATCCGTATTCATTAGAAGGCAAGACCATTCTTGTTACGGGGGCATCCTCTGGCATTGGTCAAAAGACAGCGATTGAATGCTCTAAGATGGGAGCAAAACTTCTTGTTGTTGGCAGAAATGTAGAAAGATTACAAGATACAATTTCTCAGTTAGAAGGAGAAGGCCATTCGCAAATTGTAGCAGAGCTGACAGATTCCGAAGACTTGACGAATCTGGTTGCGTCTCTTCCTGTTTTGGACGGCTTGGTCCTTTGTGCAGGAATCGGTGGAATGACAAAGCCTCTCTTATTTTGTACGAAGGAAAGCTTCTCGAATGTGTATGAAGTAAACGTATTCTCTACAATAGAGTTGCTAAGGCTTCTTGTGAAGAAGAAGAAAATGGCCAAAGAATCGTCCGTTGTCATTGTTTCGTCTATAGGTGGGGTTAGAGTCTTTAACCCTGGCAATGGTGTGTATGGTTCATCGAAATCAGCTGTTAACTCTTTAATGAAGTTTTGTGCAGTGGAACTTGCTCCCAAGAAGATCAGAGTCAACAGTGTCAATCCTGGAATGGTTCATACGAAGCTGATTGAGAATGGTACTATATCAGATGAACAGCAGAAACTAGACGTTGAGAAGTATCCTTTAAAACGCTATGGAGAAACAATAGACGTTGCATTGGGTATTATTTACCTTTTGTCAGATGCATCGTCTTGGGTAACAGGGCATTCACTTGTCATAGATGGTGGACTTACTATTTAATTGTAATGAGACTGCTTGAAGCTAAAGTTTGCATTATTACAGGAGCTGCCCAAGGTATAGGAAAGGGCATTGCCGAACAGTTTGCTGCTGATGGCGCTATTGTCTATGCCTGTGACATTCGGGAAGGAAGTATGGACGAATGGGCTAAGGATAGTTCTGAGAGGAATAACACCCGTGTTGTCCCGATGTACTTCGATGTAACGGATGCTACGGCTGTGAAGAACTGCTTTATGGCAATCTTCAAGGCAGAGAAGCGTATCGATGCTTTGGTGAATAACGCAGGAGTCGTGTTCAATAAGAAAATCGGCATGATTGTACGTCTGGAGACTGAACTGATGTTCCGTGTCAATGTGATTTCGGTTATCGAAATGGTACAGCTCTGTTCTCGCCTGATGGCCCGGACGGGTGGCGGCTCTATAGTGAATATCGCTTCTGTGACGGCAGTGCTTGGTTCTCCTGGACAGTCGGCCTACTCGGCTACGAAGGGTGCCATCATGTCGTTCACCAAGTCGGCTGCCAAGGAATTGGCACCTCAGGGTATTCGTGTAAATGCTGTGGCGCCAGGGATAGTAAAGACGGAGCGTTTTGCCGAACTCTATGAGAGTGATGGGGCAAAGATTGACCAGAGAATATCCAGAATAGGCCTTGGGCGTTTAGGCTCTCCTGAAGATGTCGCCAATGCCTGTGCCTTCTTGGCATCCGACCGAGCCTCGTATATTTCGGGCCAGATACTTGGCGTGGATGGTTGTGCGTCTATTTAGAATTGAAGAATGGAAGTATTGAATAACTGAAGATGATCTTGAATCTGGATAGGTGGCAGAACGAGGCGGTAGCAGCGATTGATTCGCAGGGACAGCAGCTGACGTATGGTGAGTTGCGGGACTTTGCGGAGAATGCAGTGTGCCTGATGCCCGCCCGTTCGCTGTTCTTCCTGTTGGTTGAAAATAACGTGGGAGGTATTGCTTGGACGATAGGCAATATCTGTGCAGGAAATGTACCGCTGATTTTGAATGCGCATTTGGATGAGGGGTTGTACAAGAGCTTGTATGATCTTTACCAGCCTCCCTTCGTTTGTGTGCCTGCTGGGATGGCTGACAGATTCCCTTATGAGACGGTCATGACCAGTTATGGTTATACCTTGATGAAAACTGGCAATGAGCCGTGCCCGATGCATCCCGAACTGTCCCATCTTTTGCCGACATCCGGCTCTACAGGCAGTCCTAAGTTGGTGCGCCATAAATATGAAAATATTGAGGCGGCAGCCCTGAACATCTCAACGTTCTTCGAACTGACAGAGAACGAGCGTCCCCTGATGGTACTACCTTTATATTATACGATGGGACTTTCGATGGTGTTCAGCCATTTTTATGTCGGTGCCACAGTGTTGATAACGAACTTGAGCATGACTGACCGGAACTTCTGGAAGTTTATCAAGGAAGAGCGGGCAACGAGTTTTACGGGCGTACCATATAGTTATGAGATACTAAATCTGATGCGATTCTTCCGGATGGACCTGCCAGACCTGACATTGTTGACGCAGGGTGGTGGACGGATGCCAAAGGAACTGAATCTGAAGTTTGCAGAGTATTGTCGGGACAACGGCAAGAAGTGGATAGCCACATACGGTCAGTCGGAATGTACGGCCCGTATGGCTTGGCTGCCTCCGAAATGGGCCATTGACAAAGTAGGAAGCATAGGTATTGCAGTGCCCAACGCGGAACTATCATTGATTGATATGGATGGCAACCCCATAACAACTCCCAATGCAGAGGGCGAGATGTGCTATCGGGGCAAGAATGTGACGATGGGCTATGCCCGTAAACGTGAAGACCTGCTTTTGGGCGATGAGCGTCACGGCTATATCCGCACTGGCGACCTGGCATATTTCGATGAGGATGGATGCTATTATATTGTCGGACGGATGGGACGTTTTCTGAAACTATTCGGTATGCGTGTCGGCTTGGATGAGTGTGAACAAATTGTCAAGGGAAAGTTCCCTCATTTGGAGTGTGCCTGTGTTGGCACTGACGAAAAGATGCTGGTCTATCTGACAGATGAGAAATACAAGACTCAGGTGAAGGAAGAGTTGGTTAATCGCCTGAAGCTAGTTGCCTCTTCTTTTGAGGTAAGGATAATCGATGTAATTCCTAAGAATGAAGCAGGCAAAACGTTATATGCAAAACTGATGGAAAAGTAAAAAGGTTAAAAAGTAAAAAGGTTAAATATATGGAGAATTTAGAGAAGTATAACAACGCTTTTGTAGAAGTTTTTGGTGCGAAGGTCGAAGACTTGAATGACAATTATGGTAAGGAAACTGTAGAGGAATGGGATTCTGTCCATCAGCTGAGTCTTGTTGCCCAGTTCGAAGAAGCCTTCGATATTATGTTCGACCCTGAGGATATTATGGATATGACTTCCTACGCCAAAGGTAAGGAGATACTTAAGAAGTACGAAGTGGAACTATAAGTTTTACCTTTTTACTTTTAAAAAGTATGGCTAAGTGGGAAATTAAGAATGTCAATATTGCCGGTGTGTCAATGGCTGTGCCAGAGCACACGGTGAAGACGGCAGAAATAGACCTTTTTACACAGGAAGAAGCTGAAGTCTTTGACAAGACTGTAGGCATCAAGTCCAGGCACATCGCTCCCGAAACGATGTGTGCTTCGGACATGTGTCAGGCGGCAGGTGAGAAACTGCTTGAAGAACTTGGCTGGGAAAAAGAGAGCATTGATGCCCTGATTTTTGAATCGGTAACAGGCGACTATCGTACACCTCCGACCTCTTGTCTGCTGCAGGATCGGATGGGGCTCTCAGAAGACTGCTTCTGTGTGGACATCCCAATGGGTTGCTGTGGTTGTATGTATGCCATAGTGGTTGCTGGAAATCTGCTGACGACAGGCCAGATTAAACGTGCTCTTCTCCTTGTCGGCGACACTGCTCTCCGCATGGGATCGATGAAGGACAAAAGTCGTGTGCCTTTGTTCGGAGATGGCGGGACAGCCTTAGCTTTGGAGTATGATGAGGCGGCCAATGACATCATCATTGACTTCCATACCTTCGGAAAGGGATCTGAAGCTTTGATGACGCCCCATGGTGGCTTTCGGCATCCCGCTACGCCAGCATCTTTTGAGTACGAAGACTTTGGTAATGGCATTGTACGTGCCCCCATTCATACGATGATTAACGGTATGAATGTTTTCTCATTCGCTATCAGCAGACCGCCGAAGTCAGTGGAAAAATTCCTGGCAGATTACAATATCGACCGCAATACAGACATCGACTATTTTCTGATTCATCAGGCCAACAAGATGATAGTAGACCGCGTGGTGAAGAAACTGAAGTTGCCTACTGAAAAGGTTCCTTATAACTTGGAGGAGTTTGGTAACCTCGGAGGTGCAAGTATCCCTTCTTTAATGGTGACGAGGATTGCAGAAAGACTGCGTAAAGAAGAAACTACTATTCTTGGCTCTTCGTTTGGCCTCGGGCTTAGTTGGGGCACAATGGTAGTGAAGACTAAACCGATGGTAGTCCCAGATTTATTAACAATTTAAAGCTAAATGACTTGTACATAGGTAGTCGCAATAGTATATGGGTGATATAAAATTTATGCTTAAACCCGACTCCGTCTCATGGGATGAAGTCCAAGAGTGTCATAGGAAAGCTCATGAAAAGAATAATAAAAAGGGCTTCCAAATGCATGCTCAGGCTCTTACTGGTGAAGATTTAAGAAAGGACATAGGTGATGGTTTTTGCTTTGTAGCACTTGACGAAGACAAAGTTGTTGGGACTGCATCCTTGGTGTTCTCAAAAAGTAAATTTAACTGGTGGACAAGACAAAAGGTAGCTTATACTTGCTATGATGGCATTCTCCCAGATTATTGGGGAACGGATGTCTTCTTTGGATTAGATAGTTTAAGAAATCGCTATATTTTAGAGTCGGGAGTCAAAATACGTCAGTGCAACACTGCAGAGAATAATAAAAGTGTAATAAAGCTATGTAAAAGGGGCGGATATAAACTAGTACAGTATTCTGCTACTGGAAGGGGAGCTTCTTATTATTCTGTAATTATGTGCAAGTGGGATGATGGATGTCCTTATAGTGACACATTTTGTAACTTTATGTTTAAGTTGTCCAGGTTTGTTATTAAAGCATTGTGGAAACCTGGGTACAAGTTCCGTTTTTGGATAAATTGAAAGGAATTGTTAAATAATTGACACCTATGCTTAATTTTACTGTTGGCCCTGTTATGTCCAGTGATGCTGTTAGAGCAATCGGGGCAGAGCAGGTACCATATTTCAGAACGGCCGAGTTCTCTGCGACAATGTTGGAGAACGAGCGTCTTGTTAAGAAGTTTGCCCATTCGGGCGACGACAGTCGGGTCGTTTTTATGACCAGTTCGGGTTCTGGCGGTATGGAAACGGCCATCATGAACACGTTGACTAAAGAAGATAAAGCTTTGGTCGTCAATGGCGGTAGCTTTGGCGAGCGTTTTGTTGAATTGCTGACTCTCCATGAGATTCCCTTTACGGAAATCAAGCTGGAGCATGGCAAGGCATTAAAGCCTGAGCATCTGGCACCGTATGAAGGACAGGGCTATACCGCTTTCCTTCTCCAGAAGCACGAAACTTCAACAGGCGTCCACTTCGACATGAATTTAGTGAGTGATTTCTGCAAGCGAAATAGTATCTTCCTGATTGTTGACACTATCAGTACTTTCCTGACTGACCCGTTCGATATGGAGGCACTGGGTGTTGACGTGATGATTACTGGTAGCCAGAAAGCATTGGCCTGCCCTCCAGGAATAGCGGTAATGATACTTTCATCTCGCGCCTTGAAACGTGTTGAAAAGACAAAGTGCTGTTGCCAGTATTTTGACTTGAAATTGGCTTTGAAGAATCAGGAGAGGGGACAGACTCCTTGGACGCCTGCTGTCGGTGTGCTTCGCCAAATCAATGCTCGGCTTAAAGAAATTGATGCTGCAGGCGGTGCGGAGGCAGAGATAGCAAGAACTGCTAATCTTGCTCAGTATTTCCGTAATAAATTAAAGGAATACAATCTGCCTTTTGAGATTATCAGCGAGAGCCTGAGTAATGCAGTGACTCCACTGCATCCCACAACGCAGTCTGCCTATGAGATTTTCCTTAAACTCAAAGATGAGTATGGTATTTGGATATGTCCGAATGGTGGCGATATGAAAGAAACCGTCTTTCGTGTCGGTCATATTGGCTGTCTGACGGAGGCAGATTATGACAAGCTTCTTGATGCATTTCTGGATTTGAGAGCAAAGGGTTTCATCTGATATGAAGAAAGTAATAACATACGGCACTTATGACCTGCTTCATTACGGTCATATCAGACTGTTGGAGCGTGCTAAGGCTTTGGGAGACTATCTCATTGTCGGAGTAACGGCTGATGGTTTCGATATGGCTCGTGGCAAGATCAACGTTCAGCAGTCACTGATGGAACGTATGGAAGCCGTAAAATCCACGGGGTTGGCTGACGAAGTCATCGTAGAAGAATATGAAGGTCAGAAGATTGACGATATTATAAGATACGATGTCGATATCTTTGCTATTGGTTCTGACTGGGAAGGTAAGTTTGACTATCTGAATGAGTTTTGCCAGGTGGTTTACCTCCAACGAACTGAGGGTATCTCTAGTTCAGAATTAAGGTCAAAAGATCAGCCAATAAGAATCGGTGTTGTCGGCGATGAAAACGAGCTGGTGTTGATGGATAAGTTCGTCGCTGAAAGCCGGTTTGTTAATGGGGTTTCGGTTGAAGGCATATGCTTTCCGAATACTAAACAACTGACCAAAAGCTTTAGTGACCTGTCTGTCGTAACTGATGATTTTGAGGATTTGTTAAGTCAAGTTGACGCCATATACATTATTTCAAATCTTGAAAAGCATTATAGCCAGATAAAGTGTGCACTGAATCATGGTGTACATGTGCTGTGTGAATCACCCTTGACTAAGACAGTTGAGGAATGGAAAGAAATGATGGAACTGGCCAAGGAAAAGCAGCTTGTGCTGATGGACGCCATTCGTACCGCATATTCCACTGCTTATTATCGTATGCTCTTGTTGGTGAAAAGCGGACGTATTGGTAAGGTCGTCTCTGTCGATGCTTCATGTAGTAGCTTGAGGGAGAGAACGCCGAATGCTGTTGGCGCTTTTTGTTCTTGGGGACCAAATGCGCTGTTGCCTGTTTTCCAGATTCTTGGAACAGAATACGTCAATAAACAAATGTCAAGTTTGTTGGAGGATGGCAACTATGATGCCTTTACGAAAGTTTCGTTCATTTATCCCAATGCCGTAGCATCTGTAAAAACGGGAAAAGGTGTGAAGACTGAAGGTGAACTTGTCATCTCAGGCACTACCGGTTACGTTTATGTACCAGCTCCGTGGTGGAAAACCGATTATTTTGAGATACGCCGTGAAGACCCGACTCAAAACAAACGGTATTTTTACCAACTTGAAGGGGAAGGCATTCGATATGAGATTGTTTCATTCTTGAAGGCGATACATCAGAGCAGGAGAATTGACTATATCAATGAGGATGTGTCCTTGGCGATGGTCAAAATGTTTGATTATTTTCATAAAGGGGATGATTTCTTCAGACTCAAAATTTGAGGATGAACTTTAAGTATATCTGCAAATTGATTTTCAATACTTCTTCTCCTAATTCTTTTTGATATGATATCTTTATCTTATATTTATGCGAAGATAGTACGTAAATATCTCTTGGGAAAGGCTTTACTCGATTGTGACATTGACAAGTCCTGCGTGATTGGAACAGGATGTAATATGGTCAATCTGAAAATGGGGAGATATTCATATTATGGGAATGATGGACAATGTGTTAATTGTGAGATTGGAGCCTTTTGTAGTATTTCCGATCATGTCTTTATCGGAGGTGCAGAACACCCATTGGATTGGGTGTCGACATCTCCGGTATTTCAATGCGTAAAACATAGCGGTCCACGGAAACGGTTTGCAAGTCTGATTATACCAAAACCAAAGAAAACTATTATTGGCAATGATGTTTGGATAGGTCATGGAGCAATAGTAAAACAAGGCGTTTCCATTGGAGACGGAGCTGTTGTCGCATCTGGCGCAGTAGTCACAAAAGACGTTCCTTCTTATGCTGTTGTTGGGGGGTGCCCCGCCAAAATAATCAAGTATAGATTTCCTGAGAATATTGTTAAGGGCTTGTTATGTTCTAAGTGGTGGGACATGAGTGACAATGAATTATCGAAATTAGGTGAATATGTAAAGAATCCTGAAGAGTTTCTTGGTAAGATGAATATTTCTTTTTGAATGTCCAATTTAGTTATTTAATGTAATTTGAGATGTCTTTATTTGCTGATAAAGTCCTGATGATAACAGGCGGAACTGGTAGCTTTGGAAATGCGGTTCTAAAAGGTTTCCTAAATACGGATATTAAAGAAATCCGTATCTTTAGCCGGGATGAAAAGAAACAGGATGATATGCGTCATGAATATCAGAGTAAATTTCCTGATGTGGCTCATAAAATCAAATTTTATATAGGCGATGTGCGCTCCTTGGAATCTGTCCGTGGAGCTATGCCAGGAGTGGATTATATTTTTCATGCAGCAGCCCTGAAGCAGGTCCCATCTTGTGAGTTTTTCCCGATGGAAGCAGTACGTACAAATGTTATTGGTACGGATAATGTTTTGACAGCAGCAATTGAGGCTGGAGTTGAGAGTGTTATTTGCTTGTCGACAGATAAGGCAGCATACCCCATCAATGCTATGGGTATTACTAAAGCGATAGAAGAAAAGGTAGCGGTTGCAAAAAGCCGTTATTCTGGTAAGACGAGAATCTGTTGTACGCGCTATGGAAATGTGATGTGTAGTCGTGGCAGCGTTATTCCTCTATGGATCGATCAGATTCGCAAAGGGAACCCAATGACATTGACGGAGCCAAAGATGACAAGGTTCATTATGTCATTAGAAGAGGCGGTTGACTTAGTTCTTTTTGCATTTGAACATGGAACGAATGGTGATATCTTGGTTCAGAAAGCCCCAGCTTGTACTATCCAGACCCAGGCTGAAGCTATTTGTGAGTTGTTTGGTGGTAAGAAAGAAAATATCAGGGTCATAGGTATTAGACATGGCGAGAAGATGTATGAGACGCTACTTACCAAAGAGGAATGTGCAAAAGCAGAAGATATGGGCGATTTTTATAGAGTGCCTGCCGATAACAGAGACCTCAATTACGATAAGTTTTTTAAAGAAGGAGATACGAAACGGGTTACTATAGAGGAATTTAATAGCGATAACACCAGACGGTTAACCTTGGAAGAAACTAAGGCAAAAATAGCCAGTCTCGAATATATACAAAATGAACTGAAAGGAATTGAGAATATTGCAAGATGAGAATACTGGTAACAGGTGCCAATGGGTTTGTTGGTAAGAATCTATGTGCTACATTAAATACCATTCAGGACGGTCGCAATAAAACACGCCCTGGTCTATATATAGAGGAAATCTATGAATATGACATTGATTCATCTCAAGCAGAACTGGATGAGTGGTGTCAGAAAGCAGATTTTGTTTTTAATCTTGCTGGCGTAAATCGTCCAAAAGATCAAAAAGAGTTTATGGAAGGCAATCTCGGTTTTGCCTCAACACTTCTTGACACCCTCAAGAGATGTGGGAACAAGTGTCCTGTAATGCTTAGTTCTTCCCAACAAGCATCCTTAGCAGGACGCTTTGGCAACTCTGAGTATGGACGTAGCAAGAAAGCTGGCGAAGAGCTCTTCTTAAATTATCAAAAGGAGACAGGGGCAACAGTACTTGTATATCGTTTCCCAAACCTTTTTGGCAAGTGGTGTCGACCAAACTATAATTCAGCTGTAGCAACTTTTTGTCATAATATAGCTAATGACTTGCCCATTCAGGTAAATGACCCCAATGTGGAATTGGAATTGCTGTATATTGACGACTTGGTTGATGAAATGCTGGATGCTTTGGAAGGAAAAGAGCATCGTTGTGAATTTGATGGACTTGAAGTTGTGGAGAATCCAAAGGGAAGGTTTTGCTATTGTCCTGTTACTTACAAGGTTGCTTTGGGTGAGATAGTTGAATTTCTTCGCTCGTTTGCTGAACAGCCTAAGACATTGATGATTCCAAACATACCTGAGGGTAGTTTTGCGAAAAAGTTGTATTCTACCTATCTTAGTTACTTGCCGAAAGATAAAATTTCTTTTCCCTTGAGGATGAATTCAGATGATCGGGGTTCATTTACTGAGTTGATTCACACACAAAGCAGTGGTCAAGTAAGCATAAATATATCCAAACCAGGTATTACCAAAGGTCAACACTGGCATAATACGAAGTGGGAGTTCTTTATCGTTGTTAGTGGTCATGGGCTTATTCAGGAACGCAAGATTGGGACTGATGATATTATTGAGTTTGAGGTCAGTGGAGAGAGGATAGAGGCAGTACATATGTTGCCTGGATACACTCATAATATTATCAATCTAAGTGAAACCGAGAATCTTGTTACAGTGATGTACTGTAATGAAATTTTCAATCCAAATACCCCAGATACTTTTTATGAAACAGTTTAAGAATAATGGAAAGCTGAAGCTCTTGATTATCGTTGGGACCCGCCCTGAAATCATTCGTTTGGCAGCTGTAATTAATAAGTGCCGTGTTTATTTTGACACGTTGTTGGCACATACAGGACAGAATTATGATTATAATTTGAATGGAGTCTTTTTTAAGGATTTGAAGTTAGCTGATCCGGATATCTATATGGAGGCAGTTGGAGATGACCTTGGTGCCACAATGGGTAATATTATAGACAAATCCTATAAGGTAATGGTAATGACAAGGCCTGATGCAGTGTTGGTGTTGGGCGACACTAATTCATGCCTCTCTGTCATTGGAGCCAAACGGTTACATATTCCTATTTTTCATATGGAAGCAGGAAACCGGTGTAAGGATGAGTGCCTGCCAGAAGAGACAAACCGCCGCATTGTCGACATTATCAGTGATGTGAATATGGCTTATAGTGAACATGCCCGTCGCTATCTGGCAGATTGTGGCTTGCCAAAGGAACGGACCTATGTAACAGGGTCGCCGATGGCGGAGGTGCTTCACCAGAACTTGGCAGAGATAGAAGCCTCGGATATTCATTTGCGGCTTGGACTGAAAAAGGGAGAATACATCTTATTAAGTGCCCATCGTGAAGAGAATATTGATACGGAGAGGAATTTTTTGTCATTGTTCAACGCAATCAATAAAATGGCTGAGAAATATGACCTTCCCATATTGTATTCATGCCATCCTCGTAGTCGTAAGCGTTTGGATGCTTCTGGCTTTCAATTAGATAAGCGGGTCATACAGCACGAACCATTGGGCTTCCACGACTATAATTGTTTGCAGATGAACGCTTTTGCAGTTGTGTCAGATAGTGGGACCTTGCCTGAAGAAAGCAGTTTCTTTACTAGTGTAGGCCATCCATTCCCTGCCGTATGCATTCGTACTAGTACTGAACGGCCTGAGGCCTTGGATAAGGCTTGTTTTTTTATAGCAGGAATTGATGAGCAATCTCTCCTTCAATGTGTAGATACTGCAGTGAAAATGCATCAAAATGGTGACTATGGCATTCCTGTCCCCGACTATGTGGAAGAGAATGTGTCAACTAAGGTGGTGAAAATAATTCAGAGCTATACAGGAGTTGTGAACAAAATGGTTTGGAGGAAGTATTGACATGAATGTTATTTATTTGACATTTAGTAGTAATATCAATTTGGACTCAGGAGGTGTTCATATTGATTTGGTGAAAGAGTTCAGTAATCATGGGCATAATATTTATGTTGTATGCCCATTGGAAAGACGATGCCGGAAAAGTTCTTATCTGGAGAAGAAGGGAAATGTCTATATCTTACGTACATGGACATTGAATTTGAAGAATACCAGCCTCTTAGAGAAAGGACTTGGCACATTACTGGTTGAGTACCAATTCAAAAAAGCGATAAGGACGTTTTTTGCGGATTTGCAGTTTGATTTGATTCTATACTCGACTCCTCCCATAACATTTCCCAAGGTCATTAGATATTTGAAAAGGAGGAATCCTCGTTCTTTTTCATATTTGTTGTTAAAAGATATTTTTCCGCAAAATGCGGTTGATTTGGGCATGATGTCAAAAGGCAGTTTTGTATATAAGGTCTTTAGACAAAAGGAAAAGTCTCTTTATCAGAATTCTGATTGTATCGGGTGTATGAGCCCTGCTAATGTTCAATATTTATTAAGACACAATCCTGATATCAGTTCTCAAAAAGTAGAAATAGCTCCTAATAGTTTGATTAATATAGAGTTGCCTGGGTTCGATAAAAAAGAAATACTTCAAAAGTATGACTTGCCATTGGATAGACCTATTTTTATTTATGGTGGTAATCTTGGGAAACCGCAGGGTATAGACTTTTTGATAAGATGCTTAGATGCCAATAAAGAAAGGGGTGATTGCTTTTTTGTCGTAGTAGGTGGAGGGACAGAACTTGAAAAGTTGAAGCAATGGCATGAAAATTGTAGACCAAGCAATTGTAAAGTTTTTAATGAAATGAGCAAGGAGGACTATGACTTTCTTGTTAGAGCCTGCGATGTAGGACTTATATTTCTAAATCATAGTTTCACGATTCCAAATTATCCTGCAAGATTGTTGTCTTATCTTCAGTTCAAGCTTCCTATAATAGCAGCTACTGATGTGAATTCTGATGTTGGTAAGATAGCAAAAGATAATGGATATGGTTTCTGGTGTGAAAGTAATTCTACCGAAGCTTTTACTCTATGTGTTGATGAAATGATGGCATCTGATAAGAAAGCGATGGGAGAGAAAGGTTATTTCTTCTATTTAAATAATTATCAAGCTGTCAATACGTATTCCGTTATTGTTAATCATTTTAATAACTAAAGGACAATAAAGATGGTGACAATGAGTGAAGACGAAATCGTCAAAAAGATGCAGCAGTGCCAGTTAAGGATACTGCTGGAACTCAATCGTGTTTGTATAGAAAATGGAATTAATTTCTATTTGGCATTTGGAACATGTTTAGGGGCGATTCGTCATCAAGGATTTATACCTTGGGATGATGATATTGATATCTTTATGCGAATTGAAGATCTCAATAGGTTAAAAGAAACACAAAATCAGTTGCCGTCCCATCTTTATTTGCAAACACATGAAAAGGAGCATGAATTTGGCTTGCCTATAGCAAGGATAAGAGACTCTTCTACGACTCTCATTGAAAGCGACCATTATGACAGGGATATTAATCATGGCGTGTACATAGATATATACCCATTATTCTATTGCAAAGAAAGTTCTTTCGGAATGAAAATGGCTATTGTTGAATCCTTTGTATGCAGGCTGTTTACCTATAATGCTCCACCTTCAAATAAAGGAATTCTGTCAAAAGTCATTTCAAACCTTTTATTACATTTATTGCCCAATAGTACAAAAGATGTTATAGCCCGGTTTTTGTATAAGAAATTGACTTCCCAGAAAAGAACCAAATATGTTTCCAACTTTCCAGACATCTCACAAGGAAAACGCTATTTGGATGAGTGGTTCCATGAGCCACTGATGGCTGATTTTGAAGGATATAAGATGCCGTTACCAACAAAAGCCTCGGAATTCTTAACGTACTACTTCCACGACTATATGCAGTTGCCACCAGAAAGTGAGAGAAAGGTTCACCATCAGTATTTGTTTGCTGATTTTAATAATTCTTATCTGAAATACAAAGGAATAGAATATTGTAAGAATTCGTAATCCTTTTTTCGGGGACGTCAGATACAAACATTCCATATATGTATAAAAAGATTGCCTGTCTGGTCATTGCTTTTATATTTGCTTTATGTGCAAATGCCCAAATACCATATCCTGTCGTTGGGCAATATAAAGGTCGTTCTGCACAAGGTATGGCTATTTATAAGGATTACGCATTTTTGTTCAGTGATGGCGGTTTATGTAGGACGCTGAATTTGAAGACTGGCGTTGTTGATGGCGAGTTCTTTCTAGAGAGCGCTGGCAAAAATACTCACGTTAACTGTGCTTGCTTTAGTCGCCAATTTGTTACAGGTTATTCTTTGCCTGCTTTATATATAACAGAATTTTATGGGAAAAGGCGCTGCTTTGTTGAACTTATAAAGGACGGTAAATCAAAACTAATTCAGACAATAGAGTATGTGAATCGGCAAGGCACTAATCCTTTTGTCCGCGAATGGATAGTAGACAATAAGAACCAAACTCTATATGCAGTTATAAGGGAGGGAAATAGGCAAAAGAATAATATAATCAAGAAGTTCCTTCTACCAAAATTGGAAAGTGGGAGTTCTGTCATTTTGACAGATGATAATGTTATTGACGAATTCTCTGTGGTTTTTGAAAACGCGCTCCAAGGTGGCGTAATCTATGGACGTAATATGTATATAGCGACAGGTTCTTCTTCTTTGCATGGTGAAGAAGAGTATTTAGCACGTGAGATAAAAGTAATAGATTTAAAGCGTAAAGTATTAGTGAAGAGTATTAATTTGAAGTCGGTTACGATGAATGAGCCTGAGGATATTGATTTCTATAAAGGTAAATGCTTTTTGTATGCGGAAGGCACCGGAGGAATATATCGTGTATTTTAGTAACTATGTATAATCGTTTCTTCAAACGCTTTTTGGATTTTGGGATATCGTTGATTGCATTGGTATGTATTTCTCCTTTATTATTATTGGTGACTGTCTGGCTGCACTTTGCTAACAAGGGAGCAGGGGCATTCTTTTTTCAGGAACGGCCAGGCAAGGATGCTAAGATTTTCAAGGTCATTAAGTTCAAGACGATGACTGATGAACGCGATGAGAACGGCGAATTGCTACCAGATGAGGCAAGACTGACCAAAGTTGGGAGGTTCGTTCGCTCGACATCAATAGACGAATTGCCGCAGCTGTTCAATGTGCTAAAGGGGGACATGGCGCTGATAGGACCACGTCCGTTGTTGGTGCAATACCTACCATTATATAGTAAGGAGCAGGCAAGAAGGCATGAAGTTAGACCCGGTATAAGTGGTTGGGCTCAGTGTCATGGCCGTAATGCTATTTCGTGGGCAGAGAAATTCAAGTTGGATGTTTGGTATGTGGATCATGTGTCATTACTGACAGACTTGAAGGTTATTTGGATAACAATTAAGAAAGTGCTATATAGGGAAGACATTAACCAAGTAGGAGGAACTTGGGCGACAATGGAGCCTTTTAATGGGAATAATTAGAAGATGAAGAATATTTTAATAACATCTGCAGGTAAACGAGTTGTTCTTGTGCAAATCTTTCAGAAGACCCTGAAAGAACTTGGTCTGGATGCAAAGGTCTATACCACAGATATGAAGCCGGGAATGGCACCAGCAGGTGTCGTGTCAGACAAGTGCTTTCGCGTTTCCCGTTGTACAGCAGACGGTTATATAGATGAACTCCTGCAGATCTGCAAAGAAGAAAATGTTGGTGTGATTATACCGACAATAGATACAGAACTGTTAATCCTTTCAAAGAACAAGTCGCGTTTTGACGAAAATGGTGTGCATTTGGCACTATCAGATATTGAATTCATAAAAATATGCAGAGATAAGCGTCTTACGGAAACATATCTGAAAGAATTAGGTATTTCTGTACCCAAAGCTGTAGATAAATATCATCCGGTTTTTCCTATGTTCGCAAAGCCTTATGATGGTTCGTTAAGTACGAATATACATATCATCAAAGATGAAAGCGAACTGACAAAAGCGATACTTAATGACCCTAAACTGTTGTTTATGGAGTATATAGACAAGCAGGAGTATAAAGAGTTTACTGTGGATATGTACTACGGCAAAGATAATAGGGTGAAAGGAATCGTTCCCCGTGAACGTATTGAGATAAGGGCGGGGGAGATAAACAAGGGAATTACTCGTAAAAACTATATATTGGAATTCCTGAAGGAACGTATGGATACATTGCCGGGTGTCAGAGGTTGTATTTGTCTGCAATTGTTCTATCGTGAAAAAGATAATGATATTAAGGGTATAGAGATTAATCCTCGTTTCGGTGGAGGCTTCCCTTTGAGCTATTATGCAAAAGCAAACTTTGCAGAATATCTTATTCGTGAATATTTGCAGGGCAAGAATGTTGACTATTCAGACGAATGGCTTGATAAAACCCTAATGTTAAGGTATGACAATGATGTCATCGTCTATGACGCAGAATAAGGTAGTCGTCTTCGATCTTGATGACACCTTATATAAAGAAGTGGACTTTCTGAAATCGGCCTATAACGAGATAGCTGATGGCGTTGCAAGTCAGTGCAAACGAACTGATGTCTATGAAAAGATGTGGAAATGGTGGCAAGAAGGTGAGAATGTCTTTGAAAGGCTTATAAAAGAATATGAATTAGAGAATTCTATAAGTGATTTTCTGAAGAAGTATAGATTGCATGTACCACAGATTCAATTAGACAAAGAAACGTTAAACGTGCTAGAACAACTGAAGCGGTATTGTGTGTTGGGGATGATAACCGATGGCCGTTTAGTAACACAACATCATAAATTGCAGGCATTAGGCATAGAAGTGTTTTTTGATGAATGCGATGTGCTTATCTCTGAGGAAACAGGCTGGACAAAACCGATGGAACAGCCTTATCAAAAACTGATGGAACGCCATCCACAGTGTTCCTATTATTATATAGGTGACAATCCTCTCAAAGATTTTCTCGCACCGAACAGGTTAGGGTGGAGCACAATTTGTTTGTTGGATGATGGGAGAAATATTCATAAGCAAGACTTTAGCTTAGAGTGTGACTATCTGCCCAAATATAGGATAAATACGATTGCTGAACTGATTGACATAATAAATAAATGAATATAGACTGGATAATTGGTCGATGCAACGAAGTGCTGTTTGGGATAAAGAATAAACAAGCCCAAGAGGTGTGGCCGAGTGTAGAGGAACTTCAAATCCTGTTTTCTCAGGCTTCCCTTCATGGTATGTTGCCGGTTGTCATCTCAAGCTTTGGTGATGTGGTGTTCCCAAATCAGGAAATCAGGCGGGTATTCATAAAGTGGTATGGTACAAGCGAGCGTTCAAAGGGCAAATATCAGAAACGGTTGATGCTGATGGAGCGCATGGCCTTGCTCTTCAAACGTGCTGGCCTTGACATCATGTTCCTGAAAGGTGCTACCACGGCTTTGCTATATCCCGACCCTCAGTTGCGTGTGTTTAGTGATATAGACTATTATATGTTTGGCAAGTCGGATGAAAGTATAAAGGTGCTAAAGGCTGCCGGCATTGAGACTTCAGAATATTTTAACCACCATACTCAAGCCAATTGTGGCGGGATATTGTTGGAGAACCATTATGACTTTTTGGATCGGCAGAATCACAAGGGGAATCTGCTGCTCGATGACGAACTGAAGGCACTTGCTGCAACCGAGGGTTATCAATATCCGTTTGAGTTTGAGAACAAGGAGGTTGACAATGCCTATAGGATGTCGCCAACCATGAATGCCATTTTCCTGATGCGCCACATGGCGATTCACTTCTTCTCAGAGTCAGTCGCATTGCGGATGCTATACGATTGGGCACTCTTCCTTAAGGAGTATTCTTCGGTTGTAGATTGGCCGAAAACATTTGATCTGTACGAAAAAGCTGGAATGGCTGATTTTCCACGTATGATTCAGGCCATCTTAGTGACAAAGTTGGGATTGACCATAGATTGCCCGATTGAACCGCTTGAAGGCGAAACGACGGAAAGAATATGGGAAAGTATAGTAACCCAGGATTCCGTTAATCCACACCAGAAACATAGTATTCGCTTCCTAATATATGAATTCCAGACGTTTATCGGTAATCGCTGGAAACACCAATTGGTGTTTAAAGGTGAATCATATTTCTCTCTCTTAATGAACTATGTCTGGTTGTATGTGAAGCAAAAAATCACAGGAAAGAAAAAATTGTAAGCAATATATGAATAAGAGGATTTACCTATGCCTGGCCCACATGAGTGAGGCCGGGATGGAACAGAAATATGTAAAGGAGGCATTTGACACGAACTGGGTGGTGCCGCTTGGGCCGAACGTGAACGGGTTCGAGGATGACCTGAAGCAGTTTGTGGCCGAAGTGAAAAGTGATGAGTGCAAAGTGAAAAGTGAACTGGCTTCTAAAGAGGTGGTGGCACTGAGCTCTGGAACGGCCGCAGTACACTTGGGACTGCTGGCATGTGGCGTCGGACCGGGCGACGAGGTGATTGTGCAGTCGTTTACGTTCTGCGCTTCGTCGCACCCGATAACCTACTTGGGAGCTACGCCGGTGTTCGTGGACTCTGAACGGGATACATGGAACATGGACCCGGAACTGATGGAGGAAGCTATCAAAGACCGCATCGCCAAGACTGGGAAGAAGCCGAAGGCGATTGTACCCGTTGCTCTGTATGGCATGCCTTACCGGATTGACCGCATCATGGAGATTGCCAACCGCTATGGGATTCCTGTGGTGGAAGATGCTGCCGAGGGCTTTGGCTCGCGTTTTGGCGGACAGGTGCTGGGCACGTTCGGTGAGTACGGGGTGCTGTCGTTCAATGGCAATAAGATGATTACGACATCGGGTGGCGGTGCACTGATTTGTCCTGACATGTCGGCCAAGAAGAAGATTATGTGGTATGCTACTCAGGCTCGTGAAGCTTATCCGTATTATCAGCATGAGGCCATCGGCTATAACTACCGTATGAGTAATGTCTGTGCAGGCATTGGCCGTGGACAGATGACGGTGTTGGAAGACCATATCAGTCATCACCGTCGTATAGCACAGATGTACAAGGAGGCTTTTGCTAATGTGGAGGGTATTACGTACCATGACGAAATGGAGGGTATGGAGTCGAACTTCTGGCTGTCGACCATCTTGCTGGATGAGAGCTTGAAAGTGAAAGGTGAGGAACTGGCATACGCTGAGGCCGTGCAAGGAGCCGTGGGAGGTGCTGCTGGCGTGGTGCATGGCGGCGGCACTGTTCATACGGACTGTGAACCGAACAGGAATGTGGAGGCCATGCGCCTTGCGTTGGACAAGGAGCAGATTGAAAGCCGTCCGCTTTGGAAGCCGATGCACAAGCAGCCAGTCTATAAGGATGCTCCGGCCTACGTGAACGGCGTCAGCGAGCAGCTCTTCAAAAAGGGGCTGTGTCTGCCTTCCGGACCATGCGTCACGGAGGATGATGTAAAGCGCATTATCGATACGATTGTTAATTCTATTGTGGGATAGATTCTTTAGGCCATATGAACCCATTTAAGAAACTCGCAAACTGGTATTTCAGCAAGAAAGCGCTGCCCTACTGGTGTATTCTGATACTTGATTTGCTGGTCTTGCTGATGGCGGGGCTGTTCACCTATTTTATATTTATATATCGCCGACAGGTGGAGGTGGACATCTGGCTGCTGGTCAAGACGCTCTGCATGTATGTGGTGCCCAGTCTTGTCGGTGCCCGTATGTTCCATACTTATGCTGGTATAGTCCGCTACTCGTCGTTTGTGGACTTGATGCACGTGGCATACGCCAACGGTGTGTCGCTGGCTGTTGCTTTTGCCTGGCATTTCTTCATCTACAGGTTTCCCACAGATGTGTTCTATCACTTGCACTTCCGGCATATTGTGCTGATGTATGTCATCGGTACGGCCATGATGTGGGGGGTAAGAGCACTGGTGAAATCACTTTATGACGTGGCGATGACCGATGGTTGGGCCTTGCGTACACTGATTTATGGCGTACATGAGGGCGGCATCGGACTGGCCAAGAACGTTCGTGCCCAAAGTCCGAAGCACTTCGTGGTGAAGGGCTTTATTGCTCCGGATAACTCCTATAAGCATAATCTGGTGATGGGCGAGAAGGTGTATAGTGCTGCCGACGATTTGGAACCAGTCATCAACAGACTGAAAATCAAAGCAGTCCTGGTCTCACCATTGCAGACAGAGAGTTTCCGCAATAACCCGGACCTGCAGGACAAGCTGCTGGCCTCTGGGGTGAAGATATTCATGGCCCAAGGTGCTAAGGAACTCAGTGCTGCAGACTTACAGGAAGGAAGTGGGGTGGGGGACATCCAGCTGAAAGAGGTCAGCGTGGAAGACCTGCTGCCCCGTGATGAGATCAAGGTGGACATGAAGGCAATGGGTGAACTGCTCAGCGGTCGCCGTATCCTGATTACCGGTGCTGCCGGCAGCATCGGCAGCGAACTGGTGAAGCAGATTGCCCAATATAAGCCGGAGGCCATGGTATTGATTGACCAGGCTGAGACGCCGGAACATGACGTCAGGCTGATGATGGCCCACGATTTTCCTGAGGTGTATGCTGAGACGGTGGTGACGAGCATCTGCAAGGCTGACCGCATGGAGAGAATCTTTAGGGAGTTTAAGCCCGATTACGTGTTCCACGCTGCTGCCTACAAGCATGTGCCGATGATGGAGAACAATCCCTCGGAGGCTGTGCAAAACAATATCTATGGTACGAAAGTGATTGCCGACCTGAGCGTGAAGTACGGCGTGAAGAAGTTCGTGATGGTGTCGACCGACAAGGCGGTGAATCCGACGAATGTCATGGGCTGTTCGAAGCGCATCTGCGAAATCTACGTACAGAGTCTGAACCATGCTATCCAGCACGGAGCAGAACAGGGTAAGACGCAGTTCGTGACGACCCGCTTCGGCAATGTGCTGGGATCGAACGGATCGGTTATTCCGTTGTTCCGTGAACAGATTAAGAAAGGCGGGCCGGTGACGGTGACTCACCCGGACATCATCAGATATTTCATGCTGATTCCAGAGGCCTGTAAGCTGGTGTTGGAGGCCGGTACTAAGGGCAACGGCGGCGAAATCTTTGTCTTCGACATGGGTAAGCCCGTGAGGATTGCCGACCTTGCCAAGCGCATGATCCGACTCTCGGGGGCTGAGAATGTGGAAATCAAGTACACGGGACTGCGTGCCGGCGAGAAGCTTTATGAAGAGGTGCTCAACGATCAGGAGAGCACGAAGCCGACTTTCCACGAGAAGATACGCATTGCCGAAGTGCGGGAGTACGACTTTAATGAGGTGTCGCGACAGATAGACGAGCTGATTGCTGTTTCCAAACAGTATGATGATATGGCTACTGTGGCGAAGATGAAGGAGATTGTGCCTGAGTACAAGAGCAAGAACTCGGTCTACGAGGAACTGGACAAGGGAAGTGAGAAGTGAAGAGATGGAAGAATATCAGTATCATATATTTGCACCGTACAGGGTGTGCCCGATAGGGGCTCATGTTGACCACCAGCATGGACTGGTGACGGGCTTTGCTATTAATAAAGGCGTTGACCTGTGGTTCAATGTGCGTGAAGACAGTAAGGTGCTGTTGACGTCGAGAACCTTTGAGGGTGACGTCAGCTTTGAGATTGACAAGCCGTCGCAAGTTCGTGAACACCACTGGGGAGACTATGCCCGTGGTGCCAAGTATGCTTTGCGAAAGCGCTTTGAACTGCTGCATGGTATTGACGGTGTTATCCAGGGTTCGTTGCCTGTAGGCGGACTGTCGTCATCGGCAGCCGTGCTCATTGCCTACGTCATGGCATTTGCCAAGGCCAACGGTATCCGTCTGCAGCCTTTTGAGGTGGTGCAGATTGCATCGGAGGCTGAGCGTGAGTACATTGGCTTGAACAACGGTCTGCTTGACCAGGCGTGTATTGCCCTTGGCCGTAAGGACGGTCTGCTGTTTCTGGACTGTGACTCGAATGACTACCGCATCATCAAGAAGAACAAGGATATGCCGGAGTTTGAGATAGGCATCTTCTTCTCGGGCCTGACCCGTAGCTTGGTGAACAGCGACTATAACCTGCGGGTCTATGAGTGTAAGACGGCGGCATGGAATATGCTGGCCTATACCGACCAGCCTCTGAAGACATTTGACAAGACATTCTTACGCGATATTCCGAAGGCTACCTACGAGAAGACCCGTATCGCCATGCCGGCACGGTTTGCTCGTCGGGCTGAGCATTTCTATTCAGAGTATCGTCGTGTCCGTCAGGGTGTGACAGCCTGGGAGACGGGTAACCTCAAGCTGTTTGGCAAACTCAGCTTTGACTCCTGCGAGAGTTCTATTCATAACTACGAGTGTGGTAGCCCTGAGCTGATTGCCATCTACGAGATTATGCGGAGTCTGCCCGGTGTCTGGGGCGGCCGCTTCTCCGGAGCCGGATTCAAGGGAGCCTGTATAGCCTTAGTGGATCCTGCCTATAAAGACGAGGTGGAGAAGCAACTGACGCAGCGCTATCTGGAGCAGTTCCCGGAATATGAGAAAACGTTCCAGGTGTTCTGGGTGAAGCCTGATGATGGGGCGAGATTTGTAGACCCCCTCTAACTCCCCCTGTTGAGGGGGAGAACAGGATACCCTATGAAAAATGTAATAAGAAAGTCCTCCCTAAACAGGGAGGATTTATGAGGGTCTTTGATATGAAAAATATAGTTATTGCGGCGGGATATGCTACTCGGCTTGGTGAACTGACGAGGAACTTCCCGAAGCCGTTGCTGAAGATTGGCAGTTCGACCATTCTGGGGCGGATGTTGGATGATATCGACAGGATTTCTGACGTTGACGAACATGTCATTGTGACCAACCATAAGTTTGCACCGATATTTGAGGAATGGATAAAGACCCCCTCTGGCTCCCCCTGTGTAGGGGGAAAACTGACAGGGGTGTCTGGCAGATGGGAAAAACCGGTTACCGTCATCGATGATGGGACGGAAACCAACGAGACGCGACTTGGAGCAGTGCGTGATTTGTTATATGCACTCGATGTGCTTGATGAGCGGGCAAAGTCCTCCCTAAACAGGGAGGATTTAGGAGGGTCTTCTGACCTCTTGGTCGTTGCCGCCGACAACCTGCTGTTCTTCTCGTTCCAGGAGTTTGTGGACTTTGCCCGAGAGAAGGGCACGTCGTGCATCATGTGCCACGAACAGCCTTCGATAGAGAAGCTGCAGCGGACGGGCGTTATCGTCGTCGACGACCAGATGCGTGTGCTCAATATGGAGGAGAAGCCGCTGGAGCCGAAGAGCCACTGGGCCGTTCCACCTTTCTATATATATAAGAAGCACGATCTGGAGCTGGTCCGACATTCGGTGGAGAACGGCTGCGGCAAGGATGCGCCGGGCAATCTGGCTCACTATATGGTGGAGCACACCGTAATGCATGCCTGGCCGATGAGTGCCGGACGTTTCGACATAGGCTCTTTAGATACTTATTACGAAGCTATAGAGAAATATGGAAAAAGTTAATCTGAATCATAAAACGATTTTCGTGACTGGTGCTGCCGGATTCATTGGCAGCAACCTGGTGAAGCGCCTGTTCAAAGACACCGAGGGCGCCACAATCATTGGCATCGACAATATGAACGACTACTATGATGTGGCCCTGAAGGAGTTCCGGCTCAGGGAACTGGACAACGCAGTTCCAGAGGGTACGGCCTGGAAGTTCGTCAAAGGCGACATCGCCGACAGGGCTACTATTGATGCCATCTTCAGCGAATACAAGCCCCAGGTGGTTGTCAATCTGGCTGCTCAGGCTGGTGTGCGCTATTCGATAACCAATCCCGATGCTTACATCCAGTCGAACCTGATAGGTTTTTACAACATCCTGGAGGCCTGCCGTAACTTCCCCGTCGAGCATCTGGTCTACGCCAGTTCGTCGTCGGTTTACGGGTCGAACAAGAAAGTGCCCTACAGCACGGACGACAAGGTTGACAATCCCGTCTCGCTCTATGCCGCCACGAAGAAGTCGAACGAGCTGATGGCGCATGCCTATTCCAAGCTCTACAACATTCCTTCGACGGGACTCCGGTTTTTCACGGTATACGGCCCGGCCGGACGGCCTGACATGGCCTACTTCGGATTTACCAATAAGCTCAAGAAGGGCGATACCATCCAGATATTCAACTTCGGCAACTGCGAGCGCGACTTCACCTACGTCGACGATATTGTCGAGGGGGTGGTGCGTATCATGCAGGGAGCTCCCGAGAAGCGCCAGGGCGAGGACGGACTGCCGCTGCCGCCATACGCCGTATATAATATAGGTAACAACCAGCCCGAGAACCTGCTGACGTTTGTCGACATTCTGCAGCAGGAACTGATACGGGCCAAGGTGCTGCCCGAGGACTACGACTTTGAGGCACACAAGAAACTGGTGCCCATGCAGCCCGGAGACGTGCCGGTGACGTATGCCGACACGACGGCCTTGGAGCGCGACTTCGGCTTCAAGCCCTCGACGTCGCTGCGCGACGGCCTGCGTGCCTTTGCCGAGTGGTACGCCGAGTTCTATAAAGCTGATAACCGGTAACCATTAACCTATAACCGAAATCAGGCTGATGACCCCTACCGCCGAGAAGTTCTTCGCATTGTTGCGCTACTCAATTGGTGAGCAGCAAGAACCGCCAACCATGCGGGACGATGAGTGGGAGGCAGTCAATGTGATGGCTGCCGAGCAGTCGCTGACAGGAGTCCTCTGTCAGGGCGTTATTAAAATGTCGGCTGTCGCTTCGCTGTCCGACGAGGTAAGGCTGACTTGGTTCCTCCAGACTGAGCAGATTGCAGATGCCAATAAACGGATGAATGCTGCCAGTGTGAAGGTAGCAAAACGTCTGCAGAAAGATGGCTATGACTGTTGTGTCCTGAAAGGACAGGGAAATGCTCTGATGTATCCTAATCCGTTGGCACGTATTCCAGGCGACATTGATATTTGGACGGTGGGCGACATTCCTTCGATCATCAAACTGGGCAAAAAGACGAACCCAGAGGCACAGCCGATGTACCATCATATCGACTTTGCACCGATAGGTGATATACCTGTTGAGGTGCATTACCGACCGGCTTTTATGAATAGTCTGATTCGTAATAGTCGGTTGCAGCGCTGGTTTAGCGAGCAGGCCGAGGAACAGTGTGCCCATCAGGTGGAGCTGCCTGACGGTGCAGGTTCTATACCCGTGCCGACAGATGCCTTCAACCGCATCTATCAGATGGCACATATATCGAAGCACATACTCCACGAAGGAATCGGATTGCGACAGATTCTCGACTATTACTATCTGCTGAAGCGGGGCTTTTCACGTGAGGAACGCCTGCACGACGAGCTGTTGTTGCGAAATTTTGGTTTATACGATGTGGCCACTGCCGTCATGTATGTCTTGAAAGAGGCCCTCGGAGCATCGGAAGACATGCTGCTCGTCCCCGTTGACGAACGGCGGGGGCGGTTCTTGTTGAATGAAATGCTGTTGGCTGGCAATTTCGGCCACTTCGACCAGCGTCTTGCAAACAGTCATAGTCAGTTGTCGAAAAATATGCAGCGCCTGAAGCGTGATTGGCGATTCTTGTCCTACTTTCCTTCAGAATGTCTATGGGAACCGGTGTTCCGCTGGTATCATTTTTTCTGGCGTTTGCGCCATCATTAATCTAATCTTTGAGCCATGAGTAGAAACAATCAAACTAATAATCTGATCAAATGGATAGTCATATTATTTGACTTTCTGATATTAGGCCTTATTCTGGTACTCTTCTATAAGTACCATCCCGATATGTCAGAATGGCGCTACGATCGCGTCGAAGTGTTTGTGCTGGTGTGCTTCTGTAGCCTCGTTATTACTGAATATCAGTTGCCCACAATCATCCATCAACGGGTGGTGTCAGCTGCCGACGTCCTGAAACGCATGGTGTATGTGACATTGATGCATACAGTCCTGTCCTACCTGCTGATGAAGGTTGTTGACCTGAAGCTTCCTGTAGGCTACCTGCTGGTAGAGATGGGAATCGCCATGTTTATCCTCATGATTTCCTTCAGGCTTGTTGAGCGCCTGCTCATCAGACGTTACCGTCAGATAGGCCGTAACAGCCGCACGGTGACGTTTGTCGGCTCTGATCCGGAACTCACCAATTTATACCAGAAACTTCTCGATGATGCCACAACGGGTTATCGGATGCTGGGGTACTATGGTGACCAGCAGGAGAATGATTTTACACGATTAGGTTCTTTGGATCAGCTGATGGATAATCTCGACACTCCAGAGAAGCTTCGCCTTGGTGACGATATGTACGTCTGTATCTCCCGTCGTGAGAGGGATAAAGTAAACAAACTGTCGCACTTCTGCGACCAGCACATGATCAGGTTCTTCTATGTCCCAGTATCTGTCGAGACGCTGGGCATCAATCTGAAGCGTGAACTGATCGATGATGTCGAGGTGTATGTAACCTATGAGAATCCCTTGGGGAATCCTGCCAACAGATTTGTCAAGCGGCTGTTCGACATTGTCGTGTCGTTCCTGGCGTTGCTGGTGATGCTGCCATTCCTTCCTATCTTGGCAATAATCATTAAGAGCCAAAGTCCCGGTCCGATATTCTTCAAACAATTGCGAACGGGTATCGACGGTAACGATTTTATGATGTACAAGTTCCGCTCCATGCACGTCAACAGTGATGCTGATAAGGTGCAGGCCACCAAGGATGACCCCCGCAAATATGCTTTCGGCAATTTCATGCGCAAGACGAACATCGACGAACTGCCGCAGTTCTGGAATGTGCTGAAAGGCGACATGTCTATTGTTGGCCCTCGTCCACACATGTTGGCCCATACCGAGATGTACTCACAGCTAATAGATAAATACATGGTGCGCCATTTCATGAAGCCTGGAGTTACCGGTTGGGCGCAGGTAACAGGTTACCGTGGCGAGACTTCCGAGTTGTGGCAGATGGAAGGCCGTGTGAAGCGCGACATCTGGTACATGGAACATTGGAGCATCTGGCTCGATATACGCATCATCTGGCTTACCTTTAAGTCGCTGTTCAAACGAGACGAACATGCCTATTGAGAATAATCACGAAAAAAGCCGCTGATTCAGCGGCTTTTTTCGTTGTGATCCCGTTGGGATTCAAACCCAAGACCTTCAGAACCGGAATCTGACGCTCTATTCAGCTAAGCTACGGGACCATGCTGTTTTGCGGGTGCAAAGGTACGACATTTAATTGAGAATTGCGAATTGGGAATTGAGAATTATGATTTGTTAACTGTGCGGAATTTGGCGCAAATAGTTAGCAAAAATCAACTATCGGTGTCATTTTGCAAAAATAATTGGCGGCTTTGTTTGCAATTTAATATTTTATGCTTACCTTTGCACGCAAATTTGAAAACAAGTAGTTATGAGCAATCTGATAAAACCAATTGGTTATGAGCGTCTGATTGATACGAAACAGACGGAACAGGGTATAAAACTGATTAAGGAGTTCTTCCAGCAGAACCTCTCTACGGAGTTGCGGCTGCGCCGTGTGACGGCACCACTCTTCGTGCTGCAGGGCCTGGGCATCAACGACGACCTGAACGGTGTGGAGCGGGCTGTGACTTTCCCAATCAAGGACTTGGGCGACGCCCGGGCCGAGGTGGTGCATTCGCTGGCCAAGTGGAAGCGCCTGTCGCTGGGAGAGTACCAGATAGAGCCTGGACACGGTATCTATACCGACATGAACGCCATCCGTGCTGACGAGGAGTTGGACAATCTGCACTCCTTGTATGTTGACCAGTGGGACTGGGAAGCAGTCATTCGTCGTGAGGACCGTACGCTGGCTTTCCTGAAGAACGTTGTGGAGCGCATCTATTCTGCCATCCGCCGCACGGAATACCTGACGTGTGAGACTTATCCGCAGCTGAAGCCTTTCCTTCCTGAGAAGATCAAGTTCATACATGCCGAGGAGCTGCTGAAGATGTATCCTGACAAGACGCCGAAGGAGCGTGAGGATGCCATCTGCGAGGCTTACGGTGCCGTATTTATAATAGGTATAGGTGGTGAGCTGGCTAACGGCGAGAAACACGACGGCCGAGCTCCTGACTATGATGACTGGTCGACGGTGGCCGAGGACGGCCGCAAGGGTTTGAACGGCGATATCCTGATATGGTATCCTGTGCTGGGCCGCTCGTTTGAGTTGTCGTCGATGGGCATCCGTGTTGACAAGGAGTCGTTGCTGCGTCAGCTGAAGATTGAACACAAGGAGGAACGGCAGCAGCTCTTCTTCCACCAGCAGTTGTTAAATGACCGTCTGCCGCTTAGTATTGGTGGCGGCATCGGCCAGAGTCGCCTGTGTATGGTCTTGCTCCACAAGGCACATATCGGTGAGATCCAGGCTTCGATTTGGCCTGATGATATGCGTCAGGAATGTAAGAAATTGGGTATGCCGCTGATTTAGTATTTCTGACATGATGAAAAGAACAGTTTTTGCAATAATTAGCCTGCTTGCTGTCGTCTCGGCTTTTGCCGACAATCATTGGGTGGGCACGTGGGGTACGGCTCCCCAGCTTGTAGAAAATAACAACAATCCGCCGTCGCCCGGTCTGGGCAACAACTCCCTGCGACAGATCGTTCAAGTGTCAATCGGTGGTTATAAGGTACGTCTGAAGCTGACTAATGAGTTCAGCAAAGGGGCTACGGTAATCAAGGCTGTGGAACTGGCATACGCCAAGACGGCAGGAAGCAGTAGCGAGATAGACGAGACGTCGACCGTCAGCCTGACTTTCGACGGCAAGGCTTCCGTGAACATGCCGGCTGGTGGAAAGGCCGTTTCCGACCCAGTCGATTTTCATATTGACAACCGCCAGAATGTGGCCATCACCATCCACTATGGTGCTGCGTCGTCAACGAGTGTAAGCGGGCATCCCGGCTCGCGAACCACGTCATACCTGAAGGCAGGAAATACCACCGACTTCAGTGGAGCCGTTACAACTGATCATTGGTACAACATTCTTGCGCTTGAGGTCGAGGTTGCCGAGGAGGCCGGAGCAGTAGCCATTCTTGGCAACTCGATTACCGACGGTCGTGGCTCGACCACTAACCAGCAGAACCGCTGGGCCGACGTGCTCTCTCGCCGGCTGTTGGCCAACGAGGCCACCAGTCAGGTGGGTGTGCTCAATATGGGCATCGGCGGCAACTGTGTTCTTGGCGGCGGTCTTGGACCTGCTGCCGTGAACCGCTACCAGCGCGACCTGCTTGGCCAGGAGGGCGTCAAGTGGATCATCCTTTTTGAGGCTGTCAACGACTTAGGTTCTGCTGGTAACGGCGTACAGACAGCACGGCGTATCATTGACGTCTACAAGCAGATAATCCGTGAGGCCCACCAGAAGGGCATCTACGTATTTGGTGGAACGATCACGCCGTTCAAGGGCAACAATTACTATTCGGCTGACCACGAGAACGGACGCAGCACACTGAACAAGTGGATACGCACTACGAAGATGCTCGATGGCGTCATTGATTTCGACAAGGCCGTGCGCAATCCGCAGGACACCATAGCCATGCAGCGGGAGTTCCTCTTCGAGAACGACTGGCTTCACTTGAATGCCAAAGGCTATGAGACGATGGGCGGCTGTATCGACCTGAACCTCTTTACCAAGACTGACCCGCTTGCCGCTGATGATGAGGCCGAGGAATATGGCGAAGTGTTGCTTTGGCAGGAGGCCGAGGACCTTCGCACCGATGCCATTGGCCGGTTATTCCGTCTAGTGGAAGACGACTACGCATCAGGCAGCAAGTATCTTCAGACGGTGAACAACATCACCAATGCTGCTCCAACCGATAGCGCCAATATGCTGACTCTGCCTTTTGCAGTTCCATCAGCCAACACCTATTATATTTATGCGCGAGTAAACTGTCCTTCTTGGGACGATGACAGTTATTGGATTGGACTTGACGGCGCAATGAACGATTTCGCCAACGGGCTCTATACCGGTGGCTCCTGGGACTGGAAGTTACTCTACAGTGGCTTTATGCAGGCAGGTTCTCACAAACTGACCATCGGCAGTCGTGAAGATGGTGCTTGCATCGACAAACTCTGCGTTACTGCTGACCCAGAGCCACCGACAGGCATGGGAGGAAACACAACTGCGGTTGCAGCTCCCGACTTATACAATCATGCCAACGGTAATGTCGAGATTTACTCGTTGAGTGGCACGAGGCTGACGCCCCATTATAGAGGTCCACGTATTGAAGTGTTGCGCTCCGATGATGGAGCCGTCGTTTCCCGCAAAATAATAGTCCGTCAATGACGGACTTTTTTTTCTTCAACATTTTGCTTCATTATTGTTTGGCGTTTCGGAAAATATTGTTTATTTTTGCAGCCTAAAACCAAAACGCTATTATGGAGTATATTGTTTCGGCACGCAAGTACCGCCCGATGTCGTTCGACACGGTGGTTGGCCAGTCGGCCCTGACGACGACGCTGAAGAATGCGGTCAAGTCGGGAAAGCTGGCGCATGCCTACCTGTTCTGCGGTCCTCGTGGGGTGGGTAAGACGACGTGTGCCCGCATCTTTGCCAAGGCAATCAACTGTCAGAACCCGACGGCTGAGGGCGAGGCCTGCAACGAGTGCGAGTCGTGCCAGTCGTTCAACGAGCAGCGTTCGCTGAACATCTTTGAGTTGGATGCCGCCTCGAACAACTCGGTCGAGCACATCAAGACGCTGATGGAGCAGACGCGCATCCCACCGCAGTTGGGCAAGTACAAGGTCTTTATCATCGACGAGGTCCACATGCTGTCGACGGCGGCTTTCAACGCCTTCCTGAAGACGCTGGAGGAACCGCCCGCACACGTCATCTTCATCCTGGCTACGACCGAGAAGCACAAGATTCTGCCGACCATCCTGAGCCGCTGCCAGATTTACGACTTCGAGCGCATGACGGTGGCCAACACGATAGACCACCTGAAGCATGTGGCCGAGAAGGAGGGCATCGGATATGAGGAGGAGGCACTCGCCGTGATTGCCGAGAAGGCCGACGGCGGTATGCGCGACGCCCTCTCCATCTTCGACCAGGCAGCCTCGTTCTGTCAGGGCAACATCACCTACCAGAAGGTGATAGAAGACCTGAACGTGCTCGACTCTGAGTACTACTTCAGGTTCGTGGACTATGCGCTTGAGAACAAGGTGAGCGAGGCGATGGTACTGCTGAACGACGTTATCAACAAGGGCTTCGACGGCGGACTGCTTGTTCAGGGCCTGGCCAAGCACGTTCGCAATGTGCTGATGGCCAAGGACCCGCAGACGCTGCCCCTGCTCGAGGTGAGCGACCAGCAGCGCCAGCGCTATCAGGAGCAGGCCCAGCGCTGCCCTACACCTTTCTTATATAAGGCATTGCAGGTAATGAACCAGTGTGACATCAACTATCGTCAGTCATCGAACAAACGCCTGCTGGTAGAGCTGACGCTGATAGAAGTAGCACAGATTACCCAGCCCGACGAGGGGCCGGCCAGTGGGCGTCAGCCCAGAAGATTAAAAAACCTGTTTAAGCAACTGATCATGCAGTCGCAGCCCAAGACAGCGGCCCCGCAGGTAGCCGTGGCAGCGACGCCGAGTCAGACGAAAGAGCCGGCTCAGCCGGCACCCCCGGCGGTTTCAGTACCGTCAGTCAGCGTATCCATCCAAGAGCCAGCACCCGCAGCGGCCACGCCGCAGAAAGTGAAGGCAGGGTCGTTAGGCCTGTCTTGGAACAATCTGCGCCAGTCGGCTAATCGGAAGATGAACATACTGCCAGGTACGATTGGCGTGGAACAGAAAACAGACAAAGAAGAATCCGCCTTCACCCAGGACGATCTGGAGCTGCAGTGGATGTCGATGTGCAATCGCATGCCCCAGAAGCTGGTGGGTATTGCTACCCGAATGAAGAATATGACTCCCGTCATCACCGAACTGCCGAAAGTGGAGGTGGTGGTAGGCAACGAACTGATACAGGCCGAGATGGAGAAGATACGTGGCAGCATACAGAACACGCTGAAGATCTATCTGCACAATAGCGGCATCGAGCTGACCATCCGGGTTGATGAACATCGTGAGGAGGTGAAAATCTTGACGCGCGTAGAACAGCTCGAAGAGTTGCTGAAGGCCAATCCTTCGGTGGCGAAACTGCGTGAGGTTTTTGACCTCGAACTGGCGTAAGAAGTGAGAAGTGAAAAAAGTGAAGAAGTGAAAAGTGAAGTGTTATGAAGATAATGAAGAAATTTCTGTCGGGAGTGGTTCGCGTGTGGAACCTGCCGTTTGTCAAGTACGCCGTTATTACGGTTATAGGTGTCGTGCTGGTGGGCTTTGTCGGTGAAAACAGCCTGTTGGCACACCTCCGCAATAAGTATTATATCGGTTCTCTGGCCGACGAAATAGAGGAATACACCAAACGCTACGAGAACGACATGCGCCAGATTCACGAGCTGAACCATAACCCGAAGGCTATGGAGCGCATAGCCCGTGAGCGTTATTTTATGAAGCACGACGACGAGGACATCTTCGTGCTGAGCGACGATAACCGTGAGTTCCAGTCAATAGCCAACGAAAATGAGACAGCTGAATAACTGGCAGAACGCCATCTTCCTTGTCGGTGCCCTCCTGATGGTGGTGGGTGCCGGTGCCAGCCTGCTGCAGTGGCCGGTTGCGCCCTATGTCTTTGCATTTGGTGCCTTGGGTTTCGCGTCGATGCAGATGCTTCAGCGTTACGAGGGCTCTAACTTCGTCATCCGCCGCCTTCGCCGCATCATGCTGCTCAGCGACGTGCTGTTTCTGGTGTCGGCCGTCCTGATGTTCGCCAGTCAGGAAAATGTGTTCGGCCTGAGCCATATTACCTACCTTCAATATGTGTACAACAAGTGGGTAGTGACGCTGCTCATTGCGGCGATACTTCAGCTCTATACAACCCACCGGATAGACAACGAACTGGAGAAAGAGGCAAAAAAACTATAAAAGATTGCGCAATTGTTTTAAATTGCGCAAATTTTTTTTCGTACGTCAATATAACATCGTACATTTGCAGTGTTGGAAACAAATACGCTATGAGGAGAATTGTCTACGCATTGATTATTGCCTGTACGCTGGTGTCGTGTGCCGAGAGCTATTCGGTACAGGGTTCGTCATCGGTTTCGGCCCTTGATGGCAGTAAGCTGTACTTGAAAGCCATCAAGGACAACGAGCTCAAGAACATCGACTCCTGCGAGGTGGTTCACGGCCAGTTCCGTTTTGCCGGACTGCTCGACACCGTCCGTATGGCCAACCTCTTTATGGACGACGAGAGTATCATGCCCGTCGTGCTTGAAAAGGGTGAGATCGGCATCAAGATTGACAATGCGTCGCAAACCGTGTTTGGTACTCCGCTTAACGAGAAGCTCTACGAGTTTATCGACTTCCACAACCAGTTAGACAACCAGATGAACGAGTTGTCGCACAAGCAGAGCCAGATGCTGCTCGACGGTATCGAGGAGGAAGTCATCAATATCCAGCTTAACAACGAGGCCGCTGAGATAGCCCGTCGCGAGGACAGCCTGGTAACGAACTTCATCGTCGACAACTTCGACAACGTTCTTGGTCCCGGCATCTTTATGATGATTACCAGCGGCTATCGCTATCCCATCCTCACGCCGCAGATTGAGGATATCATGAGCAAGGCTACGCCCAAGTTCAAGAACGACCCCTACGTCAAGGACTATTATCAGGTGGCTACCGAAAACCAGGCCCGCCAGACGGGTCTCAGCGAGGCCGGCCTGCAGCCGCCGTCCGATGTGGCACAGTCGCAGGACAGTCTGGAGGACGACAATCTGCAGCCCGCTGCGCAGCCTCACCTGTCGGTGCAGCCGCAGACTCCGCTAACCAACGTGCCTGAAGCAGATGAGAAGGCTGATTGAAGGGGGAACCATCGTCAATGAAGGCAGAACGTTCGACGGCTCTATCGTCGTCGACGGCAAAGATATTTTAGCAATCACCGAAGGCAGTAAACGTCCCGAGGTGTCAGTCGATGAGACGATTGACGCCTCGGGATGCTTCGTTCTGCCGGGCATCATCGACGACCACGTACACTTCCGCGAGCCCGGCCTGACGGAAAAGGCCGACATCGACAGCGAGTCGCGTGCTGCAGCGGCAGGCGGCGTCACCAGCTATTTCGACATGCCCAACACCGTGCCGCAGACCACTACCATCGAGGCGCTCGACGAGAAGTTCGGCATTGCGGCCCGTAAGAGCCACGTCAACTACAGTTTCTTCTTTGGCGCTACCAACGACAACAGCTCTCTTTTCAGCCAGCTCGACAAGTCGCGCATCCCCGGCATCAAGCTCTTTATGGGCTCTTCGACTGGCAATATGCTCGTCGACCGCCGCGAAGCCCTCGACCGCATCTTCGCCACCGCTGGACTGCCCATCATGGTGCATTGCGAGGACACTGCCATTATCAACCGTAACATGGCCCGTGCGAAGGCGCTCTATGGCGACGACCCGGCAGTCAGCCATCATCCGGAAATCCGAAGCGCCGAAGCCTGCTACGAGAGCACCCGTCTGGCCGTAGAACTTGCCCGCCAGCACAACGCCCGACTCCATGTGGCCCATTTGACGACAGAGCGGGAACTGGACCTGATAGGCGATACGGGACTGATAACCGCCGAGGCCACCGTCAGCCACCTCTACTTCAGCGACCGCGACTACGCCCGGCTTGGCACGTGCATCAAGTGCAACCCGGCCATCAAGACCGAGCGCGACCGCGACGCCCTGCAGCAGGCGCTCACCGACGGGCGCATCTCGGTGGTTGCCACCGACCATGCTCCCCATTTGTTGTCGCAGAAGGAGGGAGGCTGTGCATGCGCCGCCAGCGGAATGCCCATGCTGCAGTTCTCCCTGGTGACGATGCTCGAGCTCGTCGACCGTGGCGTGCTGACGCTGGAACGGTTGGTAGAGCTGATGTGCCACAATCCGGCCCGGCTCTTCGGCGTCGAGCAGCGTGGTTTCCTGCGTCCCGGCTATCGTGCCGACATCGTGCTCGTCCGTCCCGGCCGTGCCTGGACGGTGACGCGTTCGTGCATCGAGAGCCGCTGCGGGTGGAGCCCGATGGAGGGACACACCTATCTGTGGCAGGTGCAGCAGACGCTCTGCAATGGTCATACTGTTTACAAGGAAGGGCAGGTCGATGCCGGCTACATCGGCGAGCCGCTCCGTTTCCGTCACGCCCAATGAAAGTTGACTACAGCATCGGCGAGGTGGCGCCCTATATCAATTGGATTTACTTCTTCCACGCCTGGGGAGCCAATGGTATGCCCCCGACCGAGCGGCAGCAGTTGCAGGCTGAGGCCGAGCAGCGCCTGTCGCGCTTTGCCGACCATTACCGCACACATGGTCTCTTTCAGCTGTTCGACGCTCGCGGCGAGGACGACGACATCGTGATTCAGTGCGACGGGCGAGAGACGGTCATACCCTGCCTGCGCCAACAGCAGCAGGGCAGCGACTTCCTTTGTCTGGCCGATTTCGTCGGTCAGCACGACAAAGTCGGCCTCTTCGCCACGACCGTCGATGCCGGCATGGAGACCGACTTCGGCGGCGACCCCTACGAGAAGATGATGATGCAGCTGCTGGCCGACCGGCTGGCCGAGGCTGCTGCCGAGCGGCTGCACGAACAGGTGCGGAAAGCGTACTGGGGCTATGCCCCCGACGAGCAGCTTACCATTGCCGAGATGCTCAGCGAGCGCTGGCAGGGCATCCGTCCTGCCGTCGGCTATCCCTCGCTGCCCGACACCAGTCTGAACTTTCTGCTCGACCAAGTGCTCAGCCTCAGTCAGATTGGCATCCGGCTGACCGTGAGCGGGGCCATGAAGCCCCATGCCAGCGTCAGCGGATTGATGATTGCCCACCCCGTGGCGCACTACTTCAGCGTGGGCAAGATATCCGACGACCAGGTCGCCGACTACGCCCGCCGTCGCGGTGTTCCCGTCAGTCTGATGCGTAAATTCTTAGGAGGAAACATACAATGAAAGCAATTCTGATGATACTCTTTGCCCCCGATACTTACCTGTGGGCCTCGGCTGCCGTCATGCTGCTGCTGACGCTGGTCCTCTTCCGCCTCTGCCGACGCACCCGCCGCCGCTGGCTCCGTCTGCTGGCGCTGCTGTTCGTGCTGTTTGGCTGGTATGTGCTGGTCTATGGCACGTTCTTTGGCATTTCCAACATTACCGTCCGCCGGGTGGAGTTTGCCTCTGCCGACCTGCCCGCCTCCTTCGACGGCTATCGCATCGTGCAGTTCGGCGATGCCCACGTCGGCAGTTTCAACGGCTGGCGCCAGCCCATCTTGGCCCGTGCCATCGACAGCATCAACGCCCAGCACCCCGACCTGATTGTCTTTACGGGTGACCTGCAGAACAAGACGCCCGACGAGATAGAGCCCCATCTCAAGCAGTTGCAGCGGCTCAAGGCCAAGGACTGCATCTGCTCCGTCATGGGCAATCACGACTATCCGCTCTACGTCGACGACGACGATCTGCATAAGACCCATAACTTGGCGCAGACGATGAATACCGAGGAGAATATGGGCTGGACACTGCTGAACAACACCTGGCGCCGCATACGCCGAGGCGAGGAGCGTATCTACATTGCCGGTATGGAGAACGACGGCGAGGGGCGCTTCCCGCAGTTAGGCAACATCACGTCGGCGCTCACGGAGCTCAGCCGTAAGGACTTCGTCGTCATGCTCGAGCACGATCCCACCTCGTGGCGCCGCAAGATTCTGACTCACTCCCATTGTCAGCTGACGCTCAGCGGCCACACCCACGGCGGCCAGTTCTCACTCTTCGGCTGGTCGCCCGCTGCGCTCAGTTTCCGCGAGCATAGCGGTATGTACTATGCCGGCGACCGGGCCATCAACGTCACCTCGGGGCTTGGCGGCGTCGTTCCTTTCCGCTTCGGTACGCCGCCTGAAATCGTTGTCATCACACTCAAGAAGAAATGAAATATCTGTATTACGTCTATCAACTCGTGGTCGGCCTGCCCGTCCTCGTCATATCAACCATCATCACGGCTTTCGAGGTGGGCATAGGCTGTGCCATCGGCAATGGCCATTTCTGGGGCTATTATCCGGGCCGCTGGTGGGCCAAGGTTATCATCCGTTCGCTGCTGCTGCCCGTCGCCGTCGAAGGTCGCGAGAATCTGGAGAAGGGGCAGTCCTACGTCTTTGTGGCCAACCATCAGGGCGCTTTCGACATCTTCCTCATCTATGGCTACCTGGGCCGCAACTTCAAGTGGATGATGAAGCGGCAGCTGCGGAGCATACCCTTTGTCGGCTTCGCCTGCGAGCGGTCGCACCAGATATTCGTCGACAAGCGCGGCGTCAGCAAGATCAAGAAGACCTACGACGATGCCCGCGCGATTCTGAACCAAGGCTACTCCGTCACCGTCTTCCCCGAGGGAGCCCGCACGTTTACCGGCCACATGGGGCAGTTCAAGAAGGGAGCCTTTGCGCTGGCCGACGAACTGCAACTGCCCGTCGTGCCGCTGACCATCAACGGCTCGTTCGACGTGCTGCCCCGTCAGCGCGGCTTCAACTTCGTCAGTTGGCACCCCCTGCGCCTCACCATCCACCAGCCCATCTATCCCGTCGGTCAGGGGCCGGAAAATGTTAACGCTACCCTACGCCAGGCGTACGATAGCGTTATGTCAGGTCTGGTGCCCGAATACCAGGGGTACGTCGAGAATCCCGACCAGTAAGACTAATCTGCAATCTTCGGGTACTTCCGCGTCCAGCCGTCCCAGCGCAGGCGCATCACGCCGAAGAACGCCTCGCCGAAGATGCCGCCCGACATCTTCGAGGTACCCTCGCGCCGGTTGACGAAGATGACGGGCACCTCCTTGATCTTGAAGCCAATCTTGTAGGCCGTGAACTTCATCTCGATCTGGAAACCATAGCCCTTGAAGCGTATCTTGTCAAGTTCTATGGTCTTCAGCACGCGGCGCTTGTAGCACTTGAATCCCGCCGTCGTGTCGTGTACCTTGAAGCCCGTGACCAGCCGCACGTACTTCGAGGCGAAGTAGGACATCAGCACACGGCCGATGGGCCAGTTCACCACGTTCACGCCGCTGACGTAGCGCGAGCCGATGGCCAGGTCGTAGCCCTCGTCGGCACAGGCTGAGTAGAGTCGCGGCAGGTCGTTGGGGTCGTGGCTGAAGTCGGCATCCATCTCGAAGATGTAGCCGTAGTCGCGCTCCAGCGCCCACTTGAAGCCCGTGATGTAGGCCGTTCCTAAGCCCAGCTTCCCGCTGCGCTCGACGATGAACAGGCGGTCGGCGAACTCGTCGGCCATCAGCCGTTTCACAATCTGTGCCGTCCCGTCGGGCGAGCCGTCGTCGATAACCAAAATGTGGAAACACTTCTCCAGTCCGAACACGGCCCGGATGATTTTCTCGATGTTCTCCTTCTCGTTGTACGTCGGAATGATGACGATACTGTCGCTCTGGTGCATAGTCTTTTGGAATTTTCTGCAAAGATAGGCATTATTTGTGAAATAATTCGTATCTTTGCAGAGAATTTTTACTCTGACTATCAATTTATAGCTTGACGGAATGTTGGAAAGACATCTTATGATATGGCTCGTGGCCCTTTTGGCCCTGACGGGTTGCGACAAGTTGGAGGACAGCGACGTCATTAACGAGACGCTGCCCGGCACGTGGGCATTCAGCTACAAGGCTTCCGAGCAGCTCGACTTCGAGATGTCGTTCCAGTGCGTCATCTTCCGCGAGGACGGCACCTGCTCGCTCACCTATCCCGACGGTCAGGAGAACGGCACCTACCGCGCCAGCAATGCCGCCATCAAGATCGATGCCGTCATCGACGGCGAGCAGCAGACCTATCTCTGGCGCGTGCTCGTGATGTCACCCAACCGTGTCGTGGCCGAGTATACCCATCAGGCGCAGGGCCGTGATGTCACGCTGACCGTGACGCTCGACAAGCTGACCGACACCGTGTCAGAACGTGTAGGAACAGCCGACGATGAGGCAGCGGGTGTTGGGTCTGGTCAGCGTCGTCATCGTCTGGTCAGTATTGGTCAGCACCTGTTTCTGGTCGGGCTGGATGATGTCCTGCACAAAGGCGTAGGCAGCCCAGTTGTCGAACTGCTTCACGGCGCGCAGCGACCAATAGACGTTTGACTTGTAATAGTAGTGGCGGTGGGTCTCGCGGCCCGTATAGAGCAGTACGGTGGCCAGGGTCCAGTCGTGGGGCAGCTGCACTTGGGGCCGCACCTTGAAACTATAAGACCAGGCATTGTCTGACGACACACGCTCGCCCTCGTAGTCGAGGTACTGGGTGTGCAGTCCCATCGTCATCGAGAACACCCTGAAGCGCATTTCACCCTCAGCGGCATAGCGCAGGTAGCGGTAGCGGGCATCGTTGAGCCAAGTCCGTACCGACCGCTGCGACGCTTCGTCGTAGGACGACACTTGCGAGATGTCGTCGCTGATGTGCTTGTACGTTAGGCTGTGGGTGTGGGTCCAGTGGCGGCCCGAGTATGTGTAGCTGCCCTTCAGCTGAGTGCTTTTTGAGGGCGACAGCTCTGCGTTGCCGACCACCATCACGCCTATGCTGCTGCCTATGTGTACAAAGGGGTAGAGCTGAGTGTAGGTAGGGCGCTGGATGTTGCGGTCGAAGCGTAGCGTGAACTTGTTTCTGGCACCTGCCTTGGCGGTGGCTCTGGCCGTCAGCATCCAGTCGTTGTAGGTTTGGGTGGCGGGTGTTGGCTGGGTGGTGTTGGCTGACCGATGGTCGTCAATGTCGTTGGCGAAGTGCTCGTAGCTGAAGGTCGCGTCGAGAGCCAGCCAGCGGTAGGAGTAGGCTGCCGACAGTGACGACAGCGACGAATAGGTGTTGTAGTTGTAGGTCGTCTCGGTGTCGTTGATGCGCATGTCCTCGATGGTGTATTTCTCCTCAAGTCCGAATCTGAATCCGTTCCACGTCTTCGACTGCAGGCGGACCATCGCGTAAGGGTCGAAGTTGTAGAGGGTCTGCTCCTGCTCGCGCAGCGATGCCTCTGAGTGTGCAGCCCAGGTGTCGGAGGTCACGGTGGTGGGCTTGTAGTTATATTTCAGGTTCAGCCGCGCCGTCAGCCGCCCGAGTTCCTCGAAGTCGCAGATGTACTGCAGCAGACCGCCCAGTTTCAGGTCGTGATTCGAGCGGCGCTGCTCCTCGTAGTGCGACTCCTGACTGCTGCCGTCGGCCTCGTGGCCGTTCTTGATGGTGTTCTCGTCTACCCGTCTGTGGTCGAGGCTCTCCAAGACGCCGAAGCTGAGAATGTGCCCCTTCGTTGGCTCATAGTCGAGACGTGTCGAGAAGTCCAGCTTCTCATATCGGGTCAGGATGTCGGTGCTGGTCAGCCGGTCGCTGCCGTTTGCGAAGTCGGTGCCGACGTCCTTCTCAGAGTTCTGTTCGCTCAGGTCGATGGAGATCTGGCTCGTCAGCAGCAGTTTGTCTTTCAGGTAGGTGAGGTAGCCCGATGGCATGGCCCGGCCGTTGCTGCTAGCTCCCAGGTAGGCGCCGCCGTAGAAGTGGCCCGAGTCGGGGGCGTGCTCCAGTTCGTCGCCAATCTCGTAGGCGTCCATGATGCGCTTGGCTATGCGCTGAAACTCGTTCGTGTCCTGTGCACTTGCGGCTGTTGCCAGCAGCAGGCTGACTGCCAGCAGGAGTAGGTCGTAGGCTTTCATCTATTTAACCCGCAGCTATCTTGTCTGTACACTGTCGATGTAGAACACCGTATCGAAGGTCTGGCTCTGGTAGGCCGAGAAGTAGCCCAGCATGCCGCCCGTGAAGTTCTGGATGGGGTTCGACCCCGAGTTGTCCATCGTCTGCAGCGAGTATAGGTAGTCGTAGGCCAACTTGTCGATGGAGCGCACCTCTAAGCGCAGGCGGTCGCCGTCGCGCAGTTCGTCGCTGTCGTTCTTCCTGATTTCTGTCTCTGTCGTGCACGAGAACAGCTGCTGCAGCTCGTCGCCCGGATTGCTGGTGTCGCGCATCACCGCCCAGCGGTAGCCTATGCTGTTGCGGTAGAGGTGCATGAAGTAGTAGTTGTGCTCCGTCGGGTTGTCCTGGAGGCGCAGGTCGCCGAAGAGCATCCGCTCGCCCACGATGTCCTGCCACACAAGCGTGAAGCTGTTGATGACCGGCGCACTGAGCATCGTCGACGTCGACGTGTAGTGCTGTCTGTCAATCTCGATGTCGGCCAGGTATTCCTGTCCCTCCAGGCCAGCCACCTTCGCCTCATAGAAACCCCGGCCCGTGTACTTCAGCTGATAGCTTTTGCCGTCGGGCACCATCGACACGGTGACGGTGGCGTTCGTGACGTAGGTGTCCTCCACCCGCGAGTTCTCGATGGCGCGGGTGGTCGTCAGCCGTGCCTTAGCCATGCCGGGCCTCACCTCCACCTCAGCCACGTAGCGTGGCTCAATGGTGCGGTAGTCGATGTCGATCTCCTTCTCGCATGAGGACAGCAGCACCAACAGACAATAAATCGTAAAACGGACATACCTCATTCTCTCATTTCTCATTTCTCATTTCTCATTTCAGAATTTGATGGTAAACGATACCGAGGGCACAATGCCGAACATGCTGTACTGCACGGCCTTGGTGCGCGCTCCGTTGCTGCTGTCCTCGAAGTTGATGAGGAAGGGGTTGTAGCGGTTATACAGGTTGTAGATGCCGAAGGTCCACACCCGCGTCAGCCTGCTGCGGCTGATGGCCCTGGTCCACGTCGCGCTGACGTCCAGGCGGTGGTAGTCGGGGGCGCGGTAGCCGTTGCGCTCGGCGTAGTAGTAGATGTAGTTGTCAATCATCTCGTACTTGCCGCTCGGGGCCGTGAAGGCCTGGCCCGAGTTGAAGGTCCAGAGTCCGCTGAGCAGCCACTCGGCCGACAGGCGGTAGATGCCCACGATGCCGATGTCGTGGCGGCGGTCGTTGCTGGCCGTATACCAGCGTCCGCCGTTGATGCCCGCAATCTTGTTCTCGCTCCACGACAGGGCGTAGCTCAGCCAGCCCGTCAGCCGTCCCGTGTTCTTGCGGCCCATCAGCTCGACGCCGTAGCAGCGCCCCTTGCCGGGCAGCACCAGCCGCTCCATCTCAATCTCGCTGCTGAACGACTTGCCGTCGCGGTAGTCCAGAATGTTCTCGATGTGGCGGTAGTAGCCCTCTGCCGAGAAGTCGTAGTCCTGGCTGTCGGTCATGCCGAACAGTCCTAAGCTCACCTGGTCGGCCTTCTGCGGCTTCAGCAGGTTGCTGCTCATGGTGTAGCGGTCGAAGGGCGTCGACGTGTTCTGTCCGCGCAGGGCGTGCAGGTTCTGTGCCGTGCGGGTGTAGCCGGCCTTCACGCTCAGCAGTCGGGTGGGCTGCCACACCACGCTCAGCCTCGGGTCGAGCGTCCAGTGGGTGTAGACGATGCGGTTCTTGCGCGTCTTGTAGAACCAGACGATGTCGCCCTGCTCGTCGACCTCGTAGTAGTAGGGGCCGCCCAGCGACGAGAAGGCCGTCAGCCGCAGGCCGGCCTGTGCCGACAGGCGTGGCGACAGCTTGACGGCGGTGCCTGCCCAGAGCGTGTTCTCCCAGGCCCGCCGCTGCTCGCGCTTCGATTCGCTGATCTGCTGCCACTCTGCTGACTTCACGTCCATCAGCATCGACTGCCCGCCCACCTGCAGCTCCGTGTGGCTGCCTAAGGGCAGGGTGAAGTTCTGGTAGAGTCCCGTCTGGCGGATATGCCCGGAGAAGCTCAGGTCCATGCCTAACAGGTCGACGCCGTTGTCGGTCGTGTAGTTCGACAGGATGAGCGCCGTCTGCGAGTAGGCTCCCCCTAAGAACTGGTGGCGCCAGGTGAGCGAGGTGGCCAGGTTGCGCCAGCGCAGGCTCACCATGTCCTTCAGTGCCGTCTTGTCGTTGCTGACCAGCATCGACCATTGCAGCTGGTCGTGCTCGCCGGCCTGCCAGTCGGCCCGCGCGTTCATATCATAGAAGTAGAGGGTGTTGTCCTTGTAGTCGTCAAACATTTTCAGAAACATATCGGCATACGACCGCCGTCCGCACAGCAGCACGCTGACCTTGTCCGTCAGCGGCCCCTCGATGCCAGCCTTGGCCGACAGCAGCCCGATGGTTGCACCGCCGTGCCACCCCTCGCGGCTGCCGCCGCGCGACGAGATGTCGAGCACGGCCGACGAGGCCCCGCCAAACTGTGCCGGCAGCAGACCCTTGTAGAGCGTGGCCGACCCGAGGGCATCGTCGTTGAAGGCCGACAGCAGTCCGGCCAGGTGGCCGACGTTGTAGACCGGTGCCTGGTCGTAGAGGATGACGTTCTGGGCCGATGTGCCGCCGCGCACCTGGAAACTGCTCGACGCCTCGTTCTCGGCCTTCACGCCCGGCAGCATCTGCAGCGAGCGGATGACGTCGCCCTCGCCCAGCAGCGAGGGAGCCGCCGTCAGCTCCTTCAGCTGCAGCTGTTCGGCGCCCACCTGCAGGCTCTGCAGCCGCTGGCGGGCCGAGCTGTGGGTCACCACCACCTCGTCCAGCTGCTGTGTGCGCAGGGTGTCGCCCGGCGTTCCCGTCAGGGCCATCACCGCCGCCGTCAGTATGGTTGTCTGAAACATGGGTGCAAAAGTACAAAAATAAAATGAATTCCTTGCCCCTTTAGTAATAAAAACTATCCAAACGGCGCCGCCTTTTCTCCAAAACCCGCCGCCTTTTTCCCAAAACCCGGCGCCTTTTGCGCAAAACCCGGCGGGTTTCGGAAATCCCAGGCCGTGGGACAAAACTTTCCCGCCAGCTCCCAAGGTGTAGGTTCTGGTGTAGGTTCCAGCCTCGAAGCAAGCCGAAGAGCCTCCTTTCCGCCCCACGTCCTTACTCCTCACCTTTATATATATGATTGCCATTTGCACTTTATATCCTACACTCCCGACACTTCCTACACCTAAAAAAGTTCAACAGGTGTAGGAAGTGTCGGAAGTGTCGGGTGTTTCCTGCGATTCGCAATTATAGGCAAGTTCTGATTAGCCAAGCCAATTTCAACGACCTCGATGCCTTGTGCATTATTGCTGATTCAATATGTCATCAGCAATAAAGTTAGAAGTTTTTTTCCTTTTCTTCCAAATCTTTTGGCCGAAATCTTCATTTTCCATCGATTCTCTCCCTCCCTCGGGAGGGGTCGGGGGAGGGGGTTCTCTTCTACTTCTTCCGGACGATGGCGACGATGATGAGCAGGTAGCCGGCGAGGCAGAGCATGGGGGCGACGACAATGCGGCGGGGCGAGAAGATGTCGGGATTGAAGGCCTGCTCCGTGCTGCCCGGCCCCGACATGAGGATGTAACCAGCGGCGATGAGGGCGCAGGCTGCGATGACAATGCGGCGGCTGGTCATGGCGGCCATACATTTACTGATTGTAGCGTTCATAATGTTTGATGTATTGTTGGTAGATATTATTCCTGTCGTATTGTGCGGCCACGGCGAGTGCAAGCTCCATCGTCTGCAGCCACGTGTAGCGTGAGAAGGCCGAACCGGCGCGACGCGACGGACGGATGGTGTCAATCCACAAGAGCCACTCGACGGCGCGGCGCAGCAGGCCGCTGACAATCCGGTCGCCCTGGTCGGGCAGGCTGTTCACGTAGAAGCAGCGGGCCATGGCGAGGGCCGCTTCGGTATAGGGCACGTTCTGCGGCGGCATCTCCTGCTGCCACTTCCTGCAAACGTCCAGTGCCCGCTCGTTGTCGCCCTGGCGGAGCAGCGAGTCGATGAGCACGCCCATGATCATCTGGTGGGTGTTGGCCAGTCGTCTTACGTCCTCGTCCACGTAGATGCCCTCGGTGCTGAGTCCGCCATAGCGGAATCGGTGCATGATGTTGTCGTAGAGCCGCTCCACGTCCACCTTTTGCTCAGTGGCTGTGGGCGACACGCGGTAGGCGAGCCCTTCGAGCACCAGGTGGTCGCGCAGGAACGACAAGTTGTCGGAACCGGAGTTGACGGAGATGTAGACGGGGCGCTTCCAGTCGGCATTAGCCAGCACGTCGAGCACCGTCAGTTCGTTCTTGTAGAGTCCTTCCACGCCCTTCAGCGAGATGGTCGTCTGGCCGATGGTGATGCTGTCGGCGGCAATGGGTGTGTACTCCATCCGCCCCTCCTGGTAGTCTTCGTGGCTGAAGCTGATGGGCAGGGCTGGCGAGTCGTAGGCCGGACGCTTCATCTGGTCGATATACCAGTCGGTCTGCAGGTATTCCATGTTGCAGTCGCGGGTGTCGCGACGCACGCCCTCCACCTCGTGGTTGTACCAGAGGGGGAACGTGTCGTTGTCGCCGTTGGTCAGGATGATGGGGTTGCCCTCGTCCTGTAGTGTCATCAGGTAGTTCCGGCCGAAGTCGCGACAGGTGTAGCGGCCTGAGCGGTCGTGGTCGTCCCATGTCTGCGAAGCCATCTGCAGGGGGACGAGCAGGCAGAGTAAAGCCCGCAGCAGACCCACCCCCAGTCCCTCCCTGTGAGGGAGGGGAGTATATGCCTTCAAGGCGGACATGTAGCGGAAGAAGTAACCACTCCCCTCTCCCTTGCGAGAGGGACTGGGGGTGAGGCTTTGTACCCCCAACCCAATCCAGATGGCGAAGGCATAGAACGAGCCGGCGTAGGCATAGTCGCGCTCTCGCGGCTGGAGCGGTGTCTGGTTGAGGTAGACCACGATGGCAAGGCCCGTCATCACAAACAGCAACGTGACGACCAACAGCTGCTGGCGCCCCTCACGCCCTCGCCGCCATTGCCAGACCATGCCCAGCAGACCGAGCAGCAGTGGCAGACCGTAGAAGACGTTGCGCCCTCTGTTCTCTTTCAGGTCTGACGGCAGCTTCGACGTGTCGCAGCCCAGCAGCCAGTCGTCAATCCACCGGAAGCCCGTTATCCAGTTGCCGTGCTCAGCCTCTCCGTGTCCCTGGATGTTGTTCTGCCGGCCCACGAAGTTCCAGAGGAAGTAGCGCCAGTACATGAAGTTCACCTGATAGGTCAGGAAGAAGCGCAGGTTCTCGGCAGTGGTCGGCACGCCGTCCTGCTTCCTGACGCCTTGGAGCCAGTCCTCGTAGGCCTTGGCGTGACGCTGGGAGTGCATGCGTGGGAATACCATGTTGCTCTTGTATACATATTCTACGTCGTGGCGTATCACCTCGTACTGCTCCTTCGCGGCATCGGCTGAAGGGCGGTATATGGCCTTTCCCTCCTTCTGCACCGGCACCAGGTAGTCGCCTTCCACCTGGCGCTCCACCTCACTGCAGTAGGCGGGACCGTAGAGCAGTGGCGTCTTTCCGTACTGCTCGCGGTTCAGGTAGCTGCCTAACGAGAAGATGTTGCCGGGTGCATTCTCATTCATCGGCGGGTTGGCATTGGCCCTGATGAAGATGACGCCGTAGCTGCTGTAGCCGGCCAGCAGCATCAGCAGGCAGGCCAGCGACAGCCTGACCAACCTGCGTCGCGCCTTATAGTAGGCCACGACCAGTGTCGCTGCCAGCAGCAAGATGTAGCACACGAGTCCCGTGTTGTACGGACAGCCCAAGGCGTTGGTAAACAGCAGCTCGAACCAGCCGCCTATCTTCACGACACCCGGTATGAGACCGTAGAGGATGAGGCCCACGAGCAGGCCTCCGGCTGTAAGCGTCATCACGACACCCTTCAGCGTGATGTGCTCCGTCCGGCGGAAATAGACCACAAACGACATGGCGGGCAGGCAGAGCAGACAGAGCAGGTGGACGCCGATGGAAAGGCCCGTGATATAGGCTATCAGAATCATCCAGCGGTCGCTACGCGGACTGTCAGCCGCATCCTCCCATTTCAGTATGAGCCAGAACATCAAAGCCGTGAGAAACGAGGAGAAAGCATAGACCTCGGCCTCAACAGCCGAGAACCAGAAGGTGTCGCTGAAGGTATAAGCTAATGCCCCCACCATTCCGCTGGCCTCGATGGTAACGACCTGGGCAAGCGACATGGGGCAAGACGTTGGGAGCTGGGAACGGACAAGGTGCGTAATAGTAAGGAACAGGAAGAAAATGCAGCCCGCACTCAGCAATGCCGACAGCAGGTTGACCATCAGCGCTACCTGTGACGGCTCACTGGCAAACTGGGAGAAGAGGTTAGCCACCAACATGAAGACGGGCGCCCCAGGCGGGTGGCCGATTTCTAATTTGTAACCACACGCAATGAATTCAGAACAGTCCCACAGGCTGGCCGTGGGCTCAACGGTGAGACCATAAACCACCACGGCAATGGCAAACATGAGCCCCGCCATACCGGTGTTGAGCTCCGACAAGACTGTTTGTTGCCTCATACGTTTGCGT